>Ga0114922_10000579_pt1 | contig 35149 bp, 30 predicted proteins | sample AartaG_FD_100975 | JGI IMG/M metagenome (GOLD analysis project Ga0114922, IMG submission 100975) | Deep subsurface microbial communities from Aarhus Bay to uncover new lineages of life (NeLLi) - Aarhus_00045 metaG | ecosystem: Environmental > Aquatic > Marine > Oceanic > Sediment | place... | reverse complement strand
AGATGGTTGAAGCGGTTCTAGACCATTTACGTTCATTCTTGTTGTAGAGGAAATACTGGCGGAGTTCTTCATCAGTAATTTTTACTGGTGATTTTTGATAATGTTTAGTAAGTTGCCGTATGGCTCTGACATACATCTCAATGGATCGTTCTGAGTATCCACTGAGCTGCATGTCTTCTGCGTAACGTTTGAGTAGATCAGTCATCGTAGACCTCCTTTTAAAAGGTTAAATTGTTATGTAATAGGGAGTCTATGATGACTGCGGCAAAAAGGCAAGTTTAAAAATAGATCTGCCCCGCGGTGCGGGGCTTAGTCCAACCAAAAAATGCACCGGATGAAAACGCTGCCTTCAATTTTCAAAATTCAATTCTGCCAACGTACGTTACAGGTGTTGAGGCCACTTATTTCAATTGGGTTTAGTTCTTTTTTTCAGGTCAATTATTTTATAGTGTTCCGTTTGGTTTTCGGTTGTTTTCACCGATGATTTTGCCGTTATCAGTACTAAAAATAACTGTCCAGAATAATAACGCTTGACATTAATAACGCGAGGTGTTATTATATTGCATGATTAAATCATTCAGATGCAGGGAAACAGAGAAGATATTCAACAGGGTGTACTCTAAGAAATTCCCGAATGAAATTCAAAGGAACGCGATGAAAAAATTATGGATGATCGATGCCGCTCCTAATCTACATTCGTTACGAGTTCCTCCTTCTAATCATCTGGAGGTTTTAAAGGGAAAGCGTAAGGGACAATATAGCATTCGTATAAATATACAATGGAGAATTTGTTTTAAATGGGAATTGGGAGATGCTTACGACGTTGAAATCGTTGACTACCATTAGGAGGGTGATTTATTATGCCGATCAAAAAAATTGAGCCTATACATCCAGGTGAAATATTAAAAGAGGAATTTTTGGATCCAATGGGAATTTCACAATACAGACTTGCAAAAGATATCAATGTTCCTCCACGCCGGATAAATGAGATTGTACAATGTAATCGAGCGATCAGTGCAGATACAGCTTTGAGGCTGGGGCGCTACTTTAATATGTCACCGCAGTTTTGGATCAATCTTCAGTCGCATTATAATCTGGAAGTTGAATCGGACAAACTGGGACATCGTTTGGAAACAGAAGTAAAGGTATATTCAGAGGCCAGTTAGATATTGCCTGACTGATAACCCAAAAATGCTACGGACCAAACCGCTGCTCATGAATTCTGTTTTGGAGTGTTTGATGCAATCACATTATTCAGGAAAAAACTCCTTGGCGGTTTGGCCGAAGATTTTCACGTTAGCACTATAAAAAAACCAAGATCTTTTGGAATGAAAAATAAATGTTGCGTGTTGCGCAACAAGATCGTAAATTAATGTATGATAAAATCCTTTAAGCATAAAGGGCTGCAAAAATTCTATGAAACCGGAAATACTTCTGGGATTCAACCGGCACATGGTAATAAGCTTCGAATTCGATAGACAGCTTTAGATACAGCCATTGTTCTTAACGACATAGATTTACCGGGTTTCCGTTTTCACCCACTTAAAGGTAAAATGCAAGGCTTCTGGGCAATTGATGTAAGTAAAAATTGGCGCATTACGTTCAAGTTTATTGACGGTGATGTATATATTATTAACTATGAGGACCATCACAAATGAGGATGCACGATCCACCCCATCCAGGAGAATTTATTCTGGAAGTCTATCTTAGACCATATAATCTTAGCGTAAGACTGGTTGCAGATAAGCTTAAAGTATCGCCCTCAACCTTTAGTCGTCTGATAAAAGGGCATAGTAATGTGAGTTCTGATATGGCATTAAGATTATCTAAAACATTGGGCAGGACTCCGGAAAGCTGGCTAATTATGCAAAACAATTATAATCTCTGGCATGCTCAGCAAAAACTTAATCTTGAAGAAGTTGAAAAATTAACTCTTGTTTAAATATTTAAGGTGCTAACCAGGGTATGAACGAGATGCGCCTCAGAACGCCTTGGGTTCTGAGAATCCTTCGTCCGCCAGCACATCTCGAGATTCAGGGAAAAGGAAAGTAATAGGGAAAAATAAAAATAAACACTATCCCGCTCTTCACTCTTTCAACGATAGTATCTTGGAGCGGCACGCTCGTTATACCCAGGCCGTTATTTGGTAAAAAATAAATTAGGAGTATTGTAAGATGAGAACAGTATGTGTTGTTGTGGCGGGAATATTCCTTTCACTGCCAATGATCCTGATGGGGGAAGAAAAACCCACTGTGCAATTAGCAGGCTTGCGGGTTGTTGGGCCCGGATACGGTTTAAACGGCACCGAACTTCAGGCGTTTTACCAACAATCCGGTACAACCCTTGCATTGGTAGTCCAGACTCATAACAATAAAAAAATCGTCGATGTGGATGATACCAAGTGCTCGCTGGTAGAATTCGCCGATGATCGCGGTCATAACCTGCTGGATGGTGTAGACTGGGGTGGATTCCCAAAGATATCAAAAGACGGCCATCTTGCCCTGATCGAAGTGACATCAAAAAACAGGCCTTCTCAGGACGCATCCCGACTTCTGGCTAAGGGGACTATCCACTTACGTGTTGCTGCTTCTGAAAGCACCGAAAAGATTGAAAATCTCAAACTGGAGGTTGGCAACAAGGTAAATGTTCGGCAAGAGGTCATTCAGGTTATGAAAGTTAAGGAAGAAAATGATGGTCTGACCCTGGTGCTCCAGATCAGCCGGGAGTTCTTGAATAACATGAAAGATATCCGCTTTTATACTGCAGATGGCAATCCTGTAGAGATATGGGGTCGGGGTTCGTTCACCTTTGGCAATGCTTCTCAAATGGAATACAATTGTAATATAAAATCAACACCGGAAGCATTACGAATTGAGATCGATTTGTGGCAGGATCTGGAAATTTTGAATATCCCTTTTGAGATAGGATCAGGATTGGGTCTTTAAGGCTGAAATGCCGTACTGGACATGATCCTGAACAGGACGAAGCCGCTTGGATCTGGATCGAACAGCGCCCAAGCTGGAACATAGTAAAAAGTATTTAAACAAAGGAGGGTCTGATCATGTTTTACAAAAAGAATCAAAAAAGGTCCTGGCAATGGACACTTTTTCTTATTTTCTCCATGCTCGGTCTTTGTTTAACACCAGGTCTGGCAGGAGAGACTGAGGGTGGTGATTCACCGCAAGCAGTGTTCAAAGCCGCACAGGCAGCTGGAGCAAAAAAAGATTTTAGCACCCTGGCGAAACTGGTTGCACCAACAGAACAGTCCATGCTGGCATTCGGCACGGACATGGCCTTGGGGATGTTTGTGGAGTTCTATGAAGGAGAAAAGGCTGCTGAGCTGAAAAAAAAGTATCAGGAAATTCAGAATAAGTACGGGATCAAAAGTAAAAATGAGGATGAGGGTGAGAAGTTACACATAACCGAAGAGACCTCACAGGAGGTTATCGATGCGCATATGCGCAAGCGGGCAAAAAAGCTGTATGGGCATGTCGATGCGGTGAAGTATGTTCCTGATCTAATGGAAATCGTGCTCAATATGCCTGAAATGGCCGATCAATCCTTCTTTCCCCAGGAAAAGCTTACCGATCTTAAAATTGACGGAGACCACGCGACCGGAAAAGCTGGTGAGAAAATCATATCCTTCATCCGCGAAGGCGATCGCTGGTATCTCACTGCGGATGTTATGAACTGAGTGTAATCCATCAAAACAAACACAGTGCGGATAAAAAAGGTTGGTTTTGCCGGTTATGCAATCGTTATGTGCTATTAACCCGGCACGGTTGATCCATTAAACCATGTATTAGTGAGGAGAGAATAATGACCCTAGATCAACTTACAGAGCTATTTAAGTGGATGACAATAATTAATATTGGCATATTTATATCAAGTTCACTTTTAAGCATGGTTCTTAGGAAAATTACGTGCAAAATGCATGGCAAATTATTTGGAATCGATGAAGGTAAAGTGTCTATAGTTCTTTATGGTTATTTGGGAGTTTATAGAATCTTCGTAATAGTATTTAATATTGTTCCTTACTTATCATTACTAATATTGAAGTAGTTATGGTATAAAAGAGCACATAACACTTTGCAGCATGGGATGCAAACGCTATGTTCATTCTAAACTGGTTGCTTATGCTTTGGACGGCTACCACCGTCCATGGAAATAAATCCAGTGCGGATAGAAACCGGCAGCAGTAAAGTTTTAATTTCCGTTGTGGACAGAAAAAGTTGTTTGCGCCCATGAGCAACAAACGTTATGAGTATAAATTATATAAGATACCAATTGTGTTTATTCTGCAAATTTGGAGTTATTTTAAAAATGATTTACAAAATAGTTTTAACCGAAATAGCAAAATACGTTAAGGAGATAAATCATGGCTTTTAAAGCATTGTTTCTGGCACATGCGCCTGATGCAGATTATGAAAAACATAGCAATGTTATTGATACAGGTAAATATAAACTTTTTACAGTTGTGGTTAAAAATCAAATGGAAGCAATAAAAGTGTCTAAAAATATTTATAAGAATGAGAAGATTGATGCTATTATGCTTTGCCCTGGTTTTACACACAATGATGTATCAGAAATATTTAAGGCACTTGAGGGTAAAGTATCTATCAATGTTTCCAGAGGAGATGGGCCTAGTAACAAAATTTCTCAGCCAGTGATTCAAAGAGAATACTTCAATAAGTAAAATGAACAAAATTGGTGTCTAATTTCCATTAACATTAAATCGAGGGATTATTATGAAACGTAACATATTCAAAATTGGATTTTTAATAGTATGCTTTGCAGGGTTTCAAATGGCTTATGCCGTCGATGGAATTGAGACAATCGATTCTACAAAGAGTTATCAAAATTTTCATGTTTATCAACCGGTCCAAATTGATGAAAAAAAATTGAAGCAGGAAGATGAAGTTAAAAATATAATTTTATTTATTGGTGATGGGATGGGCATTGCACACGTTTTTGCTGCAATGACCGCCAACCAGGGAAAACTGAATCTTGAATATCTGAAGTATATTGGATTTTCGAAGACCCAATCGTCTGACAAATATATCACAGATTCTGCTGCTGCAGCAACGGCCATTGCTTCGGGTGTAAAAACCTATAATGGTGCTATTGGTGTAAATTCTGATACTGTAAAAGTGCCAACTCTACTTGAGTTAGCAGAAGCAAAGGGTTTGTCCACAGGATTGATAGCAACCAGTAGTATAACTCATGCCACACCTGCTGCTTTTGTTGCACATCAAAAATCGAGAGACATGTATGAATCAATTGCAAGGGATTTTCTCGATACAGATGTGGATGTCGTAATTGGCGGCGGATGGAGCCATTTTGCAGATCGAATGGATGGCCAATCACTCATTCCTATATTGCAAAAACGTGGATATACTACAATTACAGATGAGACACAACTGACTATGAGCAATGGCCATAAACTTTTTGCTTTACTGAATGAAGGACATCTTCCGGTAGCCAGTGAAAGAAAAAACTTGTTGAGCTGTGCAACACAGGCTGCATTGAATCGGTTGGATCAAAACGAAAAAGGTTTCTTTCTGATGATAGAAGGCTCTCAGATCGACTGGGGAGGGCATAAAAATGATACAGGCCGCGTCGTAGAAGAGATGCTGGATCTTGACAGAGCCATAGGTACAGCACTTGAATTTGCTGTAAATAAAGGACAAACGCTGATTATTTGCACTTCAGACCATGAAACCGGTGGTATGGCACTGGAATCAGGTAATATAGCGACCGGTCAGATTGAAGCAGATTATACGACAACCAGCCATACAGGATTGATGGTCCCTGTTTTTTCAATTGGTCCGGGCGCGGACATATTCATTGGTATTTATGAGAATACAGCATTATTTGATAAAATGAAAGCGTTGTTAAAATTATAATGATTATTTCCTTTAATTTGCCAGCTGTTGTTTTTTTGATTTTTTGTAGGTTTTGGTTAAAGCTCTGTGTAATTATTTAACTGTCTTTCCTACTGGCAAATCAGGTTATTTGTAAGCCGTTATATGTGCAAGAAAGATTATTTGAAGAGTTTAGAATGCGATTCTGTTCTTTCCAGGAATAATTCATCGACGGTGGAAACTTTATGAAGTTCTTTACCTTTTTCATATTTTTTTAATATTTCAGCAGTAAGTTCATTCAGGATTTTAATTTCAAATCGTATTCCCCTATTCAAGGTCACTTGAGTTAGAAACATAGAGATGACTTCAGACATGGTGATATTCAGTTTTTTAAATACATTTTGGGCTTTATCTTTTATTTCAGGATCAATCCGGGCTTGAAAAATTGCTGTTTTCGCCATTTGTTACTCCGAAGGTTAATTTTAGTTTGTAATGACATTTCTCCCCCACCCCCACACCATACCGAATAATCGGTACAGATTCCATACCTGCGCAGGCTGTTGCAGATCAGGATAGGCTGTCTTCGACTCCGATTTATCGGGGGAGAAATCTTAGAAACGTTCGGTTTTTAAGATTTCTCAGTCGTCCAGGTTTTAAGTGACTTTTAAGTGTCTCTATGGGACTCCTCGAAATGACAAAAGAATGAAACAAAACGCGGGATTGATTGTCTACTATAATACAAGTAAGTGACCCCGTTTTAATATGTTAAAAGGAGCCGTACAATGTCCGGGAATAAGTTAATCGTATTAAGTTTCATTCTCCTTTGGGTGATTGCATTCACCTTTGACTCATCAGCATGTACATCCTTCATGCTCAAAACAGATCAGGGATTATTCTTTGTCCACAGTCTGAATCAAGGGAATGTGAAGAGTGTCCAAGGCCTTATTTTTATCAATCAGAGAAATGTGTGGAAAAAGGGATACAGTTGGGAAAATCTCATCAAGGTGAACGCCGATTGTCAGCCCAGCCTGATATGGAAATCGAAATTTGGTTCGGTTACATTTAATCCCTTTGGAAAGGAATTTATCGATGGCGGCATGAATGAGGCGGGGCTGTATATTTGGGAGATGAATTTTAACACCGAATACCCCGATGATCCCAACAAACCCAAATTGTTCCAATGTCAATGGATGCAGTATGTGCTTGATAATTTTTCGTCCACCGATGAAATCATCAAGAATGCCAACCAGATGTCCATCGATGGATGGGGATGGCATTATTTTGTTGCAGACAAGTCGGGCAAGACGGCCATCATCGATTTCATTGACGGTAAACCGGTTGTTTATTCGGGGGACAGCATGCCGATACCCATGTGCTGCAACTCTCCCTATCCTGAGGCCATGAAATGGTTGAGTCAGCATCAGGGCTTCGGCGGAGAGCTGGAGATCGAAAAGATATATAAGGAAATTCCCCGCTTTCTCCACGGCACCAAATTGCTACAGGATTATACCACGCAAGACCCGGTAGATTACAGCTTCAATATACTGGAGGAGATGAGTAAAAATGTGCGATGGTCTGTGGTCATTGATGTGAACAAGATGAAGGTCTATTTCAAGACCAACGTGAACCAGGACATCCGTCACTTTGTTCTGAACCCCGAGGATTTTGGCCGGGAGGACGGACTACTCATGCTGGACATTGAATGCCCGGGGCCAGGAGATATCCGAAGCCAATTCACGTCCTATAATAAAGAACTGGATAAGAAGCCCATTCAGAGTTTCTTTGAACTGGTCTACGCCAATCCGGCGTATCGGGAAGCCATCCTTCAGGGTCAGGATTTTTCCATTGACGAAATTATCCAGAGCTTTATGGAAAAGTGTCAGTGGCCTGATCCTCCCCGGACTGAGGATATTCAAGGCGAATGGAAAGGCAGTGTGAAGTATCCCACGCCTGATGGTTATATGGAACTCCCCACAATTCTGGTCTTAAAAGGAGAGAATGACCAACTCTCCGGAACAATGAATGACAATGAAGTGATTAAGAATTTGTCCATCTCCAACGTTGTTTATAAAGGCGGACAACTCAATTTTACCATCAAAGTGCCAGATTCTCGGGATGTGGTGTATTATCAATTATACCGTTCGACCGATGGATTTAAAGGGGCTGCTGAGGTATGGGATCAGGCTAAAAAAGCTCTTCTCAGTCTTGAACTGAAATCGTGAATCCGTTTGGATAAATAAAAAGGGGTGGGCTTGTTGCCCGTCCCCTTTTTTACAAGTTGAAGAGCGGGGCCAGCTTCTCTTCCTTCACTCCGGACACTCCAGCATCCAATAATCAACGAGGGGAAATATTGAAGCGTTCCAACATCAACGCCTCGGAAAATGAGGACTTGAGTCTCACTCATATTTAAGTGCCTCGACCGGATTAGCCCGGGCCGCTTTGATTGAATGAAAGCTGACCGTAAATAAGGCAATAACCAGGGCCGCCAATCCTGAGATTAAAAAGACATGAAGACCAAGGTCTATCCTGTATGCATAACTCTGCAGCCACTTGTTCATGGCATACCAGGCCACAGGCCAGGCGACGATGTTGGCAAAGAGCACCCATTCAATGAACACTTTCGAAAACAACAACGTAATATTTGACACGGATGCGCCAAGTACTTTACGAATTCCGATTTCTTTAGTACGTTGCTGAGCCATGAAGGCAGCCAAACCCAACTGTCCCAGGCAGGCTATAGTCAATCCCATGCCAGCGATAATGCTCAGCAACTTTCCAATTTGTTCTTCAGCACGATACTGGCGATCAAAATCTTCATCAAGGAAGTAACCCTCATATGGGAAGAACGGAACTAATTCACTCCATTTTGTTTCAATAAATTCCAGTGTTTCCTTTAAATTGGTTGTATTGAATGTTATCGTTAGAGCATTGAAATCGTTAGAATCATATGCCATAAAAAGAGGCTCAACAATATTTTGCATACCCCGATAGTGAAAGTTTTTTGTTACACCCACAATTTCTCTCTGAACTTTCGTTCCATCGTACCCGCCCAGGCACACGCGCTTTCCAATCGCTTCTTCGGGTGAACGATAGCCGAGAAATGGTACCGCGGACTCATTTATGAGAATAGCATTTTTTAAATCGTGCTTCTCTTGCTGTAGTGGTCGTCCAGCGGTCATCTCAATCTTATACTCAGAGATAAAGTTAAAGTCACAAGCAATGAAGTTTAATTTTTTTGCCGGTTCCTCAATGCTCTCGGTTAAGCTTAAGTAACTCGCACCTGTAGGGCGTCCGGGGACGCTCGAAGATAAAGTAGCGCCAATTATGGTGTGATGACTCAAAAATTCACTCTTCAGCGTCTTGTAGTTTTTACGGATTGTTTCGTTATACCTGAAGGGAATAACAATTTTCTGCTCCTTATCAAACCCGAGTGTTCTGCCTTTCATGAAAATGAATATCAACGAGTGGTTGTAGAAAATAACTTCTCTTCTGGCCCCATGCTTCTAGTTGCTTCCCTATGTAATCATAGGCAAGGAGACTGATCTGCTTTTCAAAGTCTTTTGCATTGACGTCGGGTGTCAGTTTCACATAGGTATAGGTCCCGCGATCGTGCCAGGATTGGCGGAGTACATTCTGTCTTAGCTGTTTTAAGGAAAGTATAATATCGTATTTAAAATGGGTATTTGATGGCGAATTTTCTACGACACCTGTAATTTCGTAATCCCAGTCGTCGGATTCAGGTAAGTCTCTCCTACGAATTGTTCCCGTATTGTCCTCCTTAATTTCAATTGTTTTACCCAGAGGATTTTCATGGCTAAACTCAAGATAAGTGAGTGGATGAAAAAATGCGGCACAGATCGCAAAACCTGTCTCCATAACCAAAGCGATGCCATAAACCACCCCTGCTGGATGACCTTATCACTGTATAATTCTTCAAGATCACCAATGGCAGATAAATTATGGAACTCATCGGCTATGAATCTCAGAATCCAAAAAGGAAATTTGGGTTTGCGGATGTTTGACTGTTCTTCGTTCATATGTGTATCTATTTTAGTATATCAAAAAATTTTACCTCCGACGCAGAATCACTTGTATGGTATTTTTTTTCCAATGGTTCTGGAAGGGACCCAGAGGGTATCCTTGTAGGTCTTTAAGCTCTGCAAGGGCAAGGTCCCAATTTTCCATTGACCATCCACCTCCCCATCCTCTATTTCCAAATCTTTTTCCTTTATCCTTTTTCCCTCCTGTCTCCTGTCTCCGGTCTCCTGTCTCCTGTCTCCTGTCTCCTGTCTCCAATCTCCTTTCATTTATTCATACTTCAAACTATCCACAGGATTGGCTCGGGTGGCTTTTATGGTTTGATAACTCACAGTCAGCAACGCTATCGACAGGGCAAGAATCCCAGCCAAGACAAATAACCACAAACCAATCGTCGTATGAAACGTAAATCCCTGCATCCATTTATTCATGAAAAAATACGCCACAGGCCATGCAATGACATTTGCAATCGTGATTAAAATGATAAACTCTCTTGACAGAATTCTTAGGATACCGGTGTGGGTTGCCCCTAAGACTTTCCTGATGGCAATTTCTTTCGTTCTTTTTTCTGCCATAAATGAGGCCAATCCAAAAAGACCAAGGCATGAGATAAATATGGCGAGAAGTGTGAAGTATTTAAGTATCTCTCCTATTCGCTCCTCTCGTATGTATTGTTCATTAAAATAATCGTCTAAAAACCTGAACTCAAAGAGATATCCTGGGACATATGTCTCCATCGTGCTCTTTATCAAATCAATCGTTCCCGGAATATCCGTCGGCCGAATCTTTACATACATATAAAAATAGGGTAAGTTTTGATATAAAACAAAAACAATGGGCCTGATCTCATTATGAAGAGAAGTGGCATGAAAATCTTTGACCACCCCGATGATATCGCCTTCAGCGGTCCACATGGAAAACATTTTCCCGATGGGATCCTCATATCCCGTCAGTTTTAAGGCTGTTTCATTGATGATATAATTTTGGATATCTGTGGGATACTCTCGAGAAAACGTCCTGCCATAAACCATCTCCATATTAAAAGTCTCGAAATAATCATAATCCGCACAAACAAAATTAATGGATTCATACTGTTCCGGACCTCTTCCTTCCCAGTACACCGGATTATTATTCCCAATACCCAACGGTATGCTCGATGCGGCCGTGACATTGACGATATCACTATTTTTCAGTAAAGTGTTTTTGATATTTTCATAATTTTGTCTAACCTTTCTATTGGTACGAATGGTAACGACACGTTCACGATCAAATCCCAGATCCTTGGTTCTTAAATAATGCATCTGCCTGTAAACTGCTGTCGTTGATATGATCAGTATAATGGCAGCAGTGAATTGAATGATGATGAGCATTTTTCTGAAAGAATCCCCCTTTGAGCCTTTGATCATTGACCTTTTCAAATTAAGTATCGGTTGAAGTGCAGAGAGAAAAAATGCCGGATATACGCCCGAGACAATCCCGGTTGTGATACCAATCAATATCAAGCCAAAAGCCAGAAAAACATTGGTTGTAAAATTCAGAGTCAGTTGTTTCGATGCCAGCGTATTGAAAACAGGTAAAAATAAATAGACCAGCAGAACAGCCAGGATGAGGGCAAGAAAGGATAAGGCGATGGATTCCCCGTAGAATTGTTTGATGATATCTTTCCTTGCCGCACCAACGACCTTTCTCATCCCGACCTCTTTGGCCCTTACTGCAGACCGGGCGGTGGATAAATTCATAAAATTAATACATGCAATGAGTAAAACGATCACCGCAATGGAAGAGAAGATATAGACATAGACGATGGGATCCGTACCATTTAAAGCGTATAGATGAATTTTTTTTAGAGGTTGAATGTCGACATAGTATTCGACGTTCGTTCTTGTGTCGTATTTGATAATCGTTCCGGCAATTTTCTGACGGACGTCATCGGGCTCTGCGTTTCGATGGAGTAATATATAAGAGGGACAATCTGCCGACCAGGTTCTCATTCTTCGCTCTCCAACCCACGCAACAGGGTGAGCCAATAGATCAAACTGCATATGGGAATTCGAGGGAACATTTTCAATAACACCGGTTACCTCCAGATCGATTCGGTTGTCCAGTCGAATGATTTTTCCGATGGGATCGTCATCTCCAAAATATCTTTGTGCCGTTTCTTTTGTTAAGACGACTGAATTCAAATCGGAAAAAGCGCTCCCCGGATCACCGTGGATAAAGGGAAACGTGAACATCTCAAAAAATTCGGGTCCGACAAAGGCACATTGTTCATAAAACCGATCTTCTTCATGGCGCGTGAGTAAAGATATTTCAGCATACCAGGACCCCTTGACGACCTCAGGAAAATCTTGTTTCAAGGTGGGCATAAGTGCCCACGCACTCGATCTCCACTTGCTATACGGCGTTTCAGTAACGATTCGATAAATCTGGTCCGCATTCTCATGAAACCTGTCATAGCTCAACTCATCCTGGACCCACAACAAGATGAGGATACAGCAGGCCATCCCTACGGCAAGGCCGGCTATATTGATGAACGAATAGCCCTTGTGCTTCTGAATATTTCTTATAGTAATCTTCAGATAATTTTTTAACATGGCGAGACTCCATAGTTGTGTCTGTATAAAAAAACATGGGACAGACCGCAGTATCTGCTTCCAAACCCACAGGTCCGCGATAAAGCGTCCACGATGATAAACCTTATCCACGTACAATTCCTCCAGGTCTCCGCTGGCGGGAAAACCACAGGATTCTTCTGCAATGAATCTCAAAATCCAGAGCGGGAGTTTTGGTTTGTGTATACTTGAATGATCATCATACATAAGCGTATCTATCAATAATTACTCATATTTTAGCGCTTCAACCGGGTTGCCCCGTGCCGATTTAATGGACTGAAAGCTGACCGCAAACAAGGCGATGATCAGGGCTGCCAGTCCCGAAATTAAAAAGATATGAATGCCAATGTCAATCCGGTATGCATAGCTCTGTAGCCACTTGTTCATGGCATACCAGGCCGCAGGCCAGGCAATAATATTGGCGAAGAGTACCCATTTAGTGAATCCTTTCGAAAACAGCAAGATAATATTGACCACCGATGCTCCAAGCACTTTTCTGACGCCTACCTCTTTTGTCCGCTGCTGTGCCATAAACGACGCAAGACCAAACAGTCCGAGACATGCAACTATAATCCCGAGTGACGCAAAAACGCTGAATATCTTTCCAAGTCTTTCCTCGGTATGGTACTGGCTGTCAAAAAAATCATTGAGAAAGAAATATTCTACCGGAATATCCGGGAACCAATCCCGGTACACATTTTTAACAAAAGTAAGTGTTTCAGGTAAATTTCCTGTTTCTGCCGTCAGGGTTATACACCTGTATCCGATAGGCCTGCATATTAAAATTTGCGGACCAATCTCATTTTGAAGACCCGCATAGTGATAGTCTTTAATAACTCCGATTACGGTAACATTCAAATTTCCAAACTTTCCACCGATAGCTTCTTCAGGAGAATTCCATCCAAAATTTTTTATGGCAGTTTCGTTTATAATTATATTTGCATTGATATTGCTGATTTCTCTGTCACTAAGATCAATTTCCCGGTTAAACTTTCTTCCTGCAATAAGTTTAAGACCGTATTGGGAAATGTAATCCTGGTCAACCATCATCCAGTATGCAAACTGACTGTTAGTCTCCTTTTTGCCTGCGAGCCAGGTCCTCCATTTGTTCATCCATCTCCCCGGAATACTCGATGAAAATGTTACTCCCTTTACCGAATGATAGCTTTGTAAATCCGACTTTAAATTCAGGTAGTTGTTTTTTACATATTCTCCTCTCGGTACTATAAGGACAAGTTTCTGCTCTTTAGAAAACCCAAGATCCTGATTCTTCATATAGTTTAACTGATTAAACACTACAATTGTACATATTATAAGCGCAATCGATATTGCGAACTGACCGATAACAAGGATTTTCCGAAATGATGCTCCCTTTTTTCCTCTTGTGAGCATACCCTTTATGACAACAACCGGCTTATATGCCGACATATAAAACGCCGGGTAAAAACCACCTAATATACCGGTAAGCAGGAGCAGCCCGGCAACGTTAAAAAGCATTTTGCCTTGAAAAATATTCTCAAAAGAAAATTCTGTTCCTGCTAGATTGTTTAAAAGAGGAAAGAATATTATTAGAATGACCAGGGCTACCGCCAGGGCAAGTACCGACATCAGAATTGATTCTCCGATAAACTGTTTTATCAATTGTGATCTGTTTGCTCCGACAACCTTTCTGATACCGACTTCACATGAACGGTTTACCGATCGTGCGGTCGAGAGGTTCATGAAATTAAAGCAGGCAATGATCAGGATCAAAGCTCCAATTAACGAAAAGACTATTATATAGGTGATACTTCCGGGAGTTTCCATTTCCCAAGTTAAATGTGAATAGAGATGAATATCTTTAACCGGCTGGAGAAAACTCTTAAACTCCATTTCAGAAGAATATTCTGTTCTACTATGCAAATATTCATGCGAGATTTTCTCAATCTGTTTTTCAAATTGCTCTTCATCGATACCAGGAATAAGTTTAACGTAGGTTATAAATGCAATATGCCAGTGTTCAAATAGTCCCCTGGCATCCGTTGTATTCAACGACCCCAGAATATTGAATTTATAGTGTGTGTTCTGTGGAGAATTCCTTACAACTCCTGTGACAACGAATTCTGTTGTATCAATTCTCATCGTCTTTCCGACTGGATTTTCATTTCCGAAATATTTTGTAGCCATATGTTCGTTGATTACTGCAGTTTTCGGCTGGCTTAAAGCGTTATCCTTATCCCCATAAATAAATGGTATATTAAATATTTCGAAGATTTCCTGATCTGCCCAGTCAACGTCCGACTCATACATCAATTGATTATCAACATAAATTGGTGCTTCGTCCCGAAGTACGACTCTCGCGGCTTTTTCCACCTGAGGAAAATTTTTCTTTAAATGCCCAGCCAGTATTCCCGTATTTGCCGGTTCCACCTCTCCGTCAACAGGGCCTTTTGCCGAAAGGGGAATTCTATAGATTCTGTCAGCGTCATTATGATACGTGTCATAGCTTAGTTCCTGCTGCACATATAAGAGAATAAAAATACAGCAGGCAATTCCCACTGCCAAACCGACTACATTGATCAAGGAAAATACTTTGTTCCGTTGAATATTTCTCCATGTGATTCTTAAATAATTCTTAAACATACCTAACCTCCAACACAATGATTGAATGAGAAAATGTGGTAGAGACCGCAAAACATGCCACCACAACCAGAAAGAAGCAAAAAACCGTCCCTTATAATTTACTCTATCCTCATACAATTCTTCAAGGTCACCCACTGCGGAGAGATCGTAGGACTCATCTGCCATAAATCTCAAAATCCAGAGCGGGAGTTTTGGTTTGCGCGGCTTATTCATATTTCAAACTATCAACCGGATTGATACGTGCAGCTTTAACAGCTCTATAACTCACCGTTAGAAGTGCAATGACAAGAGCGACACTTCCAGCCAGAATAAAGGTGACGATATTTATGCCTTCCTGGTACGGAAAACTCTGCAGCCATTTCTTCATGGTAAAAAATGCGACCGGCCATGCAAAAACATTGGCAAGAACGACCAGCAAAACAAATTCTCTGCATAAAAGCAGGACAATGGAACGAACAGACGACCCGAGAACTTTTCTGATGCCAATTTCTTTCGTTCGTTGTTCCGCGGCAAACGAAGCAAGCCCAAACAGTCCGAGGCATCCAATGAGTATGGCAAACAGGGTAAACGACTGAAAAACCCGACCGAGTCTTTCCTCACTCCTGTAAAGACCGTCATAATAATCATCGAGGAAAAAATAATCAAAGGGATGATCAGATACGATTGTATTCCACCTCTCTTCAATCCGCTTCATTGTTTGAGAGATATTCATCGTATTTAACTTTAATGTGATTCTTTCCGCATAGTCCGGTAAATAGTCAATCAACGACGGCTCGACGACATGGTGAACGGACCGGTGATGGATGTCTTTGAACACCCCTATGACAGTCAATGGCCTCCGTGCCGTGGGATCTTCAATATTTGTACTTTGATATATTTTTTTCCCTACAGGATTTTCCCACGCCAGTTTTCTTGCAGCAGTTTCATTAATCAGGATGGCTTCTTCCTGATCTGTCGACATCTCCTTTGAGAAGTTTCTGCCCTCCACGAGTTCAACATCGTATGTTCCCAGAAAGTCATCGTCGATATAATAATTCTCCATTAATACACCCTGATCGCTGCTAAAACCTTCGGGGAAATAAACGCTCGTATTAAAATTTTCTTCACCGGGTACTTTTCGAGAACCGCATGCACCCAAGACACCTTCAATGAAAAGTAATTCCGTCTTGATCAGTTCCGCTTTCCGGCCTGTCTCCGAATCTCTTATCGGGATGATCATCTGCTGTTCCTTATTAAATCCCAGCCGCATATTTCTCATATAATTCAGTTGATCTAAAACGATACTCGTTCCTATGATCAGTGTGATGGATATGGCGAACTGAAACACGACGAGTATGCTTCGAAATCGGGAATTCTTGGCACCTTTCTTTAATTCACCTTTCAGAACACTGACGGGCCTGAATCCGGAAAGAAAAAAGGCAGGATAACTTCCCGCTATGAAGCCGACAAATAGAACAACAACAAACAATCCAACAGCAATCCAGGGATTCGTGATGATGTTTACACTGATATCCCGTCCGGCCAGGTTATTGAAATGTGGCAGCACAACTCTGATTAAAATCAACGCAAACAAGACAGAAATAGCGGCCAACAATAACGACTCGCCTAAAAATTGGTTGATCAACATGGGCCTTTCTGCTCCAACGACTTTTCTCAAACCGACTTCCTTTGCCCGGTTCGCGGAACGTGCAGTCGACAGATTCATATAATTAATGCAGGCGATAAAGAGTATAAAAACAGCAATGGCAGTAAACGCATAAATATATCGAATATCGCTGTTCGCACCCAGTTCATTTTCAAGATTTGAATGAAGATGTATGGACGTTAACGGCTGAAGGAAATTTGATATTTCACCGCCGATGGATCTCACAAAACCGCCGATGTACTTTTCATTAAATTGATCAAATTTATTTTCAAATCCTTTCCAATCGACACCTTTTTCAAGCTGTATATAGGTCTGATAATTCCAGTTGAACCAGGCCATATCTTCGGGTCTCCTTTTATATAATGTTTCGAAGGAGGCCAATAGTTCAAATTGAATATGGGAATTTGAGGGCGGTCTTTCAATAATTCCTGTTACAATAAAATCTTCATTATTATTCATTTTAAGGATCTTTCCTACCGGATCTTCACTGTCAAAATATTTTCGGGCAACCTCAGGTGTGACCACAATCGTATATGGCAATTCCAGTGCAGTAGCAGGATCTCCGAGCAGCAGCCTGAAGGAGAAAACATCAAATATTGATTGATCCGTATAGAGAAGGCCGGATTCAAAAAACTTCTTGTCTTCAAAACTGAACATAGTATTCCCTGCATCTCTGAATCTCACGGCATTCAGAACTTCAGGAAAGTCCTCAATCATGGCAGGGGCCATGGGGGCCGGGCAGGTGGCGACCTCAATTGTCCTCCCTGCTATTTTGCCTGTGGTGGCGACCCGATAGATGGTATCCGCCTTTTCATGAAACCTGTCGAAGGAAAGCTCATCGACAATGTATGCAAGAATGAGAATGCAACAGGCCATTCCCAGGGCAAGACCGGCGATATTGATAAAAGTGTACCCTTTGTTTTTCTTGATATTTCTCAAAGCGATTTTTATGTAATTCTTTAACATGATCATCCTCTTTGAAATTTATCCTACAGCAAGGTCCGGCATTTCTGACCATAGATCGTCTTGAATTCGCTTATTCTCCCTGAGCGTCTCAAGACCTAACGTTGTGATTTTGAAATAACGTTTCTTTTTTCCCCCCCGTTTGGCTGTTGGCTCACCGAGGTACGTCTCGACATATCCAAGACGAGCCAAACGATCCAGAGGAACGTAAATCGAGCCGATAGACCACTCGTTACCTGTCTTTTCAGAGACGTATTTTAGAATCTCGACACCATATGCATCTTCCTTCAAATTGCATATAGCCAGCAGTAGAAGTTCTTCCGGTTTTGTGAGGATCTTCATGGTTATCACTCCCACCCGATGATTTATTATTAATATTAGAAGAAATAATGTCAGTTTAATATACGGAATGGTTTTTGGAAGGTTTCAAATTTATAGTTAAATTTAAAACTGCGACTATACCCGGGATGGTTAATGAAAATGCCTTTATCCTTGGCGATGGAAACATACATTTCTTCAAAATCGCCCATCATGGTCTCCGGATGGCTGTGATTCAGAAAAAATGAAAGCAGCCATTTCCCAAATACAGGGTACCTTACTTTTCGAACGTTCATATCAATCAAACTTTCTCTGTAAGCAAATCGGGCATATCATCCCAGAAAGTCGCATAGACTTTCTGAATTTCCCTGAGTTGATCGAGTCCATCTTCGGTCATTTTATAGTACCGTTTGCTCTTCCCTCCCCTTTCGGGCGTTGGATTCGCCAAATAAGATGACACAAGATCGTGAGCAGGACGAGTTCTTCTGGGCGTGACAAATATTTCATAATGGATAAAAAAGTTGCCAACTGTTTTCACACAATGTTGAGCATTGATAAAAACAAGTCAGTCGAGAGCGATTCCTAATGCTAAAATATAATTGAATAAACTTACCGAGATAATTGTTTATTCTCTAGAAATCATTTAACTGTAATACCGGATAGTTAATGTATAATTTTTAGGATTCTATTTTGAGACTTAGAGATTAAAATCATGGTCACAACAACGATGTGGACGCTATTCAGTCCCATGACTATCATCTGGATTGGGCAAAAAGCGTGATAAAAGATTAGGAGATTTTGCTGAATTATGCATCATAGTATAAAGGGCATTGAACGAAATGAATAAAACCAGTATGAAGCAAATCACGAGACATGAAGCCGAATCGATATTTCAAAGATCCCGGATCGTCTCTTCCCGTGTCGAGCAGACAAAAAAGGAGATGAATATTTTTCTCTCCACGGCCAATAACTGTGCTTTCCTGATCAAGTACAATCTTTCGGATCGCAAAAAATCCTACTTCATTCAGGAGGCAACGGGATAGTCTCAGCATAATTCAACATATGAATCTAAACTAAAATATTAACTTTAAATTTTGACATCCTCAGCACAATTGATTTTATCCCGTATGATAAAATTTCAAATGTTTATTTGAAATTCGTTAATATTCTCAATATATTTGACAATCATTCAAATGACTCGTTAAAGACACACCCCGTCCCGTGTCTGTCTATTATATTTTTTAATTGAGAACACGGGACACCCCTCTCTAGAGGGGAATAAAAAATAGCACATCCTGAGCCACATATGGTGGGCTGGGTAAGTCCCCTCTTGAGAGGGGATTTAGGGGTGTGTTACATAGTTATCCCCCCAAAGATTCTCAGCCCTCGGGAGATTGACTCATTTCACCAAAGAAAATTTGTATCACTCATACCGCAACGCATCGGCAGGATTGGTAAAGGCCGAGCGGATCGCCTGAAAACTCACCGTGAGTAAGGCCACGACAAGAGCAAGGACACCGGACCCCACAAAAACCCACCAAACCAGTTCCGTTCGATAGGCAAAATCCTGGAGCCATTTCCTTAAGACAAGATAGGCAACCGGCCAGGCGATGATGTTTGCCACGACCACCCACTTGGTAAACTCCTTAGAAAGTAAAAACACGATCCCGGGAGCAGAAGCGCCCAAGACTTTACGCACCCCAATCTCCTTGGTACGCTGCTCCGCCGTAAACGAGGCAAGACCAAAGAGTCCGAGGCACGCAATCACCACCGCGAGTATGGCAAAAGCCCGAAGTAGATTACTCAGACGTGCTTCACCCCGGTACATACGATCATAAGCTTCATCTACAAAATAATGATCAAACGGATAATTGGGAATGATACGTTCCCAGGTGGACTTGACAAAATCGATAGACTCCTCCATACTGCCCGCAGGAAGACGGATGACCATATAATTGACACTTTCGGGTCTTACGCGAAAGGCTAAGGGTTCGATTTCATATCTAACCGATTGAAAATGAAAATTTTTCACCACACCGACGATGGTTCCATCCACACCCATAAATTCAAGGCGTTTGTTTACGGCCGACTCCTCACCCATGATCCTTTGAAGTTCTTCATTGATGATAAAGGCAGTGGACGTATCTGTACTAAAATCCTTGGAAAAGGAACGCCCGCCGGCCATTTCCATCTTCATGGTCTCGATATAATCGAAATCGACCCTGTTCTGACTGATGAGGACCGTCATTTCCGGATCCTTGCCATCCCAATCGGCTCCACCCGAATTGCTACCGATATTTGTGGGTGGATGCCCGGTTCCGGCAACATTGACGACGCGGGGATCTCTCTTCAATGCTTCTTTCAGTGGAGCATAGGATTCTCGCGTATTACCGCGTAGTGGAATATAAATCGTCTGTTCCTTATCGTATCCCAGTTTCTTGGACTGCATAAAAATCAATTGTCTGTATACAAAAGCCGTACTGATGATGAGTAAAATAGAGAGCGAAAACTGCGTCACCACGAGAATTTTGCGAAACAGGGCGCTCTTGGATCCGGCGGTCAGCGCTCCCTTCAATACCTTCACCGGTTGAAAAGCCGATAAAAACAGAGCCGGATAACTGCCCGATACCAGTCCGGTAATGAGAGCAACACTGATCATACCTAATACAAATTTCCAATTGAAAAAAGCAGTCCTGGAAAATTCCTTCCCGGAAAGCATATTAAAACTACCGATAAGTAACATACATAATCCGAGAGCAAATACCAGAGCAATAAAGGCCAAAAGAATAGACTCCCCGTAGAATTGTCCTACCAGATGTCTTTTCATGGCACCCACGACCTTCCGCAAGCCCACTTCCTTGGCTCGATTGGCAGACCGGGCTGTGGCCAGGTTCATGAAGTTGATACAGGCTATCAATAAAACAAAAAGGGCAATCACTGAAACGATATAAACGTATTGAATATTCATCTGACGCGTATATCCAAAATATCCATAAAGATGAATGTCCTTCAGCGGCATAACCATGAATTCGGTCCGCCGGCGCTCGTTAAATTGCTGAAGATCTTCCGGAAAATTTTGTTGTACAAATTCAGCCACATGCCGATGTCGGATATCTGTAATCTTCTGATTCACTTCGGGAATAGAGGCACTCTCATGGAGCTGTACCAACGTAAGAATTGAATTATTACCCCAACGATCCATAGTCCGTCCAAGATCCCTGAGAAATTCGAAAGGAACGAGTATCTCGAATCCCAGATTCGAGTTATTCGGAACATTCTTCATCACACCCGTCACCGTGAATTGATACTGATTATTCACTGTAATGGCTTTACCCAACGGATCTTCATCAGCGAAGTATTTATCAGCGATATCCTCAGAAATGATGAACGAATGGGGTTGATCTAATGCTGTATTTGGGTCCCCTAAGATCAGGGGAAATGTCATCATTTTTAAAAACGAGGGATCTACGGCTCGGGTACCGCTCTCAAAAAATGCTTTTTCGCCGTACCGTAGCAGAAGCGTCCCCGGAGAAGTATATCTTGTGGCGTCTGTGATCTCAGGGATCTCCTCCTTGATACCCGGCCCCATGGGAATGGGCGTCACAGTCACATGATAGGTCTCACCCGAATAAAACTGATCCTGCTCGACCCGGTAGAGTGTTTCGATGTTTTCATGGAATCGGTTGTAACTCATTTCATCCATGACCCACAGCATGATAAAAAGACAGCAGGCCATTCCCAGGGCCAGTCCAACGACATTGATGAAGGAATAACCTTTATGCTTAAAGATATTTCTAAACGTAATATTCAAATAATTCTTGAACATAATGCACCTCCAATAGATGGAATCAATAAGATATAGTGGAAACATTTTAAGAATTTGCTTCATTATCCAGAAATTGGCTACCCACTTTCCATTCTCAGATACAATTTCGCTGTAAATTTCTTCGTAATCGCCCATCAAATATCTACAATCCATTTCCGGAAGAAAAAAATCAAAAAGTACATTTGCCATTCTTGGCATTTTGTGGTATTGCTTAATCATGACCATCCTAAAACTTCAGTGCCGGAAATCTAACGCCGTCCCACAATTTCTCCTGGATCCGCCTGGTTTCGGCTAATGCTTCATACCCTTTAGCCGTTAACGAATAGTACTTGATGGCCTTCCCGCCCCTCATCGCCGTGGGTTCACCATAACGGGTATCGAGACACCCTTTCTGATGCAGCCTTTTCAGAGGCACATAGATCGTACCCACATCCAAATATTTACCCGTGATCTCTTTGAGCAAACTCCTGATGTTTACCAGATATGCCGTATTCCCGAGATGATGGATAACGAGTAAGATCTGTTCTTCCTGTCTGGTCAATAAAACCATTTGATCTCCTCTGTATGATTATTTCCTTGAAAACTTCAAAGTTACATGTTCGAATTTACGGATTCTTTCTTTGAAAGTTTCAAAGTTATCTGCATTACTCAACCATTACTAATCATTAAGATTAATAAAAGACTTAATTAATGATTAACCAAGGGGACATTATAGTTGAATAAATGAAATAAATAATTCTACTAATCTTATTATTTAAGACGTAATTACCCTTCATAAGGTTGGCATGTTTCATAAAAAAATTGACTGAAAAATGGGTGAGAATATTGAAAGGGGTGAGATTAATAATTATTCATCCATTAAGAGCCGTATAATCCCTGCCTGACGACAGACAGGCGTTCAATCCGCGTTCTATCCATCTCTTACTCATATTTCAGTGCTTCCACCGGATTGGCCCGGGCCGCTTTGATTGTCTGAAAACTGACGGTAATCAAAGCCATACTTAGTGCCATCATCGCCGACAAAATGAATATCTCATATCCCATTCCTGCCCGGTATGCAAAATTTTCCAGCCATTTGTGTCCGGCAAAATAAGCAATAGGCCAGGCAATGAGATTGGCGACGAGCACCCATTTGATAAATTCTTTCGATAAATGAGAGGGTTTCACTGAGATTGGTCGTGTTCAACGTAAGGGTAATCGATCTGAAAAGCCCGGGAACGACACGTACAAGTAACGGTTCGATATTCCTCTGAAGACCCCACCAGTGAAAATCCTTGACAATGCCGACAATAGTACACTCCCGATCCCACAATTGTTTTCCAATTGCCTCTTCGGGCGAACGCCAACCGAATGCTTTGACTCCTTCCACATTGATAATAGCTGCCTGATGCACATCCGTGGGGTTTTCTTTCTGAAAATGTCGCCCCGTGACTAAATCGACATCATATACCTTGAGGAAATCATGATCACATCGTAGACTTCTGAATGCCTGCCCCCTCTCGGACTCCATACCCTTAGGAAAAACCCAGGTTCTGTTGATCATGTTGCCCGGCGTCCCCGACGAGGCACAGGCAGCAATGATCGAAGGATGGCTGAGAAATTCATTTTTGACCATCTCATATTTATCAGTGATCATTTCCCACCTTTTCAGATTGACAACCAGTTTCTGCTCCTTATCAAAACCGAGGGGCTGATTTTTCATATAGTTGATTTGTCGATAGATGATTGTTGTAGCAATGATCAAGGCGATGGAAATCGTAAACTGCCCGATGACAAGTATACGCCTCATGATCGTGCCCCGACAGTGGAGAATATATAAACATAAATGAGATTGGCCGACGGTTTTATTCTGTCACCGGATATGGAATGAAGGTGAATATCTTTAACCGGAAATAAGAAATTTCGGTATTCCAATCCCCGCTTCTCCAATTCTTCCCCGGCATACTCATGGGGAAGGGGGGCAATCTGACGTTCAAAGTTTTCGGCATCGACTTCCGGTTTGAGTTTGATGAAAGAATACCCTTTGTGCTTCTTAATATTTCTGTACGCAATTTTAAAATAGTTGGAAAACATAGCGATCCTCCAGTAAATCCATCGAGTCAAATATTTGGGTGTCGCAATGAGAACCTGCACCCAATACCAGCACCATGCCCTGCAGCGCCCATGGGTCTTCAAATGGTGATTATACTCCTCTTCAAAATCTCCCAGGGAGGCATAATTTTCAGCATAATCTTTCAAACGGCAGAGCAGCCAGCTCCCCAGCCAGGGCGGATTTCTTAAATATGGCTCAGAATCCATTTTCATTTCTCAGTTCAGATAAAATCAGGGATACCCTCCCACATAGACATCTGAAGTTCCCTCGCTTTTTGCAGGGCAGCCAGACCTTCACGGGTCAATTCATAATATATTTTAGAACGTCCACCCCTCTCAGGCGTCGGTTCACCCATTTTGGTCATGACATGCCCCTTCTTCACGAGCTTGTCCAGGGAATTGTAGAGTGTGCCGTAATGGAGTGTCCGGTTTGTCACATCCATGATATTCTGCCTGATAGCGACTCCATAGGCATCACTATGCAGCCGCCAGATGGAAAGCAGCAATATCTGTTCATGTAAAGTAAGATCCAGAGCCATCGATTTTCCTCTATTTTTACGTCATCGACGTATAAATATTACTACGTCATCAACATATAAATGTTGCAGATTAAATGAAAAATAAAAAGGAAATTGTAATCAATTTTTTTTATTTCTGAAGCATTTTCACAATTTCTGCAAAAAGAGGATCTGCCATCCAGACCTGAGCCTCCCGTGTTTCAGGATCCCGAAGGGCATGGATAACGTTAAATATGGTATCCGAAACGAAAATTTTCTCCTGTTTCAGGCAATCAACGAGTTGTCTGATGGGTTCCAGATTAAATGATTCTTTATCTGACAGGGAGAGATAATTATAAATGAACCTTATAAACCAATTCTTCAATTTTTCTCTGGGAGTACCCTTCATTCTGAACAGGATGAGATATTTCATGATCGTGCGCGCTTCATCATCAGATTTCTTTTGCTGCATGGCATCAATCAAAGACGCTTCCATGATAAAAAGCAGTGTCTTAAGGTCGGTTTCCGGATATGGCCCGTTCGTCTCTAATAATGAATCTAAAATCTCAGATACAGTGCTGAATTTGCCCAGGAGGAGAAGCCGGATTATATTATCTAATTGTCCATCAATACCCATTTCTTTTTTCATCAATTTCTCTTTTATCTCTTTATCTGAGAATAGAGCTTCAGCCGTTTGTCTTAATTTACCGATAAGTCGGTATGTAAAAGAAGGAAACTGTGGTACATATTGGAAAAAATTTCCAAAAGCAGACCATGCTTTTTTATAAGATTCTAACCGGACAAATGCATTCCCCATATTGTACCATGCCTCATGCTTATCCGGTTTGATCTCGACTGCCTTCTTATAACTCTCTACGGCTTTCCGATGCTGGCCAAGACCGCCAAATGCATTCCCCATATTGTACCAGGCTTTATGATCATCCGGTTTGATCTCAACTGCCTTCTTATAGCTTTCGATGGCTTTCCGGTGCTGACCCAGATCGTCAAATGCGGCCCCCATATTGTTCCAGACCTCATGATCATCCGGTTTGATCTCAACTGCCTTCTTATAGCTCTCTATGGCTTTCCGGTGCTGACCCAGACCGCAAAATGCAATCCCCATATTGTACCAGGCATTATGCCTATCCGGTTTGATCTCAACTGCCTTCTTATAGCTCTCTATGGCTTTCCGGTATTGATCCAGACAGCGAAATGCAATCCCCATATTGTTCCAGACCTCATGATCATCCGGTTTGATCTCGACTGCCTTCTTATAGCTCTCTATGGCTTTCCGGGGCTGACCCAGACCGCAAAATGCAATCCCCATATTGTACCAGGCATTATGCCCATCCGGTTTGATCTCAACTGCCTTCTTATAGCTCTCTATGGCTTTCCGGTATTGATCCAGACAGTGAAATGCAATCCCCATATCGGACCAAGCCTCATGCATACCCGGTTCGATCTCAACTGCCTTCTTATAGAATTCGATAGCTTTTTTTTGTTGATCTAAATGGGAGTTTGAAGTACCCAGATAAAAATAGGCCACACCCTTTATTTCAGGATAGTTCAGCATCTCATTTGCCGTTTGCTCGGCTTCATTCCATTTTTTCTTCTCGATAAGAGTATCAATTTGCGTCATCAATTTCTGCGCTTCGGCTTGAACCGCTTTTTTTGACTCTGAATATAGAACCTGAAGGTTTTTCATAAATCGTTCATTCCGGGTCAGTTCAAGAGCCTTCTCATACATCACATGATGTGGTGCGTCGATCTCCTTTCTTTTCTCCAGTCTGTTTTTAGCTCCGATTGATCGAACAGCAGAACCGCTAATTCGGCCATGCAGTAGACTTCCGATTCATCAATGGGCCCTGTGCGGAGCTTGTACCAGATCCTGTAAAAATAATCGCGCAGCGTATAAAAGGTCTCTTTTTTCTTCACATTCGGGCCACGAATGGATATTACGCGCAGCCATCCTTCATCCGCCATCCGGCTGCATTGTACACTCACAGACTTAACATCACCGCCTATATGATGAGCGATTTCGGTGACTGTCTGTGCAGGCGCTTCATTTGCCATAGAATCGATGATGAACTGCCGTTGTTTAGAAACTTCGGTGGTTTTGTCCCGGAAATACGGTGTGAGTTCCGTTACTTTTTCCAGAATAAGAGCCGTATTCAATTCTTCATGATCCACCAATAATTCGTAGAGGAACAGGATAAGTCGGGGATTTCCCCCTGTCAGAAGATGAAACGTGTAGATATAGGCGCGGTTTTTTTGAATACCTGGCTCAATGTCCTGTTCATTTCTGAATTCGGAAATCATTCTTAAGAACCGGATCGTTCCCTGTTTATCCAAACTATCGAGACTGCGGATACGGAAAAAATGATAGAAGGGTTTGCCGTAGTTCTCAATGGCATCAAAAACAGTCAGGGCCGATCCGATGATAATAAAGGTCTCCGGATGCTCATGCATGAAACTGCGCAGATGTTTCTGCTCGTCTCTTGAGAATTGACGGTTGAGAAGCTCCTGTAGATTTTCAACCATTAAAATCCATTTCTTCCCGGTTGAAGTATGCAGGTGCCTGAGAATTTTAAAAAGCGCTTTAGTCTGTTTGTGTTTCTGTACATTCTTTTCTTTCAGCGTACCTGAAAAGTTTGTGGCTTTGATCTGATCATAGTCATCCTTCAGATTTTTCAGATCTTCCCCATTCCCTGTTTCCTTCAGACCGTTATCAATCACAACCATGAGAAACCGGTACAAAGAATCCACATTGAAAAGTTCTTCCGGAAAACTCAATGGAAGCCAGTGATGAGATAGTTTGGAATCTGCCTTGATTTTTCTATAGAGCAATGTTAAGACGTGGGTTTTTCCTGCGCCTCTTGCTCCGGTCAAAATCCAGGACTGATCGGTCAGGGCATCCTTCTTGCATGGTCCGAGATCAGTGAGGATATCCTGAATCACTTTTTCACCGACGGCAAGGGTCTTTTTCAGCTCTTCCAGGCCTTTTAACCGCGGATCGTGTTTATTTGCAATTGCCATTATTCCTTCTCCCAACTGTACGATTTTTTCCACCAATCCTTAAGCATGGGGGAAACGAAGTCGAACATTTCATCTTCACTTTTAATATAACATTCGTCCATTAGTCGTTTTAGAAGTCTATGCAAATTTTTCCGTTCCGGGATTAAAGACTCAACATAGGGATACAAATCGTCAAATGACAAAGGTTTGTCTGAAAGATGGGCGAGAGTCTTCAACACAGCTTTGTTTTCTGTATCGTTCAAATGTTCGTTGAGACGTGAATGAAAATTTTCAAATTCTTTATGGGTCTTATTGGTAATCTGATTATACAACGACTTTATTTCTTTCACATTATCAACACGACTGTTATCATCCACGTATTGCGTAATACCGGATGCAAATAGTTGAATATAGGAAGGTGTGCCATCGCTTAATTTGTCTGCGACATATTTCATGCACTTGTCTCCCAGTTCAATGTGTTTGCTTTGAAGAAGTTGTGAAAGCAGATCTATAATCTCTTTTTCAGAAAGATGGATGATGTCGATGTCTGTTAAATCATTGATTAGATCTATGACATTCATGTCGCGGACTGTGGAAATTATATTTATTGAACCAGTGATTATCAGACGGACTTTTTCCTTATGCCTCAGGTCACGAAGCCATTCCAGAAAGTATTCGACCTCCTGCAATCCGGTTCTTTTCAAATGAAGTAGAAAATCAGAAAATTCATCCATTGCAATAACCACATTCTCCTTTGTCACCTCTTCCAGAACCTCCTCCATTTTCACGAGTAACTTTTTTGCATTTTTAGTCAACTTGCCGGTCTCTACATCAATAAGTTGAGCAATTTTAACTCGTTTTATCATCTCGGCGATTGAGTTCCAGATGTCTTTCAATTTGGAACGAGACTTCACCAATTCAGGAAATCTTTCATGCAGTTCATCAAAAAGATCTTCACACAGTTCAATCACCGAGTGTTTATCCTGAATATTAAAATATAAGAATCTGAAGTCATCTTTATATCGGCGGATAAACTCTTTTACCAGGCTCGATTTTCCAATGCGACGGGGACCGGGTATGAATAGGCTGGCGTTTGTCCTGGTGAGAATATCATACATGCGTTTCAGTTCTCTTTCTCTTCCATAAAATTTATCCCCTGTGACAGGCGGACCGGTTACAATTTCCATAAATAATCTCCTTGTTATGATTGAGTACAATATAACACAACAAAACTGTTTAGTCAACAATTTTTTTGAGTTAACAATTCTGTTGACTTATTAATTGATAAGGGAATTATCGGTGGAAAATAAAAGTTTCTAAAAATGGAGGTCGCTTTGTTTTGTATTTCTTTAAAACTAATAAAATGGAACGCAGATTCAACGAATTTGACGGATTAACACGGATTGAATTTAAAATTTCCTTATCCGTTCAAATCCGTCCGATCCGCTCAATCCGCGTTCTATTGCATTCCTACTCGTATTTCAACGAATCCACCCGCCCAAGGCGGACTTCCATATCATTCGTATTTCAAAGCCTCAGCCCTCCGGAGGCGGATTTACGCCTCCAAATACTATTCGTATTTCAACGCTTCGACCGGATTGGTGCGTGCCGCCTTAAACGCCTGATAGCTCACCGTCAGTCCAGCTATAATCAACGCAGCCAACGCGGATAAAACGAAAGTCAATAGACCGATATTGATCTTGTATGCAAAGCTCTGCAGCCAGCGATTCATGGCGAAATAGGCCACAGGCCAGGCGACGATATTGGCGATCAGCACCCATTTCGTGAATTCTTTCGAAAGCATAAGGACAATTCGTGATATCGTAGCACCCAGTACTTTACGAATACCGATCTCCTTGGTTCGCTGTTCAGTTGTAAAAGAGGTCAGGCCGAACAGTCCAAGACCGGCAATGGAGATGGCCAACAATGAAAACAGGCTAAAAATAACGCTTATTTTACGCTCTAATCGATAAGCCGCATCAAAGATATCATCAAAAAAACGATATTCAAATGGATAATTGGGAGAAAACCTTGCCATGGTCTCTCTGATGAATGGCACGACTTGCTGAATATGATTTCCTCCGATTTTCACTGAGAGTGCCATGTTGGCACTCCCGGGATTCAAATCATAGCAGAGGGGCATGATTTGTTGATGAAGTGGGTTCATGTGAAAATCTTTCATCACGCCCACAATTTTTCCTGTCCTCCGTCCTATATAATGGGTGAGTTCTTTTCCAGGAGCGGATTCCCATCCAATGGCTTTCACAGCAGTCTGGTTCAACAAAAAGGCTCCTTTGCTATCCGATGGGAAATCCCTGGAAAAATTTCTTCCTTGAACGATCTCAATCGAGTATAGATCGACAAAATCTTCATCGATAAAATTTAAATAAATTTCCTGCTTTCTTTCCTTAAGCTGTCCTGGCCAGTTTGCCAGTGTAGCCATATCCGTAAGATTTGGTAAAAAATAGGATGAGGAAACAGATAAGATATTCGGATTCCGCTCGAGCTCGTTCTTTATAGTATCCAGATTATTTCGAATGCTTCTATTTCGAATATCCACAACAATGATCCGGTCCCTTTCAAAACCCATGTCCTTGTTTCGTATAAAATCGAGTTGATCTTTAACGACTAATGTGGCAAAAATGAGAATGATAGAAATCATGAACTGGATAATCACAAGAACATTCCGAATCATTGAACGTTTCAAACCGCCAAACCTGTTGCCAAGGATAATGGCGGGCTTGAATGCCGAAATGGTCAACGCAGGATAACTCCCGGCGAAGAGTCCAACGAATCCAACGAGTACGAATAACCAAAGAAGGAACTGTCTGTTTTGCAGAATATTTAAATTCAGATTCCTCCCGACCAATGAATTGAAATAAGGCAGGAATATTACCGCAATGGCAATCGCCAGTACGAGTGCCAGCATTGTCAAAACCATCGATTCCCCCAGGAACTGCTTGATGAGGTGGCTCCGATTCGCACCGATGACTTTGCGTACACCGATCTCTCGAGAGCGGTGAACAGAACGCGCAGTAGCTAAATTCATATAATTGATGCATGCGATTACAAGAATCAGGAAAGCGATAGATGAAAGAAGAATGATGATCCGAATATCAGCCGTTTTTGAAATCTCGCCCGTCGTATTGGAATGAAGGTGGATTCTTGTTAAAGGTTGAAAGAAGATACGAATTTCTTTTGAAACGTCCTTACCAATGTATTTTTCCAATAAGGGAAGAAACTTCTCCTCTAATGCATCGGGATCAGCATTTTCACGCAATAGAAAATAAGTATTAAAGGAGAATGCCCCCCACGATTCCGGATCATAGCGTCTATTTATCTTTGGGATTGCTTCAAAAGGCACCACAAAGTTCATAGTAAAATGAGAATTCTCAGCCATATTTTTAAGTATACCCGTGACTTTAAAATCGTGGGTCCCTCTGAAAATGATCGTTTTTCCCATGGGATCCTCATTTCCGAAGTATTTCTCCACCATGGATTCACTGAGCAGGATAGAATAGGGATCGGATAACGAAGTCCGGGGATTTCCTTTCACGAGTTCCAAAGAGAACATGTCGAAGGTCTCGGGATCTGTAAAAAAGAACTTATCTTCAAAGAAATTTTTATCTCCATAGGAAATGTAAACATTGTTGAGATCGTAAAACCTTGTTGCACTGACTACCTCTGGAAATTCTGCCATCATCGCGGGTGCCAGGGGAGCCGGCATAACGGACGATGGCCTCTCCGACCCCACTCGTTCACCGGCCACTCGATAGATACGACCAGCCTTTTCATGATATCTGTCAAAACTCAGCTCGAACTGAACGTACAAAAGTATCAAGATCACGGCGGCCAATCCTATAGCCAAACCTGCGATGTTGATGAAGGAATACCCTTTATGCTTTCTGATGTTTCTCATTGCAATTTTCAAATAATTTTTAAACATCACAATCCTCCAAAGAATCACATTGAAGAAAAAATAGGGTATGGATGTAAAGACCTGGGACCAGTACCAGCGCCATGCGGAAAATCGACTCTCCTCAACCTGAATCTCCCGAAAGATTTCTTTAAGATCACCCGTGAGATAGAATTTCTCATCCTTTGGGAAAATTCCTTTGAGGAGCCAGGTGGCAAAACGAGGTGGTTTTGACCCCTTTTGAATCATCTGCAATCCGAAATATTATAAGCGACCTTGGAAAAACCCATCCAGGCCGTATCGCTAACCTTTTTGATTTCTTCTAATGCTTCGAAACTCTTTTTGGTTAATCGATAATATTTGATACTGTTTCTTCCCCGTTTGGCATTGGGTTCTCCGATGGTTGTATCCAAATAGCCCGTCTGATGCAGCCGATTCAAGGGCACATACACGGCCCCAATGGACCAGTTTTTACCCGTGAGTTCCATGAGATGCTTCCGGATGGTGACGAGGTAGGCTTTTCCTTTGAGGTGAAATATGGAAAGCAGAATGAGTTCTTCCTGACGTGTTAAATATTTCATATTGGGCTCCTATTGGCTTCTTACTTTATCTATTGAATCACTGAGGACACCGGGTACGCAGAGAAATGAAAAAATTCAACATTCATAATTCCTTGTTTAATATTCGATATTCATGATGTTTTGGATTTTTATCATTTTCTCTTCTCAAATCCGAAATCCTTTAAGAATTAAACCATTTCCATAGAAATATATACGGCGAAATCTTTTAAAAGTTCAACTATTTCTGAAATATTTTTATGGAAATTTTCATACTTTCGCTTTAAATTGTAAGTAATATATAATTCAGACGGAGGATGAAAAATGAGACGGGTTGTGATTACAGGCTTGGGAGCAGCCTCTACTCTGGGTCTGGAATTGTCCGAGATCAGTCAATCGCTTCGTGAAGGGAAGCGTTGTATCACGTACTGTCCGGATTTTGAAGAAAAAGGATTCAATTCTTGGGTTGCCGGATGGATACAAAATTGGGATGCGGCACAACATCTTCCAAGGAAATCCTTGAAAACCATGGGGCGCGGATCAGAATTCACCTCCTACGCGGCTCTCAAGGCCTTAGAGGACAGTCAGCTATCTGAAACAGATATCCAAAATGACCGATGCGGCGTTATCGTGGGGTGCGGTGAAGGAAGTGCCATGGATATGTTCGAAGCGGCCTATGCCATGAAAACACACAACAAACCGCGGAGAATCGGGATACGCGTGCCCAAGAGCATGGGTTCCTCTCGCAGTGCCAACATCACCCTGTTAATCAAAAATCACGGCATGAATCTGGGTATTTCCGACGCCTGTGCCACCGGACTCGTCAACATCGGATATGCCTATCAGACGGTCAAATGGGGTATCCAGGATGTAGTCTTCGCTGGTGGTGGAGAATCCTGTGATTGGCCCAGCAGTGCCTTCTTCGATGCCATGGGCGTCCTGCCCGCTACGTTCAATGACAATCCTGGCGCGGCTTCCCGACCCTTTGATAAAGACCGTGCCGGATTTGTCATGGGCGAGGGAGGTGGCATCGTCGTTGTGGAGGCGTTAGACCATGCCGTGAGCCGGGGTGCACTCATTTATGGGGAAATTATTGGATATGCCACCAATTGTGATGGGGGTTATTCCATGGTGGCTCCATCGACCGAGGGACAGGTCCGGTGTATGAAGACAGCCCTCCATGAAGCAGGGCTCAAACCCAAAGAAATTGAATACATCAACACCCACGGCACATCTACTGTGGCCGGAGATCCCTCAGAGATTGCGGCCATCAAGCAAGTCTTTGGAGAGCATGCTCCCATGATCACATCCGTAAAAAGTCAGATCGGCCATACCATTGGTGCTGCCGGCGCCCTGGAGCTCATCGCCTCCCTCCTGATGATGAGGCACAATTTCATCGCCCCATCCATCAATCTCGATCACATAGACGAGGCATGCGATTACCCCAAAATCGTCACGACTTGTAAGGAGATTGCGTTTAATACCTTTCTGACCAACAACTTCGCTTTTGGAGGCAGTAATGCTTCGATGATTGTTAGGAATTATTTACAGTAATCGTTGTTGGACTTTTTGTTTCATTGGAATAATGTGGTCATATTCACATATTTCGTTGGAAATATGTGGTAATTTTCACGAAATTCTAACGAGTATTGCTTTCCTGTGAAATAATTTCTTACATTTATATCATGAAACGGGATATATATCAAAAACTTATCGAATGAAAATCGTCCAACAGACGAAAACCACTTAATTTAAAACACGATGGAAAAATTCAAAATTATCCTTTATATGCCATTTCGCTTTTCCCCTTTGTAAAATAATATAATTTGCACAGTACTCACGGTCCGGGCTCCCGCCCCACGTTCTGCCCCACATGACCTCGCCCTGTTCATCGATTCTCATAAGGTAAAAGTGTTTCTTAATAAATATTCCCCCTGTTAGTAAATCAGAGCTTCCTCCCGATCTCAAACGCCTGGCCGATAAATTCACCGATACCGTTATATCGTCGTACTTCGGGACTGTAGACAAAGGGACGAATTTTTTCGATATCCGGCTTACCCTCATCATTCAACATACTCTCTTCTATTTTGACGTCACAAATCTCACCGATAAAATGGGTATGCAAGCCGATTTCATGGTGATGAATCAACTTGCATTCCAAAATCATGGGAAACTCCCCCACATACGGTGCATCGACCAGTTCGGATTTTACCGGTGTAAGATCAGCCTCCTTGAATTTATTCACATCCCGACCGGATGCAATACCGAAATAATCGGCTTTTTGAACATATCGTTCAGGTGGTACACTGAGAGTGAAGGCCTTTCTCTCCATAATATTGCCGTAGGTATACGTGGCCTTGCGAAGGGAAATGGTCACACAAGGCGGTTTGGAGCAACAAATACTGCCCCAGGCAATTGTCATGACATTGGGGTTGCCGTTTGTATCATACGATCCCACACACCAGACAGGTGCCGGAAAGATGAGTGCTTTCGTACCGAATGATTTTTTCATGTTGGTCAGCCTTTCAATTTTTGCTTATGGAATTTGAATTATTCTGATACATTTGAGCCTCATCTTGCCCTTTTTATTTTCCTGCCTCGTCCTCTGGGTCTTGCGGCCCCCCGGAGGATTAAGAGGCTTTCTGGGCTGCCTCGGATTTCTTGGCTCATTCCGTTTCAGTTTCTTACTCATCTCGTGGTATTGATTTATTCCATCTCTCAAGCTGCCTCCCGATAATATCTATAAAATTAAAAAAACCTCCCTCAAAAAGCACACAATCCACCTCTCAAGCTCGGCTCTAATTGTAAAAACAATATTTGATTCTATATGACAGTTCTAAAGTTACTATTCACGTCTCCCCTTACTAACAGCGTTCTTTAGAACCGTAGCTTTTAATTGTTCCCCTTACTCGATGATTTATTATTTGAGTTAGGCTAAAGTGTGTCCTCCGGTCTGTTGATATATTAATTGCAGTGTGAGATTATTCAGCTGGAATTGTTATATAGTTATTATATTATTTATTTTGAAGAAAGTCAAGGGGAAAACAAAACATTTTAATAAACATTATTCTATTACTCTGAAAAACTTTGTTTTTTTAACAAAATTATTGATCGATGTTATGGGGTGTTTGGGATGTGAACTTTAGGCACTTTAAATTTTAGTTCACTTTAGGCACTTGCGCTTT
>Ga0114922_10000578_pt1 | contig 35203 bp, 28 predicted proteins | sample AartaG_FD_100975 | JGI IMG/M metagenome (GOLD analysis project Ga0114922, IMG submission 100975) | Deep subsurface microbial communities from Aarhus Bay to uncover new lineages of life (NeLLi) - Aarhus_00045 metaG | ecosystem: Environmental > Aquatic > Marine > Oceanic > Sediment | place... | reverse complement strand
TTATCGCCCATTATCGGGTAGACCATCTGGTTGCGAACGTAAAGCACGAACGGTTCGAGAAAATTCAGGTACCTGCCACGGGTGCCTTTTTTGATCTGCTGGCTGGCCAGGGCACGGAAAAGGAGAAAAATCAGCGCAGCGGCGATCCAGATCATCAATGTCAGCTTGGTGATTGACAGATCCAGCCATTCCCAGCCGAACGGGTGCCAGTCGATCGTGATCACCGGATGATCGTAGACGTGCTCGATCAGATGCTGCATTATTGCGCCGGCATCATGGCCCTCGCCAGCATGTTCACCTGCCTTGGCGGCCGCATTAGCTGCGCTTGCTGTGGTTGCGGAGAGTAAATTTGCCATTGCAAATTCAGGTTGACTTCTTACGGGTCAATACTGGAAAAAGGTACGCATGTTCGATAACTGTGAAAATCACATAACTAATCACGCACGAGCCGACCAGCGCTGGTGCCGGGAGAGCGAACACCCCGATTCCAACAGCGATTGCCGAGAGAGCCAGCAGGAGCCTGACTATCATTCCCCCGAGAACCAGTTTGATAAACTTCCTGGTACTTGCGGCTCGGCTGTTATATAGAAGAAAGAACCCTGTGAAAGATAAAAAGGCGCTAATCAAGCCGCCATATGAAATCGCAACTCTGACTGACCAGTCAAGCCGTGGAAACAGCCAGGCGGCAACCAGCAGGGCAAACAACAGGGAGGCAGCTGTAATAACGAACTTCTTTGCCAGGTATCTATTTTCAGCCGAATGCAGGGACGTGGTCAGGAATCCCTTTCCTCTTTTTTATTTTCTGATTCGCTGAGTCGCGAGAGTGTTTTGATCAGATTGTAAAAGCCTGCGAAAAACCCCACGGCTGCGCCGGTCAATAACAGCCACGGCTCGGTTCCCAGGCGGCTGTCAAGGTATCTTCCGAGAAAGATAAAGACCAGTAGAAAAACGGCTAATTCAAGCCCGATACTGAGGTAAGAGCCGATCTGGCCCAGCGTTGAACGGGGCCTCTCTTTTTTAAATCCGTTTGGATTCACGGAGAAATGAGTATAGCAAAAATGAGCGAAAAAATCAAATATAAATTTCCTGGCAGTTCGCTGCAAAAGGCGATCAATTCGGAATATTCAATCCATTAGCCTTAAACCGTTTCGCATCTGCTGGATGATTTGGTGGGACCTTATCCTTGCAACCTGGGGAATGTTTCTCTTAACTCCTGACAACCACATTTTTGCTGCGAAGGTATTGCTTGGCTTTAGTAATCGAATATTGGCGAAAATGGAATATACTGGCGGCAAGCACGGCGTCAGCCTTGCCCAGCACGAGACCTTCATAGAGGTGCTCGAGGTTTCCCACACCGCCTGAGGCAATCACCGGGATCCCGACATTCTCGCTCACCGCTGCAGTGAGTTCGATATCGAAACCCTCCTTGCTCCCGTCACGGTCCATGCTGGTGAGCAGGATTTCGCCGGCGCCCAGTTCCTGAACGCGCACCGCCCATTCGACCGCATCGAGCCCGGTGGGGTTGCGGCCGCCGTGGGTAAACACCTCCCAGTTGCCATATGGCCCGCGGGAGGAATCGAAATCCGCCTTGCGCTTGGCATCTATCGCAACCACAATACACTGGCTGCCAAACCGTTCTGCGGAGGCCGTAATAAACTCAGGATTCTTTATTGCCGCTGTGTTAACTGACACCTTGTCCGCTCCGCTTTTGAGCATCAGCCGCACGTCATCCACCGTACGGATTCCCCCGCCGATCGTGAATGGTATGAAAACCTCCTCGCTCACCCTGCTGGCCAGATCAAGCACGGTGTCCCTTCTCTCGTGGCTTGCCGTTATGTCGAGAAACACGAGCTCGTCCGCTTTCTGTTGTTCGTAGTATTTGGCCTGCTTCACCGGGTCGCCTGCATCCACCAGGTTGACAAACTGGACTCCCTTGACAACACGGCCTTTGTCAATGTCCAGACAGGGTATGATTCGCTTGGCTAACATCTTTTTTCGGAATTCTCCCAAAAACTAACAGTTATTGATCGACTGCCAGGCTACCCGCTGCGGTAATCGCCTCTTTCAGAGCAATCCTGCCGTCATAGAGCGCCTTGCCGATAATCATCCCCTCAATACCGAGTCTTTCCAACGAGGACACAGCACGCACATGCTCCAAAGTTGCGATTCCTCCCGAGGCAATTACAGCCAGGCCGGCCTGGGAGATATTTTTCAGCGCCTCCAGATTGGGACCGGTGAGCATGCCGTCTGTGGCGATATCAGTATAAATTATCCGCACTGCGCCTGTCTCGGCAGCCTCGCGGGCAAGGGTGAGCGCATCCCGCTCGGTTATTTCCTCCCATCCGCGAATTGCCACCTTGCCGTTTCTTGCATCCAGGCCCACCACGATACGCTCTACGCCGAATTTTTTTAACGCGCGGGGAAGAAGAGAGGGCTTTTTCAGGATTGCCGTGCCGAGGATTACACGGATGATACCCAGCTCCAGACAGCGTTCGATACTCTCAATACTGCGAATGCCGCCCCCGAGCTCCACAGCTACATCCGGGCCCACCGCTTCGACAATTCTCCTCACGCTTTCGGTGTTTTTAGGCCGGCCCTCAAATGCGCCGTCAAGGTCAACCACATGGATCAATTTCGCCCCGTCGCGGGCAAAGGCAACTGCCGGCTCGACAGGATCGTGGAAATAAACAGTCTGCTCGGTTTTTTTACCCTGACGCAACCGTACCGCCCGGCCGCCCATCAGGTCAACTGCAGGGATAATCAGCATTGCGGATGCTCCTTAGATCTCGGCAAAGTTTTTCAAAAGCCGCAGACCGGCCTCCTGGCTTTTTTCAGGATGAAACTGCACGGCGAAAATTTTTCCCTGCTCGCGCGAGACTACAGAGGTGAACTCGATACCGTAGCCGGTGATGCCGAGAACGTCCTTGCTATCGGCTGTTTCGGCATAATAGGAATGCACGAAATAAAACCAGGATTTATCTGGTATACTTTCGGTTAATGGGGAGGGTCGTAGCCAGCTCACCTGGTTCCAGCCAATGTGCGGGATTTTTCTCCCGGGAGGGAATTTGAGAACCTTGCCCGGAAGAATGCCCAGCCCCTGATAGCTGCCCATCTCCTCGCTTTGTTGGAAAAGGATCTGGAACCCCACGCAGATTCCCAGAAAGGGTTTGCCGGTTGCGATAAACTCTCTGATCGGCTCCTCGAACCCCATCTCGCGGATATGTTCCATGCTCTTGCCGAAAGCGCCATCGCCGGGGAGAACCAGGTGGCTCGCTCCGGCGATGTCTGCAGGGTCAGCGCTGATTCGCGCCTCGAAGTCCAGATGGTGAAAGGCTTTCTCCACGCTGCGAAGATTGCCCATTTTATAGTCTACTATATTTATCATTCGCAACGATTCGAATAGACAAGTTTCGATTTCAGAGGACGCCCTTGGTCGAGGGAACCCCCTCCACACCCGGGACAATTCTCGTGGCTGTGTGAATAGCACGTGCGGCGGCCTTGAACAGGCTTTCCACCTGGTGGTGGGCGTTGGCCCCGTAGAGAATCTCCATGTGCATGGTGATCCCGGCTTTGGTGGCCACGGCGCGCCAGAAATCCTCCACCAGTTCGGTGCTCAGATCCCCCACCTTTTCCCGGCCCAGGTCCCCGCGGAAGACAAGAAAACCCCTGCCGCTCAGATCCACCACCACTCTGCTCAGAGCCTCATCCAGCGGCGCAAAAGCCTCGCCGAAACGGTTTATGCCAGCCTTATCGCCGAGTGCCTTACCGAGCGCCTGTCCGAGCACGATCCCCACGTCCTCCACTGTGTGATGCTCGTCGATATGAAGGTCGCCTTTGCAGGTTAGCTCGATATCCATTCGCCCGTGCCTGGCAAGCGCGGTAAGCATGTGCTCGAAAAAGCCCACTCCGACCTCGATCTTGCTTTCACCCTTGCCGTCAATGTTGAGAACAAGCCGGATGTCTGTTTCCTTTGTTTCTCTTTTTATCTCAGCAGTCCTTGGATAACTCATTTGCAACTCCGGAATGTAGAAATGATTTTATATCTCTTGGGTACAGACTTCAGTGGCGAAGATCTTATCTATCTGGATATTCATTTAGAACGGGAGCCGGATGCCATGGCCCTCAGCAGGCAGTTTACATCCGTGGCCAGGAAATCCACTTCCGATTCGGCGTAGAATTCGGCCATCAGCTCTGCGCTGGCGGCGCCTGTCTGCACCATGCAGCAGGCAATCGGCGGCCTGCCGGGATTTTGCAGGCGATAATTTTCCACCGCGGTCCAGTCATCGGGAACATCGCCCACGTAGATACCGTTGCTAAATCCCATTCTTTTGGCCAGGAGCTGAAGGCCGGCGGGATCGGGCTTGCCGGGCAGAGTGCCGTCATCGGTTATCACGAATTCCGGTTTAAGAAACTTGTCCAGGCCGGTTTTACGGAAAAGATAGGCGGCTTCTTCCGTGGTTCTCCCGGAAAGGATGCCGAAGGGAATTCCGCTTTCGGCAAGTTTCCGGATCAACGACAGGTCGAGAATAGCCTGTTCTTTCTCGATCAGCCCCGGACCCCTGTAATATTTCGGATCAAACCCGTAAAAGGAACGGCAGAGCTGCGGGCCTGCATAGTATTCCATGAAAATTTTCTTGATCAACCTGGGCTTATAATGACTCTCGAACTCGCGAAAGAGGCTTTCACCGAGTTTTCCTTTCACCAGCTTGATCGTTTCCTCCAGGCCGCCGCCGCGTTTTTTGACCTCCGCAGTGAAATCTTCCACCAGGGGAGGGATTTCGCGCAGCCTTTCTATGGTTATGGGATGAGTTCCATTGGCGCTTAAAAATTTCAGCAGCCCTTGAGCCACAACTCCCTTAGCCAGTTCCCAGTCGTTGTTGAAACGGCCGGCAAGCTTGAAATGCCCGGTTTCTTCAGCCCTTATCAGGCGCTCCTGGCCCGGGATTTCAAGTATCCGGTTGAAATAAAACTGCACTGTGAGACTGATCACCTGACGGAAAGAATCGCTCACCTCTACCAGCACCCCGTCCACATCGAAAATCACAGCGTCAGCCTGATCCAGCGTAAACGGAAGACCGTGATCGAGTGCCATAACTCCCGTGGCGATTTCAACATACGAGACGCCGGATGCCGTTTTCAACCAAGCACCTCCTTCAGCGTGTCGATAAACTCTTCGTTTTCCTCCGGCCTGCCCACGGTAATTCGCAAACAATGTTCGAGATTAGGATAATTGCTGACATTACGAACCAGAATGCCGCGAGCAAGCAGAGCGTCGAATACCTCCTCCGGTGCGATACCCTCGGACCCGGCCAGAATAAAATTCGCTTCACTCGGGTAAGGCTTCAGGCCGGTAATGCCGCTGAGTTCTTTCTGTAAAAATTCCCGTCCCTGCTTGATTGCAGCAACGCGCTCCTCTATCAGAGTTGGATTCTCGAGCATTGTGAGCGCCGCCACCTGGGTGAAAAAGTTAACGTGGTGCGGCAGTTGAATCTTGCGAATCTCTCCAGCGATTTCAGGAGAACAGAGGGCAAAACCGAAACGCAGGCCGGCCAGGCCGAACGCCTTGCTGAAAGTGCGCAACAGCACGAGGTTCGGGCATTTTTCAAGAAGTTCGAACGCGTTATCCCCGGCGAACTGGGCGTATGCTTCGTCCACTACAACCAGAGCATCCACAGAATTGCAAACTTTTTCGATATCCTCATTGGGAGTGCGGCCCCCCGTAGGGTTGTTCGGAGAACAAAGTACCACCGCAGCCGCATCGAGCGACCCGGCAAGCTCGATTACTTTGTCCACCTCCACCGAGAAATCATCCAGGCGAAGGCTGAAAGGCGCGGGCTTGCCCCCCAGGACCACCACGTTCTGGCGGTAGAGGCTGAAAGAAGGCTCCGGGTAAACTACCGCACGCTCAGCGCGTACCACAGCCAGCAGGGCATGGAAAATCAGCTCGTTCGAGCCGTTGCCGATCAGGATTCCTTGTCCCGGATGGCCGACATAATCACCTATGGAACTGATCAGCGGCTCTTCGAACTCGTCGTGGTAGCGCTGCCAGAGAAGGCTGCGCATTTTATCGAAAATTTTCTCCTTGACCTCTGCTGGAATGTCGAAAGGGCTTTCGTTCAGGTCGAGCTTGATCCGGTACTTGAAAAAGGGAGACTTGTAGGGCTTTAATTCCCGGATTTCCGGCCTGATTTTGTTGCCTGTCAAGAGCTTGTTATCCATCAGTCTGTCTCATTTCTCTTTTCTTATTTCAATCGAGCGCGCGTGGGCCTCCATGCCCTCTGCCCGGGCTATCACAGTTACCGGCCTGACAGCTTTATCGAATGATTCTCGGTTGAACGAGATAATACTCGATCGCTTGAGAAAAACGTGTACCCCGAGAGGGGAGAAACACCTGGCTGATCCTCCGGTGGGCAGCACGTGGTTCGGGCCTGCCCAGTAATCGCCTAAGGCCTCCGGGGTGAACGGGCCAAGGAACACAGCCCCGGCATTGCGGATTTTTCCCAACAGGGACCAGGGATCGGCCACCAGCAGCTCGAGATGCTCCGGCGCGAAACGATTTGCCAGAGAGGCTGCCTGGTCTACAGAATCGGCAAGCAGGATTGCCCCGAAATTCTCGACGGATTCGCCTGCGATCTCTTTTTTCGGCAGAGACTCAAGTTGCCTGGCTATTTCATCCTGAACCTGCCGGGCCAGTTCGCGGCTGGTTGTAATCAGAAGGCAGCCGGCGCGCTGGTCGTGCTCTGCCTGGCTCAGCATGTCCGCGGCAATCCAGGCGGGGTCGGCTGTATTATCGGCGATTACCAGAATTTCGCTTGGCCCGGCGAGCATGTCTATATTCACCGAGCCGAAAACGAGCTTTTTCGCTGCCGTGACATAGATATTGCCCGGCCCGGCGATAACATCTACTGCTGGAATGCTTTCTGTGCCATAGGCGGCAGCGGCGATTGCCTGGGCCCCGCCGATCCGGTAGATTTCATCCGCATCCGCAAGAGTTGCGGCGAAAAGCACGGCAGGATTCATCCCGCCATCTCTGTCTGGAGGCGAGAGCAGAACCAGCCTTTTCACTCCGGCAGTGCGCGCAGCAGCCATACCCATCAGCACGCTGCTCGGGTATGCAGCCTTGCCTCCGGGAGCGTAAACAGCAGCCGATTCGACCGGCATGATCCGCTGACCCAGGATTTCGCCGTCTGCACCGGTTACAAACCACGAGTTTGCCAGCTGTTTGCGGTGGTAGTCGCAGATCCGTCCGTATGCTGCCTTTAGGGCCTCTTTGAGCTCAGGCTCGAGCAGCCTTTCCGCCTGTTCGATTTCCTCTTTGGCCACCCGGAAGCGGTCAGGGCTGATTTCGACCCTGTCAAAACGGCGGGTGTACTCCACCAGCGCCTTATCACCCTCACGGCGCACCCGGCCGGTGATTTCGGCCACAGCCGGAAGTACCTCGTCGAGGTCCTCTGCCTTGCGTGCAGCGAGCTCATCAAGAAAGCCCTCCGCGTCTTTTTCGATAATCCTGATCTTCTCATTCATGTCATTGGGCCTGGCTTTAGGGGATCACCTTGTTCAGGGGGTATTCGATAATATCGCGCCCGCCACTCTTTTTCAGTTCCGGTATGATCTTGCGCACGATGTTTTCATCAATAATGGTTTCCACAGCAACCCAGTCCGGGTCGTTAAGGTCGCTGATAGTCGGGTTTTTCATCGCCGGCAGTACGGCGATAATATCTTCGATCCGCTCCCGCGGAACGTTGAGCTTGATCCCAACCTTGCTTTCGGCGGCGATTGCCCCTTTGAGCATGAGCGCGATATTCTCGATCTTTTCGCGCCTGGCGCTGTCGGCCCAGCTCTGCTTGTTGGCGATCAGCCTGGTGGTTGATTCGAGCACTGTCTCCACGATCCGAAGGTTGTTGGCGCGAAGGCTGCTGCCGGTTTCGGTCACCTCGATTATCGCATCAGCCAGCTCGGGAACCTTGGCCTCTGTAGCGCCCCAGGAAAACTCGACCTCGGCATCAACCCCGTTGGATTTCAGATACTTGCGCGCGATATTTACCACTTCCGTGGCGATCCGCTTGCCCTCGAGGTCTTTCACGGTCTTGATATCCGAATCAATGGGTACGGCGAGCACCCAGCGCACCGGCCGCATGCTCTGTTTTGCATATACCAGGTCCGCCACCTCGACCACATCAGCCTGGTTCTCGATAATCCAGTCGTGGCCTGTCAGCCCGGCGTCGAAAACCCCCTCCTGGACGTAGCGGGCCATTTCCTGGGCCCGGATCAGCATGGCCTCGAGCTCGGGGTCATCGATCGAGGGAAAGTAGCTGCGCTCCGAGACACTGAAATTGTATCCTGCTTTGCGAAACAGTTCGAGGGTGGCCTCCTGAAGGCTCCCTTTTGGAAGTCCGAGTTTAATAATCATCACCCTGCCTCTTGGTTACATTTCTATGTTTACTAATTAAACGGCATTTATCAATAAAAAAGGCTATACGCAGTTTCGGACTGTCTCTACAAAGGCAGCCATTTTTGCCTGGTCCTTGACGCCGGGAGATTTTTCAATGCCGCTGGAGACATCAACCCCCGCAGGCATTGCGGCTCTTATTGCCTGGGCCACGTTATCCGGAGCGAGTCCTCCGGCGAGAATGATTCTCCCGTACCTGCCGGCCTCTTTCGCCCACTCCCAGTTGAATGTCTTTCCGGTGCCTCCCGGAACTCCCCTGACATAACTGTCGAGCAGAAAATCCCGGCCGCTGCCGTAGGGGGCGAGCAGCTTGAGATCGTCACGGGTTTTCAGGCGGAAACCCTTGATCCAGCGCAAGCCCAGTGAGCTACAGTACTCGGGCGATTCAGAACCGCAGAGCTGAATCCTGTCGAGATGCGCTTGGACGGCGATCCGGCGAACCTGTTCCTGTTCCAGATCAACAAACACGCCCACAGTGGTCACGAATCCCGGTAGCTTATCTATTATTGCGGCTGCTGCGGCTGGTTCAATATAGCGCGGGCTCGGGCGGTGAAACACGAAACCCATCGCGTCGGCCCCGAGTTCTGCCGCTTTCAGGGCATCCTCAGCCCGGGTGATCCCGCAGATTTTTATCCTGATTTTCACCAGGCCCCCGTCATCAGGGTTCTCGTTGCCCGGGCGACATCGCTCTGGCGCATCAGGTGCTCGCCCACCAGCACCGCATCATAACCCAGCGACCCCAGGCGCTTGATATCATCATGGGTCGAGATACCGCTTTCGGATACTTTTATCGAGGAATCCGGGAAAAGCGGTGCGAGCCTCTGAGAAACATCGAGAGAAATCTCGAGCGTGCCCAGGTCCCGGTTATTGACTCCGATGATCTTTGCCTTGCAGCCTGCCGCGCGCTCCAGTTCAGCCTCATCGTGTACCTCCACCAGAGAATCCAGTGCCAGTTCGTCAGCAAGAGCGATAAAATCGCGCAGCCGGGCGTTATCCAGCACAGCGGCTATCAGAAGCACGCAGTCAGCACCCAGCAGCCTGCTTTCGTAAATCTGGTAGGCAGAAACCGTGAAATCCTTGCGCAGCACAGGTAGTCCGGAACTGCGCCTTGCCTGCACGAGGTATTCCGGTTCTCCCTGGAAATACTTTCTCTCTGTCAATACGCTCAAGGCGCAGGCTCCACCCTCAGCGTAAGCCGAAGCCAGGGAGGCGGTATCGAAATCCTTCCTGATCAGCCCTTTCGAGGGACTCGCCTTTTTGATCTCACCGATCAGAGCCAGCTTTTCGCGTGAGACCAGCGCCCTGCTGAAGAGGTTTTTGTCTGGAAACGGCTGATCCTCGATCCGCTTTTTCAGCTCATCCAGAGGCAGTATCTGCTGGGTGCGGGCTACCTCTTCCAGTTTGTCCTTGATTATCCGGTCAAGTATGTCCATTGCCGGCTTACTCCGTGCTGTGGCTCAGTTCGATCAGGGCTTCGAGCTTTTGGCGTGCTTTGCCGCTGTCAATCGAGTTCTCGGCAAGTTCCACCCCCTGGGCGATCGATAATCCTTGCTTGAAAGCGCTTATCGCGGCGCCTGCGTTCAGCAATACGGCTTCCCGGTAAGGTCCGGGCTTGCTTTCGAGGACCTCTTTCAGAATCCGGCTGTTGGTGGCTGCATCCCCACCGCGAATTGCGTCCACAGGCCTTGGTTGGAAGCCGAAATCCTCCAGTTTCACGGTGTAACTTTTAACCTGGCCATCTTGAAGCTCTGAGACTTTGGTCGGGCCGCTGATCGAAATTTCATCGAGCCTGCCGTGGCCATGAACCACGTAAGCCTTCTTGCTGCCGAGCTTGCCGAGCACGCCAGCCAGTTTCCCGGTGAGATCCTCGCTGTATACTCCGAGAAGTTGGTATTTCGCGCCTGCCGGGTTGGTCAGCGGCCCCAAGATATTGAACACGGTGCGGATTCCGATCTCACGCCGCGGCCCGATAGCGTGTTTCATCGCAGGGTGGAAAAGCGGTGCGAAGATGAAACAGATACCAGCCTCGCTCAGGCAGCGAAGAGCACTCTGCGCGCCGGCCTCGATATTCACCCCGAGTTCTTTCAATAGATCGGCGCTGCCGCAGAGACTTGAGACCGCACGGTTGCCGTGTTTGGCCACAGGCACGCCGGCCCCTGCGGCCACGAATGCCGCTGCTGTGGAAATATTGAAACTGCCTGAACCGTCCCCGCCCGTGCCGCAGGTATCGAGAACCTCGCCGGGTGTTGCATACTTCACGGGAGTGAGTTTGCTGCGCATTACGCGAGCAAACGCGGTTATCTCCTCGACAGTTTCGCCTTTCAAGCGCAATGCGGTCAAAAAGGCGCCTATCTGGGCCTGCGATGCCTCTGCCTGCATGATCTGAGTCATGGTTCCCTCAGCGAGTTCTTCGCTCAGAGAGCGGCCTTCCACAAGGGTGCGGATTGCATCCACTATCATGATCGTAATCTCCTGCGATCTATTAGAATGACTCTGTTGCGCTCAAGCTTGTGAGGCAAAGCTCCGGCTGATTATCCGCACTGCCTCGTCAACATCCCGCGCGGTAGCGATCGAATTCCCGGCCCGGCCGATACTGACTCCCGGGGCAGCCTTTTCATCACGGATAATCCCAGGCAAAGCCTCCCAGAATTTTCCGAGCAATACAAGCGGCCTGCACGGCACGATTCTCTTGTTGATATATTCCCAGGCAAGGGCGATTTCGGCTAAAGTTCCGGTGCCACCCTTGGCTGCCACGTAGCCGTCGCCAAGCTTGAGCAGAGTTTCCAAGCGTTCAAGCAGGCTTTGAGTTACTATATTCTCGTCAAGATACCGGTTCGGCTGGCGGGAGAAAAGCGAACAGGTAACTCCCACCGTGAATCCTCCGGCATTGTGTGCGCCGCGGTTTGCGGCTTCCATTGCCGCCCCGTATCCGCCGCTAACCACCACCCAGCCGTTCTTTGCCAGCGCATTGCCGAGTTCCTCCGCCTCTGCTACGCTCTGCTTATCCGCAGGATCGGAGGTGCCGAAAACACAGACCCAGCGCGCGCCCGGAGGCCCTAGCCTGCTTTTTAATCCGTCGAAATCCATCAGTCAGTCATCATGAGCCGGTGGCTCACCCGGAAAATGAATGAAAATGTTTTGTTTTCTGTAGGGGCGCGCGGCCGTGCGCCCCTACGGGTGGTTTTTACCGAAACCATGGAATAACGTACCTTTGGTCCATTATTTTCGGAGCAGGAATATTTCCTTTCAACTCTAGAGACGATCCAGAAAATTGCCCAGAATCTTCTTGCCCTCGAAAGTGAGGATCGATTCAGGGTGAAACTGCACGCCCTCCACAGGGAAATCCACGTGGCGCAGGCCCATGATCACGTTGTCCTCGGTGCGGGAAGTTACCACAAGGCACTCCGGCACGGAATCAGGCTCTACGACCAGGGAATGGTAACGCGTGGCTTCGAATGGGTTTGGAACTCCCCGATAGAGGGATGAGCTGTCGTGGTGGATCATGCTGGTCTTACCGTGCATCAGGTATGGAGCGCCCACCACCTTGCCTCCGTAGGACTGGCCGATACACTGATGGCCGAGGCAAACTCCCAGTATCGGGGTAACCGCGCCCAGGCGTCCGATCAATTCAAGGGATATCCCGGCATCCTCCGGCCTTCCAGGCCCGGGTGAGATTATTATCCCCAGGGGCTTGAGATTCTCCACCTCCTCCACGGTTATTTTATCGTTGCGGAACACAGTGATCTCCGCTCCAAGCTCCCCCAGATACTGGACGAGATTATAGGTGAAAGAATCATAGTTGTCAATGACAAGGATCATAGAAATTCTCCGGCTTGCTCCACAGCCTTGAGCAGTGCCTTGGCCTTGTTCAGGGTTTCCTGGTACTCCAGCGCCGGCTTGGAATCGGCAACTATGCCGGCGCCGACCTGGATGTAGGCTTTGTCGCCCTTGATCACAATCGTCCTGATCGTGATACAGGAATCGAGGTTCCCGGAAAAGTCGATATAACCTACTGCCCCGGCATAGATACCCCTGGTTTCCTTTTCCAGTTCATCAATTATTTCCATTGCCCGCACCTTGGGAGCGCCGCTTACTGTACCTGCCGGGAAACACGCACCGAGCACATCCAGAGCCGAGGCATCTGAGCGCATCCGGCCCTCCACATTGCTCACAATATGCATCACGTGCGAGTAGCGCTCGATAGCCATCTGTTCGGTGACCCGGACAGTGCCGTAGTCGCAAATACGGCCAAGGTCGTTGCGGCCCAGGTCGACCAGCATCACGTGCTCGGCTCGCTCCTTGGGGTCGGCAAGCAGTTCCTCTTCCAGTCTCCTGTCTTCCTCCTCATCCACACCACGCCGTCTGGTGCCGGCAAGCGGCCTGGTGGTGACCACATCGTTTTCCACTCGTACCAGAACCTCCGGGGATGAGCCGGCGACTTTCAGGTCACCGAACTTGAGGTAAAACATGTAAGGCGACGGGTTTACCCGGCGAAGGGCACGGTAAAGGTCGAACGGGTCTCCCTTGAGTTGGGTGTAAAGGCGCTGGCTGAGCACCACCTGTAAAATGTCTCCCTTGTGGATATATTCCTTGGCGCGCTGTACCATGGACTCGAATTCCTCGCGGGTCGTGTTGGAACTGGTTTCAGGGACCGCTACCCGGGCAGCAGACTTGAAATTCTGCGGCACGAGCACGATCTCGTTGATACGCTTCACAATCCAGCGAATCCTCTCGCAGGCGTACTCGTAAGATTCAGCCGGGTCGGTGTCGTTCTCAATGAATGTACTCACCACCACGGTAAGCGTGTGCTTGACATGGTCGAAAACTATCAACTGGTCGGCTACAATGAGAAAGCAGTCAGGAAGCCCAAGGGGATCCGGTTTTGTCTGGGGTATGTCCTCGAAATAACGGATCGTATCGTAGGAGAAATAGCCTACGATCCCGTTCTGAAACCTGGGCAGCCCTTTGATAGGTTCCGGCTGATACTGCGCTATCCAGCTTTTAAGAAACTCTATCGGGTTTCCCTCGTAGCGGCTGAGTTTGCCGTCTCTGAATAGCTCGATTTTCTCACCCCGGGCCTGAATGATCAGCCGGGGAGCGAATCCGAGAAATGAGTAGCGGCCGATTTTTTCTTCCATTTCCACGCTTTCCAACAGGAAGGCGTATTCGCTCGGCTCACAGATTTTTTTGAATACGCTGATCGGGGTCTCGGTGTCCGTGTAAAGTTCAGTGGCCACGGATACAATTTTGCCATTCCCGGCTCTGGCCAGGAATTCTTTTTTTTCCGGGATTATTGCAGGCATAATATTTTCTCCAGAATCACGGAGATTACCTCCGGCATCATGCGCCTAAAATTAAAAAGCCGCGGAACCCAAAAGGTGCCCGCGGCTTGACAGGAAAATGATTTATCGGCTAGGCTTGCGGGCGTATTTCTTCCCGGGCGTGGTGATACCCCATGCGCCAGAGAAATGCACACCACAGCCAAAACCAGTCTTTTGTCCTATTGCTAAAACCAGCCATTTCTGATTCCTAAAACAATCAATTTTCAAGCAGAAATTATCAGCACTGATAGAAACTTTTATCTGACAGCTTCATATTACAACAGCGCAGCCGAACTGTCAATATTTTATGCAAAATTTGGTTCATGCCCGAAATGATTAATTAAATTGATTTCTAAAAATATTAAATTATTTTGAATAAAAGATTAAAAATGCAACTGAAATAGGATTTATTATGGAATTCGGGCTACGGGTAAATCCGGGTCTGGAGGCCCGGAGTTTTCTCGAAAGCAAGATCGACAAGCTGCGGGAATCCGGTTTCGAACAAAGTCTGAGCCGGCTTAATGAAAATATCAGGCTCATTTTCAGCGGCCAGTACGACAAGCTGAAAAAAGACTCCCGGTTCAGACAGGTCTTTCTGGGCCCGCGTCGCAACCTGCGGATGGAAAAATCCAGTCAGGGTGAAACCTTCATCGGCGCATTTGCGGTTCTGGAGAAAATATTCAATGAAAAAATATCCAGTGCTCACAGCAAGGAAGAGCAAAGAAGGATCGAGGAGGAGTATTTCACCACCAGACTGGATGCCCTGGAAAAGCTATTCGTGGCGGATATCTCCATATTCGAACACTATTTTATCCTGATGTTTCTGCGCCATACCTACCAGGAGCACCAGACCGAAGGGGAGAAGCTCGATCAGGTCAAGGCAAGGTTCGAGGAATTCATCTCGGAAGAGAATACTCTGTTGCGCTTCTTTTTCCTCCTGGACGAGTTTAATAACCTGAATATCGAGCGCGGAAAACTGGACCAGGAGAAAAAACCCCCGTTTACTCAGCGGCTCGAGGACCAGATCAACCAGGGAGAGCCGATAAAAAGCCTGAAACGCCAGATCGTGATTTGCCAGAAGCTGAAAGCAATCGCCGAGAAGCTGATCGAGATCAGCCACGGCCATAGCCCACTGGATGAAGTCAGGCGCGTGCTGGATGAGGTTTATGTTTCTGGAAGCACAGAGAGCGCAATCAAAGGGATGTTGGAAAAGTTCCGCCAATATTATGAGTACGAGTTGTCAATTCTCCAGGAAGCTCTGGTTTACAAGAGGATTGTTTTCATGAACTCCGGCGCGAAGGTGGCCGGTATCAACCGCAAGGAATGGATAGAGGAAATAGATTTTGATACGGTGGAGAGACTGGTCGACCTTCTGGAGGTAAAAGATACAGGGCAGCGGCTTTCGCAGAACCAGAAAGAACAGATGGAGTTTTATGAAAAATTCCGGAAGAAGATTGACAGCGACCGCCCGGAGTCCACGGACAGCGGCCCGGCGGAGAGCTGCCTGGGTGAGGGTGAGTTGAACGTGCTCATCCTCCACCTGAACAATGCAAGCCTCGATGAACAGATCTCAAAAGTGGAAAAAAAGTTCCAGGCCTACCGCAAAAAAAACGGCGTGGACTATCAGAACAGTATCGTTCGCTCATACAACGATAATATAGAACGTCTCACCCAGACTCTTTACTTCTTTATCGAACTGTCTGCTTTCAGGAAAACGCGGCTTGAAAATCGGGGCAGAGAGATATTCGAGGAGATACGGAAAGAAACTGAAGAGATGGAAAAGGAAATTAAAAAGAAAGTTTACGGAGATGAACAGGTAGAAGAGGCAGAAAAGGCAGAAGTGGTGGAGGAGCCCGGCAAAGAGGCTGAAGAAGAAGAGGAAAAGGAAAAAGAAAAGGAAAAAGAAAAAGAGGAAAAGATAGACCTCAAGCTCGTGAAAGATCCGGAAAAGAGAGCCGAACTGCTGGCCAAGGAATTGAAAAACATGTCGGATCCGGCCAAGATAAAGCCGCTGAAAGAGTTAGCTTATACCGGAAGTATGGAAACGCTTAAGTATATCCTTCCTCTCTCGCAGTACACCAGCGATTTTCTGCGCAACATGGCCCGCAATGCGGTGATAAAAATCATCCTCCGCCTTCTGCGGGAAAACGAGGAAAAAGCCATGCTCGGGCTCCAGCAGAGAAAGAAGCTGGTCGATTTCATTATCGGGCTGGAGAAAAAATACGCCTACTTGAAAGATATGGAACTGACAGATCCCAAGACAACGAAAAAAGTACTGGATGTCCTGATCCGCGAGGACAAAGATTTTACTGCTAAAATCCTTTCAGAGATACTCGTGGATGAGGATGAAAGGGTAAGAGCCACGGCAGTTAAGCTGATCGCTGGCATGCTTGATCAGAAAGAGGCCAGCCTGCTGATGAAAATGCTTTCCGACCATGATCCGAGAGTGCGGGCCAACGTGATCGAATCGCTCGAGGCTGTGGGCAATCGCAACGTGCTCGGCATCCTGATGAAATACAAGTTCGACAAGGACAACCGGGCCCGGGCCAATGCGCTCAAGGCAATCTGGAATTTCGGCAACAGGGAAATCAACGATTCGCTGGAGGACATGCTCGTGTCCCCTGATCCCAAGATGAGAGCCAGCGGAGTCTGGGTGATCGGCGAGATCGGCCATGGCCAGCCGCATATCAAGAACCTGCTTAAAGTGGCAAAAAATGATAAGGACGAGATGGTCCAGGATAACCTCAGAAAAACGCTGACCAAGATTACCAAGCGCGAGCAGGGACTTGTCGTGCTTGTAGCAGATGACGACACGGAGTTCTGCCGGAATATCTGCCTTCAGCTCAAGAATGATGGTTTCCGGGTAAGTGCCGCGATCAACGGTAAAACGGCTCTGGCCAAGATCGAGAAAAAGCCTCCGGATATTTTGCTGATGAACCTCAGGATACCGGAGATGAACGGCCTTGAAGTGCTGAAAGCAATCAGGGCGAGCGTAGATACAAAAGACCTGCCGGTGATTGTGATGAGCGATTTCAACTCGAGCGTACTGCTCAAGCAGGTGAACAAATTCGGCGCGAACGACTACCTGCTCAAGCCCTGTTCCTACGAACAGGTTAAGGATAAGCTGATGAGCTGTTTATAACCGGATAAGCTTTAATCCAGCCTTTTCACCGGAGCCGGCCGCGCAAACTCCCCTTCCATCGCCAGCGGCAAGATCCACACATTCCCTTTTTATCATAAGAAATTCGTATTTGCTGTTCGATCTCACAACGCCGGATCATTTCGCGTTTTCAGTGGCTCACAGCCGCTTCAAGCAGAGTCAGTGCCGGCCTTTCGGTATCCAGGCGCGCTTTTACGCCCAGCGGCAGGGTGATTTTTTCAGGCTCGTGGCCCAGGGGGCTCCCGTAAATCACCGGTATGCCGAGATGGCCGAGCCTGTCTTTAAGTACCTGAGAAAGGTTGAACGTGCGGCGCATCCTCCCGCTGGATTCACAGTTGACACAGTAGCCGACAATTATTCCGGCAGCCTGGTGAAGTTTTCCGGCCAGGGCCAGTTGGGTAAGCATCCGGTCTATTCGGTAAGGCTCCTCATCCACGTCCTCAAAGAACAACAGCCTGCCCCTGGTATCGATCTCGAATGGCGTGCCGAGAAGACTGGTAATAACGCTCAGGTTTCCCCCCACAAGTCGCCCCTGGGCTGTACCATGGCCAGCCAGGACACGCAGCCGCCGCCGGATTCCGGGAGGAGAACCGGGCAGTTTCAGCTCATTGGATGTTTTGAAAGTTACCGCCTTGAGCCATCTCGTCTTAAAAGGGCTGGGGGAGCGCCCCAGGTCGTAGCCTGCCAGCGGGCCCCAGAAAGTCACCATCCCTGTGCGGGAGTGAATTGCCGTGAGAACGGCACTCAGGTCGCTGTGGCCGACCAGAACCTTGGGGTTTGAGGCGATAAGCTCCCAGTCGAGGAGTTCAAGAATGCGGCCGCTGCCGTATCCGCCGCGAAGGGCGAATATTCCGCGCACCGCACGCTCGGCGAACATCGAGTGGAGATCCTCGGCGCGCTCGGTGTCACCCCCAGCGAGAAATCCTGTTCTTTGGCGTATATTTTTCCCGTGCAAAACATTGAACCCCAGACCGCGCAGAACTTTCCCAGCCCGGGCGATGTCACGGAAATCGAGCAGGGGGCTAGCCGGGGTGACCAGGCCGACAGTGTCTCCGGACTTCAGCCTCCGGGGCTTGATAAGAGGTTTATCCATGATCGAAGAGACTTCCCGGGAAAATTATTTGGCACCGCGAACATGAAATCACCGCAGAATAGAAGGTTCTTAATCCTATGCACTTAGTATAAATCATCCCAACGCTAAACTCAATAAAGAGGTGGATAAAGGCGAGAAAAAAGGTGGGAATGACGTTAACAGAACGATCTTAGGCTAGTTGGAATCGGCTTCCGGTGTTGCAGAAGACTGCGGAGTTGAAGGGGGTGCTTGTTTTTTGAGCATCTGTGATTGTTGTTTGAGCTTTTCCTCCAGGCTTCCCTTTTCTTTTTCCGCTTTCTCGAGTTTGGCTTTCAATTGATCGTTTTCCCCTCTCAGCTTTTCATTTTCTTCATAATTTTCCAGGAAACGCAGGGTGGCCCTTTTAAGTTTCTGGCTCATGCATTCCAGGATCAGGAAAAGTTCGAGAGGCGCTTTGCGCAACATTTCATCCATCTGCTTTTTACTGAACACCACCGCTTCGCCATCCTCGAGCGCCCGTGCGGTAAAGAAACGCTTGCCTTCTTCGAACATGCTGATTTCGCCGATAACCTCGTTTGTGCGGAGCGTGTCGATTTCCACCTCTTTCTCTCCCACGGTCTTGAATATTTTGACCGTGCCATCCTTGAGAAGGAAGAGGCTCATCGCCTCGGCGTTCTCCTTGATCAGGACCTGGTCTTTTTTGAATTTTTTCGGCAGCAGGTTAAGGTCCACTGCAGCCTCGACTGATTCGGCCATCTGGTCGTAGGTGAGTTTCCCTTCCCTCTCCTTGGCCTCATCTATCTTGATCGTCTTGGGCAGGTTGTGCAGGTCTACTCCGGCCCTGGAGATAATGTCGTTGGTTTCACGCAGGCGCTTGGCCAGCCTCTTGATCAGGTTGTATATTCCGGGCGAGGCATCCTGAAGGTAGTTATCGAAGCCTTTCCGGTCGAGGATGATAATTTCGCTGTCCTCGATCGCTCTCACACTTGCCGTCCGGTGTGAGAAACGGTCGTCGATCAGGCTCATCTCCCCGAAAACCTCATTCGGTCCCAGGGTGGCGAGTTGTACCGGGCCGTTCGGAGAGTTCTTGAAAACCTCGACTTTGCCAGAGCGCACTATGTAGAACGATTTACCGACAGTGCCCTCGGCGATAATCGCCTCTCCCCTAGTGAATTTTTTCAGCACACCAGCCATGCCAGATCTCACTAAATAATGGGTTGTTCAAAATAAACAGAATGGAAACGAGACTCCGATCAGGCAGAAATCAGTGTTCCACAACGTTGAATGCAATCACCCAGCCACGCACGTTCAATTGCTGGCTGAAAACATTATACCAGGCGCCTTCCTTTTTCAGAACAGTAAGCTGCGTGCCTGCCTCAAGATAGGTTATCACCTCGCTGGAGGGGCTTTTTTCCGTATAGAGAGGGGTCGTGTCATCAGCAACAGTGACCGAATATTCCGAACCGCCGGTCTTGGCCAGGATCCAGCCCTGAATCTGTTTTTCAGGCGCGAAAACCTCGATCCATAGCCCTCTGGATGAGATGAGGAACAGCTTGTCCTCTGGCCGAAGGGTATCGATTGCCGGAAAGCGTTCATCGCGGTCCGGGTAGAGAGGGCTAGCGCTTTCCAGGGTGTATTCTGTAAGACTGATGGTTACATCGCGCATTTCGATCACATTGGTATCGTTGGCTGTGCCCGAGGCCAACATCTGGCGGTGCTGCTGGATCCGCCTGTTGGCGTCTTTCAGCAACAGAATGAACTGGTCCACGTCTTTGCTGTCGAAATACAGGCCGTTTCCGGCCTCTGCCATGCAGTTGAGGTTTTCATAACCGGTCGGGTCGGTTTCTACGCCGAGCGTGTTGACCGAGATACCGCGGCTTGAGTTGACAAGCTGCTTCACTGCAACACAGGGGCTGCCCCCGCAGGATTCGTCGCCATCAGAGACAACCACGATAAAGCTGTTCTCTTCCTCCTCCTCGGGAAAATCGCCTTTCAGCGCGTCGATTGTAAGAGAAAGCGAGCTTTGACCCTTGGCGGTTACGTTTATAACTTTGGTCAGGATCGGGTTTATCGTGATTTCGATATCGTTCAGAGGTACTTCCAGGCTCGTATCATCACAGTTTTGCTTCCACTTATAGAACTTGGAGCCGAAAACCCGCAAACCGGTTTTCATCGAGCCGACATCATGGCTTTCCACCGCCAGGTTCTTGATAATCGTTTCTATGGTTTTCTTGGCGATATCGATCTTGCGCACCGGGCCGATTATTTTGTTCATGCTCGCCGAGCAGTCGAGGATAAAGATGATATTGATAAATCGCTTGTTGTTGAGATGATCCGGATCGAACACCGCCCCGAGTGGGGAATGCGCCAGTGCGAGAAAGATCGCAGCTACAAGCGGCAGGACCGTTTTGGAAAAGCCCTCTGAGAGCAGGCTATGAAAGAATGTTGGACACGGCTTCTTTTTCATTTTCGTAGAGTTCCGCATACTGGGTCAGACCCATGATTTTGAAGGTTTTGGAAATCACCGGGGTACAGTTGCAAAACACTACTTTCTCTCCGTCTTCGCGCACTCTTTCAATAAGTTCGATAAGCACTGCAATACCTACACTGTTGACTATCGGAGATTTGGCAAGGTCGAGAATAAATCGCTTGATACCTTCATCAAGAAGTTGATAGCATTCCTGTGCGATTTTTTCGCCGCCGGTATTGTTTATGTATCCTTCAGTATAAAGGATGGCATAGTTTGGTTCCCGGCGAATTGTCACTTGAAAATGTTCCGTCATTGGCATTACTCCGTGCAAAACTGAATGTGAGAGAACCCTGTTAACCGGGTAAAATTTGATTTTAACATTAATATTTTAGCTAGAGCTATGCAATTTCTACAACAAATGTAGAGTGAACAGTGATAATTGTCAAATCACTTTTAGCCGCTTTTAATCAAAGTAACCTGGGTTCCGCTGGGCGAGGAGTTGATTATAACCTCATCCATCAGGCTACGCATGATTTTCAAGCCCCAACCCCTTTTGCGTTCGTGCTTGTTTATCTTTTCCCTGATATCCGGCTCCCGTACCGAATCGGGGTTGAAACCCGCGCCGGAATCACTGATAGTGATGGTCATTTGCAGGGGTTGGCGGCTGAGCCCGAAAGTTATATATACAATTCGTTCGGCGTTGCTGCCGTGTTCGATTGCGTTGATCACTGCCTCGATCACTGCCAGTTTTATCTCGTCGATACTGTCCCTGTCGAATCCCTGCTCACGAGCGAGTTTTTCCGCCCGCTCGATCACTTTCAGTTCCTGATTGAGCTCCATCGGCACAGACATTTTTTCGATAGCATCGAATTTTAGTTTCTCGTTCATTTCCTCTTGCCCAGGACTTCATAAATTTCCACAGAATCTTTCTTGCCCTTTACCCTGAGACTTTCAATTTTTTTGCAAAGGAATTCGGATCCCGCAAGCTCCTTATACACGCTCCGGGTGATCAGGATCTGGCTCTCGCCTGCATGGTCAACAAGCTTGCTGGCCAGATTTACCGCATCGCCGATCACGGTGTAATCCATGTGCTTGGCCGAGCCGATATTGCCCGAGATCACCGAACCCCTGTTGAGCCCAACTCCCACCGCGAGCGGAAACTTGCCCTCGACCTGCCTTTCCCGGTTGAATCTTTCCAGGGTTTCGAGCATTTCTATCGCGCAGCCAACCGCGCGCAGGGTGTCGTCCTTAAAAGGAAACGGGGCCCCGAACAGCACCATAATCTCGTCCCCGACTATTTTATCCACTGTTCCATTGTAGCGAAATGCCACATCTATTATCAAGTCAAAATAGTTATTAAGCAGATCCACCACCTCCTGGGGACCGTGTTCCTCGCTTAGACGGGTGAATCCCCGGATATCGGCGAAAAGAATGGTAACCTCGCAAAGGCTGCCTCCCAGCACAAATTCATGACCTTTCTCCAGTACCAGATCAACCACATTCGAGCTGACATAGCGCTTGAGAGTCTCCTTGACCATCGCTTCCTCGGAGATATTTTCCACCGAGATCACCAGGCCGGCAAAGGAACCGCTTTCCTGGTCAAGAATCAGAGGTGTGGCGCTGATATTGAAAACCACACTGGTGCCTTGGGCTGTTTCTGCGTGGAGGTTGGTCTCCTGGTAAAAGTCTTTTTCCTTAAGGGTTGCCCCGAGCTGGGCGGCGAAAGAGTCCAGGCCAATCGATTTAAAAAGGTTCTCCACTTGCATCCCCACAGCCTGGACAGCAGGGACAGAAAAAATCCGTGCGGCGGAGTCATTGAAACTTACAATCCGTCCTTTCCGATCCGTTGTGATTACCCCGCTTGCGATACTGGTCAGGATATTCTCGTTGTAGTTTTTGATCTGGAGCACGTTTCGGTAAAGCCTGGCGTTGGAGATTGCAGCCCCTGCCTGGTTGGCCATAGCGGTCAAAAGCCTCAGATCGTCCTCGTCGAAATCAGTCTCCTTCTGATGGAGGCTTTCCTTGTCCGCAACCATGATCGCACCCAACAGCTCACCCTTGAACTGGATCGGCACAACCAGCAGTTTACGGCAGCCTAATATTCTGCCTGCCTGATCTGGATCGTTGATCATGGTGTGAGACATATCTGCCAGGTTATCGAGTATCAGTTTGCTGGCGTCGAAAGTGTTCAATTTTTTGCTTTCAGCTTCATCCAGGCCGAACGACTCTGCAACATACATTCGCCCCGGCGCTGCGGAGGAGCTGTCTTCCGGGTTATCGAGAAGCACCATGGCACGGTTTATATTGAGAACAGAAACCGCTCGGAGCAGCAGTTCGCTGGTCAACTGGTTGAGATCAAGGTGGCTCGAAATGGCCACTCCTACATCCTGAAGGGTTTCCACTTCGAGCGTTTTCAGCCTGGTCTTGAAACTGGTATCCTTGACCGACTTGATCAGGCTCAAACGGGCCAGGCCGAGCGCGGCCTGTCTTGCGGCAAGCTGAAGCAGGATTAGCTCTTCGCGGCCCAAATCAACCGGTTCGGCGCCTTCCCCCAGCACAATCATCCCGTAAAGCTCCTGGCCCATACCGAGAGGCAGAAGCAGGCGGGCATGAACTCTTTCGAGGGGTACTTTATTGAGTTCGAAAAACGGCCACCAGGGGTGAGACTGGCCAAGCGATTTGAGATCGATTGATTCCAGATCCAGGCCCTTGCGGTCGCTGGCAAGAAGTCCCAGAAGGTTCCTGTTGAGTTCCAGCGGCGGGAAACCCTTTCCAGCGCTGTGCTCTATTGGCTCAAGGAGGTCTCTATCGGAAAGGTAAAGCAGGCCGAAAATATTTTCCAAGCCCGAGATATTGCGGATTATCCCGAGGGCCTGACCAAGCGCCTGTTCGGCTTTTATCCCGGAGAGAAAGATATTGCAGATTCGGCGCAGCTCTTGTGCATGGCTGAAAGACGAATAGGGTTTTTCAGAGAGTGCTTTCATATGTGAATGATCTCGGTTCATTTTGCCTTGATTATCACCAGGGCGACATCGTCGTCCTGGGGAACGCCTTTCTGAAAAGCGCGGAAATTCATGGTAATATTGAAGTTAATCGATTCGGCATCCAGGCCGCTGTTCTCTTTCACCAGTTGCTCGAAACGGCTGAAACCGAACTGCTCGCCCTCAGGGTTGACCGCCTCGATTATCCCGTCAGAGTAAAAGGCGAAAACATCTCCGGACGCGTAGTCCACCTGTTGGACTTTATAGCTGGCTTTCCTGGTGACTCCCAGGGGATATGCGGACAGTTCCAGCTCCTTGAGTGTTTGTTCCTCAGTAGAATAATGATATGGGAACGGGTGCCCCGCAATAGAATAGGTGAGTGTACGGGCTTTGAGATCGAATATCACATAGCAGAGTGTCATCAGCATACGCTCATTCAACGCTCCGTAGACCATGTCGCCCATCGCCTCCATCACTTTTTCCACCCTGTAGTCGGTCCTGATCTGATTGTAGATACAGCTTTTGGACATCGAAACCAGGGTTCCTGCGCTGATACCGTGCCCGCTCACATCCCCGATAATAAACATCAACTTGCCGCCATCGAGAAGGGTGTAATCAAAATAGTCGCCTCCGACTTCGGTAGCCGGGTTGAGATAGGCGTAAATATCCAGATCAGGGAAATCCGGTTTTCTCTCCGGCAGGATTGCCAGCTGCATGTTACGCGCTGTTTCCAGTTCCTGTTTCAGGCGCTCTTTTTCGGTTTCTTCCTCATAGAGGCGGACGTTTTCCATGGACACCGCGACCTGTTCGGCGATCGTCTCCACGAAAATCCTGTCCCGGCGGCTGTAGCGCTCGCCGTCCCGCTTTCTTCCCAGTGCGATTATCCCCGCGGGCGCTCCCCGGATCAGCAGCGGCACCAGCAAGGTCCCTGTTTCGAAAGGCCAGCCGTTTACAGATTCAGCGTCTTCTGTACCCGCCTTCTCCTCGACTATCAATGCCTCGCCCCGAATGCTCAGCTTTTCCAGGCTTTCTCTTGATATCATATCCGGCAGTTTCACTTCTTCCGCACTCGCTCCGGCTTTACCGATAAGCGCAACAGGAACCTCCCTGCCGTTCGAATCCAGGGTCAGTGTAGTCAGAAGGGCGCTCCATTCGAAATGAAGCAGGGATTCGAGAAAGCCAAGCACGCGTCTGGAGAGTTCCTCCATCCTGAAAGAACGAGTAAGTTCATCACCAAGCTTGCGCAGCGCCTCGCCGACATCATATTCCTCCTGGGAGTTGATCAGCTCTATGTCCTGGTTCACAGTGATCCAGCGGCCGAGCAGGCTGTCCTCGACCCGGATCCGGTTGCCGCCATCTTCCAAAAAAATGAGCTCCCTTCGGGCCAGGTCGGCCGAGGCTTTGGCAAGCTCTTCCTCGAGAAGGGAAATCCTGTGGGAGCCGAGGATTTGAGTAATATCAGACAGGCTGAGACTGAAATGTTTCAATCCAGAAGTATTGGCTGAAACCGTGACGGCAAGCAGCAGCTTTTCGCGCTTGGTAAGCTCTTCCCAGAGATCCAGCAGCATGATCGGCGGGTTTTCGAGAAGCCTTTCTACAGTGCGGGAGGCCGAATCGATTGTACAAAGGTTTGTCTGATGGCGGTTAAGCTGTTCCACGAGTTCCTTGCCCAGGCTGTGAAGAAGGAAAGGGTGTCCACCGGAGAGGCGCACAAGCAAATCCAAAGCCCCGTCATGAATGAAAGCCCGCCCCTCGAGAGGTTTCTTGATAATCAGGCTGGCTTCCTCTTCGCTTACCGCGCTTAATCGGATAACCCGGCTCATGTCGAAAAGTACCCCGGCGTGCTCCCGGAATACCTTGAGACTCTCCAGGCCGAACAGGAAACTCGCACCCATACCGCCAAGCACCAGTTCTCGGAAACAAGAAAGAAGTTCAGCCCCTCTATCCTCATCCCGCTGGAGCAAACGGCCTAACAACTCTGCGTTGTCGAAAATCAAGACAACCGGAGCGCCGAGATTTGTGATAAGTTCCCGGAGACTGTCTGTCGAAATCTCGCCTTCCTCGAGGTTTTCCCACTTTGAACCTGTTGCTTCAGCAACTTGAGCGTGAAGATGTTCTATAAATGAGGCCACTTCGGCAAAATACGATTGTCCCAGGTCGAGATAAACCGCATGGGCCCTCTCGTGCCGGGCAAGCTCTGCTGCTTGAAAAAGAAAACTGGTTACCCCGATTTTTTCGCTTCCCTGGATAATTACTGATCCCTGCTCCGTGGTAAAAGTTTCTTTCAACGATTCGAGGATTTCGTCCCGGCCGAAAAAACGCTCTTTCTTAGTTGTTGGCACATTGGGGTTGAACGGGTTGGGGGTGACTGGTTTGAAATGGCGGTGGCGCAGCCTGTGAAAATACCAGGCCAGAGACTTGCGCCAGATCACCGAGCAGATAATTAGAACCGCCAGAACGCCTGCAGCGTAAATCCGCCAATCACTCCAGATCGTGGGTATATTAACGTAAAAGCTGTAAACAGCCGGAGTGGGATCGATTCTAAGGTGCGGCCCCTTGGCCCGGACATATAGCCTGTGCGCCCCGCGCTCGAGATCGAAAAGGCTGATCGTGCTGCCATAGCTGAATTCACTCCACGGAACGTTGTCCAGCTTGTAGGAGAAGCGGAACTGGGTGGCCGGGGAGTTCCACCAGGGCGTCATTGCTGTAGCAGACAGGGTCAGCCTGTTTTCTTTGGCCGTATCTGCTGCCGTTTTTACGCTGGTAGAGAGATAGTAGCGGCCGCCAAGATAATACCTGCCCCCAGGAATATTGGTGCCGGATATCGGAACTTCAGAACCATCTGCTGCCACGAGCTGAACGGCGCGCTTTTCCGTATCCAACCCCACCACCGCTCCGCGGGGAGTATTGATATAGGTTTCAGGGGGGAGAAAGCGGCTCAAGTCGTAACACACCACACCCTGATCCACGCTTGCAAGCCATAGTGAGTCGCCGTTGCCTGCTGTCACGGCTGTTATCGCGCCCGGATTGAGGCCATCTGAGACGCTGTACGAGCGCCAGTGGGTGCCGTCGAAAAGGCTCAGGCCCATCTCGGTGCCGAAAAACAGTCTCCTGTCACTACCTTCCGCGATTGCATAAACCACATTCGCGCTCAACCCGTTTTCCACTGTATAACGCTTCCACTGGCCGCCGGGTTCTCTCTGCCACACGCCATATCCGAAGGTACCGGCCCAGAGCGAACCGTCGCGGGTGAACTTGACAGAGGTGAAGTGGTATTCCCCTGGGAAACGGGAGCCGGGCTCCTGCTCATCGACATCCAGCAAGATTACTTGCCCGTCCCTGATACGTACAAGTCCATTTTTGGTCGTGATCCAGGCCGTGCCGTCCGGCTCATGGGCCGTGGACTGGACCTGATTGGAGGGCAGGCCGTCCTTTTCGCCGTAGGTTCTCACCGAGTCGCCGTGGAGTACAGTAACTCCTCCGCCCTCGGTGCTGATCCAGAGTTTCCCGGTTTTATCAAGAGAAAGATGGTTGATCGTATTGCTCTGCAGGCCGTTGCCCCGGCTGTATGTCTTCCAATTACCCTGTCTCAGAATAGCCAGACCCTTGTGTGTGCCGAAATAAGTCGTGCCATCATCCCCGAACAGGACAAAGGTTACCAGGTTATCCGGAAGACCGTCCCGGAGGCCCATACGGGTCCATCTCAGTCCATCGAAAATACCAATCCCGTTCCAGGTAGAAACCCAGATCCGGCCGTCCATCGATCTGGCGATATGGTACGGTATATCTGAGGGCAGGCCGTTTTTGGAGCTGTAACGGGAGACCACGCCGCGGTCATAGAGATAAAGGCCCTGTCCGCTGGGGGAGAGCCAGAGCCGGCAGTTGGTTTCGGCGGCTGAAATTATCGGGTAGGGGGCCAGTTCCTCCGGAACCGGCAGCCTGAGCCAGTCTCCGGAAAGCCTGTTATAGATATATGAACCGGTGGCGGAACCGAAAAAGAGGTCCCCGCCGGAAAGCAGACTGATATTGACTACGCCCTCGTTTTCAGGCAACGGCAAAGATGCTTTCCGCCATCGCCTGCCGTCCCAGAATCCCGCTCCGGCAGCCACTGTGCCCACCCAGACCAGACCGTCGCTGTCCAGGGCCAGAGTATAAACTTCGCTGCTTCCAGGCCCGAGAGGCTCGGGAAAACTTTCCCACGCTCCGTTCACATAGCGGCACACCCCCCCGCCTGCTGTTGCGGCCCAGAGTTGAGAGGTAGCTGTATCATATACCAGGGCGTTTATATCATCACCGGTCAGCCCTGCTGAATCAGGCCTGGAACGCCAGTTCTGCCATTCGTTTTCATTCAGGCGCCAGATCCCGGCTCCTTGAGTGCCTGCCCAGAGTTCACTCGTTCCGACAATCTGAAGGCAGCTTATCGGGCCGCTTGCAAGCTCCTCTGGAAGGCCGGGAACTTTACTCAGTTCGCCGTTCAGGTAAAAGACCATCCCGCTGCCGGTTCCGATATAGGCGCGGTTGCCAGGCAGAGGAGCCACTGCGGTGACATAGTCATCTGGGAGGGAAGAGTTGCCGGAGTTAACAGATTCGAAGAAAGTGCCGTTGAAAAAGATCAGCCCCTGTCTGTCGGTGGCAAAGGAAAGCCTGCCTTCCGGGGTAACGGTGGTGTGCATTATAGAGCCGGAACGCAGCAGTGGAGTTTGCTCGAAACGGCCCCAGCGGAACGATTCCCTGTGCGATTCGAGAAAGTGAAGGCGCTCTTTCAGTTGGCGGTTCTCGCTGAGAAGGGATTCGAAAGAGGTCAATTGGATTTGAGCCTGGCCGTGCAGATAAACGCCGGGGATCGCAAACAGCAATAACAGAAAGATAACTTGTCTGTTGAAAAACACTTTAACCTCGCGGCAAAAAAAAAGCTCCACGGGATATTCTACGATCTGCCTTATTATGTTACCCTAAAATCGTGACCTCAGTCAAGCTGAAACACCCACACCTGTGTTGAATTTAATCGAAAAGAATTCCTCGGAGCTTGCTCCGGGGTAAATTGCTTGTTGGTTTTATCCTTGTTTTTAGTGAGTTGCCGTGTGAAACATATAATATTTATTCTCATCCTTCACGATTCGGAAAGAAGGGGATTTAAACCTGGTGATTTTATTTCAGATCGTGCTTGAGAGCCACCATTTCCCCCTATCAAGGGGATTCATTCCATTTCCCCCTATCAAGGGGGTACATTCCAAATTCCCCCCTATCAAGGGGGGAGACAGGGGGGTGTTATGTTATACAGTTGGGGTTTGGTACCCGAAATCGGGATCACGGATTTCAGGGATTCACACACAGATCACACTGATACCTCGCGGCTCTACCGCGAGGTAGTTCATTATCTTCAGGGATTAGCTTGACATTAAGCGAAACTTCAGTTTACTATAATAACAGCATTCTACCTGATTTTAAGATTAAATTATCATTCCAAAAGGATTCTCCAATGAGCCCGATAGCTTATCTTGTCATTTTCCTTCTGGTGCTGGTTCTTATCTACCTGTTGATACTGTTGCGTGCAGTAAAGAAAAAACAGCCGCCGGCCCAGCGTATAATCAGGCGGCAGCCGGCAGAGAAAAAACCCGAAACAGAGCCTTCTTCCATTGAAACCGGTGATGCCCAAAAACCGGTGGGGCAGACCGTGGAGTTGCAATCAAAGCTTGGGTGGCAGCCTGTGAGCCGATCCCAGGTCGAGGTGGAAACTATCTGGCGCCTGGAACACACTCTGCGCGAGCTGCCGGAGATGGGGGACGCCCCGATAGTCCAGATAGATTACAGCATGGAACCGCGCGAGATAGCGATAGTCCTGGCTTCCAATCCATTATACGCAGCAAAAATACTGAAAACCGTCAACTCCGCGGCTTTCGGCCTGCGCTACCGGATCGATTCTCTCCAGCGGGCGATCACCTTTCTCGGCTATAACCAGGTGAAAAATATTATCTGCCAGCATGTTTTACGCTCAAAACTTCACGAAGTCCAGGCCGAAAACGAACATTTCGACCTTATCGGGTTCTGGAAGCACTCCCACGCCGTTTCAGTGTGCGCCGAGTACATCCTGCGTGAGGTTCTCCATCACAGCCGGAACTCGGGGGTTATCACCACTGCGGCGCTAATGCACGATATCGGCTGGGTGGTTTTCGGACACTATGATCCTCAGGCCGCAGCCCGGTTTTACAAAAAGCTGTTCGAGGAGTCCGATATTGAAAATCCGATGGCAGTTGAAGAGGAGATTTTCGGTTTCAACCATCTGGTTGCCGGAAAGATGCTTGCTGAGGAGTGGAAAATCCCGAAAGCAATCTGCGAGCTTATCGGGAACCACCACTGCGGGACTTTCGGTTTCGAGTCCGGTGTGGACCGGGAAACCGCTTTCGGAGCCTGCGTGATTTCCAAGGCGGAACAGCTAACCGCGCAAATGGATTTATCCCACCCATTGCCTGAGCCCCACCAGATTACGGTGGATATATCAGAAATACTTGGGCCGCAATCCGAAGAAATCAGGCAGGGTTCAGTCAAGCTGCGCGAGGAACTGGATAAAACGATGAAATTTATCGAGGAATTCAACCAGGCGGAACAGAACGGGCCAGCTAACGGGAGCGTTTGACTCCTGCCCGGTTGCAGAGATGGTTCAGCGGGCATTTCGAGCAGAACGGCGAAATCGGTTTGCACAGGTTCTGGCCAAATGCAACCATCAGGTCATTGTAAACAATCCAGTACTTGGGAGGCAGTTTTTCCCTGAGAGCGAACTCAGTTTCTTTCGGGTTTCGCGTTCTGACATACCCGAGACGGTTCGAGATCCGATGGACATGCGTGTCCACACAGATTCCGGGTTTACCGTAACCGAGAGTAACCACCAGGTTGGCTGTCTTGCGGCCGACACCGTTGAATTTCAGCAGTTCCTCCAGATCATCGGGTACACGAGCTCCGTATTCATCAATAAGACGGCGGCAAATGTCGAGAATGTTCTCGGCCTTGGTCTTGTAGAAACCGACAGGATAGATCAGCTCGGCAATCTGTTCGGCGCTCAGCCGGATCATCTTCTCCGGGGTTGCCGCCTCATTAAACAGTCGTTCGGCGGCTTCGGCTGTGGTTTCATCCTTGGTGCGCAGGCTAAGCACAGTGGCGATCAGCACCTTGAACGGATCTCGGCGCCTGCGTGTGATATCGGTGACAATCGGCACATTCCATTCCCGGGCGGCCACTTCGAGCTTTTCGATCACCTCGTGAATCTGGGAATCTTTCAACGCCGCATGCTCCAGGTTAAACATCGCTCTAAACGAATCTGCAAACGAGCGTATAAGCTAAGCCGGATGGCAGTTTATGGCAAGGTTGAACTCCTGGACATTTGAGACAGCAAAAACCACAGCAGAATTTATAAGTTCTGTTGGGAAAAAACTTAGTTATTAAGAATCTTTTTACTATATTAAATTTATAAACCAGGTGAAATGTTCCCTTATCTAAATTTTCATGAGTATGGACTTCAACGGTAAACTCATACTCGCACCCCTGGCGGGAATCACCGATTCCATATTCCGGCGGGTTTGCCGGAAAATGGGCGCTGATGTCACCTGGAGTGAAATGGTCAGTGCCAACGGGCTGGTGCAAGAATCTGACAGAACAAGTCGACTGCTGCGTTTCACCGAGGCCGAACGCCCGTTCGGAATCCAGATTTTCGGCTCCGATCCCAAGATAATGGGCCTGGCGGCGGCTAAGGCGGCCGGGTGTGAGCCGGATTTTATCGACCTGAATTTCTGCTGCCCGGTAAGAAAGGTGGTCAGAAAAAACGGGGGAGCCTCGCTGATGCGCGATCCGAAGCTTGTCGGTGAGATAGCTCGTGAAGCCATTCAGGCTGCAGGCTCGATCCCGGTTACCGCGAAAATCCGAAGCGGCTGGCACGCCGGCATGCTCAATTATCTCGAGGTTGCCGGGGAATTGATCCGCTCGGGGATCAGTGCCTTGGCCTTGCATCCACGTACCCGGGCCCAGGGGTTTTCCGGTCAAAGCAAATGGGGCCAGATCAGCGAGCTTGTGCGGATCTCCACAGTACCGGTTATCGGCAGCGGGGATGTTTTTACCCCTTCTGATGTGCTGGAGTTGTTTGATACAACCGGGTGTGCTGCAGTAATGATCGGCAGGGGAGCAGTCGGCAACCCGTGGATATTCAGCCGCGCGAAATGCCTGCTCGCCGGGCAGGACGACCCGGGAGAACCCCAGGCTGATCACATCTTCCAACTTGCTCTGGAGCATGCGCAGATGATAGTGAAGGAGCATGGCGAGAACTACGGTGTGATAATGATGCGCAAACATTTAGGCTGGTACACAAAGGCATTGACCGAGGCCTCCGCGCTGCGCAAGGAACTTTTCGCCTGTACTGCACTGGATGAGGTGAAAACAATTTTCAGCGACTACCTGGAAAGGGTTCAATGCATCCAGACAGGATAGGGGATCTCCTGAATCGAGTTAAAAACGGCGAGTTGAGTGTAGAGCAGGCGATGTCCTCACTCAAGAACCTGCCGTTCGAGGAACTGGGTTTCGCCGTTGTGGACCATCACCGGGAACTGTGCACAAGTTTCCCTGAGATTATTTTAAGCCAAGGCAAAACTGCCGGGCAGATAACGGGTTCGGGGCTGCATTTGCCGCTTCAATCATAAACCGAGAGAAGTAGATTCGAAAACATTAAAATATACCGGTTAAACCAGGGTTCCTCGCCAGTATAAATTATGTTGCAATTTGTGTGTCTAAGGATATAATTTTATCACTTAGAGCCGCCCATGACCGAAAATACAAATAGATATGACGGGGAACAGGACGTCCCTTCCATCTTTGCTCCAGCGACACACGTAACAATGTTCAGCAAAAGTTATATCAGAGACCAGATCAAGATCGGCAGGTTCAACTCCCTGATAGAGCAAGGCGAGTTGCTTGATTATTTCCGAAGGATCATTGAGGAGATCAATGCGCGCAATTACAGCGGGCTGTTAACCCTCTCCTACGAATTCCGACTGGTTCTCTCAGTTCTGGACAAGATGCTCGACCGCAAGGCCCACGAGGTTTTCAGGCTCGATCTGATGCCCAAGTCCTGCGAGCTACAAACCTTGCGGATGATTCTCTCACCCACTGCGAAAGATAAAAAACTTGTCTGTCTCTCCGGTGAACGGGAACTTGACGACGGTGAAGTGCGAGAGTTCTACTTTACCTTTTTCAGTGACCAGCCGGGAGGAAACATAATCGGTCTTGTCAATGAATTGGGCCTGCGTCGGATTTTTGATTATATCTGGGACAAAGGGCTGCATAAGTATTTCAATTCCCGCTACCGGTCTCTGAGAGGCGTTCCGGAGGATGATCTTGATGTGGAGAAAATAATTGAGGAAATCGGCCTGCCGGCTCTGTTTGACGAAAGCTTCCTTATCAGGCATTATTCGGATTTTGAAATAGTGGACGACAAGAAGGAGATACAAGATCTAAAAAACAAGCTGTCACATGAAAGTGCTATGAAAGCCAAGGCGAATATCAAACTGGATCGGATTTACGGAATGCTTGCGAAGTACCCCTGCGATTTCTGGCTTCTCAGAAAGGCGATGCTGGATTTAAAGATGGATCTCGTGGTGGAATCGATAGAGCAGGGAGGGATAAACTGCCTGAAAGATTATATTCGTAGCAAGGCAGTGATGGGTGCCCGGGAGATCGCCTCACGCTATGATTTTATCTATCCTGTGGTTTCGGATACCGACATGGCCCAGGCGCGCCGGGTTATCAGCAGCAGTTTCTTTGCCCAGGCCCAGAAAACCAGGAAGGGAAAATATTTTTTACGCACGGAGGTTCTTTACAACCTCAAGCCGGTTGTCAAAGACGGTGAATGTTATAAACTTCCTGGCGGCTATCTGCTGGCAGTCATCCGGCTGATAGACGGCGAGGAGCACTACCTTTTCGGCCGTTACCCGTCCAGAACAGAGAAAGATGCTTTTAACCTTGCCGCAATCGGTTTTTTCTACCTGCTTGATTCCCCGATGAAAGCAGTGGCTCAGCTTGTGAAATATCATATGGACTCGATTGCCCCGAATGTGCGGATAAACAATGCGCTCAAAAAGATGCTTGTGGCCTTTCCGATGGTGTTGATCCCTGCCATCCTGGTCGGCATATTCTACTACATGACTCTTCGTCGTCCGGCTGAGGCGATGCTGGTGGGAGGCGGAATAATATTCATCGGAATGGCTATCGCTGGCAAAAACGGCTATGATGAGGAGGTCACCCCGGCAAGCCACGAAAAAATCCCAGGCTACCTTGCCCGAAAAGGGGATAAGGTTACCGCCACAGTCGACACCCCGGAATCCGGCCCGCAGGAACCTGAAGAGAAACAGCCCAAGGAAAAGGATCAGTAAGATTTCATAATCAACTGTCTGGTGATCCGGGTAGCCGGGAAAATGGCTGAAAAGGGCGGATCACCGCCGGTAGTAGCAGTGGGAGACCAGGAATATACCGGCCGGATCAGGGCGCAGTTTGCCACCCAATTGCGGCATTACTGGAATTTTGAGAGAGACCTTTGAAATAGGGCTATCTCAAAGCTGCAAGGAGGATTGATGAGTCAAAAAGTGTTTGCAGGGATCATTACAGTATTCTGTTTTTTCGCTGTGGTTCAACAGGCTGAGGCCAATCACAAGCTCGGATCAATCTATCTCAGCCCGGTTCTCGGCCACTGGATGGAATACCAGACGCCAAACCTTCTGGATGACGGGCCGTTGTGGGGAGCGAGGTTCGGTCTCGATCTCTGTCCTTATTTCGCTCTGGAAGGTTTCGCCATGCAGGGACCGAGTGAAGTCAGCCCGAGCGATGAGCCGGGCAGATTCAAGCTTGGTGCTACGTATGGTATTTACGGAGTCGGCGCCAGGCTGAATTTGCATTCGGGTCCTTTTGTCCCGTATCTGTCTCTGGCAGCCGGCAAGGCGAAAGCCAAGTTCGACGCCTTAATCGGAAATATCAATGGTGTGCCTGTCAGTGTGGAAAAAAAGGAAGAACGTGATGTGGTGCTCTTTGGCGCGGGGTTCGAATACTTTTTCCACAGAAACGTGGGTATCCGTTTCGATGTTGCAGACCATTATCTCGACCGGGATTTTATTGACAGCGACTGGCGCGGAGACCGTAAAACCCACAACTGGGAGTTCGGCGTGGGCCTGAGTTTTCTCGGCGGCGGCAGAGGAAAGAAAAAAGCGCCTGATACTGACCGGGACGGCGTTCCGGATGCAGTTGACCAGTGTCCGGACACTCAAGCCGGTGTCCAGGTCTATAGCAACGGCTGTCCGGTGGACACAGACCGGGACGGCGTGCCGGATCATCTTGACCGCTGCCCGGATACTCCCTCAGGCACTCGAGTGGATGCAAACGGCTGCCCCCTGCCTGAGAAGAAAGTGGAAGTGAAGGAAAAACCGGTGGATTCGGACCGTGACGGCGTGCCGGATGACAGCGATGTAGAGCCTGCTACCCCGGCCGGCGCAAGAGTGGACAGAAGCGGCAGGGCGGTTGACTCCGACCGGGACGGTGTGCCGGACGGGATCGACCGTTGCAGCGACACACCCTCAGGCCTGCCTGTGGATGAAACGGGGTGCCCGCGCTACACGCCGGAGCAGTTTGAGCTTCAGGTGTTTTTCGATATCGCCGGAAGCGCCGTGCCGAGTAAGTTTTTCGCCGGGCTGGACCGTATTGCGGCTCTGATCAAAAAAACCGGA
>Ga0114922_10000577_pt1 | contig 35214 bp, 25 predicted proteins | sample AartaG_FD_100975 | JGI IMG/M metagenome (GOLD analysis project Ga0114922, IMG submission 100975) | Deep subsurface microbial communities from Aarhus Bay to uncover new lineages of life (NeLLi) - Aarhus_00045 metaG | ecosystem: Environmental > Aquatic > Marine > Oceanic > Sediment | place... | reverse complement strand
TCCACTCTGTTTGATATTGAGTGTGTCCGGAATGATTTCAAACACATGAGCGCGAGAGAAATAGGCCATCCCCTTCTTTTCTAAACCAAATGTGAGGGGATGCCTTACATCGTAATTCACTTTCAACAGCGAACCCGGACAATTGAAACTGTCGGGCTTCACATCTTGTAAAATATTCTTAATCGGCAGATGGAACTGGCCAATCGCAAAGTCACACGAGTTTTTATTACATATTAATCGTCCGCCGTCTTGGACAAACTTTTTAATATTCTCGACACCGTCCCGTGAAATGCCGCCGACATAATCGGGAGGCATGGTGCCTTTGCGATGTCCGTCGATGATCGAAGAAGTACGCTGATCCGGAAAAATGAGAACATCGAAACGTTCTCTGAGATTTCCCGCCTTGATTTCTGCATCCGTGAGGGGATGGTATGGGAATTCGTATTTCTCGAGAATGTAGGAGATCCAGCCTGCATCCATACTGGCCACCCAGGATTTATAGAGGGCGATTCGGGATTTAATCACCGGTTTCGTCTTGACTCGAACGCTTCCCCCTAGCATCTGTGTTCCTGTAGCAGCTGCGATGTCCCTGAGTTTATTTTTTCCGATGTTTCTTCCATCTACGATAAATGACCCTATTGGGTATTTCTCCCCACCGAGGAAGAACTCGGCCAGGGCACAACTCACCTCTCCCCCAGCCTCAAGAATACGATTTACCGCTTTAAAGCTGTGATTATCACCATGCAGAAATATGGTGTGGGAACCGCTTCCCGTAATCGTTCCAGGAGGCGATACCACTTCTGTGATCAACGACATTTGCGCTTTCAGTGGGGTATGCATCGTACGGGTATCGATCCCCATCTGGATGGGCAGGGTCCAGCTGACACCGTCATACGGTGCCAGAGGCGCGCCATCCCATGTCTGAGTCCGTGAAATGCCCTGCCAGAGATGTCCGTATTTCCGAAGATCGGGGTAATCTTGTTTCTCCAAAATGTTTTTAACGTACAGTCCGAAGGGTTGACTGGTGGGCATGATATACGTTCCCCGGGGATAGGAAAGACCATCATGCATGAAATCTTCATCCGCTTTGTACACTTCGATACCATAGTTTATAAAACGATTGATCATGAGGACTGTTGAATTGATATCATTTTGTTCGGCCGGTATGATCCATCCGTACGGCGGTTCATTTTTGAAGCGTTCAATAACATCCCTACCCATTTTGTATTTATAATAGAGTAATTCGTATCGATATTTCACGGCCACCTCCAGAACCGACTTTGAAGCGGTCAGGTTATATTCAATGGCATCCCTGAATCGCCACCAGCCACCTTCCCAGGGACTTGGATAAAACGTACCAGCCGTCAGATCCCTGTATGATTCCGGGAAGTCGTATATGGTATAATAGTGGGGTGTCGCGTATCGATAATTGGCCGTTTCCGTTAAAATTGTGGGTATATTATGTCCTTCGACACTCGGACCATCTGCATACCCGGGATACCAGAGGTCAAAAGCCGTACGGGAAAGAGCACCGGGCTGATCCGCCCCCTCAAATCCCTGGCCCATGGCCGAGCCAATGAGATTCTTCCAGCGTGTGACAATCGGATGTATATTTGGATTCACAGGCTCAGGATTTGGTGGAATCCAGATACGTGCGGGAAACGGGGCCGTCTCATGCTGAACGTAGAGAAGTTCCGGAAACCATTCTTTCCCAACGATTCGATTCATGTTTTGAGTTTCAACCAGATTCGCCATGAATGAGTCCCGGTTGTTGTCGTGCCCCGCATACTTATGATACAATACCGGCAAACGACTCGTCTCAAAATGGGTGCCGATATTCTTCATATACCAATCCGCAACCAGAGTCATTCCGTCGGGATTTGCCTGGACAAGCAGCAGGATGACATTTTCCCTGATGAATTGGGACTGCCTGTCCATCCCCGTGACCAAATCATATGCGAGCTGAAATTGATGCATGGGTGGAGAAGTTTCGGAAGCATGGATTCCGGAGTCAATCCATACAACCACTTTTCCTTCTTGAGCGAGCCGTTTCGCCTCTTCCTTTGAAACGCCCCTGGCAAGACTTAACTTTTGGACGATTTCTTTGTATTTATCGAGTTGAGCCATATTTTCTTCAGAAGAAATAATCACATAATTCATACGTCTGCCCTCTGTGGTCGGCCCCATATCGAACACACCAATGCGATCAGACTGGCTGGCGATGAGTTCAAAATAGCCAACCAATTTCTCGTAAGTGGCGAGATGAAAATCGGCTCCGGACTTATATCCGAGATACGCTTCTGGCGAAGTGACCTGGCCGAAACTCGATGGAATCACACAGCGGAGGGATATAAAGCCGACTGTGAAAAATATCCATCTGTGTTTTTGGAAAGAATGCATCTTTTCCTCCTTTAATCTCATTGGATGATCGTGATAGTCTGAATTGATTCTTCAGCGCCAATTAACATGCTCCAATTTTTTTCCATCTGATCTCAATAGGATGGCTCCTTCTCGGTCGGTACGATGAACTGCGCTCCCCAATAATTGGAAACGTCCGATTACCGACATTGAGGGATGGCGAAATCGATTGTGCTCACCAACCGAAATGACCGCATGTTTTGGACGAACACGCTGGAGAAATGGAAATGTGCTGGAAGTGGTACTCCCGTGGTGTCCAACTTTGATTCCATCACAGGTGAGGGTCCTTCCCGAAAAGAGGATGTCTTCTTCCGCTTTTTTCTCTGCATCACCCATGAAGAGAAGTCTCGTTCTCCCGTAGAGCAGTCGGACGATTAACGACCGATTATTCACATCGCGGGATTGATCTATCACTTGATTTTGATTTCCCTTTGGTGAAAATAGAAAGCATTTTACACCTGGGAGCTCCAGGCTGTCTAAACCTGTCACCCATCGTATCGGAAATTTTTTGCCAATTGCGACCTCTTGGAATCTTTGATACATGTCCGACTCGAAGCGTGTGGGCGCCATGATGATTTCACCTACCTTGAAGTGATTCAAGATGTATATCAATCCACCGACATGATCATCATGGGGGTGAGAGAGAAAGACGATATCAATTTTTCGTATTCCCTTTCTCCTGAGATAAGGTGCAATGACCCGTTCGCCGTTATCGAAGAAAGGATGCTTATCCCCTCCATCAAAAAGAAATGTTCTCCCCAGGGGCAGATGGAGGAGAGCCGCGTCCCCCTGGCCCACGTCAAATTGGATCCAGGTCATCTGACATCCATCCTTCGCAAGAGCCGCTTTCCAGATACTTAAATTTAACCCGATCAATAGAAGAAAAACAAATCTTTTCCTTAACATGGGGCTCCGCAAATTAACCAGGAATAACATCAGAAAGAAATAGCTTGAGATGAGTAGAATATTGGGTGAGGGTACGCTTATATGGGAAAATGACATACTGCCGATCCATGAGATCACTTTGTAAAAAAGTGTGACGAGTTCCTGGTTCAGTGCACCATATACAGCGGCTATCCACGGACTGAGTATTCCCAATATGACGGAAGTGAAACCCAGGGCAACAATGAGGCCGACGATGGGTATGGTAAAAATATTGACGAAAAGGGACAGGAGGGGAATCCGGTTAAAATAATAAGCAACCAAAGGGATGATACCGATCTGGGCGGAGAGGGAAATAAGAAACAGCGTCAATATCGTGTTACCGATGGCTTTTTTCGAAAAATGTTGATGCAACTTTATCAGAAAAGGGGTGGTTCTCAACTTCTGGTAAAAATAGACAATGGAAGAGACGGCAATGAAAGAGAGTTGGAATCCGGCATCAAAAAGATCCTGGGGTCGGATAAGAAGGATGGTCAGGGCAGCAACACCGATAACGTTGAATGCATTCGTCTGCCTCTCGATGAGTGTCCCCACTAAATAAACACCGGCCATGATAGCTGCCCGGACGACAGGATCTTTGGCTTCGGTCAACAAAACATAGAAAATGAGACCGAGAATAATCAAGAGCACCCGTGCAGGATAGGGTATTCGGAGAAGGCCGAGTACTGTCGTCAGTATGATGAGCACAAAACCAACATGGAGTCCACTCACGGCCAAAACATGCATGATGCCTGCCTTGGCGAAGCTGTCCCTCAACTCGGGTGGGATGTTTCCTTTTTCTCCAATGAGTAGCGCCCGAAGGAGGGGACGGGTCGATTGGGACATGGTTTTATTTATCGTTTGCAGGACATATCGCCGAACCGGATAAATCACCTTCCGAAGTATATAATGACCCCTTATCTCTCCGGTTCGCTGGATGGGTGACAATTTTGAGGCTAACAGGATTGTATGAATATCCTTCCGGGCAAGGGTGGCCCTGTAATCAAATCCTCCTGGATTTCTACGGCCCTTTGGTCTTTGGAGTTGACCGGTTACCAGAAGGACATCTCCATAATGAAAATGGATGGGTTTATCCTGATATACCGAAACAAGGACTTTCCCCTGGATCGGTTTCATGCGCTTCCCATCCCTTAGAGTCAACGATTCGATGATGAGCTCAATCTTTCCTGGTTTGGCGATTGGATCTTTCGTCAGGTATCCGCGTAATGTCATTATTTTTGGAGGACTGGTGACGAAATGTGTAATGTGATTGCCCGGGAGTAATTGTGTCTGTTGATATCGAATAAAACCTATCGAAATGAAGGACAGAGCCAAAAAGAACTGGACAAGTCGACTGACCTTCTTATTTATAAAAAGCACAATTGTGATCCCGAATAATAAGATAGAAAATACGAGAAGCGTCGTAAAGTCCACTCTCATGGTTCGTCCTGCAATAATCCCCACGATCAGGATCAGGACGGCTTTAAGAGCAGGTTGTTTATTCATTTTACATTTTCATCTTTGATTTTACATTTTTCTATGGTGATGCCCGCATAGCCATAAAAGATGGAAATCAAAGGAGTTGCCAGATTCAAAAATGCATATGGAAGAAAATGCAACGGATTTACACCCAAGGTGGAATGCATAAAGGCGCCGCAACTGTTCCATGGAATAAGGGGTGAGACGAGTGTACCGCCATCTTCCAAACATCTGGAAAGGTTCTTTGGATGAAGATTCTGTTTGTCAAAGGCGTTTCTATACATTCTTCCCGGAATGACGATAGACATGTACTGAGTGGGTGCCACCGCATTCATCCCAATACAGCTCAAGATCGTCATGGCGATTAATGAACCGTCTCTCTTTACTTTTAAAAGAAGTGATCCGGCGATGGTTTCCAGCATACCGGTTGTTTCCATTACGCCGCCAAAGGCGAGGGCACATAAAATCAAGGCGATCGTTTCCATCATACTCATGAGCCCACCTCTGGACAGAAGATCGTCAACCATGGTGACTCCGGTCTGGCAATTAAATCCTGAGAATCCCGCTTCTGCGACTTCCTGAAGAGACGCCGACTGAGTGATCACGGCAAAAATGGCTCCCAACAGCATTCCGATAAATAATGCGGGAAGAGGCGGGATTCTCTTTATGACCATAACGATCACTAATCCGGGTGGTAATAGAAGTATGGGATGGATGAGAAAAGTCGTTCTCATCGCATGAAGCATGATTTCGATATGCTCTTTATTCATACTTCCACTGGAAAATTTAAGTCCAATGAGAGCGTATAAAATGAGTGCCAACAAATAGGCAGGCGCTGTCGTATAGATCATGTGCCTGATATGAGAAAATAAATCCGTTCCCGCTGCTGCCGGGGCAAGATTCGTGGTGTCAGAAAGGGGTGACATTTTATCGCCAAAGTAGGCCCCGGAAATGATGGATCCTGCGACCATGGGGAGGGGGATGCCCAATCCACTGCCTATCCCAACGAGAGCAACACCCACCGTACCCACCGTAGACCAGGAAGAACCCGTACCCAGAGCAACGATGGAACAGATGAGAAGGGTGGCCACCAAGAAGATACCGGGTGAAAGAATTTTTAAACCATAATAAATCATGGCCGGAACGATACCACCCAGGATCCATATGCCAATCATCATTCCGACAATGAATAAGATGAGAATCGATGACATGGCAATTGAAATACCATGCACCATTCCTTCTCGTATTTCCTTCCAGGGGTGTTTGAAGAGCGCGGCGACAGATGCGACCACCGCTGTCGCACCGATCAGTGGAATGTGGGGTTGTTGTTTAAAAGCAACGAGGACGATGGATAACGTGACAATAAGAAATAGTACGGGAATCAATGCCACACCCAGAGGGATCTCTCTTTTCTCTTTCTCTCTGGCAGGGTGTGTTTGTAATTTATGATTTGTCCGTTTCGGCAAGTGAATATCCCATGAATAAAAATGTTGAATATTGAATGTCGAATGAAGAATCTTGAATTAATTTTACTTCTTTCCTAAAATATTCATCATTCAATATTCATAATTCTATTTTCTCTTTTTCCTCGACTTTCTCCATAGTAATCCCGGTATACCCGTAAAAGATTGAAACCAGGGGAGTTAACAAATTTAAAAATGCATATGGAAGGTATAGGAGCGGATTCACTCCAAGGGTTGCGTGCATGAACGCTCCGCACGTATTCCAGGGAATGAGGGGAGAAGAGAGCGTTCCTGCATCCTCAAGACAGCGGGAGAGATTTTTAGGGTGAAGCCTTTTTTCATCAAAAGCACTCTTGTACATTCTTCCCGGAATAACAATGGCCATGTATTGGTCTGAAGCGATGATATTCATACCAATGCAGCTCAGGATTGTCGTTGTCACCAATGTACCTGTCCTTTTCACCCTTTTCAGAAGCGCGGCAGCAATCGTCTCAAGCATCCCGGTTTTTTCCATGATACCGCCAAAGGAAAGTGCACAGATGATTAACGCGACTGTTTCCATCATGCTCATGAGCCCACCCCTGCTCAGGAGTCCATCTACCATGACCACTCCCGTTTTGGACACATATCCGGAAAAAGCGGCCTCGATAACATCGGCCAGGGACTTAGATTGAGTCGCTATGGCAAAAAGTCCTCCTATAGCGGTGCCTCCCAAAAGAGCAGGCAAGGGTGGAATTCTTCTGATCACCATGACAATGACCAGACAGGGAGGAAGTAAAAGAATGGGATGAATGAAAAAATGATCTTGCATGGTGGAAAGCATGGTTTCAATATTCTGTGTTTCGAGGCTACCACCCGCGAATTTGAGTCCGATGAGGCCATAGAGAATTAATGAGATGGCATATCCGGGTCCGGTGGTGTAAATCATATGTCTGACATGAGTAAATACGTCGGTTCCGGCTACTGCAGGGGCAAGATTCGTTGTATCAGAAAGGGGCGACATCTTATCACCGAAATAGGCGCCGGATATGATGGCACCCGCCACCATGGGAACGGGAATGCCCAATCCCCTGCCCACACCGATGAGTGCCACGCCCACGGTTCCTGCTGTGGACCAGGAAGAACCCGTTCCCAGGGAGACAATCGAACAGACGATGAGAGTGGCGATGAGGAAGATGCCGGGTGAAAGGATCTTCAAACCATAATAAATCATGGAAGGAACCACACCGCCCATAATCCATGTGCCGATCATCGTTCCTATGACCATGAGAATCAGAATGGCCCCCATAGCCAGTGTGATACCATGGACCATTCCTTCTTGAATTTCTTTCCATCTATGTTTACGGAAGACTGCCACTGCAGCGGCCACAGCAGCGGCGCATATGAGGGGTATATGGGGTGTCTGTTTGAAAACAATAATGACGAAAGACAGGGCTACAATTAAAAATACGATGGGAATGAGGGCAATTGCCAGAGGCATTTCCTTCTTCTTTTCGGTCATGATTTGTCTTCTCCATCAATAGTGTGATTTTACTGCAGTGTCTCGATATATGAAAGAATAAATATCTATTATAATGAAAAATCTGATAAAAGGGAAGGAGAAAAAAATTTTATGAATTTAAAGCTCGTAATCAATACATCCTTCATTAAATATAAAGAGATATCTTTTGATCTCCTAACGATTTTCACCCTGTTCTGATTTTATTACTTTCTGCTTGATTTATTCAAAATAATGGTATATACTAAGTTAAACGAACCGGAAAATCTAATTATTTTTTTACATCAATAGAGGTTAAAATGAAAACGATACTCGTTGTTGATGATGAGAAAGATATATTGAACTTTTTCCAACGTTTCCTTTCTAAACTTGGACATGAAGCCGTCCTTACAGATTCATGGGAAACGGCACTTGAAAAATTCTATGAAGAAAGATTTGATCTGGTCATTCTTGACGTTCACATGCCTGGGCGAGACGGATTCCAAATTGCGAAAGAGATGAGACAGTCTAAGCCAGACCAGAAGATCCTGATCATTACAGGTCTGGGTGCGGATGATGTCTACAAATATTTTTCCTCCTCAGAAACTGACGTCACTGAAATATTGTACAAACCTTTCAAAATCAAAAAAGTGAGCGCGATCATTTCGAGAATCTTGGAAAGCTAAAATCATTCTTCTTAAGATACAAGTCGTATTACCTCCATAACAATAATTCAGAGATTGTCCATAAGAATATTCAAATCAGGCGTAACTTCACACCCCGTATTCCGTATACAAATATGTAGTAACAACCTTTTCGGAGAGGGAAAACATGAGTGATCACAATAAACCATTACGGAAAGAGGTGACAGTTCAGCCATGATTAAATATGACTTAAACGAAGCAAAAGGCCGTATCCGATTCTTGTCCAATAGATTCATTTGTCATCGTTGCGAAGGTGAGAGAGTTCATCGACAGAATAGTGATTATAAAAAAAGGCTCGAGACCGGTTTAATCATTAGTCTATCACTTATGATCCTTTGTTTCCAAATGTGGAAGCAAACTCAGGAAAAAAAGATCACTTATAAGGACATGAAATTTGCAATAAATGTCGACAATGTCCCGCAAACGATCCAGGAGCGACGCGCACCCGCACCTTCACGACCTTCGGTTCCAATAGCCTCAGAGGAAGAAGATATTCCCGAGGACGAAACAATAGAGTTCACAAACCTGAACTTTGAGGAAATACCACTGCCTCCCCCACCTCTCACCGAGGAAATCGATGAATCCATACCCATGTTTATTCCTCATGACGAAGAACCTTTCCCCATCGGTGGATATGCCGCCATCCAGCGGAATGTCGATTATCCTGAAATCGGCCGAAAAGCCGGTATGGAAGGAACGGTACTTCTGCATGTCCGAATAGAAGAGAACGGGACTATAAAATATATTAAGGTATTAAGATCCCTGGACATAGACAGTTTTACTAAATCAGCAATTAAGGCCGTCAAGGCCGTTCAATGGGAACCAGCCAAACAACGAGATAAAGCCATTGCCGTATGGGTGAGTGTCCCCATTAAATTTGAATTGATCAGTGGGAGTTAAACATCACTTTCTCTAAAAATGAGGGCCCCAAAATATGAATATTTACATTCTTATGGGGCCCTTATTTTTTTGTAATTCATTTGCTCTAATCAAATGCCCATACAGGTTCCCACTTTTTTAGCCACCTCAATCATGGGACTAAAGGGATCAACGGTTCTCGTCTTTCCGCCAATATCGCTGAGAGGTACGGCCACGATGTCTCTACCACGAACTGCCACCATGACCCCACCGACCCCATTATGACATAGCTCAGACGCCTTCACACCAAAACGCGTAGCCAGAATGCGGTCAAAGGCCGATGGTGTACCGCCTCGCTGCAGGTGCCCCAGTACCGTTACCCGGCACTCTAAACCGGTTTTTTCTTCCATATCCCGTGCCACTTTGAGACCAATGCCGCCAAGCCGAACCGGATCGGTACTGTCCTTGACCACACGTTGAACAACCTGTTCACCGCACTCGGGTTTGGCACCCTCGGCCACCACGACGATGCTGAAACGGCGTCCCTCCTTACTCCTCTTTTCCACAACTTCGCATACAACATCGATTTTGTAGGGTATTTCGGGAATGAGAATAACATCGCCTCCACCGGCTATACCCGATTCTAAGGCCAGCCAACCTGCATAACGCCCCATGACCTCAATGACCATGACTCGATGATGGGACATTGCCGTTGTATGGATCTTATCAATAGCCTCTGTGGCCGCACCCATCGCCGAATCAAAACCGAATGTAATATCGGTCCCCCAGATATCATTGTCAATCGTCTTGGGCACACCGACAAGACGGATACCCTTCTGACTCAACCGTTGGGCTATAGCCATTGTGCCGTCACCACCGATGCATACCAGATTATCCAGACCGAGTTCCTCCACATATCCAGCAACCTTGTCAGACTCATCAATAAAAACCGTTTTTCCGCCTGCTTTTTTCACGGGTACCCGAAAAGGATTGGCAATGTTGGAAGTACCCAGAATGGTTCCCCCCTGAGTCAGGATTCCGGAAACTTTGACCCAGTCCATGGGTACAACATTTTTAGTGAGGAGTCCTTCATAGCCATCCTCGATACCAATCACTTCCATATTATAACAGTTTATACTGGCCTTAACCACTCCACGGATTACCGCATTGAGTCCAGGGCAATCCCCTCCCCCGTGAGCACACCGATACGTTTTCTTTTATTGGGTGCCATGATTATCTCCAATTTACTCGAATTCCAATACAACTTTACCACATTGACCGGACTCCATCACGTCGAATCCTTTTTGAAAATCTTCAAAGGGGAACTTATGGGTGAGTACGGGTGATATATCCAAACCGCTCTGCAGCATGGCTTGCATTTTGTACCAGGTCTCAAACATTTCGCGGCCATATATCCCCTTCAGAAAAAGTCCTTTAAAAATGACCTGATTCCAGTCGATCTGTGCTGACGGGGGGAGGATACCCAACAGTGCGATTCTGCCTCCATGATACATGCTCTCAAGCATGGATTCGAAAGCTTGGGCACTCCCGGACATCTCCAAACCGATATCGAATCCTATCATCTCAAGTTCATCGATACATTCTTTGATAGTCGTCTTTGTGACATTAATGGCCCGTGTTGCGCCCATCCGACGGGCAAGATCAAGACGGTAGTCATTGATATCCGTGATGACCACATTGCGGGCTCCAATATGTTTACAAATGGCAACGGCCATAATTCCGATAGGACCCGCTCCGGTAATAATAACATCCTCGCCAACCATATCAAAAGACAGGACCGTATGAACACTATTACCAAAGGGATCAAAGAATGCCGCAATTTCCGATGGAATACTGGGATGGAGATGCCAACCATTGGATGCAGGCAGACTGAGATATTCGGCAAAACAACCGTCCCTGTTCACACCAACACCTATGGTATTGGGACAGAGATGTCGTATTCCGGCCAAGCAGCTTCGGCAAAGTCCACAGACAATGTGCCCTTCACCGGAAATCCGGTCTCCAATTTGATATCCTGTGACATTGACTCCTTTGGCGACCACTTCTCCGACGAATTCATGACCAATAACCATCGGTGTTTTAATCGTCTTCTGAGCCCAATCGTCCCATTTATAAATGTGAAGATCTGTACCACAAATCGCCGTTTTCTTTATTTTAATCAATAGATCGTTATTTCCGTATTCCGGAACAGGGACTTCTTCCAACCAAATCCCTTTCTCAGGATGCTTTTTTACCAGTGCCTTCATGTTTGCCATTGCCGCTCCTTTCTCGCAACTTGTCAAAAGATCGATGAATTGATAAGAATTTTCTCATATGAAGATAATGCGAAATGGCGGAAAAGTCAAGGTTTTCTATCTTTTAAATGACTCCCATTTACTATTGCTAAAAGGTTTAATAAATTACACCCATTGATTTTTTCCTTGAATTTGGTTATATTTTCCATCGTCTCGATGTCGATTCCTCACAGTAAATGTAATGCGACTGTAATCGTCATTCATAGAATCACAGAACGAATTGAATAAATAAAGGAGAACGCCACACATGTCAAACATCGGTTCGTATGAAGAAAGAATAAAGGATTTTGATTGGTCTGTTTCTGAAAGGGAATTGGGATATAAAGAAGGAGATGTAATCAATATCGGATGGTACTGTTCGGACAGAATTTGTGAAATGGGAAAGGCCGGAAAGACGGCTTTAATCTGGGAAGAACATGGAGGCAATGAGAAAAGATTCACCTTCGATGAGGTCCGGCTGACGAGTAATACAATCGGTCATTTTCTTAAAAAACTGGGCATCCAAGAGAAAGACCGGGTGTGTTTATTCATGGATAAGATTCCCGAACTCTATCTGAGTTTTTTAGGAATATTAAAAATCGGCGCCATTGCTCAGCCGCTTTTTTCCGCTTTTGGAGATGAAGCACTGTTTATCCGCATGGAGAATGCAGAGACTTCGGCTATTATCACTCAAAAAAAACACGTGTCAAAGGCGAGACGAATAAGAGATAAATTGCCGGCTCTGAAACATATCATTATTGTCGACGACGCTGGTAGAAAACCGCTCCAGGAACGTGAAGTTGCTTTTTCATTGGAAAATGCAACTCCCATAGAAGACTTCGAAATAGCTCAGACCAGAGCAGAATCTCCCTCCGTTCTTCATTATACCTCAGGAACCACAGGACAGCCCAAAGGAGTTCAGCATGTACACTATTCCCTGATCTCCCAATATTTGACGGCAAAATGGGCTCTGGACTTGCGGGAAGATGATGTCTACTGGTGCACTGCCGATCCGGGCTGGGTCACGGGCACATCCTATGGCATCATTGGCCCATGGAGTCTGGGTATCACCCAATGTGTACTGGACACAGGATTCTCTGCGGAAAGCTGGTATAAATTCATCGAAAAACACCGTGTGTCTCTCTGGTACTCGGCACCGACGGCGATTCGCTCTCTCATGAAAGCCGACAACGAGCTTATTAAGAAATATGACCTCTCCTCCCTTCGTCACCTCACCAGTGTAGGAGAACCTCTCAATGCCGAGGCGGTGATCTGGTCGGAAAAAGTATTTAGGAAACCTTTCCACGACACTTACTGGCAGACAGAAACCGGCTCCATTATGATTACTAATTTTCCAGGCATGAAAGTGAAACCGGGATCCATGGGGATAACTTTCCCGGGCATTAAAGGAACGATTCTCGATCCTGAGACCTATGAACCCTATGATGAACCGGGCAAAGTAGGATTAATCGCCTTCAAGCCAGGCTGGCCTGCAATGATGCGCACTTACTGGCGCAATGAAGAGACATATAAAGCAAAGTTTATAAATGGCTGGTATCTCTCCGGCGACCGTTCCAGCATCGATAAGGAGGGATACTTCTGGTTTACAGGTCGGGATGATGACGTAATCAATACGGGTGGTCATCTCGTTAGTCCCTTTGAAGTCGAATCGGCCCTGCTGGAACACGAAGCCGTAGCGGAATCTGCGGTGGTCAGCAAGCCCGATGAATTGAACATGGAAGTAGTTAAGGCTTTTGTTACTCTGAAACCCGACCACATGCCAAACAACGATACTGAATTGAAAATCATGAATTTTATCAGAAAAAAATTATCACCCCTGGCAATGCCCCAGGAAATAGAATTTATGGATCCCCTTCCCAAAACACGAAGCGGCAAAATCATGCGGCGTCTGCTCCATGCCAAAGAGTGGGGTGAGGAAATTGGTGACACATCTACGTTGGAAGAGGATGAGTAACTGAATTTTTGTAAATTTATATTTTTAGATGAAAATAACAAATTTCAATAAAATGGAGGAGAACTAAAATGGATGAAATGCAGAAAGTCATCTTAGAGTATGTCGAAGAGGAATATTTAGAAGACGACGATGAAGAACTCGATGTGGACACGCCTCTCATTTCAGGAGGTATCGTCGATTCTTTTTCCATGGTATCTTTAAAACGATTCATCGAGAACAAGTACAATATCACGATACCCGATGACAAGGCGACTCCCGAGGCTTTTGATACGGTCACTAAAATTTGTGTTCTTGTTAAAGAATCCACATAGGAGAAAAACCATGAGTTTCAGTGATACGGTAAGAGACATTTACAAGCAACAATTGAAGGAAATTCAGGATGCCGGGATTTTCAAACAAGAACGTTTCATCCATTCCGCACAGGCGGCCGACATTGAAGTGGAATTCCCGACAGGATCTTCCTTGAAAAAGGTGATAAACATGTGCGCCAATAACTACCTGGGTCTTTCCTGCCATCCCGATGTGGTTAAGGCGGCCCATGAGGGATTGGACAACCGGGGATACGGCATGTCTTCTGTTCGTTTTATCTGTGGGACCCAGGATATACACCGTGAACTGGAAAAAAAGACGACCGAATTTCTGGGGACGGAAGATACGATTCTTTTCCCCTCCTGCATGGATGCAAATGGTGGTGTTTTTGAAGCCATTCTGACAGAGGAAGATGTCATGATCTCCGACCGATTGGTCCATGCGTCGATTATCGACGGGATTCGTCTTTGTGGGGCCATGCACGATACTTTTAAGCATTCCAACATGGATCATCTGGAAAAGAAACTCCAGCTTCATGCGGACAAGCGACTCAAGATGGTCATCACAGACGGTGTCTTTTCCATGGATGGTGATACGGCCAAATTGGACGAAATGGTTGCCCTTTGCGAGAAATATAATGCCATAATTTTTGTCGACGATTCTCACGCCACAGGATTTATAGGAAAAACGGGGAGAGGCACCCACGAACAGTGCGACGTTGTCGGTAAAATAGACATCATCACCACAACATTTGGCAAGGCACTGGGCGGCGCTTCAGGAGGATGCGTTTCAGGGAGAAAAGAACTTGTCGAAATGTGCCGGCAAAAGGCAAGACCATATCTTTTTTCCAACACCATTGCTCCAGTCGTTGTTTCCGGTGTCTTGAAGGTGATGGATATCCTGTTCCAGAGCACCGAAAGACGAGACAAGCTTGAGGCCAATGCCAACTATTGGCGCAAAGGATTGACAGAGGCCGGATTCATCCTCAAGGAAGGGGATACACCCATCGTTCCCGTAATGCTGTTTAACGCGAAACTTTCTCAGGACATCTCCAGGGATCTCTACGAGGAAGGCATCTATGCAATTGGATTTTTCTTCCCGGTGGTCGCCAAAGGACAGGCAAGAATTCGTACTCAAATCTCTGCCGGTCACGAGACTCATCACCTGGATAAAGGATTGGAAGCTTTCATAAAAATCGGCAAGAAATACGATATACTGGGAAAAACAAAACAGGAAATTATCGATAAATATGGTCTGTAATCGATAAGGTTAGACTATCCTTAAACCGGATAAAAGTGTGCGAAAGTACTCTACGTTGGAATTGCCTAAAGTTAAAAAAAACATGTATTGAGCACCTTATATATTCTTTGATTCTTACATTTTTTTTAAATAAAAAGCTCACATAGCAAATGTTAAAACAACTCTACAGGTCTACTGTGAGCTTTTTATTTAAAAAAAAACTTGACTTTTAATGGAAAAGAATTAATTTAAGAATAGGTATTTGTGTTTCTTACCAAGGCGAATGTAGCTCAGTTGGTAGAGCGCCAGCTTCCCAAGCTGGATGTCGCGGGTTCGACTCCCGTCATTCGCTCTTTTTTTTCTGAATATAGAAAAGATGGTTATCCGAAAAAAAATAGGAGGGTTACCATGTTTACATTAAAAAATCAAATTGCCGTTGTAGTGAGTCTGGTTTTAGCCTTACCCGTTCTTCTTTTGGGGCAAGGATATGTCCAGAATGTGGGGAGCACTGGGAACGTCAACTGGACTCTACAGGTCATTCGATGCACAGGAATCGGTGCTCCAAATCCGAATTTACCTCAAGCCGCTCAGCGGGCTAGTGCTCTGCGCGTGGCTAAACAGGACGCGTTGAGAAATATTCTTGAGACTGTTAAGGGAGTCAATTTAACCTCCGAAACCCTCGTCGAAAATGCCATGCTCGTGAGCGATGTGATCCGCTCATCAGTAGAAGGTGCACTCAGGGGATATCGGATCGTAGACACTCGGTATATGTCAACAGGAGACGTCGAAGTCGATGTGGAAGCTCCCTTGACGGGTGTGATTTTGAACACACTGCTGCCTCAGGATTTTGGTGGAGGTGTTCTCATGACAGGAGGCCAACTTCTCTGTCCCACCTGCGGTCAGCCCTGGCCTTCCGGGAAACCTGTCCCCTCGGGTATCACCCTTATACAAGCGGGTGAAGGTAGCGGGGATGTCCAAGCAAGTGGAATGGTCTATACGGGTCTTGTTATCGACACACGGGGATTGGGAATGCGGCCGGCCATGGCACCGAAAATCTTGGATGAAACGGGGGAGGAAGTCTATGGATCCCGATTCGTCAGCCGCGAATATGCGGTGGATCTCGGCATGGTTGGTTATGAGAAGGATATCAACCGGGCACGTCTCAACGAAAGGGTCACGGATAATCCTCTCATTATCAAGGGTGTAAAATCTTCCGGTCCCAATAAAACGAACATCATGATCAGTAATGCAGATGCGATGAAGATTCATAACGCGGCATCGAACATGAACTTTCTGCAGCATTGTAAGGTTATGTTCATACTGGATTAAACAGAATTCATTCATGGAAAGCTTAGGGAGGATTACGATGAACACCCGTACCCTGAAAACAATAACTCTCATTGGAGTCACCCTTGTATTGATTCTTGGTGGATGCGGCCCAAAGCCCATTGAAAAAGAGTCACTCTTTGATAGACCCGATACTCACTACAATCAGGGCATGCGTGAGTTAAAATCCGGACAGTTTGATGCGGCAACAGAAGAGTTCCAGAGAGCAACAGCGTTAGATCCCGATTTTGCCGGTGGATACATTGGAATGGGTCTGGTCATGGCCGAGAAAGGGGACTTTGAAGAGGCTCTGAATTGGGTCAATAAGGGCATTGGCAAAGACAACAAGTTTATTGATGGACCGATAGCCAAGGGTCGTATTTTGGTCAAACAAAAGAAGGGCGATGACTGGCTGAAGAAAGCGGTAAATGAATTTGAAAAAGCCGTGAAAATCGACCCCAACTCCGAAAAGGCCTATTTTTATTTGGGTATCGCCTATAAAGAAGCGTATGTCTTCGATAAGGCTGTGACTGCTTTTGGTCAGGTCGTCAAAATGAAGGGCGACTTTGCCGGTGAGGCCAATACGGAATGGGAACTGGTGCAGAAGATCGAAAGGGCCGCGCCAGGTACAAAAATCGGCATGCAAATTGCCCTGATTTCCCAGATCGATCGGGCCGATTTAGCCGTGCTCTTTGTCGAAGAGTTAAAACTTCTGGAAGTGTTAAAGAAAAAGCAACCCAAGGTTTACGATACACAATTCCGTCCGCCCACCGATCCCCAAAAAATGGATGTCAATCAGAGGCAACAAATGGCAGCAGTAACCGATATCGGGGATCACTGGGCCAAAAACTGGATCGAAGACGTCATTAAGACTGGCGCCATCGATGCTTTCCCGGACCACACCTTCCGACCCGATGAGAAAATTTCCCGTGTCAACTACGCGATGTTTCTCCAAAATATTCTCATTGCGGTGACAGGAGATCAGACTCTGGCCACGAAATACATCGGAACCTCATCGAGATTTCCCGACCTAAACCCGACACATTACGCCTATAATGCGATTTGTTTGGCCGTGGATCGGGGGATCATGAAGGCGAATACCATCGATGGCGCTTTCGGTGTATCCAAACCTGTTCCGGGTGCCGATGCCCTGTTAATCATACGAGAGTTTCAGAACGCATTAAGGATGACATTTTAGTGCGGGGAGGTTCCTTTGAAAATGCCGAATAGAAAATGGGCAGGTCTGCTGTTGGGAGGGCTCCTCATTTACTTCTGGGGAAGTATCTCTTATGGACAGGAAACCACAGACGCCGATGTAAAAGTGGTTGTCGCTTCAGGAATGGGATCCATCATCGGAGGAGACGTGGCCCACGCCAGGGACGATGCCATTGAAGACGCTCTGAGAACATCCATAGAACAAACCCTTGGATTGATACTGGAGTCCGAAACACTGGTTGAAAACTATCAGCTCATCGAAGATAATATTTTCAGTAAAACTAAAGGTTACGTCCAGAAATACGACGTGATCAAAGAGGGAAAACGCGATGAGCAGCTCTTCGAAGTAACCGTCAAAGCCACCATAAAATTGACTGATCTGAAAAACGATCTGGAGGGAATTGCCACAATCATTCGTCGGAAGAATACGCCCAGGATGATGGTCATAATCGAGGAGAGAAATATCGGGGAAGCACCGGGAAGTTACCACTATATTGAAGCCGACATGAACACCGCAGAGACGGCCATCATGGAATCTTTTATGGAAAAAGGTTTTAAATTTGTGGATCAGAGTATCGTGAAACAGAACCTGAAAAGGGAACAGGCCGCTGCCATTCTCGAAGGCGATGCTTCCCAGGCTGCAGCCCTGGGCCGTACAGTCGGGGCCGAAGTCATCCTTACGGGAAAGGCCATGGCCAAAGGCACGGTCGTGGAGGTCTACGGTGCAAAACAGCGTTCCCAGCAGGCAACAATCACGGCACGGGCCATTCGAACAGATACCGGGGACATCATCGCCACAGGTTCTGCCCAGGGAGCATTCCCCCACATCGACGATGTCGTTGGCGGATCCAAAGCCATTCAACTGGCATGCGGTAAATTGTCAGAAGACATCATCGATAAAATTCTGGATCGCTGGCAGGCCGACGTATCCTCAGGAACGACGATCACTCTCAAATTGCGGGGTGTAACGGGGTTTGCTCAGTTGAATAAGTTCAAAGCTTCTCTAAAATACTACGTACGGGGGGTATCATCGGTTATGCAGCGCGATTGGTATGAGAGTTTTGCCACATTGGAAATCGTCATGACCGGCAGTGCCGAAGACCTGGCTCAACGTCTTTCAGACAAGGATATTGAGGGCATTAAGGTCAAGGTCGTGGGATTGAGCCAGAACAGTGTTACGGTTGAACTCAGTACTGTAGAATAAAGTATCCCTTCAGAAAGGAAGGTGATCTTAGATATGAGAAGAAAAATATATTTCGTTGTTATTTTACTTGGATCACTCTTGGTGGTCACGAACTCGTTTTCTCAATTAAAAAAACGTATTGCTGTTTTCACATTCGAAGATAAGTCCAGCCACGGCTGGCGCTGGTGGGACGGTAAACCACCGGGCGACGGCATGGCCGATATGCTGACCACGACCCTGGTAAAATCCGGGAAATACATCGTCATTGAACGGCAGGCAATCGCCAAAATGATTCAGGAGCAGAAATTGGGCCAGACAGGATTGGTCACGGCTCAGAGTGCCTCCCAGGTCGGAAAACTGTTGGGTGTCGAATTGGCCGTGGTAGGCGCTGTGACCGAATTCGGACACGCCAAAGGAGGTACGGGCGGCCGAATTAAAGGGATCGGTATCGGAGTGAAAAAGCAGCAAGCCACGGTAGCCGTGGACGTCCGATTTGTGAATACGACCACAGGGGAAATTCTGGCTGCAGAAAACGTACGCAAGGAAAAATCCAAAAGTGGACTCTCAATCAGCACCTCACAATTTAATTTCAACAATCGAAACGACTTCGACAATTCCTTGGTTGGGAAGGCCACCCGGGAAGCCGTGGATGCCATCGTGGATCTCATCGATGCTCAGATGAAGCAGCTCCCCTGGGAAGGGAAGGTCATCCTGGTGAGGGGGAATACGGTCTTCATCAAGCCGGGATCCGATGCTGGAGTGAAGGTAGGTGACATCTTCTCCATCTATTCAAAGGGAGAAGAACTCGTCGATCCGGATACAGGCCTTTCCCTGGGCAGTGTGGAAACGAAGGTGGGATCCATTGAAGTGACAAGTATTGTGACCGGCGGAAAAGCCGCCCAGGCGAGCATCAAAATGGGAGGCGGATTCAAGAAAGGAGATCTGGTAAGGCTCTGAATTAGCCATTCATGAAAGCTTAACTATAGGAGGAGGGTGGCAGGAAAACCGCTCTCCTCTTTTTGGTATATTTATTTTTTACCCTTCCGAAGGTTCACCTGAAGAATATCATCTGAGTCGTCCGTTTTGACCTGATTCGTGATGATAACCTTCGGAAGGGTAAAAAATAGTGGTAATACAATTAAAGAGGGTTGATCACTCATGACAAACAACTACCGTATCTTGGCCGTCTTATCGGTCTTTCTGTTATTGGCCGCATTTTTTTGGTCCACCCGTGAAATTCTCTCGCCTGTCCTCGTGGGTGCATTTTTACTGTTTCTGCTGCTGGGATTGAAAGAATATGCAATCGCCCGTCGACTGGCAATTGGAATTATCCTGATCCTTGTCATCTGGTTTTTTGTGAAGGTTCAGGGAACCATTATTCCATTCCTCATTTCTTTTATTCTTGCCTATTTATTCGACCCCCTGGCCGATTGGCTCGAAAAGCGGGGCATACGTCGCGTATTGGCCGTCTTCTTTCTCTTGTTCGTGACTGTGACGCTCCTCGTCCTTGTGGCCATGATTCTTATCCCCAATCTGGTTGAGGAAATAAGAGACCTCATCAACCGTATTTATGATACAGCCCCGAAGATATATGCATATATCAATGAAAATCTTCCCAAAATCCAAGAATATTTTAAGATCGATTCCGAAGAACTGCGCCAAAATTTCCTGGAAAAATTTCCATCCACTGCCGAACAGGTCCTTTCGAATCTCTTGAAAGGAATCACAGGCATTGGTGCCCTTCTGGGGCAGGTTCTATACATCATTCTCATTCCCATCCTGACTTTCTATTTTTTAAAAGACTTTGATCTTATTCGACACTCCCTCATAGATCTTATCCCCCGAAAATACAGAAATGTTTTTACCTTCTATCTATGGCGCATGAACAGGATTCTGGGCGGTTACCTCCGGGGGCAGCTCACCGTTTGTACCATCGTGGGGATCTTCACAGGATTGGGTCTGGCCCTCTTTCATCTTCCCTTTGCCGTTTTGTTGGGTTTCATGACAGGCATACTCAATATCATCCCCTACATCGGACTCTATATCAGTCTGGGACTCGCTCTGCTCACCGGGTTTTTCACACCCAGTCCATTGATCGCCATGCTGAAGATCGGGGGCATATTTTTAGTCGTTCAGGCCACCGAGGCCTATGTCATCTCGCCAAAGATCGTCGGTGAGCGAGTGGGTCTACATCCGGTCGCCGTCATATTTTCGATTCTTATCTTCTCCCGATTCCTGGGTTTTTGGGGATTGATCATCGGCGTACCCACAGCCGCCTTGATTAAATTCCTTTTGGATGAATGGAAACGACGACAGAAGTGGAAGGAAATTCTTGCCGAGAAAAATGACACTTAAAGTTAAAAACGTCGCGAAGCAAAGCCCGGGTGCAACAATGGGAATTGAACCCGGAGATCGACTCATGGAAATCAACGGTTTTCCCATACGCGATACCATCGATTATCAGTTTTATTCGGCGGATGAAGTGCTCGACTGCACCTTCTCGAGGAACGGGGACATCAGGCGCGTTCGTTTGAAAAGAGACGGCGAAACCCTCGGGCTCGATTTTGAGCCAATGCGGTATCACACATGCGGCAACCGATGCATCTTCTGTTTCGTGGATCAAAATCCTGAAGGACTCCGTCAGAGCCTCTATCTAAAAGATGAAGATTATCGACTTTCCTTCCTCTACGGCAATTATGTCACCCTTACCCATATGAACCGGAGTGATTTGGAACGTATCGTTGAGCAGAGGCTTTCACCCCTATACGTATCCATCCATGCGACCGATCCCCTGGTCCGGAAGACGCTGCTGGGTCTGAAAAGGGACGACGGCCTTTTAGAAAAAATCCATTTTCTTGTTAAAAATGATATCGAACTCCATGGGCAGATCGTCCTCTGTCCAGGGATAAACGACGGAGAAGTACTGAAAGATAGTCTCGAGAGCCTCTCTCCTCTCTTCCCGACCCTCAGGTCCATGGCCGTGGTACCGGTAGGGTTGACTCGTCACCGCCGTCACCTGCCCGAGGTTGCGAGGGTCGACGCCGGTGCGGCAAAACTAGTCATAAACATGGTACGGCAGATACAGAAGAGTTACTTAAAACACCTTGGGGAACCTTTCGTCTATCTGTCGGACGAGTTTTACCTGATGGCAGGATATCCTCTGCCCCCGTTGGACCATTACGGTGATTTGTGGCAGGTCGAAAACGGCGTTGGAATGACCCGTGCCTTCCTTTCTAAATTTCATGAGGACGGAGGAGTATTTCTGGTCAGGCTGGATCGACCGGAGCATTATATCATTATCACAGGCGCCCTGGCGGGACCCGTCCTGGAGAAAGATATCCTTCCCACACTCCGCCGTATAGAAAATCTGAACATTGACGTAAAAGTTGTGCATAACCATTTTTATGGTGAGTCTGTAACCGTGTCCGGTCTTCTTACCGGAAGAGACATCATCGATACGATCCGGGGAGTCAGGACCGGTGCGACTCTCCTTCTGCCCGCGAACTGTCTGAACCACGACGGTCTCTTTCTGGACGATTTAAAACCCCGGGATTTAGCCGAGGAACTCGACCGCAGGATTCTTGTTCTCGACGATTTCAGCGATCTCCGGAGCGTCCCATGAAGAAACCCATCGTATCCATTGTCGGACGCCCCAATGTGGGAAAGTCAACCCTCTTCAACCGAATCATCAGAAAAAGAGAGGCCATCGTCGACGATACACCGGGAATCACACGGGATCGCAAATGTGCCGATACCCATTGGGAAGGAATCCCATTTACACTGGTGGATACGGGCGGGTATATCCCCAAGACAAGGGACGTGATTGAAACCGGGGTCACAAAACAGGTCCGTCTTGCCATCGAGGAAGCCGATATCGTACTATTCCTGGTAGACGGCACCACAGGGATCACCGATGTCGATGGTGACGTGGCTAAAATTCTTAGGAAAAATGGTAAATCCTGTATTCTGACCGTCAACAAAGTCGATGGAACCAACCAGGAACCCAGTGCGGCAGAATTCATCCGGCTGGGGTTGGGTGAGCCGGTGGCCGTATCGGCGTTGAGAGGACGAAATGTGGGAGACATGCTTTCCCTGATTGTTGAGAAATTGGACCGACCCGGGGACCAGGACACTTCAGCGGATGACGACGTCATCAAGCTGGCCGTTGTGGGAAAACCCAATGTGGGCAAATCGACTTTTGTGAATGTCATTCTTGGAGAAGAGAGGCTTCTGGTCACAGAAATTCCCGGAACGACCCGGGATGCGGTGGATGTACGAATCCGTTTTAAAAAACGTGAAATGCGTCTCATCGATACGGCCGGCATCCGGAGAAGAAGTCGGGTTAAAGAAAACGTGGAATACTACAGTGTCCTCAGAAGCCACAGGATCATCGAAAGATGTGACGTGGCATGTGTCTTTGTCGATGCCGACGAGGGACTGACCCAACAGGACATGCGCGTGCTTCAGGAAGTGATTCGGTCCAGGAAGGGTCTGCTCTTAATCATAAACAAGTGGGATCTGCTCAAGGGCGATGAGGAACGAATCCGTCAACTGAGCGATACTCTGGAACGGAAGTGTCGGGGCATGACCTTCGTTCCCATCTTGTTCGTCTCCTGCAAGACGAACCTCCGTGTGAGAAAAATACTGGAGCTCGCCATGGAGATATACGACGAGAGGAGAAAACGCATTCCATCCCCGGACGTGAACCGGCTCCTCACGGAACTGAATCGTCACTACCAGCCACCTGCAATTCACGGTAAACGAGTAAGAGTACTCTACGGCTCCCAGGTCGGGGTGGCCCCTCCCCGTTTCGTCTTTTTCTCCAATTTCCCCCAACTCATCATGGAAAGTTATAAAAGATATATAGAAAACAACATTCGAGATAATTTCGGATTTGAAGGAGTACCCATAACGCTTATTTTTAAGAAAAAATAGGATACAGATGAAAATAAAAACTTTACTAATATTTACATTCATTACTATCCAAACTGCCTCTTCCCAGACCTTTCAACAGAAAATCCAGGGAGACGTACGTCAGGGAGTGCTTACCGAAACCCAGGTCCTCTACATCAGGGCCTTAAGGTCATTCGCACCCGACCGGGTTCCCGAATTGTACCGGGATCTTTCCGGCTTACCATTAAAATCGGCGACCGGTCTATTGGTACGCATTCGCAGTCGGTGGAATGAATTCACCCCGGACCAGCAGTCGGTCCTGCAATCATTCTTCTATCGTCCCGATCTCCCTGACAGTTATGTCAGTCCCAGTGGATACTTCAAGATTCACTACACGACTGCAGGATACCACGCCGTTTCTCCCGATGATTTCGATTTTTCCGGTGTCCCCGATTATGTGGAAGAAATCGCCAACAGCTTTGAATATGTCTATTCAGTAGAGATAGAACAACTGGGATTCAACCCGCCAAACGATGACAACAACGAAGACGGACCCGAATGGGATGTCTATATCCAAAACATTAACCACTACGGATATACGGACTACCTGGTCGATCCCGGTGATCCCAACCGCTGGATCACCTACATCACAATGGACAACGACTATACCCACACCCCGACCAAGGGAATGAATGCCGCCCGCGTCACCGCGGCCCATGAATTCTTTCACATGATCCAATTCGGATACTATTTCAGGAATGAGGACATCTTTTTAATGGAAGTGGGGTCCACATGGATGGAGGATGTGGTCTACGATTACGTCAACGACTATATCTTTTACCTTTCATATTTTTTTAATGATACCAATACCTCCTTTGATTATTCCGATGGATGGAGGGAATACGGCCTCTGCATCTGGTTTCACTTTCTTGAGAAACGGTGTGGAACCCGCGATATCGTCCGGCACGTATGGGAACAAATCGTGTATTATCCTGCGGTCGAAGCTCTGGACATGGCCCTCCGGGGGATGGGACACACGTATGATGAAGAGCTGGCCCTTTTCTACGGCTGGAACTACATGACGGGATCGCGAGCCGACACGACCCGGTTTTATCCCGAAGGCCATAACTACCCCATGGTGAGAATCGACGGATCGTTTCAATTTCACCAGGACACATCCTTCACCGAAGGGATCGTTCCGACCGCTGCCAGATATTATCAATTTTCCGAAAATAACGGAAACACCATCACCCTCATTCCCACCAACCTGAATCGGGATGACAATACTCCCGGTGAATTCACCCTCTCCCTGATTCGAGGGGAAGGTTACCCATTGTATACTTACCTGGAGAACAACCTCCAGACGCGGATCATCGCCGAGGATTACCTCCGCTGGAAATGTGTCGCCGTTGTAGAATTACCCGGCCAGGAGACGCTGTTCATTCCCTTTAACGCCAATCAATTAGGCTTTTCCGAAGAGGATCTGCCGGCAAGTTTCCCGAATCCCTTCATGATCACGAATCACGCAATGACGACGATCCCATTCCTCCTCGAAGAGCCGGGAAACATCCACATCATGATTGCCCGCTCATCGGGATACCTCGTCAAGGACGAGAATCAATACTACGAAAGCGGCCTACAATTATACTACTGGGATGGCAAAGACGACAGAGGAGAATCCATGCCCAGCGGTATTTATGTATACATCGTCACATCCGGCAGTAAACTCATCCGAAGAGATAAGATCGCCCTCATTCGATAGATAGAAAAAGAACTTGATTTTATTCCAGGAATTTAGTATACTTTTGAGCTATTTTCGGGGCCGTAGTTCAGCTGGGAGAACGCTTGACTGGCAGTCAAGAGGTCGTGGGTTCGAACCCCATCGGCTCCACAAGGCTAACGGGTTGTTTTCCTTATTTCCGAAGGGATTACAGCCCTTTTTGCGTCTACACCCGAACAAACCTCACGGGGTATATTTTTTATCACCATTTCGCCCGTGTGATTGATTTATTCCATCCGTCAAGCTGCCCCCCGAAAATATTCATAATTCAATCAAAATAATATCAGCTAAGATTTAATTTTTCCATAGTAGATAAGCATCCATTCCAAGAGCATCGGTATCGGCCTATCAACTTACCCTCCGACACAAGTTTGACTTGGGGCGGAAATGAGACAATGCGTTTTTCGATACTAAATTTTGGGGATTTCAAGATCCCTGCAAATCTTTTTTGCAAGGAAATCATTGATTTCTATGTGGCGAGGTACAGAGGAAGCCTTTTGTGTGACCCTGTTTACAAAAATACTATGCTTGGCTCCTTCTCGCACAAGTTCACAACCATTCTTCTCCAGATGCTTTATTAACCGTTTTCTCTTCATCACACAATTATTTTTATTTCTTCTCTAATTACATCTTTTCCTTTGATCACCTCCTCAGCAAGTTGCTTGTTTGCTTCGAGAACAAGGTGAATCGCCTCTTTCAAATTCTCACGAGCTTCATCGAGTGTTTTTCCCTGCGTATTCGCTCCCGGTAATTCTTCAACGAATCCGATGTAACCTTCTTTTACTTTTTCAAAAATGGCAGTAAATGACATGACCGAATCCTTAATTTATCAAATCTTAAAATACTATGTTTTTAATATAGAAATCTGCTATCTAAAAAACAAGTGTATTATAGTGTATATTGAATGACCCCCATTTATCAAGCCCATAGGCTTGATAAAGTACGTCCAGTATATTACCCTATTTTACCCTGCATTTCGTTCTTTTTCTCTTTTAGTGGTAGTAATACAGTAACCACCACTACCTTCTTCAATCTTCCCCTTTTCAATCTTCAAAATCTTTCAATCTTCCAATCTCAAACCCAATGCGTATGCATAGTACAACGGTAAAAAGACCAGTTTTTGCTCCGTCAGCTCGGCGTAAGGCGCGCATGAAAACACATATCCTACCGAACTATCTTGATGCTGATCGAGGAATAAATGTAAACTCCTCAACCGGCCCGCAGGTCCGCTTTTTACTTCGACAGGAACTGTACGCCCCCTTCTTGCCAAAAGATAGTCCACTTCAGCAGTGCTGCTTTTGGCTTCGCGTGACCAGTAATAGAGTTCCGTCTCCCCGGATACGAGTAATTCCTGCCCGACAACCTGTTCTGCCATAGCCCCTTCATAGATGGCGAGCAAATCCGGTTTGTTAAATTCCGTATCCACCGGCAAATTGCACAATTGCTGCATCAGACCAATATCCACCAAAACAGCCTTGAACCTCGAGTCTGAAGCAGAAGCGCCGAAAGGAATGACCGGAGGATTGACAGAACTCACTTTCCGAAAAAGCTGCGCTAAAGACAAAAGGCTGAACGCTTTTTTTATCGTTGGATTTGTAAATCCCTCTGCCAGCCGCGCATATTTGATTTGGCGACCGACATTCCTGGCAACCGAGGAAAGAACCGCGTTCAGGCATTGTTTATCAGCCAACGGCGCATATTTGGAAAAATCCTGACGAAAGGTATTCACCAGTTCAATTTGAACCTCAAATGCATCACGGATTCTTCCGTTTTCAACATATCTTTGTACACTTTCAGGCATACCGCCGACAAACATATAGAGACGCAATTCTTCCAACAATGCCTGATGAACGGTGTCTGACAACTTTTGGGGGGCTTGTGTAAGCAACTCTGCTGATTTTGTCTTGCCTGTTGCCTGCAGAAATTCCACGAATCCCATGGGATGCATGTTCAAGGTCTGCACACGCCCTACAGGAAATGAAATATCCTGCACGGCAAATTCCAAAAGCGATCCGGCGGCAATCACATGCAGTTCCGGAACTTCCTCATAAAAATAACGCAAGGCCATGATGGCTCTCGGACAACTCTGAATTTCATCGAAAAACAGCATATCCTTTCCCGGGCGAATGGAAGCATTTAAAAGAATTTCCAAATCGGAAAGGATGCGGGAAGCTTCAAGATTTCTTTCGAAAATCCCGTGCCAATCCGGATGTTTCTCCAGATCAACCAGATGAACCGTCCCGCCAAAATTGTGTTTACCAAAATCCATCACACTCCAGGTTTTACCCACCTGTCGTGTACCCCGGAGAATTAATGGCTTTCGATGAGGCTGATTCTTCCATTCAACCAGTTTTTGAGTGATCAATCGATCCATTTTGAAATACCCTTTAATTTTACAGGGTTAATTTAAAAGTATCATTTTAAAAATACAAGGTAAAAATAAAAACAATTATAATAATTAAAAGTATAAATTATCTCGCCCTAATAGCTTATCAATTCTAATCTAATCCCCTCTTAATTTTAATCACGAAGAGCATAAAGCAAAATAATGAATTTTATTACAAGCTGGTAAAAAATATATACCGAACAGGGAAAATATTACCCAGTCAACTCTCCGGCCGATTTTTATTCAAATACCGACATCCCCTAATTACTTAATTCACAATAAATAAGATTATATGGATGATTTGAGAATCCTGGCAGAAATTTTGCTTGTAGATGATTGTTTATAATTTCAGGATATTTCCGCCTTGGGTGAATCTCAAATTAAGAACACCATAGCTGAATTCTCCAAATAGTAAGAAAAATGGGTCAGGGCACATGGGGGTTGATTTTAAACTAAAATAATGTATCACAGGCATGAAGTTACTGAACAATTTAAGATGATTTAAATTTGAGAGGCGATTAACCATGAATACCTATCGTTTTGCTGTCTTGTTTTTCTGCGCCGGCATATGTTTTATGCCACAAAGTGGGACTACCCAGGATATTGTGCAAAGTCAAGAAATATCTTTGGATGATCTACTCAATGTAGAGATCAGCACGGCTTCCAAGTATGATCAAAAAGCAAATGAAGCGCCGGCTTCAATTACAATTATTACTTCGGAAGACATTGAGCGCTACGGCTATCGGACCCTCGAAGAAGTATTTCAAAATGTCCGAGGGTTTTATGTGAGCGATGACAGAAATTACGGTTATTTGGGTGCACGTGGATTTAGCAGACCGGGAGACTATAACAATCGGATCCTGGTCTTGATTAACGGTCAAACGGCCAATGAACCCTTCTTTAACGCGGCAGCCATATCGACCGATTTTCTCCTGAGTCTGGATGTTGTAGAACGGATTGAGATCGTTCGTGGTCCGGGGTCGGCATTGTATGGAACCAGTGCAATGTTTGGCGTGGTCAATATCATTACCAAAAAATCCGCCACATTTGAGGGCCTTCGTCTTTCAGGCGAGAAAGGGAGTTATGGCAGATTGATTGGTTCAGCAGGTTTCGGGAAGGGATTTGATAACGGACTCGAAATATCGGTTTTCGGTCAATATACTGATATCAAAGGGCAAGACCTTTACTATCAAGAATATGATGATCCATACACCAACAACGGCATCGCCGAGGATTTAGATTGGGATCGATACTACAATTTTTTGACAACGATCAGTTACAAGAACTTCGAGCTGCAAGCGGGCATGAATTCACGGGAAAAGGGAATTCCAACGGGTGCGTGGGAGATGGCGTTTAATCATCCGAACTCTAAAACTCTGGATGAATACAAAATAATTCAGTTAAAATATGACAACGCGATAAGTGCGGAAAAGAATATCATGCTGAGGGGATTTTTTGATCAATACCATGCTTATGGGACATATCCATGGGAGGCGGAAGAGGATGGAGAGTCTTATATCTACGATACATTCGAGGCGAACGACGTTATCAGGCTGGGGGGTGAATTTCAATTTCGCTGGGATTTACGCTCAAACAGCAGGCTAATTGTGGGTGCGGATTATCAAAATGTCATCCAGGCAGGTTTCAGTTATTGGGATGAGTTTGAAACTTACTTTGATGATGATTTTCCTTTTAATGTGCTCTCCCTCTATCTTCAGGAAGAGTACCAGGCAACGGAGAAACTGTCTTTTACAGGCGGTATCCGCTGGGACAGATATTCTGACAGAGGAAGTGCTTTTACGCCGAGGGCGGCCATTATCTACAATCCCAAAGAATCCGCAACCCTGAAACTACTCTACGGTGAGGCTTTCCGCGTACCCAGTCTCTATGAAATAAATTATGAGGACCCCGGATGCTGGAAGAAACCCACCGGACTTGTTTCCGAAAAAATCAGAACCATCGAACTCGCCTGGGAACAGCGGTTGAGTGAATCGATGTTTGGAGTTATTTCCTGCTACAATTATCAAATGAATAATTTAATCGAGGTCGAAGAAGATCCAACGGATTTTTTGCCATGGTACCAAAATGCCAGCAAGGTAAGCGCTTTCGGATTTGAATTGGGATTACAGGCTCGTTTTACAAATGGAGTGCAGGGTTATGCGAACTATGCGTTTCAAAAAGCGGATGATGGTGATACTCATGAAAGGCTAAGCAACTCGCCCTCCCACCTGGTCAAAATGGGATTGTCCTGTAGAATTTTCAATCACTTCCATGTGGCAGCGCAGTTGCTATATGAAAGCGATCGGATAACGGTGTATGAGACAAAAACCGATCCATATCTTTTAACCAATCTTAATTTTTCGACAAATCAGTTATTTGGTCATATTGGTCTGTCGTTTAAGATCAGGAATCTTTTTGATGTAGAATACCGGTATCCCGGTGGGTTTGAACATCTACAGCCAGGTATCATCCAAAACGGAAGAAACTTCATAGCCAGACTCGAATTTACAATTTGACGGGCACTCAAAAAAAACAAAGGTTTTATTTGCAATACTATCAAGTGGATCTCGAATGCTTATAAAAAAGATAGGATTGATAGGCATATTAGTCTGTTTAATGACTGCGGAATTGCAGGCTCAAGATATGGCAGTTCCAATTGCAGTACAATACCCTCTATTTTTGAAAATACTGAGATTTGATCGTAATTTGAAAACACGAGTGGGTGATGAATTAGTCTTCGGCATCGTGTATCAGGGAAAATCCAGAAATTCTCTCAGATCAAAAGACCAGTTTTTAAATGCGGTGAAAAATAGTCCTGACAAGAGAATTAATGATATAAAAATATCGCATGTACCAATTGATATCCATGGAATGGACTTGGAAAGTGCGATTCTAAAAAATGGAACTGATATTGACATTCTCTATTTCACTCCCATGCGCGCAATTGATATTAAAAAGTTCACGGACCTAAGTCGAAAAAGAAAGATGATGACCATGACCGGTGTTATTGATTTTGTCGAATCGGGATTCGCGGTTGGAATTGGAATGAAAGGAAAGAAGCCGTTGATCGTCATCAATTTATCGGCCGCAGTATCCGAAGGCGTCGATTTCAGTTCACGGCTATTGGGATTGGCCAGAGTTATTGATAAGGCCCCGGACGAATGAAGATGATATTCGTAAAAGCCTTTCTTGGAAAATGGTTTTCAAAAATTGGGACAAAGACGGCCACGATCTTTGCTGTTTTAATCGCATTGATCGCTCTTTTCATTTTTCTGTATTTTCCACCCAGGCAGAAAGCGCAAGCGATTAAAACAGTTGCCGCCGAAGCAAATGCCATCGCCGAAATGACGGCCTATAGCATTGGTCCCGCGTTATTTTTTGAAGATATGGAAAGTGTAAAAGAAGTTCTTGAGAGTGTAATCCAAAGTCAGGATATAGTCTATGCTGTCGTACTCGATGACTCCGGACGAATGGTTGCCGCTTTCAATATAGAGAAAGCAGATCAAAAGAAGTTTGCTAATTTAGAAAAAGGTGATTATATATCGCCGGATGGCACCATTTATGAGGTAATTAGATCCATTCAACTAAATGATCGTGAAGTGGGTAAATTCTATTTTGGCATTTCGCTGGAAGAACTCAATACACAAGTTATCGGTAGCCAGGCAGCCATTGCATTAGTCAGTTTAATAATCTTAATCATTGGGATCGTATCTGCCTTTAGTATTAGTTTGGTACTAACCAATCCTTTGACCGCCATGGTCAAGACGGTTGAGCAGATATCCGCCGGGAATTTGACTCAAAGAGCTTCTGTTTCCTCTTCGGATGAGGTGAGCCGTCTGGCCATATCATTCAACCGGATGGTTGAATATTTGGTATCTACACAACTTGAATTAGAAAACGCAAACATGATGTTAAATGAACGTGCGAAAAGATTGCAACAGGAAATAAATGTGCGTGAGAGGGCCGAGGAGAAAATAACAGCATCGCTTAAAGAGAAAGAGGTCCTTCTCAAGGAAATCCATCATCGGGTCAAAAACAACCTGCAGGTTATTTCAAGTTTGCTTTATCTGCAGTCTAGAAATATCAAAGATGATGAGACTCTTGAGCTGTTTACGGAAAGCCGGGCCCGTGTCAAATCCATGGCGCTGATCCACGAAAAGCTGTATCGATCGGCAGATTTCTCAAATGTTGACTTTACTGAATACATTCAAGACTTGATACATTATCTATTGCAGACTTACAATATCAGTGGGTCAAACATAGATCTCCAGATAAATGTTGAGGGGGTTGGTTTGACGATCGAATCTGCTGTTCCGTGCGGTTTGATCATAAATGAGCTTGTTACGAATTCCCTAAAATACGCATTTCCAAATGGCAGGGCAGGAGTGCTTCGGATAGATCTTTTCTCGAACAAGGAAAAAGGGGGAGGAGATTCGAGAGGTCACGCGTACACACTCGTTGTATATGATAATGGTGTCGGATTTTCGGAAGATCCGGATATTGATAATGCCGAGTCTATCGGTCTGCAATTGGTCATCGGTTTAGCTGAACAACTCGATGGTACCGTAGAACTTGACCAGAAGGAGGGAACGAGGTTTTGCATTTTGTTTAATGGTTAGTGTTCATAAAAAAAGTATTGTAAGGAATAAGACGAATCAGATTAATATTGAATTTATTCTGATATTAACCCGTTGTGTCCTCTTAACCTTAGAGGCAAGAGCCTTTATGGGGGTGGATTTCGCTTGTTAGGCGAAATTTTGTGTGGTCTAATAATAAAGAATGGCCTGGATCATCTGTATACATCTTTTCTGTGGCTGATTCGTAATATTAGAACAGTGTCTTCAAGGATAGAGTAAATGATGCGGTAATTTCCTGCTCTGAACTTTCTCAGACCGGAAAACTTACCTGATAAGTGAGGGAAAGAGTCTGGATTCTCTGTAAGTTCTTTCTCAATTTTGTTCAGAATTTGCTCTGCTTGAGTTTTATCAATCTTTTTCAAATCCTTATAGACGGATGATTTGAATGATATTTTATAATTCAAGTTTTTCCCTCATTTCGGAGATGGAAATGATTTCGTCAGATGAATCCTTTAATCGATCCAGTGCAATTTGAAAATCCGCCTGTTCTTTAATATAAAACTCAATGGCTTTTTGCACATGGAAAGATTTCGATCGTTCGGTTTCCTTGGCGATAATTTCGAGGGCTTTTTTCAATTTATCAGAAATTCTAACTGAAATGGTAGTCATTTTGATCCTCTTTTTGTAATCAAATGTAATACAATGTAATGATAAGTATCTTGCGAAACAAGTATTTTTTCGAGAAACCGATCGACCAGGATATTCATCCTGGTCGTAGGATGAAAGGGATATCTATCCCGAAGTTTAGCTTGGTTTTATCATTTAAAACGGATCAAGCCCGGAATGATAAAAAGGCCGAAACAGACTTTTGACACAGCCCCGTTCGAAAAGACACATCCTTCTTGCCTACCGCAGCAGAATCAGTTTCTGAGTCTTTATGAATGTACTGGTTTTCATGATCAGCAGATAGACGCCGGTGGACATTTGAAGGCCGTTGTCGTCTTTGGCCCGCCATGTGAGTTTGTAACGGCCTGCGGGCGTGTACACATTGTTTATAAGATGACGGACGCGGCGACCCAGGATGTCGTAGATGACCATGTCGACCCGCGTGGATTCGGACAAGTCGTACTGAATGCGGGTTTCGGGATTAAAAGGATTGGGATAACATGGATATAGACACATTTCAGTTGGAATGAAGGTATCACCTTCCTCATCCACGGCCGTTACGATGGGAGGATTCTGTATTGTGAACTGCCGGTTTCCGATTCCTTCTGTCGTATTCTCGGCATCGTCGGTCACGGTCCAGCTGATGGTATGAACGCCGTTTTCGTAGGGCGTGGTATCGAATGTGTACGTGGCCACGGCGCCCTCGCTGTTGTTGTAGCCGGGGAACTGGGTGGCGATGTCCTCGCTGTAACCATTGTATTCTGCGGTGCCCACCTGAACGCCGTCGATATAGACCTCTATGGTCGAGCCGTCCACCGGAATGGTGTTGGGTGGCGGCGTCAGGACCCACCCCTGATTTGTGTATTCCGTGCCCGAGGCGTGACTGCCGGGCTCGGGCGTGTCGATGTCGCCAAAGGGATTCACGGCGCTGAGGTTGTCCGCCGTAATGGTCGTGGTGCCCAGGGTGACTTCGTTACCTTCCAGATCGATGGCCTTGGCAAAAATTTCAAAATCACCGTTCCCGCCGTCGGGCAGGAGGTTGGTGAGCAGCGAATAGCTCCATCCGGCGATGTCGCTTCTGGGATAATCGGGATAAGCCTGCGCGATGTCGGGCCGCGCTCCCTCAACGAGCGCGGCGTCCCCGAGATAAATTTCCGATCCGGTATGATAAATTTTAACCGACCCCACGCCGATATAATCCAAAACCCAGCCGGTCACGGGGGTGCTGCCACTGATCATGCTGCCCGACACCGGATTGTTTAATTCTCCGATCGGTCCATAGGAACTCGTGTTTACATTCAGCTCGACATGGACCGTTTGAGGCGAGTAATTGGCCCCAGAGGACGAGATGGTCACGATCCCGTTGTATGATCCTTCACCCAGTCCCGAAGGATCCACAGACACGACCACGGCGCCCGCATCTGTGCCCGATGTGGGATTGCAGGAGAGCCATGACTCATCGGGCGTTGCCGTCCAGTGGAGAACGCCCCCGCCGGTATTATTGACCTGGAACATTTGGGAAGGCGTTTTCTTGCCGTCTAAATTAGCCCCGAATTTTAGTTTTTCCTTGTTGAGGGAGAGGGATGCACCCTCTGTGTTCTGAATTACAAAAGCCCGTCTTCCGATGCAGTCGGTATTCCCTGCGCCATCCGTCGCGGTCCAATAAATCGTGTGAACGCCATTTTCATAAGGCGTTGTATCAAAGTCGAAATAGGCATGCGCACCCTGGCTGTTGGCATATCCTGGAAACAGATCGAAAATATCCTGCCGATAGATGTCGTAAGTTGCGTTTCCGACTTTCTGTCCATCGATATATACATCTATGGTGGAACCGTCTTTCAGGATTTTATTGGGCATTGGCGTCAGGGCCCAACCCTGATTTCGGTAACTTGTGCCCGAGGCCGTGCCGCCCTGAGCGGGCGTGTCGATGGCGCCAAAGGGTTTAACGGCATTGGCATTGTTGCAGTAGATGACTCTGGTCCCCAGAGTGGCCTGGTTTCCCTCCACATCGGTGGCCTCTGCGATGATTCCATAGGTCCCGTTGCCTCCGC
>Ga0114922_10000576_pt1 | contig 35231 bp, 26 predicted proteins | sample AartaG_FD_100975 | JGI IMG/M metagenome (GOLD analysis project Ga0114922, IMG submission 100975) | Deep subsurface microbial communities from Aarhus Bay to uncover new lineages of life (NeLLi) - Aarhus_00045 metaG | ecosystem: Environmental > Aquatic > Marine > Oceanic > Sediment | place... | reverse complement strand
GCTGGGTGGTCAAGCTGGCAGCCTGGCCCCGACCCTGGCGTGGCGGCACGGCGACGATTTCATGCCTGGGCAGCGCGGTATTGGTGGAGGCAACGGTGATGTTTCTACAAGCGCTTGGCAGCCCGGTGCACTATTTCGCCAGGGGCTCGGAGGTCGCATGCGGTATTTTCGGAGCCGTGTCCTGGATTTTTCCACCGCTCGGGCAGTTGCGGGCGCTCTCCCGGATAATCCCGCTGGCGGGCTTCTTCCTTGCGCTGGGCCTGATTCTCAAACTTGGGAAGGGATTACGGGGGAGGCCCGTGTGGATGGCTTCGACCGCATCGGCACTTATTGTTGTGGCGGCTTTTGCCGGCTGGATCGGTGCCTCTTTCGGGGAAGTGGAGTTCCCGAAGCTGCCCGAAGGGTACTCTTTGCTGGCGCAGTCCGAAGGCGAAGGAGGCCTTCTCGAGTTGCCGCTCACCGAATGGAACAGCCACGTTGCGATGTTCCGCATGCTCTGGCAACGGGAGCACGGCCGGCCGATTGTCGCCGGCGTCAACAGCCTGGCCCCACCGTGGTTCGGGCACGCGCGAGAGGTGTTCAACTCCTTTCCTTCGAGGGAATCCATCTGGTTGTTGCGAAGGTGGAATATCGACTCCGTGCTGGCCCGGTCGTCATTCCTGAAGGGTAGGGAGGCAGCGACGACCGGGGGCGAACCGGCGCACGCGGGTAGTCGGGGCGGAATGCAACTGTTCGATGTGAAGCCCACTGCCGGCGGCATGGTTTTCGATGATGAGGAGTTGGCGGGCTCGCTGAGCTGGTCGATGCCGGTAGTCGAACAGCCGGATATTGCAGCCAAGCTCGGAGACGGCGTGACATTCCACCGGCGCAGTCTCCAACTCAAGGCGGGCGAGGTGCTGGAGTTCAGCCTGGAATCCGGGCAGAGGCTGGATGCCGTGATGGTGGATTACGGCTACGCGCTCGGCGCGCGGATTCCATCGAGCCTTAAGATCCTGGCCGATGTCGACGGGGAATGGCGCGACGTTACAAAAGGCCGAAGCGGGGGATATCTGCGGGCCAGAGCCGCCGATTTATTACTCAATCGCAAGCCTGCGAGGCTGGTGGTGCAAGTCAGGCCCAGCCGTGCAACAAAGTTCCGCATCAGGGGTTACAGGGATATCTGGCACCTGCCGGAGTTGCGCGTTTACGTCGGAGAAAAGTGATCGAAGCGGAGATCAGCAGCCTCCGAACCGGAATCCGGTTTACTCTCCGGGCTCTTCATTCGAGTCTTCCTTGAGCGAACTGAGAAAGAATCCGCTGAAGAAAACCTGAATGCCGACGACGATGAAGGTCGTTGCTATAACCGTTTCACGGATTCTCATCATGGGGCCGAAGTTCGACGAGGTCCAGATGAGAAAGACGTGCACGAGCATGGCAATACCTATCAGAAAGAAGAGCCCTCCCAGTGTGAACCCTTTCTCGACGGTAATCGATTTGTATATTCGCAGCAGCAACGGAGATGACTTGCGGTGACCATGGTTGATGGATTGGATCAGAGCGGCCAGCCCGAGCAAAATACCGTTGCATCCGAGGGTGAAAAGCCCTCCGGCCAGAATGAACCAATGATCGCCGATCCAGAAGCCGCCGAAGGCGAAGACTTCAGAACGGTCCGTAAGTAAGAGCGTGATAAAGATGAAGCTGCTCAAAGCGATCAGCAGGCCTGAGGGGATGAAATACAGCCACAGCGGGCTGGAGAGCATCAGGAACTTGATGTGACGCCAGCCGTCACGCCATGGCCTGAGATGGGGCGGCTTGTCGCGCAGGTCCTTGTGAAGAGTGATCGGCACCTCGGTGCGCCTGAGCTTGAGCAGCGCAGCCCTGACAACCATTTCGCTGGCAAACTCCATTCCGCGGGAGCAGAGCCGCATCTTAGCGAATGCCTCCTTAGTGAAGGCTCTGAGCCCGCAGTGTGCGTCGCCGATCCCTGATCTGAACAACAGATTGAGGATCCCGGTCAGCAGCGGATTTCCAAAGTGTTTGTTGAGGAACGGCATTGCGCCGGGCATTATCCCGCCTGCGAATCGGTTTCCCATGCAGAGTTCGAAGCCTTCCTGGAGCTTCTCGATCATTGGTATGGAATCGGTGAAGTCGTAGGAGCCGTCGGCGTCCCCCATCACGATCATCCGCCCACGCGCGGCCTTAATGCCGCGAATCAGTGCCCTGCCGTAGCCACGCTCCGGGCAGGAGACTACTCGTGCGCCGAGTCGGGAGGCGAGCGATGCGCTGCCGTCGGTGCTGTCGTTGTCGGAGATGACAATTTCGCCGGTGAGATTTTTGCTCTCGAGAAGTTTCAAAGCCTTTTTTGCGTTTTCAATGCAATGAGGTAGCGTAAGTTCCTCGTTGAGCACCGGCATGACTATGGAGACATCCACCACCCCCTCTTCCTCGTTCCCCATGGCTGACCGACTCTATTCTGAGTTATTTGATTAAAATGTTTCTCCGCGAAAAAGGTAGCTTACCTTGCCTGCGGAGATGATGTCGGAGAACAGATCGCCGTTTCGGCAAAAGAGAATCTCGAAATCCCCCGCCTTCGTCCTGACGTTAACAGGTGACTCCACCCCGAATCTCAGGGCTGCCGTCAAGGCCACGGCAACACAACCGGAGCCGCTGGAAGGGGTTTCTTCCGCTACTCCCCGCTCGAAGAAGCGAGCTTTGCAGATCCCGCCCTCCGGCGGTCGAGCGACCGCAACGTTAGAGCCCAAAGGGAAAGCCCGATTCGTTCGAAGCTGCGGGGGAACGACCTCCACCCAGGCTTCTTCAAGGTTTTCGCGGAAGATCACATAATAAGGTATGCCCACGTCGGCCAGGTTGCCGGTTACATCCTCTCCGCCGGTCGCCGTAACCTTCAGATCCATCTTGAAGCCTTTCGGTGGAGGGATAGCCAGCGACACGTCGTCGCCGCTGACCTTTACTCCCACGATCCCGGCCTCGCTGGCGAAGCTGAATTCCTCACTTGCGATGCCCTCCCGATAGGCGTAAAGGCCGGCGCAGCGACTGCCGTTATAGCTGACGTCGGCGCTTGAACCGTCTTCGTTGAAAAGCATCATACCGAAGGGCAACTCATCATCGGTGACAAGGATAATCAGTCCGTCGGCTCCGGCCCCCGCCCTGCGGTCGCAGAGGCTCCGCGCCAGATCGGACAGGTCCCCCTCGGGTAAGCGCTCCCGGCCGTCGACGATGATGAAATCATTGCCGCCGCAGACAACCTTCGCGAAATTTATGGCTTGCATGCGAAGCACCTCAGATCTCGGTCATTCTGGCAACCAGCTGTTCGAACTCCTCCCGTATTTCCTCCAGGTAGAGCAGGCGATCAAAGGCTCCGGCGTCTATCAATTGCAGAAATTGCTCGGCCATGTGCGGATCGAACTGTGCCCCGGCATATTCGCGCACAATATCCACCGCCCGTTCGACGGGCATCGCCGGGCGGTAGACGCGGTCGCTGGTCATCGCATCAAAAGCGTCACAGACCGTCATCAGGCGCCCTTCTTCCGGGATATCCTCGCTCTTCAGGCCGAACGGATACCCTTTTCCATCGTAGCGCTCCTGATGGAAAAGGATGCATCCGACCGCGACCGAGGGTAGGTCGCTGTTCTTGACCATTTCATAGCCGATCTCCGGGTGGAGTTTCATTTGCTCGAATTCGTTGAAATTCAGCGGTCCCTTTTTTTTAAGGATTACATCGGGCACGCCGATCTTGCCGATGTCGTGCAAGGGGGAGCCGATCGCCAGCTCTCTGATGCGGTGTTCCGGCCAGCCCCAGCGCTCCGCCAGAGCCACCGAGAAAAGCGTAACTCTCTCGGTGTGGCCGCGGGTGTAGGCGTCACGCGCCTCAATGATGTTGCCGATTGCGAAAATGCTTTCAAACTGCGACCTGCTCAACCTACCGCACCTGTCCACGAGCTCGCGCGTTTGATCTACGACCATCGATTCCAGGCCCGCCTGGTAATTGCGGTTCTGGCGAATCAACCTCCTGCGTTCCATGGATTTTTTCACGTTGAAGACGATCTCTTCGGAGCGGAAGGGCTTGAGGATGTAGCTGTCGATGCCGAGGCGGAGGCCTTCGATCACGGTGTTCATGGTCGAGAAGCCGGTAATCAAGATGACGCGGGAGTCGGGTTGGAGGCTTGTGATGTTGCGCGCCAGCTCGATACCGTCGATGTGCGGCATCTTGAGATCCGTGAGCAGCAGGTCGATGTCGACCCGGTTCGCCGTTTCCAAGGCGTCGAGAGGATTGGCGAACGCCAGGCAGCGGTAGCCTTCTTTCCTGAGCGTCTCACAAATTGATTCGCTCAAATCCAGGTCATCTTCGGCGATCAGTATCGTCTCTTCCATCATGAAGCGGTGTCTCCGACTAGTGCCAGGTCCTACGCAAATCGTAACAACGCACGCGGCGCGCGGCAAGGCCGCTGGTTGCAGACATCCTCACATGATATGATTTCGATCTTCCGGGCTGCAACAAACGTATTAATTGTTATCGAGTTCTGAGATGGAGAACAGAGGCAAAAGCGAAGACCGGCGTGGGGAGGGTAAGTTCGGCCGGATTATCAAGCGTGCGCTGGAACTGTACGCTAAATACACGGCCGGACTGCAGCGGGGAGACTTCAAGAAACTGTTCACACAGGAGACACGGGGGATATTCCAGCACTTCGGCGGTGATGAGAGCGGGAAAGAGGGAGAGGGGGGCAAGATTCGGCGCGCTTTCAAGGCCCTGGGAAGGGTATTCTGGGGTTTTGTGCTCGCCCTCTCACCGGCGAGGCGGATTATTTACGGAGTTGCGTTCGCTATATTTGCGGTCGCATCGGTTGTGATCGTCTCCTCACCGCCCGGCTCGGCAATACGCGAGGATGCTCCCATCCTGTTAATCTACGGATTCATCATCGTCTCTTTCCTCCTCGCGCTCGAGCTCGCCGACAAGCTGAGCGCCCGCGACGAGATCGAGATTGCGCGCGACATCCAGCTCTCGCTGCTTCCATCCCGCGACAGTAAACTACCGGGCTTCGAGGTCGCCAGCTTCACTTCGCCGGCCAACGACGTGGGCGGCGATTACCACGATTTTGCGGAGGCTGAGGGCAAGGTTTGTGTCGCTATCGGCGACGTAAGCGGCCACGGTCTCGGCGCCGGGCTGGTGATGGCGATGGCGAAGAGCGCTTTCCAGGCGCAACTCCTGAACGATTCGGAGCCCTCAAAAGTGCTCTCCACGCTCAACACGGTCGTCAGAACGGTGGGCGATTCACGCACTCTGATGACTTTTCTCTATTGTCTGGTGGACAGCGAGCAGGGGAAGATGACGTTCGCCAATGCCGGGCATATTTATCCGCTTTTCTACCGGCCGGGCGACGGCTCGCTGCGTTGGCTGGAGTCGATATCCTACCCTCTGGGAGTGCGCGATCGGCTGGATGTAGAGTGCTGTGAGTTGCAGCTTCTCCCCGGCGATCTCTTCTATCTCATTTCCGACGGAATGGTGGAGATAACCAATAAGGAGGGTGAGAGTTTCGGTTACGAACGTTTCCTCGAAAGCGTGAAGCGCCACGGTGGGAGTAACCCGACGAAGGTGATGGAAGGCATTCTCGATGACCTCGAGAGATTCGCGGCGGACGCTCCGCGGGAGGATGATATCACGATCATCATCGCTCGTTACGTTCCCGGAGAATGAGTGATTTACAGTTAATTAACCTCGAGGTGTGTAATCCGTTATACTTTTCAGTAGATAAGGTAATGGCGGCCTGATACGGCCGCCATTACCTTAATATGGCCTCCCATTAAAGGGCACCTTAACCTTGTCGGTAGTGCACTATTATGGACTTTTTAGGCGTGAAAGCTTAGATATGACAAAGATCTGGGTACAATATAGTGGGATCTTCTTAGATGACGCACACCCCGTTTCAAGGTTAGTTTAATACTAACCTCGAACATATGGAGGAGTCAAGGATAAAAAGAAATAAATTGACTTTTTACGTGAGTTTTGCGGAATTTAATAAGGCTGAGGGTGTGTTTGGCCTAATAATTGTGTAAAGGTTTCAGGATGATAACCCGAAGAACTTTCGTTTTCGGCGTACCGTTCGCCGGTTTGTTAGGCACGCTTTTCGGTTCGAGCGCCACCAGCGGCATCGCAGTGGTAGTGCGCGGCTTGGCGGATTCTTCATCAGCTGACGGCTGGTTTGAGGCAAGGAGAGCGCTCGACCTTGGACTTAGCAGGCTTTTGGGCGTCGAAGCCTCCGAGGCCTGGGCATCGGTGTTGGCCGCCGGTCATCCCGTTTCAATCAAGCTCGATGGGCACAGTCCTCTTGCCTCTACCGGGGACGCCTTGGCGGTTGCTGTTCTCGAAGCTTTGTTCGACCGTCTTGTCCAACCCTGGCAGGTGACTCTCTGGGAGAAGCGTTCCTCCGACGTCGGCAGGCGATCCTGGAGGCTGAAGACCAGGCGCGGCCGCATGCGGGTGACATCGGTCGAGAGTTCTAATTTCCGCGACGGCGGGCAGTCGGGCTACAGCGATTCGATCAGGTATCCCGCCGCATGGCTCGGAGAGGCCGCACGGCCCTCACACTATGCTTCGCTTCTCGATCCTGCGCCGGCCACACTCATCAACATGCCGGCGGCGAAACATCATCCGCTGGTAGGCGTTGACGGAGCGCTTATGTCGCTGGCGCTGGGATCTGTCGACGACGAAGGCAGGTTCCTGGCCTCCTCCGAAGTCCTCTCGCGTGCCGTGGCGGAGATCTGGCGCCGGAAGCCGTTACGCGGGCACTCCCTCACGGTTATGGATGCCACACGGGTTGTCTTCCACGGCGGTCCGGTCGGGCTGCCGTCATGGATTTCGAACGAGGGGGCGATAATCATCGGGACCGATCCCGTAGCCGTCGATGCCGCGGCTCTGGAGATGATCGAAGTCAAGCGCGCAGCCGCGAAGCTCCCTTCCTGCCTGGAGCAGGGAATGGCTTTGCTGGAAAAGGCGGAAGAGCTCGGCATCGGCAAAGCGCGGCCCAGAATAGTAGAAGTCAATATAACCGCGGCCTGAGTGCCTTCTTTTTAAAGCTTACCTGCGAACCTTGCCCGTCATCGGGACGAAGGCGACGTACTCGACGTTCCGCTCGGTGAAACCGCTGCCGGTTCTGGTGATCGTCTTGAGGATCTGAATCCCTCCCTCCTCGCCCACCGGTATGACCAGAATGCCGCCCACCTTCAATTGCTTTTTCAGAGGGTGGGGAATCTTGGGCGGCGCGGCGGTGACGATAATCGCATCGAATGGGGCGCGCTCGGGCCAGCCGTCGTAACCGTCGCCGCACTTCGAGATCACATTGCCGTAACCCGCCGCCTGCAAGTTGCTCCTGGCGCTTTCGGCCAGGGTGCAGTCGATCTCGATGCTGCAAACCTCGGCTCCGATCTCGGCCAGTATCGCCGCCTGGTATCCGCTTCCCGTGCCGACCTCGAGGATGCTGCTTCCCGGCTTGATCTCAGCCAGCTCGGTCATCAGCGCTACGATGAAGGGCTGGCTGATAGTTTGTCCACGGCCGATCGGCAGGGGGCGGTCGATGTAGGCATAGCTGCGGATGTTTTCGGGCACGAAGAGATGACGCTCTACTTTCTTCATCGCGGCGAGCACCAGAGGATCGCTTACGCCTCGCTGCTCTATCTGCTGCCGGACCATCAGCAGCCGTTGCTCGGCGAAGTCGTCCTGCTGCGGACGGGCGGATGTCATAACGGTCAGCAGCACCGCCCCCACGGCCGCCGGCACAATGAAGAGAAGAAGGGTTATCGGTTTTCGCATCTACCTACAATCTAGGTTTAGGTCTTTACACAGTCAACGCTCTGACGGGTGATTGTGATATACTACGCGGCCATGCCAATACCTGAAATCTTGCTGAAACCGGGCGTCGACAGGCCGCTGCGGCAAGGTCATCCCTGGGTTTTTTCGAGGGCGATCAAAGGGTTGAAAGGCTCGCCGCAGCCGGGCGACGTTGTGCGCGTGAGGGATAAGAAAGGTTCTGCGATAGCGGTCGGGTATTACAACCCGAAGAGCCAGATCGCGGTCCGCATTCTCAGCCGCAATCCGGAGCAGGCGATCGACGCCGGCTTTTTCCGCAACCGCCTGGAGTCGGCACTGGCTCGCCGCGCGCCGTTTTACGATACTGAGGAGACCGATTCGCTGAGGCTGATCCACGCCGAGGCCGACGGCCTGCCCGGTTTCGTTGTGGACCGCTACGACGGCTTCCTCGTAGTCCAGTGCCACACGCTCGGGGCCGAACGGTTGAAAGATCTGCTTCTCGATGAGCTTGAGGAACGCCTCGCGCCGCGGGGAATTTACGAGCGCAGCGACCTGGGAGTGCGCTCATACGAGGGGCTTGCGACCGACACGGCCGGTCCGCTGCGTGGCGAGGTGCCTCCGGCCACAGTCTGGATCAAAGAGAACGGCATGAAGCTGGCAGTCGATATCGCCGACGGCCAGAAGACCGGCTTTTACCTGGACCAGCGCGATAGCCGGGCGCTGGTTCGCCGAGTGTCCGCCGGGCGCGGCGTACTGAATCTTTTCAGCTATACCTGCGCCACATCGGTCGCCGCAGCCTTGGGCGGAGCTAAGCGGGTGATCAGCGTCGACAGAGACGAGAGCTCACTTGCCCTGGCTCGCGCCAATATAGAGATCAACGGTGTGACGATGGAGAACCAGGAGCTTGTGCGAGGCAACGCGGCGGCGTTGATGAAAGAACACCTGGGGCAGGGCAAGCGTCACGACCTGGTAATCCTCGATCCGCCTGCCTTTGCCAGGCACCGCGGCGCCCTGCGCTCGGCGATGCGCGGCTACCTCGATCTCAATTCCAAGGCCCTGCGGCTGCTGCGCAAGGGCGGCCTGCTGCTGACCTCTTCCTGCTCCGGGCTGGTGACAATGGATGAATTCCAGAAGATGCTTGGCCTGGCAGCGTCGGACGCCGGAGTAAACGTCGTCCAGCTGGAGGCGACCTACCAGCCGTTCGACCACCCCGTCAGCCCGGCTTTCCCCGAGGGGCGCTACCTGAAAACCTGCCTGCTGGCCGTTGCGCAGGCCTGAACCTGCCGGCTTTCAAACTTTAGGAACGTACGTCGTATCGCAGGAATGCAGCGACAGCCGCGGCAAAGAAGAGCAGCACTTCGATGAACATGATGGCGAGGTCGGGGATTACGCTCTTCACCGTGTCCCCCAGGCTCTCGGCCGGCATGAGGAAATCAGGTATACCCGATACGTCGATGATGCTGGTCGGCGCGTCGACTTCTACTGAGTTGATTTGATTGCCGTTCTCATCCTCGTCCCTGTGCATCCAGGTCGACACCCCGCCGTCTGCGAGATCGGGATTCTCGCTGCGCAAGTGATCGACGAAAACGATGAAGCGGTCCCTGTAGCGCATCAGAGCCGAGAAGAACCTCTCGCGCAAGTCAGTGTCGGTGGTACAGATCCGGTTGAGCACGAAGGTGAGGCAGGAAGCCGGGGAGACGCGCGCGTAGGTCTCGGCAGTGCGCAACAGGCGCACCTGCCGGCGGCGGTAGTCGTCGAGTACCTTGCGCTCCTCCTCCGCGATCAGCTCGTGGGATTCGGCGTACGCCCGCTCGCGGACTGCGTCTCGCTCCTCGTAGGAGAGATTGCGATTGAGGGCATCGAGCAGCGCTCGCTCAAGCCGGCCTTCCAGGTCTCCGTAGAACTCCCTCTGCAGCGCTGCGCGCCGGGCCTCGACGTGCTCTATCGAAGGCGCGGGGCTCACCTGCTCGGCCATGCTGACCGCCGCCTTGGGAAGGACCACCACCGCCAGAACCCATATGAAAAGACACAGAAGAAAACTGACGGGGCTGGAACGGGTGATCGCCGACATCAGCATGCCGAGCATGTAGAAAATCGCAAGATAGATATAGAAGCCGAGCGTCATCAGACAGATGCGAACCCACTCCTCTCCCGTGAAGCTCAAGTTGAACATCAGCATCAGAAGTGCCAGCAGCAGCGGGACCAGCAGGGTGATCAACAGAGTTACCAGTCCGCCGACGCTTTTGCCAATGATGAACGAAGCCCTGCCGACGCGGTTGCTGAACACCTGCTGCAGCGTACCACGCTCGCACTCGCCGCTTATCGCGTTGTAGCTGAACAGCAGAGCGAATAGCGAGAGGATGAACTTGACTGTGAAGGCCAGGTCGAGGTCGCCGAAAACCGAGAAGATCGGATTGAGGCTGTTGCGGCTGTCTCCGAGGGACAGGTCGGCACTGCTCGTGATCAACGCCGCCCGGCCGATCGTCCCTTCGACTCCTTTGACGAAGATGCCCAGTTTGCCGGGGGGACGCAGGGCCTTCGTACCCTTGTCCTTGAGATTGCCGTAACTGCCGAGGTTCTCCATCCGCTCGACGTTGCTGGCCTTTGCCTGGACGAACCAACGACCCTCGCTGCTGTATTGCCCGTAGCCCGAGTAAACGCTGCTGAGCACCAGCACGAGGCTGATGAGAAATGTGATGAGGAACTTCGGGCCGAACAGCAGTTCCAGCGTCTCTTTCCTGACGAACTGAACGATCATCGCTTCCTCCTAACTGCTCAAGTCAGGCATTCGGCTGACGAGCTGTCTACACGTGTAGACCAAAGAAAAGCATTATCCCGGCTTCCGAAATGGGTGGTCATCGCGAAGCGGCTAGGGCAGAAGCGGGTGTGTCTCTTCGGGCGCCCTGGCGAGGTACAGCATCTCGATCAGGGCACGCTTGAGCAGCAGCTCGGTGTCATCGTCGAAGGTACGCTCGGTGTCGTCCACGAAGAACCGGCGGTCGATCCACCCGGTGGTCCGGCTTTTATAAACCTCGAACCTGTAGCGGACGCCTTCCCTGCGATAGGAGACCAGCAGGAAGCCCTTCCCCTCCACGAACTTGTAGATCCACTCCTTGCGCGTGTCGAAAGTGACGTTGCTGACGTCTGCCTCAACATGAACTCCGTTCACGTGCCCACTTCTCGTCAGCGCGCTGAAGTGAGTGCCGTTTTCTTTGTCGATTCCGAGGTTTTCAAAGAGCTGATCGGATGAATCGCCCTCGGTCGGCGCTACGGCCGGCGATTCAGGGAAGTCCGGAGACGTGGGTAAATTCCCGAACCTTTCTCTCATGGTTGGAAATTCCTTCTGCATCTCTGCGAAGCGAAGGTATGCGTCGCTATTGGGATCCGTACTCAGCCGGTCTGCCATGCGCGGCGTGAAGGCTATCACCGCGAGGAAAGCCGCTATTGCAGCCAGTGTTAGACATCGCGGGAAGGCCGACTCGTCGCCCGGCGGGTTACCAAGGATCCTCTTCGTCCTGTCGACAAGGGAGGCTCCGATACCGGCCATTCCGGCTGTCGCAGGAGCGAGGTGGCACGGCCGCTGGGCCATGGCTGCTTTCAGCAGCGATGAAGCCATCGACGTGGGCTTTCCCGTCTGAGAAACCGCCCACTCATCGGCGAGGAACTCCGCCTCGGCCCGCAACTTTCGCGCGGCCACCAAGTTTAGTGGTTGGAGGAAGAAAAGTATGCTGATGACGCTCATGACGATGAGCCGTAGAGGATCGAAACGCCACAGGTGTGCGAGTTCGTGGGCGAGGATGCTGCGAATCTCGTCCTCCTCCAGGTCGTCGAGAAGCCTCTCGGGAAGACAGATCTCCGAGAATCCGATCGCCATCAGGTTGGAGGTTCGCTCCGAGATCGAGAGCCTGATATCCCTCCTCATTCCCGCGCGATGCTTCACCTCCTCGAGCAGCTCGAGCAGCGGTCTATTCTCCACCGGCCTGCGCTCTTCGAGATCTTTGAGGAAGAACCACCACTTCGCCAGGTAGACGGCACCGAGGATGACAACGCCTGCGAGCCAGGAGATGGCGAGCATGTCGACCCAAGAGACCTCCTGCTGCGCTACTGCCGGCGCTAAAACATCCGGATCCATATTGGCCGGCAGCACCGCTTCGGCATCTCTACTTTCCGCATCGGATGCTGTAGCTTCACCGGCGAACCTTACTAATGACTTTACAGAGCCCTGCCTGACAACCCAGGCCGACGAGTTCGTCTCGAGCTGGATCGTGGCCGTGACGATACCTCCCAGCAGAGCGAGGGTCAGGAGCACTTCACGTACCCTTGCGGACCTTTCCGGGATCAGCTTAGTGATGAGGAGAGCCGCGCCGATCAGCAGGGTGCTGTGAAGCGCATAGTTGAGCAGCCAGGAAACGACGGGAAACAGAACGGAATCGGGTATCTCAAGCATCGTCTCTCCCCGCTTTCTCTTCGTGCTGCAGGATCATCTCCTTCACCCGCTCGATGTCCTCCTTGCTGAACTCCTCGTCGCTCAGCAGGTGGCTGACCAGCTGTCCCCGGTCACCGCTGAAGACGGAATCGACCAGCTCGAAGACCATCGACTGGCGAGCGTCGGCGCGGCTGAGGAGCGGGTAGTAGATGTTCGTTTGCCCGTCGCGCCTGCGGGCGATGTAGCCGTACTTTTCCAGACGGCCGATGATCGTCGCCACCGTCGTGCGCGCCAGATCCTTCTCATAGGTGAGTGCGTCCATAACCTGAACGACGCTGGCTTCACCGCGGTCCCAGAGGACCTTCATGATCTTTGCTTGCAGGCCGGTCAACTGCTTTTTCATCTGCGGACATCCCTTCTTGGATAAATCCAACCTACTACAGTTGTAGACGAAATGCAAGCGGTTTTGGTTCCATCGGTTGTTCACTGCCTGTGAGAAAGGCGCCGGTGCCTATTTCAGCGCGATCTCGATCGCCTCGCTGATGCGTTCGACCGGGACGAAATCGAGCCCCTTGCGCACCTCGGCGGGGAGTTGTTCCAACTCCTGCATGTTGCGTTTGGGGATGATGACCTTCTTGATACCCGCGCGGTGTGCGGCGATCGCCTTGTCCTTGAGGCCGCCGATAGCCAGCACCTTGCCTGTCAGGGTGATTTCGCCGGTCATGGCCACGGTGTGATCCGCAAGACGGCCCGACATCAGGCTGGAGATTGCCACCACCAGCGCAAGCCCTGCGCTGGGTCCGTCTTTCTGGACCGCGCCGGCGGGCAGGTGCACGTGTATGCTGCGTTCGCCGAGCGCTTTGGGATCGATGCCGAGTTCGCCGGCGTGCGCTCTGACGAAAGTGATGGCGGCTTCCGCGCTCTCACGCATCACCTCGCCGATCTGGCCCGTCAGCTTCAAGCCGCCGGATCCGGGCGAGTCCAACGCCTCGACGAAGAGGATTTCGCCGCCGAACTGGGTCCAGGCCAGGGCTGTGGCGACACCCACGGCGTCCTCAGCCGCTGCGCCTTCGCGCTCGAAGGAACGCGGCCCCAGCAGCGAGCGCAACTGCTTTACTGTAACGTGCAATTTACCGGTATTTCCCGAGACGATGCGCTTGGCTGTCTTGCGGCAGACGTTCGAAAGTTGACGTTCGAGGTTGCGCACGCCGGCCTCGCGCGTGTAGTTGCGCACGATCCTCAGCAGCGCCGCGTTACTGAACTGCAGATCTTCGGCGGTCAGCCCGGTGGCCTCCAACTGGCGCGGCAGCAGGTGGCGCCGGGCGATCTCCACCTTTTCCTGCTCGATATAGCCGGGCAGCTCGATGACCTCCATGCGGTCGCGCAGGGGGGGCGGGATGTTGGCCAGCACGTTTGCTGTGGCGATGAAGAATACGCGCGAAAGGTTGATTGGCAGGTCGAGGTACTGGTCGAAGAACTCGATGTTCTGTTCCGGATCGAGCACTTCGAGCAGCGCCGAGGAGGGGTCGCCACGGAAGTCGGAACCCATCTTGTCGATCTCATCGATCATGAACACGGGATTGCTCTTGCCGGCCTGTCGCAGGTTCTGGACGATGCGCCCCGGCATGGCGCCGATGTAGGTGCGGCGGTGGCCGCGTATCTCGCTCTCATCACGCATGCCGCCGACGCTCATGCGGGTGAAGGTTCGCCCCAGCGATTCGGCTATTGCCTTACCCAGCGAGGTTTTGCCCACTCCCGGGGGGCCGCTGAAGCAGAGAATCGGTCCGCGCACGTCGCGCCGCAGGTAACGCACAGCGAGGAACTCGAGTATGCGCTCTTTCACGTCGTCGAGCCCGAAGTGGTGGCGGTCGAGGATATCGCGTGCGCGCTCGAAGTTCGTGTTGTCCTCGGTCGTCGTCTCCCAGGGCATCTCGAGTATCCAGTCGAGATAGGAGAGCGCGACGCTGTATTCGGAGGAAGAGGGCAGCATCCCTTCCAGGCGGGAGAGTTCCTTCTGGGCTTGCGCGGCTGCCGCCGGAGGCATCGCCACCGCCTCGATGCGCTCGCGCAATTCCTCGATGCGCTTCTGGTCGGGGTCCTCGCCGAGTTCCTTCTGAATCGTCTTGAGCTGACGGCGAAGGAACTGGCGGCGCCGCTGCGCGTCAAGCTCTTCTTTGGCGATGTCTGTGACGTCGTTGATCACCCTGATGTTTTCGATTTCGCGCTCGATCATTTCCTGGATGATTTCCAGCCGGTGCTCCGCGTCGAGAGCTTCGAGTATCTGCTGGCGGTCGCGCAACTCGAAGGGAATGTGCGTGGCAATCAGGTCGGCGAGGCGTCCGCCGGTGTCGGCGTTCATCCTGATGATGTCGAAGACCTCGGCCGGCACGCGTGGAGCGAGGGATATGAAGTGCTCGAGGCCGGAGAGAATCCGTTCGCGCAGTGTCTGCAGCGCAGTTTCGGAAGGGCCGGTGCTGCGCAGCAGACGCAGGCGCGCGGTGATGTAGGGCTCCCAACTGCTGAAATTCTCTATCATGATTCTTTCGAGCCCCTGCACAAAAACCTGGTAGAGCTTATCGGAGAGTTTCATCTTGTTGAGGATGCGACCGGTGACGCCGATGCGGAAGAGGTCGGATGCGCGCGGGTCGCGAATCTCCTGGTTTTTCTGCAGAACCAAGCCGATTACCTCGCCCTTCTGCACGCTGTCGATCAGGGCTATGTTCTTTTCGCGCCCGACCTGGACGCTGGCAATCATGTTCGGGAAGACAACCGCGCTCAGGAGGGTGAGCACCGGTGCCTCAGTCACACCTGATTCCTGCTGCTGCATGGGTTCCTCCGGCCCGATTTGACCTTCAGGATCGCTCATTTGGGTTTTCTCCTGCCCCTGACTGATTCCCCTGGCGAGTTGATGTTTGTGTTGACCCGTTTCGCCTATTCTAAATCGCAGAGAGGTATTATTCAACCGCTAACTCGTTGTAATTAACGAGGTTGTGCCAGGCCGGCGGATTCTCCCGCTTTGAACGGCCGGCTTGCACCCGACGCCGCTGCTCTGTAATATGCGCATCGGGATATCAACTCTCGGTTCGGTGCAACGCGATGATTCGGCTTAACTTGCGCGCCAAGGTGCTTATTTTCACGCTGGCAATCGTAGCCATCCTGTTGTTTACCTCCCATCTGGTCACCAACACGATGGTAGCCAGCGGCCTTCGTGAGCAGCTGGAGAAGCGCGTCGAGCTCTCCGTGGACAGCTTCAGCGAGTGGATCTCCGCGCGGAAAGAACAGGTGCTGGCCACGGCCCGCAACCTGGCCGAATCGGACATGCTTCCGGATGCTGTGGATTGGACGGAGCCCAATTATCTCGGCTCGGTGTTGCAGATGCAGCTCAGCAATCGCGAACCGGATTTGCTGATGGTCGAGAGCTTAAAATACGGCTGGGTTTACCAGATATTGGACAATCCGATGGAATACGGCTCCGGATTGCCTTTGCACACTTCCGAGCTGCCGGAGCAGCAGTGGCAGGGAGGGCTGACCGAAGTGGTGCTCGACCGCGACCGCCTGATATTGACGGTGGGAGTGCCGATCAGCCTCGAACTTGAGACTCTTGGCCTGTTGACGATCGGCTACTCGATAGACAGCTCCGCGATAGGCGACATACGGTCGGCGTGCGGGTGCGATCATTTCAGCGTTCTCACCGGCGGCAAGCTCCTGATGTCCACCTACTCCGGTGTTGAGCACGAATCGCTCCCCAGCTTCTTACCCGATGATCCTGACAGCGATCGGACTTACGAATTTAAGGTCGGCGGCGAGACCTATCTTTCACGAATTCAAAAGCTCACCTCGATGACGGGAGAAACGGTCGCGGTGGTGCTGATTCAGTTCTCCAACGCCGAAGCCACAGGGCTGCTGGCCAGCATTTCGAATGCTCTCAACCTCACGGCACTGGGGGCGTTCATTGTCTTCAGCGTGATCTCTGTTTTCTTTTCAGGCCGAGTGACCACCAAGCTGAAGCAGCTCGTCGGCTACGTATCCACCCTTGGTGAGGGGCGCTATGAGGAGCCGGTCACTGTCGAGGCGACCGACGAGGTTGGCCTGCTTGCCACCTCCTTCGAGGACCTGCGCCTCAAACTGCGGCAGCGCACCCGGGAACTTGTGAGCACAAACGAGGATCTCGATCGCCGAGTAAGGGAGATCGGCATCCTGAACAGGGTAATGATCGCGATCGCTTCGAACCTGCCGATGGAACATGTCTTCGCGCTGATTTCCAAGGAGGCGGGTGCCCTGCTGCCGGTGGCCTATTCCTATCTTGTTCTCCGGATTGAGACGGAAGCGGGCAGCGAAGGCGGGGAATCCGCTCGCGGCAGTCTTCGATTGCTGGCCTGGCATTCGGAGCAAGGTGCGCCGGGGATCGAGCCGCCCTTGCAGGAGGGAGCCAGCCTGGCGGAGGAGGCTTTGCAGCGCCGGGAGATGATCTTTCTCGAAAAACTTCGTGAGGACAGCCACTTCAAAGACGAAGCCTGGATGGCCGGGGAAGGACTGCTTTCCGCCTGCGTGCTGCCTCTGCTTTCCGACGAAGCAGCAATCGGCTCAATATGCTTCGCAGGTTTCGAGACTCAAAGCATCGATCAGCACACCCGCAATTTACTGATGCAGTTGGCTACCGAAATCACCGTTGCGCTGCAGCGAATGCGGCTCAACGAGGAGTTGCAGCTGATCGAGAGCCGCCTCAGCAGGCTCTTCGACTCTGTCCGCGACGGTATCTTCCAGACTGATCCAAAGGGCAAGATCGTGTTTCTGAATGCAGCGGCGCAGGCGATGTTCGGTGCGCCGGGTGGCGAGGGCGGCCACCTGGAGGGCATGAAGTTCCAGGAAATGTTGGTGGATTCCGAGGCGCGGGAGAAACTGCTCGAGCGGCTCCACGAATTCGGTTACGTAACCAATTTCCCTGCCAAGCTGGAGCACGCCGACGGCTCGACCTTCGACGCCGATCTGAGCGTCAACTTCACCGACGACGAGGTGGGGCAGCGCGGCATCGAGGGAATAGTGCGCGACGTGACCGCCCGCAATGAGCTCGAACGGCAACTGCTGCGCAGCGAACGGCTGGCTTCGATGGGCCAGATAGCAGCCGGCGTGGCGCACGAGATCAACAATCCGCTCGGTATTGTGCTGGGTTTCACCCAGGACCTGCGGTCCAACAAGCCGGAGAGCGATGGCGATCAGGAATCCCTGCGCGTGATCGAGCAGGAGACCGAGCGCTGCGCGCGGATAGTCAAGGACCTTCTCAATCTGGCGCGCGCCGGCGAGACCAAGCGCGAGCCTGTGGATATACGCTCGCTGCTCGACAGAACGCTAAAGCTCTACGCCCTGCAGATGCGGGACCGCAACATCGAGCTGAAGACGGAGTACTCGGAGGCTCCACCCTTAATCGGCGACGAGCAGCAATTGCAGCAGGTTTTCATGAATATAGTGCAGAACTCGATCAACGCGATGGAGAGAAAGCGGAAGGGTGTTCTGAAGGTGGGACTTGAGCAGGTGGGAATGAGCCGGGACGGCCGTGTTGTGGTAAAGATAGAGGATAACGGTCGCGGGATTCCCGGGGATCAGATAGACAGGATATTCGATCCGTTTTTCAGCACCCACAAGGAGGGCGGCGGCACCGGGCTGGGATTGTTTATCGTCCACCGGCTGGTTGAGGCGCACGGCGGCAGCGTAAACATCGTCAGCAAGGTCGGCAAGGGAACGAAGGTTACAATTGATTTGCCCGCGGGACCCGGGAAATAGTGATCCGGCGTTGCCGGCGGAGGGGGTAAGGTGAAAGCAAGAATTCTTGTTGTCGATGACGAGCCGAACATGGTCGCGCTGCTGAAACGCATCCTGGGGCGCGCCGGATACGACGTGGTCGGTGCCGGGAGCGTGGAGGGGGGGACCGCGCTGCTCGGAGAGCAGGTTTTCGATCTGATCATTTCGGATCTCGCCCTCGGCGACGGCAGCGGCATCGACCTGCTCAAGATTGCGTCCCGCGGCCAGCCTCATGCCCCTTTCATGCTGATCACCGCTTTCGGGAGCATCGAGAGCGCCGTGAAAGCGATGAAGCTCGGTGCCTTCGATTACATCACCAAGCCGTTCCAGAACGAGGAGATGCTGCTACTGGTGGAGAAGGGGCTGCGCCACAGCGACCTCAGCCGCCAGGTGAGGCAGCTCCGCCGTGAGGTCGATGAGCGCTACGGTTTCGACAACATCATCGGCAAGAGCAAGTCGATGAGCGCACTCTTCGAGCTTGTCGAACGCATCGCCGTTACCAACAGCACGGTGCTGATCAGCGGCGAAAGCGGCACCGGCAAGGAACTCTTCGCCAAGGCGATTCACTACCACTCGGAGCGGGAGGACAGGCCGTTCGTGGCCGTCGATTGCGGGGTCATTCCCGAAAACCTGATAGAGAGCGAGCTTTTCGGTCACGCCAAGGGAGCCTTCACCGGGGCCGATTCCGCCAAGCGCGGCCTCTTCGCCGAGGCCGACAGCGGCACACTCTTTCTCGATGAGATAGGCAACCTCCCGCCGCAGCTGCAAGCCAAGCTGCTACGCGCGTTGCAGGAGCGGGAGATCAAGCCGGTGGGCAGCACAGAGATGATCAAGGTTGATGTGCGCATCATAACCGCCACCAAGGAAAACCTGCGGCGCGCTGTGGACGAGGGCCGCTTCCGTAACGATCTCTTCTACCGCCTTTCCGTGATTCCGCTGACTATCCCTCCGCTGCGCGAGCGGCGGGAGGACATCCCGCTGCTCATCGAGCACTTTCTCGACAAGATCTGCCGCGTCAACAAGGTCGAACGTAGAGAGCTCGATCCTACCGTGCTTAACAAGCTGATCGCTTACGACTGGCTGGGCAACGTCCGCGAGCTTGAGAACATGATCGAAAGGCTGGTGCTGATCAGCACCGGCAAACACATCGGGCTTGAGCTTTTGCCGCCTGAGATTATGAAAGAGCCGGGGGGAATCGCTCTCGGCGAAACCCTCTCCAGCCAGATGGCCGATGCCGAGCGAGAGACGATAATCCAGGCGTTGGAGAGAGCCAGCGATAACCGCACCAAGGCGGCGAAGATCCTCGGTATATCCCGCGCCGGCCTTTACAACAAGATGCGGCAGTACGATATCAAGTGAGGGCGGGACCTTGACCGTTGCTGATCTAAGGCCGGGTGACGAAATCGGCGGGTGGCGAATTGTCACGGCGCTTGAGGGCGAGGAGCCGGCCCGCTACCGAGTCCGCCGAGAAGACGGTCCCGATGCCGAGCTGGTGCTCTTCCCCGACGTTCCGGACCTCGAACGGCGGGTCGCCGGACTCGAGGCGATTAAGCACGAAAACATTCACATGGTCTTCAATGTCGACCGCTACAGAAACCAAGCCTTTGTCGTCCGTGAGCTGATTGCCGGCTGGAGCGTGAGCGACTGGCTGGAGCGCGAGAAGCAGCTCGGCTACGACCAGGCGCTCGGCATCGCCTGCCAGCTCTGCCTCGCCTCGGCAGAGGCCGCCAAGGCCGGTTTGGGATTTCTCGGATTGCATCCGGGACGCGTGCTGGTCGACGGCGAGGGCTTCGCCAAAGCCGATCCCGTAAGGCTTCCGGTGCGCAACGAAGCGGATTTCCAGTCGCCGGAGGAGAAGCGAGGTGAGGAACCCGATCAGCGCAGCGATGTGTTCCGCATCGCCTTGATGATCTATCAGATGCTGAGCGGCCGTTTGCCGGCGCGCGACGGTTTCGGCAGCATCGATTACCAGCCGCTGACGGATTTCAACGAGAAGCTTCCCGAGAAGCTCGATGAAGTGCTTGGCAGAGCGCTCGCGCAAGATCCGCGGGAGCGATATGCGGATGCCGAGGTGCTGCTCGACGAGCTTCATCCGCTGTTGATGGGCCGCCCCGTCCCCGCAGGCACGGCTCCAACGCGTTGGTATGAAGACAAACGTTTCTGGTTGTACGTAGCCGTTGCGCTTGCGGCGCTTGTGATAATCCTCGGCCTGATCTTCGGTCTCCCACCACTACCAACACTATAATCAGCCACGCGCTTCCCAGAGCTTGCCCGAGTGCTCCCCGCGCGGTTTAATGGGACCTGCCACAGGGGAGGAAAATAAATGACATACATGACTCACCTCGAGTGCACAAAAACCGGGGAGACTTTCGATCCCTCGGAACTGCACAACCTTTCGCCGGCGGGGGTGCCGTTGTTTCCCCGCTACGATCTTGCCGCGGCCAAGAGCAAGTTCACCAAGGTCGACGTTGCGGCCGGCCCGCCGACACTTTGGCGTTACGGACCGCTGCTGCCGATAGTGGATCCGGCTAACATCGTCAGCCTGGGCGAGGGCTTCACGCCGATGCTGCACGCAACAAGGTTGGGCACAGCTTTGGGCATGGAGCGACTGCTGATAAAAGAAGAGGGTCTGAATCCCACCGGCTCTTTCAAAGCGCGCGGACTGGTTATGGCTGTCAGCCGGGCAAAGGAATTGGGGATCGAGACGGTGGTGATTCCCTCTGCCGGCAATGCGGCCGGGGCGATGAGCGCCTACGCAGCCGCCGCGGGGATGAAGGCGGTGGTCTTTATGCCGCGCGACACGCCGTCGGATTTTGTTTTCGAGTGCAAGGGATTGGGGGCGGAGGTCCACCTGATCGACGGCCTGATCACCGACTGCGGCAAGATGGTCGCCGAGCGCAAGGAGAGGGAAGGCTGGTTCGACCTCAGCACCTTCAAGGAGCCCTATCGCGTCGACGGTAAGAAGACGATGGGTTATGAGCTGGCCGAGCAGTTGGGTTGGCGCCTGCCGGATGTGATCATCTACCCCACCGGCGGCGGCACCGGCCTAGTCGGCATGTGGAAGGCGTTTGATGAGATGGAGCAGTTGGGCTGGATCGATTCGCAGCGGCCGCGGATGGTCAGCGTCCAGAGCGAGGGCTGCGCTCCCATCATCAGGGCAATGGAGGAGGGCAGCGAGCACGCCCGCTTGTGGGAAAACGCCCACACGATAGCGAGCGGCTTGCGCGTGCCGGGGGCGGTGGCCGACTTTCTCATCCTGCGCGCGATCCGCGAGAGCGGCGGTACGGCCGTGGCGGTCAGCGACGAGGCGATGCTTGCCGACTCCTGGGAAATCGCCCGCAAGGAGGGAGTTCTGCCCGCGCCGGAGGGCGGCGCGACGCTATCGGCATTGAAAAAACTGCTCGATACCGGCGCCATCAACCGCGACGAAGAAGTGATCCTGTTCAACACAGGCAGCGCTTACAAGTATCAGGACAACATGCCGCTCGACTGAGCCGTTTCAGCGATAGTTATTACGCGATAATGTTTATGAGGAACGACACTCCGTTGCATGGCTGGGATATTGGCTACAAGGACGCGGTAGAGCTGCAGCGCGAACTCCGGGAAAAGCTGATCGAACGGCCTCTCGATTCCAAGGGTATCGATCTTGTCTGCGCTGTCGATGTGTCATCTTCGCGAAGCTCGCCCTTTATTCATGCGGCGGCGGTGGTGATGAAGCCGGGCAGCTTCGATGTTGTCGAGACGGCGACGGCTTCCATTAAAGTTACCGTTCCATACATCCCGGGTCTGCTCAGTTTCAGGGAGGGCCCCGCCGTTCTTGCGGCTACTGCGCAACTCGAGCTTGCCCCGGACGTCGTGATCTTCGACGGCCAGGGTTACGCCCACCCCCGGCGTCTAGGCCTCGCCGCGCACCTGGGGCTCTGGCTGGGTGTGCCGACGGTCGGTTGCGCCAAGACACGCCTTATCGGCGACCACGAAGATCCACCGGATGGAAAGGGGGAATGGGTGCCTTTGACCGATGGCGGGGAGGTTATCGGCGCCGTATTGCGGACTCGCTCGGGCGTGAAACCGGTGTTCGTTTCGCGGGGCCACCTTTGCGACCTGCGTTCCGCCGTCGGCATCGTAATGGCCGCCGTCGGCCGCTTCCGCCTGCCCGAGCCGATACGAGCAGCCCACAACCTGTGCAATGAAGTGCGCCGGCGTGAGGAAACCTAGCCGTTTGTGTTGTTGTCAAAGAGAATTGACAGTTATCAGGGGGGAGGGCTACCATCCAACGGTTCCTCTCCGCGAGACACACAAATGGAAGAAGATCTCACTTTTTCTGTAATTATTCCTGCCGCCGGCGTCGGCAGCCGTACGGGCATGCCCGTGCCCAAGCCGTGGCTCGATCTTGAAGGCGAGCCGATGGTCGTGCGCACGCTGCGCAAGTTCGTCGGCCTGCCGGGCCTGCGCAGGGTAGCTCTTGCGGTTCTGCCGGAGGAGAAGCAGCAGCGGGAGGAAGAGATCGCCGGTTACGACTTATCCCTGGAGTTTGTTTTCTGCGGCGGCGGGGACCGGCGCCAGGACACGGTGCTGGCGGCACTGGAAAGCCTCGAGTTGGACGACGACGATCTTGTTCTCGTGCATGATGCCGCGCGCCCGTTTGTCACGCCTTCATTGATAATGGAAGTCGCCCGCCGCGCGCGCGTCAACCGCGCCGCCATAACCGCCGTGCCCGCCGAGGACACGATCAAGGAAGTCGGCGCCAACGGCTTGATAAGCTCCACGCCCCCGCGGGAGCGGTACATGCGGGCGCATACTCCCCAGGCCATGGCAGCCGGCATCCTTCGCCGAGGCCTGGCGTTGGCCAACGAACGCGGCATAGAGCTGAGCGACGATGCCGGCGCGGCCGAACTGCTGGGCTTCAAGGTGGCGGTGGTGGCGGGCCGCCGCAGCAACTTCAAGATCACAACGGCGGAAGATGTGGCGCTGGCACGATTTCTCCTGCGGGAGGGCACACAGCAATGAACATCAGCGTCGGTCACGGTTACGATATCCATCCCCTGGAAAAAGGGCGCAAGCTTTTACTCGGCGGTGTCGAGATCGATCACGAACTCGGCTTGGGGGGGCATTCCGACGCCGACGCAATAGCTCACGCCGTCATCGATGCCTTGCTGGGCGCTGCGGGTCTTGGCGATATAGGAACGCTTTTCCCCGCCACCGATCCGAAATACAAGGACGCAGACAGCATCAAGCTGCTGAGCAATGTCGGCGAGCGTCTGCGCGAGGAGGCCTGGAAGATCGGCAACGTCGACGTCACAGTCATCGCTGAGCAGCCCAAGCTGGCGCAGTATATCCCCGCAATGCGGGAGAAGATCGCATCGGCATTGCATGTCGGCGTGGCACAGGTCTCAATCAAAGCCAAGACCAACGAGGGGATGGATGCCACCGGGCGTGAGGAGGCAATCGCCGCGCACGCCGTGGCGTTGCTGCACCGATTCCTGTTGTTCAGGGAACTCTAGTTTCCGAATAAACCAAGCTACCGTGGTTCACCGAAGCGCGGGCAGAGATATGGTAATCGTCGTGCCCTCGCCGGGTGCTGAGTCGAAGGCGATCGAGCCATCGTGCGCCGCGACAACTTCCTTGACCACGACCAGTCCCAGTCCTGTTCCGCCGGGTTTGCTGGTGACATAGGGGAGAAAGAGGCGGTCGCGCACCTCCTCCCTGATGCCCGTGCCCGTGTCAGCGAAGGAGATTTGCACGGCTCCGTCTCCGGCGAGCGCCGAGGAGGCGGTCAACCTGCCACCCCCGGGCATTGCATCGACTGCGTTTGAGATCAGGTTGGCGGCCATGCGCAGGAGCGATTCGCGGTCGCCGCTGATACCGGGCAGATCTTCGGCCAGGTTTGCGATCAGCTCGACGCCTTTCTGCTCTGCGTCCCCGCGAAACGACGCAAGCGCTTCCTTCAGAACATCGTTCACTGCCAGCGTCGTCATATCGGGTTTGGGCAGCCGTCCGAAGCGGCTGAATTCGCGGGCAAGGGTGTCGAGACGGTCGGCGTTCTTGATGATGTTGGCCAAGGCGGTTTCAAGCTGCGCCTGCACGGTCTCCGGCCCGGCCTCCATCGCCGAGAGAAGTTGCTGGGCGGAGAGCTTGATCGGCGTGAGCGGATTCTTGATCTCGTGCGCGACTGTGCGGGCGAGATCTTTCCAGGCTCGTAGTTTCTCCGCCTGGATCACCTGCGAGACGTCGTTGAGAAGGAGCACCGTGCCGAGGCGGCGGTCGTCGGGTTCGCGGATGGCGGTGGCCGCCATGCGGTAGGTGATCGGCAGCCCGGCCTGGTGCAACGTCAGTTCCCGCTCGAGCGTTTTCGCCCGCTTCGATTCCAACTCCTGGAGCAACTCGACGGCTGCTTCGCCGCCCTCGAATCGGAACAGGCCCGAGATCTCGCGCCCGACCGCACGCTCGCGGGGCAGTTGCAGGATTTCCAGCGCCGCATCGTTGATTTCGGCGACAAGTCCCTCGCCGTCAACCGCTATCACGCCCGCGTCGACGCTGCGCACCAGGCTCTCCAGCAAGCGGCGTGAGCGCTCCGCTTCCCGGCGCAGCCGCATCACGGTTATCTGGCGCTCAATGGCGCCGATCAGGTCGCGTATCGAGAACGGCTTGCGGATGTAGTCGCTGGCGCCGATCTTCAAAGCCCGGATTGTAGCTTCCTCATCGGCGAACGCGGTGATCACGATACCCACCAGGCTCGGCTGCCGGCGCTTCAGCCTTTCCAGCAGCTCGATGCCGTCGATGCCGGGCATCCTCACGTCGGTGATCAACAGGTCGTAGTGCTGTGCTTCGGCCTTCTTCAGCGCCTCTTCTCCGCTCGAGGCGGAATCGGCCCGGTATTTCGTGCGCCGCTCGAGAACCCGCATTATCTCGTCGCGCAGGTACTCGTCGTCCTCCACCACCAGCAGGCGCTCGGCAGCCGGAACGGTCTTCCCGTCGTCGCTCATCTACTCTCGCTTTTTTCAATGGAGCCCGTGGGTGGAAGCGGGAAGCGGACCGTCACTGTCGTCCCCGTTCCAGGACTGCTTTCGACATTTATTTCCGCACCATGGCTCTGGATTATGCCGAAGGATACGCTCATGCCCAATCCCGTTCCTTCGCCGACGGATTTGGTGGTGAAAAACGGCTCGAAGACGCGCGCCTTCGTCTCATCGTCCATGCCGGCGCCGTCGTCGTGTACCTCCACATCGACCGCTCCGTCGCCGACGCTGGTCGTGATCCTGATTCCGCCGGCGCCTTTGCCCGCAGCTATAATCGCATCCTTGGCGTTGAGCAGGAGGTTCATGAAGACCTGTTCCAGCTCGCCTGAGCTGGCGCTGATTTCTGGCAGTTCGCTGAAGTCCATTTCGATGCGGATGCCGCGTTTTTCGATCTGTCGCCTGACGAGGGCAACGGTTTCCCGCAGGACATTGTTGAGGTTTATCGGAGTGCGATCGCCGAGGCTCGGTGAGGCGAAATCGCGTAGTTTCTGCACGATGGCGGTACACTGCTCGATGCCCTTGAGGATGACCTTGAGATCCTCGGACTCCGCCTTTCCGCCCTCGCTGATGGTCATCAGCACTTCTTCCGAGCGCAGGCGGATGGGAGAGAGTGCATTATTGATCTCGTGGGCGATGCCGCCCGAGAGCTGGCCGAGCGTGGCCAGCTTCTCGCTCTGGCGCAATTGTTCCTGGCTCTCCTTTAGCTGGGCGTAGGCCTCATCCTTTTCGCTCAGGAGCCGGCTGACGTCTCCGGCCATGCGGGTAAAGCTCTCAGCCAGGAGGCCGACCTCGTCGTCCTCCGCCTCGATTTTCTGCAGCCGGGCGACGTCGCCCTCTCTGGCGAACAGCTCGGCGTTGCGCGCCAGTTGTTTCAACGGTTCGGTGATCTTGCGCGCCAAGAGCCCCAGCACCACCACTCCGACAAGGCTGCTAAAGGCCAGTGTGCCGATGAAGAAGATGCCCGAGAGCCAGCGGAAGCGGTCCTGTTCCCTTGCCTGTTGTTCGAGCTGCTCCCTGATTTCCTGAATGCCAACCGAGATTTTGACGACGCCCCAGCGGGTGCCCTCGATATACAGCGGCATGAAGACATTGACGATGCCGGCGCTTTCGCGCTCGATGTAGACGGGAACCGTGATATCCATATAGTTTCTGATATCGGTCTCGGGATCGTCGTTTTCTGCATTAGGTCCGACGCCGAACGGCAGGAGGTTCACGTAGCCGGAGTCGTCGAGCAGCTCGATGTCCCTGATGATAGAGTTGAATGTTACCTTCTCCCACAGATAGGTGCGCAGCGCCGGGATGATGGTGTTTGCGCTCTCGGGATCCGCCGGCTCGTAGAGTATATCCCACAGCTCCCGCACTCGGCTGAGGTCGAAGACCAGCAATCTCGAAATCGTCAACGCTTCCAGGCGTATGTTATCGCGGTTGAACTGATCCTGGCGCCGGATCTGGTTGTCCAGCTCGTAATTCATGAAGGGGAGGAAGAACATCAGAGTGGTGACGATGGCCAGCAGCAGTATAATGCCGCTTGCGAAGAACTTTGAGCGCAGGCTGCTGCCGTAGCCGCCGCCGGCTGGTTCCTTCGCTCCGCCGTGCTCAGTGGCGGAGGCTGAGTTCTTTTTCAATCTCCCGCCGGGCATATTCAAGCGCCTGTAGCGGATCGAGTCCGCCTTTAATAGTCTCCATCAGAGCGAAGTCCAGTATGTCGTTGATCTCTCGCTGGAACGGTCTCGCGCGCAGTCGGACCTGCTCGAACACCTTGGCGACCTCGAGCATCGACGGGGCGCGGCGCTGCACTTCGGGGTCGCTCAGCACATCCCAGCGGGACGGCAATTCCCCTCGATTCAGGGCAGCCCAGCGCTGCGCCTCGTAGCTGGTTATAGCCTCGATGAAGCGGCGTGCGGCATCGCGGTGGCGGCTGTAGTAGTTGATGCCCCAGCAGAAGGAGCCGATGTTGGAGTAGCTGAGTCCTGCCTCCTCGCCGGGGATCGGGGCCACGCCGACCTGGCCGATGGAAATTGTCTGCCCGGGCAGGCCGGACTCGATGTCTCTGAGGCGGGTGTTCCAGTTGATCATGAAGATCGCGGCTCCGGAAGCGAACAGCCTGTCGGGAGCGGAGTAGTCGTCGAACAGGCCCAGCCTCCGCATTTCGCCGGGAGGAGGGCTGATGCCGCCCAGCATTTTACCGATCATCGCCAGGGCGCGGACGTTCTCGGCGCTGTCGACCGCCAGCTCTCCGCACTCATCGAATATTCCGCCGCCGAATCCCCACATTATCGGATAGAAGTCGTTGATGAACAGCTTGCCGTGGAAGAGGAAGCCGAAGCGGAGGTGCTCGTCCCAGTCTTCGTTGCCTTCGCCTTTTTCGGCCAGGATGCTCTCGCACTGGCTGAACAACTCGGCCCATGTCTGCGGCGGTTCGAAGCCGGCGGCCTGCAACAGGTCCTTACGATAGAAAAGGATGTTTCCCTTGGTCTGAAACGGCAGGGCCAGGACAACACGATCGCCGTTGTTATTCCTGATGCTGGTGACTTCGAGAAGTTCGGAGCGGAACGGCGAGAGGTCGATATCTTCGCCGCCGCCCTCTTTCTGCCCTCCGGAGATGGGCGCCAGCCACCCTGTGGCGGAGTAGCTCTTCACCCAGGGCGCGTCGAGCAGGTAGACGTCGATTGCCGACGAGCCCGTCGAGAGGCTGAGCACGTAGGGCTCGCGCAGAAGCACCTCCGGGATGACCTCGGAAGGCACGGTCAGTGCCCTGATCTCGATCCCTTTGAGTCCCTCTATCGGGCTGAGCACCTCCAGGATCTCCGGCGTGGGATCTCCCGTTACGTAGGTGTAGGTCAGGACAGCCTCTCCGCCCCCGTCAGGTGCCCCTCCGCACGCTGAGATAATTGCAGCTGCGGCGAGACCCAGGAGCAGCAGGGCCGCAGATTTTAGAAAGTGGTAGTCAATCCTTCCGGGACAGGCAATCGCTGCTGCAGGTCGCCGTGGAACCGGCGCAGGTCGATTGCCGCGATCAGCAACAGGCATATGAGAATTCCTATCGATTGCATCGTGAACAGGATACCATATCCCACCGGCATGCTTGCTGTGGCTCTGATTCCAATGTCGACGATCACTCCTCCCCCCAGCTCTCCGAGACCGATCGCGACTCCGCCCACCACAGCCCAGAGCGCCATCACGAGGCCGCTGATATCGGGCCTCGCGACGCGGACCATCATCCTTGCCATGCCGACGTTGAACACGCCCTTACCGAAACCCATGATGAACACAGCCAGCAGGATCACCGCCTCCAGCGCGCCCAGGGAGGAGAAGGCGAGCATGCCGAAGGAGACGCTGCAGATGACGCATCCGGCCACCAGCACTCGCTTTTCTCCGAGGCCGGGGACGATACTGAACAGCGAGTTGACCGCAATCATGCTTATCAGGACTCCGGCGCCCCAGTAGAGGTTAAAACTCGTGGTGTGAGCTACGGACAGTTCGAAGACCTCTTGTCCGTAGGCTTCGAGCACGTATTCCTGCATAAAGAAGAAGAAATCGGCCAGGGCCAGGAAGGCAAACAGCTGGCGGGCCTGGCTGTTGCGCCAGAGGGCGCTGAACACTTCCTTGAAGCTGCGGTGGTTATTCGGCACGGCGGCGAGGGCCGGTTCTGTTTGCTCCCGGCCTTTCTTCTGTGGCTTCTCCTGTCCCCAGACGCCGATCAGCGTCAGGGCGAACGTGCCGATGGCGGTGCCAAGAAAGATGAAGCGCAGCATCTCCTGGTCGTATTCGGGCAGGAGCCACGCGTAAAAGGGCGCGGCAACGATGAATCCGACCAGGGTGATAATCCACACCGAGGTCAGAGCGGTGCCGCGCTGAGCCGGCGGGCAGCGGTCGACTATAAGGGCGTGCAGGGCCATCGAGGAAAGCGCCACTCCCACACCGATCATCAGCAGGGAAACGATTCCCATCACTGCAAACAACGCGAAATCGCCCCCGTCTGCAAGACCCAGCGCGGTGTCGGGCAGCAGCGGCAGGGCAAGGCAGCAAAGCGCCATTCCGATCAGGATGTAGGGGACTCGCCGCCTGCCGCACAGCGGGCGCTTGTCGCTACGGAAGCCGAAATAGAGAGCTACAGGGGTCACGAGATGCTGAAGGCTGAGAATCACGCCAACCAGCACCTTGCTGATGGCGAACTCGGCGATCATGATCCGGTTGAGCACGCCCACCAGCAGGATAACGAGGAACGACGTGGCGAATCGAACCAAGCTGAGGCGTAAGATTTCTCTCTTTTTCACTTTCTCACCCTGTAGGCAGCCCCCGGCCTTGGCAGAGGCTAGCCCCAGCCCTGCCGCCTTGTCAATCTTCCGATTCGCCGTTTGTTTGTCTGCCACTTGGCGGCAGCCTCGACAGCCGTTATGCTATTGAGGTCTCGGGCCGGCAGGCCGTCCTGACACAGGGGAAAAAGGATTGGGGGAGAAGACAATTCGTCTTTTCCAAGCATATCATTCGCTCTGGAATGTTTTCTAAAAACCCTGCGTAATAGAATAGGACGAGAACGGAGCATGAAACTGATGACAATAACGAACTGAGGTGAACCGATGGCTGGAAATCTCGTTGAGTTAACCGTAGCCAACTGGGATGAGGAAGTTGTCAAGTCAGATATCCCTGTAATAGTAGATTTTTGGGCTGCCTGGTGCGGTCCCTGTCACGCGATCGCTCCCATCTTCGAAGAACTCAGCAACGAGTACGCGGGTCAGGCCAAATTCGGCAAGTTGGACGTCGACAGCCACGGCGAGATCGCCGGCCGTTACGGCATCCATAGCATTCCTACGCTCCTCCTGCTCAAGGACGGCGAGCTTGCGGACCGGGTGATAGGTGCGGTCCCCAAGCCGATGATCGAGGATGCGTTGAAGAAGCTCTTATAAGTTCCCCCTTCCACCCCTGTACACCACCGGACCCCGGCGCCCCCCGCCGGGGTCCAACCTCTTTTTGCCTGACAGGCAGTATTTCAGGCCGGAGCCCCTTGTGGTATAAATTGACCGGAGGTTCCGCCCATGAAGCCCGAGGTAAGCGACCTTTCGACATACTTTCCCCTTCTCGACGAGTTCGAACATAAGAAGCTGTTCGAAGGCATAACAGCACCCTGGCAGGCAGTCGCCGCCATTGGCGGTTACATGGAGGAAGCCATCGCTCGTGCGCGCACCGCTCTTCCGATCCGCAAGCTGGACGGGCTCGACCTTCAGAGGCGCAGGACGCGCGTCGAGGAGACAATCGTCTATGTCACCAGGGTGGTGGAGGTGTCCGAAGCCCTGGTCGTCGACGGCACCGGAGTGGTGATCGGCGCCGGAGTGGTGCTCGAGCCGGGAGCGCTGATCAAATCGCCGGCGGTCATCGGCAGCGGGACCGAAGTCCGCCATGGAGCCTACCTGCGCGGCGACGTGCTCACCGGCGAGCGTTGCACCATCGGCCATGATACCGAGGTCAAGAACTCCGTGTTCATGAACCACGCCGAGGCCGGCCATTTTGCCTACGTCGGCGATTCCATTCTCGGTTCCTACGTCAATCTGGGCGCCGGGACCAAGCTAGCCAACCTGCAATTGCGGCGCGCCGATGACAAGCTGAACGAGAGGTTCCCGGAGATCAGGCTGCGCTTCGGCGACGAGCTGGTCGAGACCGGCATGGGCAAGCTCGGCGCGATCCTCGGCGACCACAGCGAGACCGGCTGCAATTCGGTCACCGCGCCGGGTGTACTGTGCGGGGCGCATTGTTGGATCTCGGCCTGCATGTTCGTGAAAAAGGGCTTTTACGCGCGGAAATCAATCGTACACTGAGCGCGAAACGTTTGCTTATTCCAATCCCCTCAATCATTTAGCGCAATCGACAAGCTGCATAAACGTCTTGTTGTGAAAAAAATCAAAATGTAGTATAATTGCTTGATTCTAAACACTATAACCTGTATGGTGGTGTTATAGAGTCTGCCATCGCTTTCCATGGCCGGGTATAGAGCCGGGGGATGTGTAATGAGTGACCAGGTCGAATCCAGGCGCGCGACGCTGCCCATCCACTTTATCGAGGAAGACACCGTGGTGCCGGTGATCAAGGTTATCGGTATCGGTGGCGGCGGGGGCAACGCCGTTAACCGGATGATCGAGAGTGATGTGCGCGGTGTTCAGTTCATCTCCATCAACACCGATCTTCAGGATCTGAAGATGAACAACGCACCGGTGAAGCTACAGATCGGCTCCAAGCTGACCAAGGGCCTTGGTTGCGGCTCCAACCCGGATAAAGGCCGTCAGGCGGCGCTCGAGGATACCGACAAGATCATGGATGCGCTTGAGGGCGCCGACATGGTTTTCGTGACGGCCGGCCTCGGCGGCGGCACCGGCACCGGCGCTGCACCGATAGTGGCCAGCCTGGCTGCGGAGCTCGGCGCTCTGACAGTCGCGGTGGTGACCAAGCCTTTCGTGTTCGAAGGCCGCGTGCGCATCATGCAAGCCGAGCGGGGCTTGCGCGAGCTGCACGAGTGCGTCGACACGGTGCTCGCGATCCCCAACGAGCGTCTGCTGCACACTGTTGACAAGGACACCCGCTTCCTGGACGCCTTCGTCCTCGCCGACGACGTCCTGCGCCAGGGCGTGCAGGGCATCAGCGACCTGATAACCATACCCGGCATCATCAACCTCGACTTCGCTGATGTGAAGGAAATCATGAGTGGGATGGGAATGGCTCTGATGGGCACCGGCATTGCCGAGGGCAACAACCGTGCGGTGGAGGCGGCCCAGCGGGCGATCTCCAGCCCGTTGCTGGAGGAGACCTCGATCGAGGGCGCTCGCGGCGTGCTGATCAACGTCACCGGCGGCACCGACCTCTCGCTGCACGAGGTCAACACGGCGGCGCATTTGATTTACGAGGCCGCCGATGAGGAAGCCCACATCATCTTCGGCTCGGTGATCGACAAGGAAATGGACGGCAAGATGAAGCTGACAGTGATCGCCACCGGCTTCACGGGCGAGGGCCGCGCCCGCATGGGCGAGAGCGACAATGTCACTCCTCTCGCCGCGCGCCAGGCGGGCTTGAACCAGGGCGGCGAGACGGGGGCGGAAGCCTCCGCGGGCGGCAGCGGCTCCTTCTACCGCAAGGGCGCAAACAACGAAATGCCCGACGACTTCCTGCAGAGCAGTTTCGCCGGGAAGGACTTCTCCGAACTGGAAGAGCTGGACACACCCGCCTACCGCCGGCGCAAGGCAATGGATTAAGCCGCGCGCCGAACATCGCTCCCTGCTATCATGGGGCGATGGCTTCTAACCGCTACCATCAGCGAATCCGAGAACTGTTGAAGAGGGAGCGTCACCTGCGTGCTCCGGCCGCGGGCGGTGAAGCGTTCTCGGTCTGCCTGGCGTACCCCAACAGCTACAAGATCGGGATGGCCAGCCTGGGCTTTCAGGTCGTCCGGAGAATCTTCCAGCACCACGGCTGCCGGGTGGAGCGCACCTTTCTGCCGGAGCCCGGGGAGGAGCGCGAACTGAAGCGGGGCGGCGGCCTGGCGGGCTGGGAATCGCTGCAACCGGCGGGCGGTTTCGATGTGCTGGCGTTCAGCGTGCCGTTCGAGAACGACTTTCCGAACATAGTGCGGATGTTGCTGTCGGCCGGTATTCCGCCTCGGCGGGAGGAGCGGCACCAGGGCCATCCGCTGGTGATTGCGGGGGGCGCGGCGGTTTCGATCAATCCTCTACCCGTCTCGGATTTCATAGATGCTTTCGTGCTTGGCGAATCCGAGGGGACTCTGCCGCAATTTATCGAGACCGTTCAGGCGGCGAAAGGAGAGCGGGCCGCCCTCCTGGAGCGCCTTGCGGAGATTGAGGGAGTTTACGTCCCAGCTTTACATGAGGATTTTTCCGGGCGCAGGACACGTCCCCCTGGTTTGACATCGTCGGACATCGCTCTCTCTGACATTGCCGCAGCCGAGGCTGAGTTCGGGGAAACCGTCCTGATCGAGATCGGGCGCGGCTGCAGCATGGGCTGCCGCTTTTGCTGGGCCGGGTGGGCTTGCCGTCCATTGAGGCAGCACGACATCGAAGAGATACTCGCCGCGGTCGACGCGCTTCCTCGGGAGTTGGACAGAATCGGCCTGATCGCCACCAGCCACTACGACCACCCGGGATTCATGCGTTTGATCGAGGGACTTCGACGTCGCGGCAAGCGGATAACGACTTCATCGCTGAGGGTCGACGAGGTTGAGCCGGAGCTGTTGGCTTACATGGTGGAGGGCGGGACGAGGAGCGTTTCCATCGCGCCGGAGGCGGGCTCGGACGCACTGAGAAAGCACATCGGCAAGCGATTCACCAATGAGCAAGTGCTGCAAGCTGTGGAGCATATCGCCGCCGCCGGCATCGAAAGAGCCAAGCTCTATTACATTATCGGGTTGCCGGAAGAGACCGATTCCGATATCGAGGCCATCGCCGCGTTGACGGGGCGGATACTGGAAGCGGTCGGCGGGCGAATTGAAATCGGATTGAGTGTCAACTTTTTCGTCCCCAAGCCGAGCACGCCGTTTGGAGACAAATCGATTCCGAGAGAGCGCGAGCTCCGACGCCGAATCAAGCTTCTGCGCAAACAACTGGCAGGATTTTCCGAGCTGGAGGTATCGTCGATGGCACCTTGGGAGGCGGTGGTGCAGACGCTGTTCAGCCGCGGTGGGGCGGAGATCGGGAAATTGCTGATGGATGGGGCGGCGAAGCGCCGGCCTCTGGGAGAATTTTACAGGCACATCCCGGCTGATCTGCTGGACAGGTACGTATACCTTGTCGTTTGAGGAATTCCGCTGTTAGCTTGCCTACTTCTTGAACTGATTGAGGACGCTGGACATTTGCGACTCGTTGACTTTGAAGAAGGGGTAATTCGTGTTGCGCATGATTGAGTAAGCGGTGGGTCTGTATACTCCGAATGAGCCGGGCGCGGCTCCCTCGAAAAGGCCGTAGCCGTCGTAGCCGAACGGAGTCGGCACCGGGGGATTGCCCTTGACGAATTGCGCCCATTTCACCTTGGCCGGATCTGTTTCGATGGTGATGTTCGCCGCCGAAGGTTCGCCGCCGGTGTAGGTGGCGCCAATAGCGTAGATGTACTCGTCAGCGAGGTTACCGATACTGTGTCCCAGCTCATGGGTGAGCACGGCTCCTCCCCTGAAATCTTCTGCTGACATGAGGACACACCCGAAGCCGAAAATGGCGTTGGCCCGCAAAGCGTTGAACGGATCGTGAACCATGACGATCGGCACGGTGAAATCGGGAAGCGCGGCGGCGGCAACGGTGTTGACCAGATTGTAGTCGACGTTGCCGGATTGAAAGCCGCCGGTGGTGATGCAGCTAACTCCCAGGGCGGTATTCATGTTCCACGGCTTAGTGAACCCGGTGAAGCTCTGGGTGCCGTGCTGGGAAGGCATCCAGTAGGTGAAAATGTTGATGCGTTTGGCCTGCAGGTTAAACGGCCGGTAGTTGAGCAGGGCCGCAGCGCTGACGGCGCAGTCGTACTCAAATTGCGCCCGCTCGTAGCGGTTGCAGATCTTATCTTTGTTCTTGTCCTTGAACTTCTCAGGCTTATCGTATTTGCGGTTGCCGTTGCGGTCGTAATAATACTCATTCGAGTCCAGCTTGCCGTTGCCGTTCTCGTCCAGCAGCAGGTCGCCGTCCCATATTCCATTCTTATTCTTGTCTTTGAACTTCTCGTTCTTGGCCGTGTAGGCTTCTGCCAGGAAAAGCAGATTGAGTTTGCCGGCAGTGTCGCTCGAACCGTAAATCTGTTTCAGTGCGGCCCCACTTGTTTTTCCGGTGCAGGCGCAGGTGAATTCGACTGTCTTGGTCTTCTTCTTCACTTTCTTGATGGCCAGCATCTCCCCTGCGACGTCCTGGTACTTTGGGACAACCGCGAAAGCGAATTTCCTCGAAGGCAGGCGGACGCCGAAGGAGCCGTCGGCTTGTGTAGAAACCGATGAGACGATTCCTCTTTGAAAAGTGGAGCCGAAGAATTTCCTTTCGAGCACAGCAGCCCTGGCTTCGACGGGATCACCCTTGGTTGACTTCACGAGGCCTTTGAACAGGTAGTTCAAATCCCATTTGAGGGTCAACGACGAAGGTTGGCTCGAGCCGGTGTTGTATTCGGTGACCGTCAAGGGAAGGGGATAAAGAGGGACGGCATTTCCGTTAAAAGCGGGATC
>Ga0114922_10000575_pt1 | contig 35236 bp, 24 predicted proteins | sample AartaG_FD_100975 | JGI IMG/M metagenome (GOLD analysis project Ga0114922, IMG submission 100975) | Deep subsurface microbial communities from Aarhus Bay to uncover new lineages of life (NeLLi) - Aarhus_00045 metaG | ecosystem: Environmental > Aquatic > Marine > Oceanic > Sediment | place... | reverse complement strand
GGCAATACGCCCTTCGAAACGTTAATCCCTGTCTGGCCAAACGATCCATCGCGGGAGTGAGAATATTTGAATACCCGGAAGTACTGACGTGAGTGTTTAGATCATCGCATACAATAAACATGATATTGGGCCTGGTCTTTCTGGGATTTTCTTTGCCCAATGCGATGTTGCCGACCATGGCTGCAGTTAATCCAGCACCCATAACTTTTAAGAAATCGCGACGATTGTATTCTCTCATATTACCTGGCTCCAACCTTATTTTAGCTAACATTTTGCATTTAGAGGCTTAAAAAAACATAATTATCTCCGTATGACATCAGCAAGCTCCATACTATCAAAATCCAATTCATTTGTCACGGTTTACCTTGGAAATACCACTACTCATCAATACGAACAAGGACAATATCGGTTGGATTACTAATGTGTATATAGGAGAATCCCCTATACCATAAGCCACCCTTCTCCTGAGCCACAAATTGTTAGAATTCTTCGGGAAATTCATGTCACCATTTTGACACTACAGATGCTGATTTTGCGTCAATCGAGTCCAAAAAAATGTTATTTTTTGGGGGAATATTGAGATTTTAAAAAAAATATCGGGCCTGCAGAGGATTCAATGGCCGTTTCTTTGGCAGCGGTGGCGGTTCTAAAAGCGTAACAACGTCTTGACCGTAATCAACTTCCTGTGCTAGTCCGTTGCTTACGGATATAACGGGTGACTACTTGAACGGTATCAAGCCACAAACCATTAGTCGGATCTTGAGCATATTTACAAATGGCCCTGAGAGTTGACGAACGAGTGGTCTGGCGTCCCTGATTGCCGATTTCGTGACCGCAAAAAATCAGCCATCCACCATTTGCCCTTGTTCTATCAATCAACTCTTTCAACTGCTCGAAATTCTTGCCGTCCAACTCCACCCCCATCAGCTGCGCCATATCGCAAAAGGTTGGGTCGTTCGGCCACTCATCCATCCATCCTCGCCCAGCTATAAATTTTTCCGCTACCAACGGCACATAGCTTTTGACATTTTGTCCCCGTCCTACAAATTTCTGTCCACAAGGATAGTCAAACGAAACGGGCCTAACGCCAATCAACTGCTCAATAATATTGCTTGCCTCTTTCATTTCATATCGCATCATATATAGAGTGTAATCTTCCAGTGCTCTTTTACTTGCGAATGGGAAATTGGCCGAGCAGGGATGAGTCAGTGAATGATTGCCAATTTCATGGCCATTGGCTATTGCTTTCTTCCAGGCGTCCAGTCGTTCCTCCAAACGGGGAATCGAGACGTAAAAAGTGGCTTTAGCGCCATATTCATCTAAGATTGGTAAACCGTTGTCAACCTGGCTAATTCGTGCATCATCAAAGGTCAGACTTATAGCGGCACACTTTCCTTCAGGCCAGCAAAAATCCTCCCGTCTTTCCACGACAGAAAGCTCTCTGTCTTGCACATTAGAAGCTGAGCAACCTGTGTAGGCAATGATAATAATGCAGCAATACATGATCGTAATATAAATGGGGACAGTTCTCATCTATACTCTCCTTCGATCCTCAATAATTCAATTAAAAGTATTTCACCAGCTTTATCCTATCAAGTTTTGGGTACTCTATACGAATTATGTGTCATTGGGTGTCCTAATTTGTCTTCCTAAGGGGACCTTCGAAATAGGTCGATAGTACTTATTCTCGCATACCCTGATTATAGTTCAAGTGGATTTTCCCAAATGAATTGGTGAAACAGATAGGAAAGGCAAAGACTATGGTTGTCGTAACAGGATGCCTCAAAACAAAACAATTTTAGCGACAGAGATTTTAGTATTTGATCTTGAGCTCTTCATATGTGAGTGGATTGATTTTGTATCTGTCGGCAAATCGAACGTTGCAAAAATCCACACGGCTCTGTACAAACATATTAGCCAAATCGCGAAAACAGGCGGCTATCTGAGAAGTCCCCAAAGGACCTATGCGAAAGGGCTGTCTACGAAGAAAACTGGATCCATAAGGTCATACAGGTATTTGAGCAGAGGGGCAAGCGGCAGGAGGATTATTGGAGAGACCAAGGGCAGGACTACGGCGAAGACATAGTGCCGGAGCTTTGGCGTCTTTGCGTTACGCAAATCGGCCGGCGGAATCGAACAGGCCGGGAGGAACACCATCAGGCCATAGACGAAGAACCAGAAACCGCCGAAGATATTGCTCGGTTGCATGCTCATCTCGGCGAGCGATCCGACAAGGCCGAACAGCAGGAAGACCTGTTTTGGATTGAAATCATAGCGTCCGAGCAGAAAAGACCACGCAATGAACATGGGTAAGAATACGATCACGCTGTGGAACAAGACGGTATGCAGATAATTTGCAGAAGCCGTGATGAATGCCTCGCCGATCTGCGATCCAAAGGCCGGGGCCAAGTTGGTCATGGTGACTGTGACGGCCTCTTCGAGCAACGCCAAAGCAGTGGCAAAGAGTATGAATTTTATTCTCCAGTTCAGCGGAATATTCCGAACGCAGCGACTGATAGGCTCTCTGAGTCGACACATTAAAGTGCCACCGATTACAATCCAGAACAGGATGAGACCCAAGGCCATTTTGATGATGGCTTTTTGGTGGATGTCCGCCTCATCTGAAGCAAGAGTCAGAAAGGAAATCGCTGTAATTATGCAAAAGGAGTAGACAGCGAGTGCTTTGATCAGATGGCCGGAGGTTATTCTCATCGGTCCTTACCTAAAGGCTCACTGCAGCGAGAATAGATGACAAGAAGCAATAGCCATTCTGAGCCTCATGCCCAATTATAGTCAAGAATACACCAAAACTCCCAACCACTCTACCACACATTGTGATGTTGTCAAGCAGAACAGAACTATCCTGTTTTTAGCATATTCTGAGCTTGTCCTAATGCCGAATCCGTTGCTCTTGTGGAGAACAGGGAATGGTGGTATCCTGTATGGAGCATGGCGCGCAGGCCAGTAATTGGCACTGGTACTGGAGCCAACATTGCCTCTAAGGACTTGGTGAGGTCAAGAACGCATGAAAAAAGCAAGTGCATTCGTAGTTCTGCTAGTCCTGATTCCCATTGTTTTGGTAACACAATGTAAAAGTAAAGAGTATCCCCCCGATTATAAAACCACCACCCCGATACTGATCACTGATATCGAGGGCAACAACGAAGATCCTTTCTTGTTGCGGGCAAAGGATGGCACTATTTATCTTGTCTGGTTTTCGGAACGCAGCGGCAATGCGGATATCTACATGAAGACTTCCAAGGACGGCAAAATATGGAGCGAGCACACTGTCATCATCAAAGGTGGCGGCGCAAGCAACTTTTATCCCTCATTGGCACAGACAAAAGACGGCAAGTTTCACTTGACCTGGTTCCGCATTGATGCAAAAAGCAAAACATTTAGTATATGTTACACCAATTCCGATGATGGCACCAAGTGGGGCAAAACTCAAGCCATTACACCCCGGCACAAAGGTTATAACTGGGTGCCAACAATCGTGGCTGCCAAGGATGGCAGCATCTGGATCGCCTTCTCTTCGGGCCGGACCGGCAATAAGGACGTTTTTGTTGTGCAGTCGAAAGACGGCGGCAAAACCTGGCAGGAGCCAATCCAGGTAACAAAACATAAAAATCATGATGACCTGCCCAACATCGCGCAGAAGCCGGATGGCACTTTTCTTATAGTATGGACGAACTACGTTCCAGAAAAGGCTGATTACTTATCCAAAACTGCTGATATTTATTACGCCACATCCAAAGAAGGTAAGATATGGAGCGAGCCTATCGCCATTACAAAAGATAATTATACAGATACGATTCCCGAAATCTTTTCTAACTTGGGTCAAAGCGAATTCTTTGTGGCCTGGTGCTCACCGAATGGTGTCTGGGACCTACCCTTGTCAGATTTAAAGGCTGTGCCTAAACACCTTTTAGGCAGCAAGCCCGGCGGCTACTCACCCCGTGTTTTACCCTTGACCGACAAAGACTACCTTGTCGCTTGGACCGGAAGCAACAAAAAAGGAAAACAGATCTATAGTTATCATATAAAAAAACCTTATAGGTGCAAAAAGGAAGAGTCTGTATCTGCACAAGAATGGTCTCAAATAAGATCCGAGGACATAGCCCAAACAGGACCTGGATGGAGTACTCCAATATACATCGAATCCAATGATGAAAACTGGGAAGATGGAGTCTACATCTCAGGAAATGGTAAAAAACTCTACTTCACCTACTATCCAGGACAAGACCTCCTTGCCGACTTTGCAGCAGAGAAGTTTGCTGGAGACTTAAACGTGTACGTCAGCGAAAAAGAACAAGACGGGCAATTTAGAACGAAAAGAAAGTGTGATCAATATTACCTTTCCGAAAATATCTTTTCTGAAGGAGGGACGATGATAGCACCTAATGGAGACATTTACTATCACTCCAACAGACAAGGAGTCGAAGATAACTCTTACGATACAGATATTTACAGAAACGAAGAAAGATTAGAGTTTAATGACGAAGAAGAAGACCAGAATCCACATTACTGCTCTGCAAGTGACGAATTATACTTCGACGTACGAGACAAAGAAATATGGATTTACAAAAACGGCAAGAAACAAAAAATGCCCCCTCCAATCAACAAACCTGGAAGCTCAAGTTTCCAACCTTTCCTAACACCTGACGGTAAAACAATGTATTTAACAACAAACAGAGGGGACATACCCAGCCAAGGACCTGCAATCTACAGGTCCCAAAGAATAAACGAGGATGATTGGACAGAACCCGAACCAGTAGTATGGAGTAAAATAGGAGTTGGAGAAGGAACACTGACAGACGATGGTCAACAATTATTCTTCATACAACTATTTAGATCCCCAACGGGAAAATACACATCAGACATGTACTACATAAAAAGACAATAAGATAATTTCTGAAAAGCAGTGTAGGAGGGACAGGAAGAAAGAAGTTAATGAAAACAATAGCTTGTTGTGATAGAAAAGTTTTTTGATTGATTTATCAATATTACAATCAATATCTGTACATCTTGACTGAAGCATTTAAGTAAGAGACTATACCATAAGACATCCTTCCAATAAGATGCAAAACGTCAAAATTCTTCGGCAAATTCTTGACTCCATTTTGTCACCACAAATACTGATTTTGCTTAAATCGAGTCCAGATATATATCATTTTCTGGCTGAATATTGCAATTTTCGAAAAAATATCGGGCCTGTGGAGGATTCAATGAACGTTACTAATTGGGGAGAGCTGGATTCTCACAAAAACTCCGGCTTCCGAGGAGCCTTAGCACTAATGGCAGCGCTTGCCGGTAAACACAGAACTGCGATATTGGGCGCCATTCCTTGACTCATCGATTCGCGAGAATGAAACACTAAAAAGGCTTGCATTTTCAGAAAGATTTGATATTGTACAAACCAAGGTGTAAAACTCGTGGTTTAGCCGACATAAGCAAGAAACTTTGACTATAATCTGGAGGAGCAAATGATGTGGTGGAGAAGTCTCACTTCTTTAGTTGTGATTGCAATTTCAAGTGGATTGGCCGGGGCAACATACTATCCCGTTTCCGCTGATCCTTCGTGGCCAAGCGGCAAGAAAGAAAGACAAGGAGCACTATGAAACGACGCGACTTTTTGAAGGCAATGTCGGCTGCTATCGCCACGATCGGTTCTCTGCCCGAACCAGCCATGAACCGGACCCGTGTGCGCAAGCCGAATGTCATAATCCTATTCATTGATGACCTGGGATATGGTGACCTGGGCAGCTTCGGCTGCCGCGACATTCCCACGCCCCACATGGACTCGCTTGTGGCTAAGGGCGTGAAGTGCACAAATTCCTATATCACCAATCCACCCTGCTCGCCCAGTCGGTGCTGCATCATGACCGGCATGTATACGCAACGATTCGGCAAGTCCGGCATGGCCAGAGGCCTCTCCATCCCCTCAGACCATCCAACTATGGCCGAATTCATGCGGGATGCGAGCTATGTGACCGGGATGATCGGGAAGTGGGATATCGGCTCCAGGGAGCAGGGTCCGCTGGACCGCGGGTTCATGGAAGTCGCCAGGTCCGCACCGAGCAAGAAGCCATTCATCTGCCTGAGGCCCGACGGATCCGAAGTGTTCCGGACCGATCTCGATGGCGACTACATGGCGGAGTTTGTGGATCGGAATAAGGACAAGCCCTTCTTCTTGTATTTCTCGCCGAATGCCATCCACTCGCCCAGCAGGGACACGCCGGCGCGCTATCAGAACCGCTCCAGAGCAACGGGGAAGCGCAAAGCCCTGGCAGGTGCCTTGATCGCGGTGGACGATGCGGTCGGGAAACTGCTGGCCATGCTCAAAAAGCACAACCTGGAAAAGGATACAGTCATTCTTCTTACCGGGGACAACGGCCCGAACCTTGGGGAGCAGGGAAGTGCTGAGCCCTATCGAGGCGGTAAGGGCAAAGGCACCCAACTCGAAGGCTGGGTACATACGCCGACGATCGTGTCTTGGCCCTCAGGTATTCCGTCGGGAAAAACTTACGAGGGACTCATGTGCACGATGGACTTCTACGCCACGGCGGCCGCTGTTGCCGGTAAGGACCTGCCGAAGCGATGTGAGGGAAAGAATCTGCTGCCGTATCTGAGGGGTGAGATGACGGGCGATGTGCATGAGGAATTGTTCTGGCACAATGTGGATCCACAGGATGCACCGCGGCGAAACCTCCGTGCGATGCGATGGAAACAATGGCGGCTGATCAAATACCCCGACGGTTGGCGGCTCTTCGACCTGAAAGCCGATCCCAAGGAAACCCGTGACCTCGCCAATGCCCGTGCAGATGTCACAGCCAGTATGCGGAAACGCTACGATGCCTGGACCGCAGAACTGCCGCCTCCGGATACCTCATGGAATGCCCCCAACAATAGCGGAGGCGGCCGCATGCCCCAGGGGTGGGGCTGGGCCACAGATGCCAAGACGGAAAACTGGAAGGGCCAGAAGAATAATCGAAAACGGAAGTGAAGAAGAATGACTCTTAACTGAACATAGTATAAGGAAACAGAACCGTGTCAGAATTAACAAGGCGTCAATTTGTCAAACGTATAACTGCTGTTGGGGCTGCGTGTACAATTGGTTTTCCCAGTCTCCTTAGAGGGCGGGGACTTAACGAAAAGCTCCAGGTTGGATTTGTTGCTACAGAAGGAAGGGCCAAAGCTCACACCAAGGCTTCACACGAAGCAGGGCTTCAATGCATTGCCTTTGCTGAGGTTGATCGTACTCGGTGGGGCGGCGTTCTCCAGAAAGAAGGCTGGGAAGGTGCAACCGGCTATACGGATTGGCGAAAATTACTTGAAAACCACGCTAAGGAACTGGATGTCATCTTTGTTGCCACGCCGGATCACTCTCATTTTGCGCCAAGTATGACAGCCGTCTCCATGGGGATTCATTGCTATACAGAGAAGCCTTTGACCTGGTCTGTCCGTGAAGCGCAATTGCTTACGTCTGCCTATGCCAAGAATACGAAGGTTGTAACCCAGATGGGAAACCAGGGTCATGCTGATATGGGTTGGCGTAGGGCCTATGAATACATCAAAGCCGGCACTATCGGCGAAATCAAAGAGTTCCACAGTTGGACCAATCGACCAGTCTGGCCGCAAGGAGGGAAGCGTCCCGCTTATACTAGTCCAGTTCCTGAAACTCTGGACTGGGATGCCTGGATAGGTCCTGCCCCGATAAGGCCTTATGCCGGACCCAAGAAGGGAAGCAAACGAGGCCGCGGACCTTATCACCCGTTTAATTGGCGCGGTGTGGTTGATTTTGGTTGTGGCGCATTAGGTGATATGGCCTGCCATATTACAGACGGCATTTATGCGATCATGGAACCAGACTATGCGGCGACTGCCGAGCCAATCATTATCACAGATCCTGTAGAAGAACAGTGGCCGCGTGGAATGGTGGTTAAATGCACCTACCGCGCCAAAGGCAGTTGGCCCGAATTTACGACTTACTGGTACGAAGGCAAAGATAAAAACGGTAAACCTTATATGCCCGAAACTCCCGAGGAACTTAAGGCTGAAGGACGCAAATTACCTACCAACGGAAATCTTATTATCGGCACCAAGGGCAAGATGATGAGCAGTGGCGCCTACTGGGGCAGTCCAGCTTTGATACCTTACTCCAGAAACAGGGAATTTGGCGCTCCAGAGCAATTTCTTGAACGCTCACCAGGCCACCACGCAGAGTTCTTTATGGCGTGTCGAGGGGAGAAGCCGCGTGAATACAGCAAGTCCAACTTCTCGTACTCCGGCCCTATGACTGCCAGTATGCAGCTTATCAATCTCTGTGCTCGCGCAGGCAAGAAGCTTGAGTTGAATGAAGCCGGCAAGATTGTTAATGATCCAAAGGTCAACGAGCTGACCTGGCGAGAACCTCGTAAGGGATGGGGGCCGCTTGAGATGAAGATCTAAAGATAACATCATTTGCGCTTATCCTGGTGCACCAGGGGCAAGTTCATTTTTGAAATAACCCCGAAATTAGTGGAAGGATTCATTGATGAACAAGAATATGTTTTGCGTAATCATTGTGCTGACCTCGGTAGTGTCCGGCCATTCCGCCCAGGCCGACAAGCCTCATATCGGCCATTGGGCATTGACCCTCCCCAATGGAGGCCCCGGTTGGCTTGGGATCACTGAGGAAAAGGGAGGCTTGGACGCCGCCATACTCTGGGGAGGCGGCAGTGTGAAACCGGTGAGTTCGGTCAAAGTCAAAGGCGATCGCCTCGTAATCACGCGCGTAGAGGTTCAGAGACGTGGAGCAGACAAGGGCAAGAAAATTACCGAAATCATCACGGGGACTCTTTCAGGCGACAACCTGAAACTCGTCACCGTCAAAGCCAAACCCAACGGCAGGGAATTCGGCCGCGCGGAGTTCACGGGCAAACGCACTCCGCCCCTACCGCCTCGGCCGGATATGTCCAAGGTCAAGTTCAGAGCGCCCGTTACGCTCTTCAACGGCAGGAACCTGGACGGCTGGAAGTTGACCGATCCCGCGAAAGCCAATGGCTGGACCGCGGAAGACGGCGTGCTGGTCAATAAACCGATGCAGCCCAAAGGCAAAGGTCATGTTTCCTATGGCAATCTTCGAACAATCGACGAATTCGAAGATTTCAATCTGAAGTTTGAGGTCAAGGTACCGGAAAAATCCAATAGCGGCGTCTATCTTCGAGGCATCTACGAGCTTCAAGTCCTCGATTCTTACGGAAAACCACTCAGTCCCCACAATATGGGCGCTATCTACAGCCGCATCACGCCGGCGGTGAGCGCGGAGAAACCGGCTCGGCAATGGCAAACCTTCGATGTTACCTTGCTTGATCGACACGTAACTGTAGTCTTGAATGGAAAAACGATTATTGATAACAAACCACTGCTGGGTTGTACCGGTGGAGCACTTTGGTCTGACCCATTGAGGCCCGGCCCCCTGTATCTGCAGGGCAATCATGGAGCTGCGAGTTTTCGGAAGATTGTGCTTACGCCAATCCTTAAAGAGTAAGAGTTCGGATATGGCGCAAGGCCGAATAGATGGTTCTGAGAAGATAGGATGGAAGCAAATGAGACCACACTCTGAATATTCCAGCAAAGCATCACGAATCAGCCGACGTCATTTCTTGAGGTACTGCGCGGTCGGTGGTATCGTTGCAGGGGGCACATCAGCGGTGTGGGCAATGTCTGAGCCGGCAAGAAAGTCAGTTGCGGTTGCAAGCAGGCGTCCCAACATTATCTTCATCTTTGCCGATGACTGGGGCTACGGTGATCTGGGCATACATGGCAGCACGTTCTGCAATACGCCCAACCTCGACCGCATGGCGAAGGAGGGAATCGACTTTCAACAGTTCACCGTTAACAACCCGGTCTGTTCGCCCAGCCGGACGGCCGTAATGACGGGACAGTTCCCGGCGCTGCATTGCATTCACCAGCATTTTGCCTCGGTGGAGCACCATCAGAAAGCGGGAATGCCTGACTGGCTGGATCCCGGGCTGCCGCTGCTTCCGAAGCTTCTCAAGGAGGTGGGCTATGTCACGGGACATTTCGGCAAATGGCATCTCACCAATCGTCATATCCCGGATGCGCCGCTGCCTACGGAATACGGATGTGACGAATATGGTGCGTTCAACGTTCCAGGCCTGCAGATCAAGACAGGCGAGACGTGCCCGCGAACGGTTGATTTCATTCGTCGCCACAAGGATCAAACGTTCTTCATCAATGTGTGGCTGCATGAGACTCATACGCCGCACTACCCGCAGAAGGAATACATGAAGAAGTTTACGCATCTTGACGAGCAAAAACAGGTATATGCATCTGTTGTGGCCGAGGCAGATGCCGGTATCGGAACCATTTTCAGCACGTTGAAGGAGCTTGGACTGGACAAAGACACATTGGTGATCTTCTCGTCCGACAACGGTCCGGAATGGACCGGCAAGCGCACAACCCAGGATGACAACTCCACCGGTCGGGGCCTGGGAACTTACTATTCTGTGGGACAGACGGCGGGTCTTAAAGGCCAGAAACGCTCACTCTTTGCCGGAGGCATTCGTGTTCCCTTCATTGCCCGCTGGCCGGGGGTGATCCCCAAGGGAAAGGTCGATCGAACTTCAGTCCTTACCGCTGTGGATCTGTTTCCCACGTTCCTCGAACTGGCGGGACAGCCTGTGCCGGCGAATATCAAGCTGGACGGCGAGAGCATCTTCGTGGCACTCAAGGGTCTCGGATTCAAACGAACTCAACCCATTCACTGGGAGTGGCGTGGCGGTCATGGGCCGCCGTATCTCTGGCCTCACCTGGGGATTCGGGATGGCAAATGGAGGATGTTGATCAACCAGGAGCTAAATCGCAGCGAATTGTACGATATCGAAGCCGATTGGGCGGAGACGACCAATGTAGCAAGGGAGAATCCTGATGTGGTAAAAATGTTGACGAAGAAGGCGCTGGCATGGAAGAGGTCACTGCCCACAGAACCGCCTGCGAATTGCTTTTCGAGCTTGCGGACGAAGCATCAGTAAGCTTAGTGACAGGATGTGTTTGCAGTAACATAGTTTTTGCTTAATGGCATACAGGATTTCGTAATGAACAGAAGAGATTTCTTGAGGAACACTATTACGGCGATTGGAGGGATTGCTCTGGGAATGGAAGCACTTGCTGCCGATAAAGGCAAAGCAAAGCTTACAGGTAAGAAGCCAAACATCGTTCTAATCATGTCGGATGATCAGGGCTGGGGCGAGACAAGCTATAACGGGCACCCGCACCTGAAGACACCGGTCCTCGATGAAATGGCGTCGAGTGGACTTCGGCTGGATCGCTTTTACGCCGCTTCACCCGTGTGCTCGCCTACGCGTGCCAGTTGTATGACCGGGAGGCATGCAAACAGGTCGGGAGCATTTGGCGCGGGTTGGAGCACGCGTCCGGAGGAAGTCACCATTGCTCAGATTCTGAAGGAAGCGGGATACCGAACCGCGCACTACGGGAAATGGCATATTGGAGCGGTGAAAAAGGAATCTCCTCTTTCACCCAATAGCATGGGCTTCGACGAGTGCCTTTCACACGACAACTTCTTCGAAATGGATTCGGAGTTGAGCAGGAATGGAGGCCCTCCGGAATCATTCGTCGGCGACGGTTCCGAGGTCATAGTCGACGAGGCGTTGAAATTCGCCCGGAAGGTTGTGAAAGAAGAGAAGCCCTTCTTCATCGTTATTTGGTTCGGGTCACCGCATGATCCCTATTCAGGATACGAAAAAGATGTCGCTCCTTTTAAGGGGCTTGGCGATGAGATCGCAAGGCGTTTTGCGGAGATTACGGCGATGGATCGGGCGATCGGAACATTCCGGAACGGCCTGGATGAAATGAAAGTTCGCGGAAATACGTCACTCTGGTTCAACTCGGACAATGGAGTCACCATCGAGGGAATTCCCGAAGATCAAAGACAGCATCTCTACAATGGGGGCCTTCGAGGGCATAAATCGCAACTCTACGAAGGAGGTGTGCTGGTGCCTGGGATCATCGAATGGCCCGGCGTCATTGCCACTCCTCGCGTGAGTAAAGTTCCCTGCGTCACCTCCGACATTCTTCCCACACTCATCGACATTGTAGGTGTGGATTATCCCAGGCCGGGTCGTCCGCTGGATGGTATCAGCCTGAAACGGCTCATTGTCGAGGGGATTATGGACAAGCGTCCAAGACCGATAGGCTTCTGGGGTTATGACCACAAAGCCGAGAGGAAGAACAAGCCGTGGCTTGAGGACGTTAGCCCCAACGAGATGATTACCCTCACGGCGCGACAGAAGGCGAGACCACGGAACCGCAGGAACTCGAGAAAGCCTGCTTTTTCCAACCACAAGCATCCCGAGATGGTGCCTGAGAACTTCCGGATCGGCGCCGCCTGGGTAACGGACCGCTATAAGCTGCTCATGCCACGGGCAAGAGGGAATAAGGAGCAGATCCCTGAGCTGTACGATCTCGAGAAAGATCGTGAGGAGAAGAACAACATTGCCTCACAGCATCCAGAGATCGTGAAGGCAATGCGAGCTGAACTGCTTGAATGGCAGGAATCGGTGGAACGAAGTCTGACGGGCGCTGACTACTAGTCAGGGTCGTGTGAGGAAGTCTTGCGGAAAAAGGGAACAGATGCAGTTGTCGACGCGACAGGGCGGCAAGGGCACGCTCGCCGTATGGTACAAGTATTTATATTTGCCCGCAGTCGTAGCGAGGTTTACCCCGGTGCTCACCTTTCCTGTCCAGTTTCTTGCCGAAGACAATGCCAATCGCATAGCTGTGCGGATTCGCTGCGTTCTGGGTGACGGCGGCCCAACCGCCCGTATCCTCGAAGTTGATTCGGCATCCTTCTGAGCCGTAGTTCCACGGCGTGAAGAACCGGTAGCTGCCATCAGGATTGGAAACGACGTGCTCGGGAAAGACCGAGGTGCGCACTCCTCCCCAGGGGCTGAGGTTGCTCATCGGTTCATTCTCAAAGTTGTAGATCACGTAGCTGATTTCAATCACGCCTGCCCCGAGATCGCGATACTGGACGTAGACGAGAATACCGCTGCGATTGACACTGGCGTCCGGTATCTGTCCCCACGACACCACGGAATAGGCCCGCCGCTTGGCATCGTGGCGCGTCGCAAGGATGGGCGAATAGAAGGGTTTAGTATCCTTGTCTCGTGTGTAGATTCCGGACTGATGGACAAACGCATTCCCATACCGCCGTTTCTCGTGGGGCAGATCTCTACCGAGTAGATGCCCGTAGATCGTGGTGAATTGCCAAGTCTCGTCCATCCATTGGCTGTCCGGCTTCTGCGGCGGCATGGCCTCGCCGAAAGAAGAGCAGACGGAATACATCTGTCCACCTTTGCCGATACCGATCTCCCAACATCGCTCATCGGCGGACTTGTGCTGCAGCCTTGCGTGGAAGACTGATTTCTCGTCAAGATCTGGGTGCCAGTTGCTGTTGCGCGCCCAGGGTTGGAAATGGTGCTGGACCACCAGTTCACTCTTCTTCCCGTAAGAAGCGGGAGCCCCCGAGCCGGGGAAGAGATGAAGGATATCCGAGCTGTAAGATTCTGGAAAGGCATTGCTGCTGCAGATCAAGGGTAATACGCAGGTCATCACCGTGGAGTGCGCCTTCGAGTATGCCAAGGTTGGCACTTGTGTATTCCTTTTCATTTCTTACTATTCTCCGTTTGAACTGTCATTCGAATCACAGTATCCGGCTCATCCCAGTCATTCGTGTCACCTAGAGTCAAGCTGACGGCGCCGTCGGGCACCCGCAGGAGCTTTAGAAACGTCTGTTGCTAACCGTCGAATGGGGCTCGTACCCCATTCCTTGTTGGGTTTTGGGCCAAGCCACAATTCCAGCAGCCCACCTTCTGCAAAATCCCTGTGATAGAACCAGTAGGAGTTCAAGGGTTTGCCTTTAAGCTCGGCTTTTTGTATGTAGCAGTTCCCAACTGAGTTGTTGTGGGTCTTGATCTTGAATTCCTTGCCGGAATAATAGCGGGGATTGAGTGTGATTGTGATCTCATCAAACTCTGGAGCTGTAATTTCGTAGACAGGTTCTTTGGAACAGGTTCCGCGCAGGCTGAAAAGGCCGAGTTTCATTAGAGCACTAACCCCGCCCATCTGGCCCTGGTCCTCGTCGTGTCCGCCGTATCCGACGTTCGGATTCGTTCCGCCGTAGGCCTGGCAGCTGACGCGGCGAACCCATTTCTGTGAGAGCCAGGGATGCCCCACATGGTTGAACACATGAGCGCCGGAACATCCCGGTTGGTTGGCATAACTGATATACCCCTTATTATAGCTGTAGACAAAATCGGAGTCCGTGCTCTGTTCGAATGCATGGTTGAGTTTCGCGGCCAACTTCTCATGTCCTCCCATCATGGCAGCCAGTCCTTTAATATCGTGCGACACTCCAAAGGTCCCCTGCCAGGCGTTGGCCTCAACCCAACCCTGCCCTTTCAACGGATCAGTATGCACCCAGCTGCCATCGGCTTTCTTGGGAAAGACTAGGCCGATATCAGGATGCACCAGTGCCCGCCAGCCCATTGAGCGCTTTTGGAAGTATTCGGCATCTTCACGCCTGCCTATTTTCTCCGCCATCTGTGCCAGCGCCCAGTCCTCAAAAGCCCACTGAATGGTCTGTCCGGCCTTGCCCGGTCTCCAGCCATTCTCGATATATTCCCGGTCAACCTTCATCGCGCCGCCCGGCATATGATCCTTCTTCATCTGCTCAAAGGCGGACTGTGGATCAACCTTTTTCATAATCCCTTTCTGATACGTGGCGGCCATAAGACTTGTCGCCGGACATCCAGTCATAATTCCGCTGTAACCACCGGCGCACGGTCCACGTGGCAACTGTCCGCCAGCTGCGGCGTACTGTATCAGCGACGCGGAGAAATTGTCCAGGATCTCCGGCCAACCTAGCCCCCATAGAACATTCAGGTTCCACATCGTTAGCCAAAGGGCGTCGGAGTTGTACATGTGAAATTTCGTTTTTCCATCTCTGTCTTTGGGAATACTCTTCACCACGAGCGGAACAATGCCCTCAGCATCCGGCTCTCCCATAAAGGTTGGGTAGTCCCCACTCAGGTCGTCGATCTTATGCCGCCCCAGAAGAACGTGCCACAGGTCGGTATAGAACTTGACGCGAGTATTAAGATCACCGCCCTTGACCTCGATTTTCCCAAGCCATTCATTCCACTGGCGCCGGGCGTCACTTCTTACCCGGTCAAAATCCCAATGCGCACATTCGCCCTCTAAGTTGGCGCGTGCGTTTTCAATGCTGGTGTACGAAACGCTAATCTTGACCAGCACCTCGTCGCCTTTCTCCACATCATAAGCCAAGGCAACGCCCGCCTGCTCTTCGGGTAGGTTCTTGAAAAGATATTTCTTTACAGCCGTATAGTAACCAGTTTGAATTCGTTCTTTCGGAAGCGAATTGTGAAAATCCATGATGTCTTGGAGGTACTCCTCTGGCCCCTGCCACCCGTCCATATCTGCAATCGGACGATCAAATTCCATTACAAAAAACACATACGACAGCTTCGGCCCGCCCCAGAGACGATCGGTCATACCGTGGGAGCCTTCGATACGCATGGGACTGACCAGTTTGGCCTTGCCGTCTACGTAGCTGGTCGCACCGACAAAACCTCCTAATTGCAGGAGCAGTTTGGCTCTGGTCGCTTCACGGTACGTCAGACGATAGAAAGCCACGCGTTCGGTCGAGGTGTACTCGACCTGCGTCTTGTACCGATCAAGGAAGACCTTGTGGTAACCGGGTTCTATGATTTCCGTCTCATGCGAGAAACATGACTTCCATCCCTTCTCCCCAAGATTAGGATTCACTGCACCTGTAATCGGCATGATATTGACACCGGACATGATCCATGCGTGGATCTGCGCAAAACCGAGTATCTCATTAGTGTTGTAGTTGTAGCCGCCGCCACCTTGGTTCTTGTTACGGGTGTAGGCCGAGGCACAGATCAGGCCGAAGGGGCGGCTGCCGGGCGTGCAGAAAAACCACCGTCCTCTACCGGTCTCAATGGTCGGGTCTACATAAGATACGTAATCCGTGAACTCGTGCTTCCGCCTCACTTCGGGGCGAGCGTCGGGATCGTAATAGACTTCGATTTCAGAGAGACCAATATGCTCGCCGATGCCATCAACAACGTCCAGCCTCATTCCGGTAACCGTGCGCGTTTCGAAAACCACGGTTTTCGCCGAACCGTCGTTGGGAACTGCGTAGATATCTACCTTCGAGCCGTCGCTGAAAGTCAATACACAAGCGGCCATATGTTCTTCGAGCGTTGGGCGGTCGTATACGACTACCTTGTTGATCTTCCGCGCGGTGTCCCATTTCAGTTCGAGGCCTTTCGGGTGATGAATCCATCCAAACCACAAGTTTGGACTGCCGCCGATCCACTCTCCGCTTCCGTCCTGCTGTTTCACGCCGTCAACCGCCGCGCATGGCTCTTCTCCGGGTCCTGTGACTGTGGCGAGCGGGGCGAGGTTCTCATCGGTTTGGCCATAACAATATATCGGCACGAACAGAGTTGAGATCAGGCTCAGGCTGACAACGACCATCGAGGTAACCCCGGCATACGTCTGGCTATCGTTCATCGTCGGTCTCATATTTCACTACCTACTAATGTCAGACAGTCGCCAGCGCAGATTGCGAAAGCGAGGTCTGGCTCCATTCCAGGGTTTTCCTACCCGCGTAGCGTTTCCTTCGCTGCCACGCTTAGGCTTCAGGCGTTCTTCAGGAGTAAGCTTGAGTCGTCTAATGTCTTTCCAACTGCCTAACGTATCTCCGCCCGGGTTGTGAAAGTCCTGCAGCCTCAGAACAACCGACTGCCATTGAACACCGCCGCGTAACTGTACTTTCGCCGCATAATCATCAATCACGATAACCAGTGTGTTCGATCGTTCGGCCAGAACGTCGATCGCAAGTGCGGTGCCTTCGGGAGCAGCGTATGTTTCATCCGCGATCTTGTGCGTGCTACGGGCCCATTCATCCGGCTTGTACGTGAACCACTCCTTCTCCCAGTGACCCTCGAATGACTCTATCAATAGCGAGGGATTGCGCGTCGCTCGCACGCCCGCCGCCACAAGTTCTCCCGCGGTTACGATTTGCAGCAAAGACGAGACGTTGAGCGATTTCGCCGTATAGGCTCCGTAGTAGTATCCCGCGCCGGAAACCGGTTCGTCGAGCGGATATGTAACATTGGCGTAAACCCACAGAGGCCTTTCGACATTGCTCAGTGGCACCTTCGCAGTCCACACGCCGTCGGTCTGCTCGGGTTCGGCGTGATGCCAGAAGCGATGTTTCGTATTCTGCATATCTTCCGGTCTTTCGTCCGCCTTGCCATGCTGTGTGTAGAATATGTCCACTGAAAGCACGGACTTTGAACGATCCGGCCGAACGCTGAAGCTCGGCACACCGTCATCGGTCTTCAGCGCCAGTGTCGTTTCAGGTGTCTGAGGAAACGAGAAGCTGTCGCGCAAGTGCTGATCCATCCACAACATCGTGGCGACTTCGTACTGTGAAGTGTCCTGATGGTTGTGGTGCGGCGAACAGGTGACTCGCCGCTGGTCCGCCCCGATTTCAGCAATTGCCTGAGGCAGATCACTGATGCGTCCGTGGAAGTCATTCGACGGATTGAGGAAGATGATCGGGCAGGAAATCTTCCTCAGGCTCACATCATCGCCAAGCGTCGCACGGTACAGCGGACTGTTGTTGTGACGATCGCTGATGCCTCCGCAGGACGGCGCCGCAGCTTTGACTCGCCGGTCCATGGCCGTCATGACCGTCAGCTTGCCGCCCATCGAGTGGCCGTAGACCCCGAGCCGATCGGGATCGACTTGCGGCTGCTGTTCCAGAAACGTCAGAGCCCGGCGAGCGGCCAAGGCGCAAAGAAACCAGCCGCTGTTTCGCGGCGATTCCACTTCGTCGAGCGTCCACGCCGCAGGTTTTGCACTTGGAAACACATTGCCGACATTCCTTCCCGGAGCATGATAACCGTCCACAGCCCCCCAGTCGGTCGTAAGTCTGTACTTCGGATTGTCCGTCCTGCCCTCCCAGAATAGCTTCACTTCCGCAGGCGTGACTCTGTATTCGGGAGCATTGATCCTGCCCGCCCAGGCGATGGAAATAGTGGCATAGTCCCGCTTGGCGTTGGCGAGAACGGCACGATAATCGGCATACTGCCCGCCCCCGTGTATCTGGACCAGACCTGGAAAATCCTTGCCCCTCTTGGGATAGCCGTACACCGCAGCCATCTTAGCCTTTTGGCCCTTGAAGACGCCGATACGATAACGCACGATGCGCAGCACCACATCGTCTTCTTCCCATTCTTTGAGAACTTCGACTTCGAGAGGTTCCGCACGAGGATCAAACCCCGCCCACATTTCCACAAAGTTGTTCGGAGCTCGCACATCCTCAAGTGTAGGTAGTGTATCATGTTCGCTTCCTGAAACGACTGCGCATCCCATGAACAAAATCGTGAACAGCGATGTGAAGAACTTCATATTATACAGCACTTTCGAATTAAGGTGGCTCTTTTACAGAGGCAACTCGCCTCGCTGGTCAACCTGGGGATTTTTTATCTCGCAGGTTCAACTTATGCTTCTGAGTAAGGCCATCGAGCATCATTGTCACCAACGTACAGCTCATGCAGTAATCCTTAACACCGATGCCCTTGCCCGAAACGGAGTTGTAATGCTCGTTGATGCCGTTCGTGATCGCGTTAGCGATGGTCTTGTCACAAATGTCGGCTGCAAGGTCCGCATGCCCATAGGCGGCTAGGCCCGCGGCAATTTGGTAGTTGGTGGGAGGCCAAACGTCACCGCGCCAGAAGCCGTTGGATTTCCATCGTGGGTCCGTGCGATCGACCGTCGGGACCGGCAGCGGCGTCTGCCAGGCGGCAGTGGCGAGCACTTCGGCCATGCGCCTTGCCATAGCCTTGGTGGGGACACCTGCTGTCAACGGAATCCAGCTACCGATGGTCACCACCGGGACCTTTTCCATGGTATCACGCTTGACTGATAGAAACGTTCCAGCTTCTTCGTCCCACATGTGGTCTCTCATCGCCTTGATAGCCTTGTCTATCCGTCGTTTTCGCCGTGCTTCCATCTCTCGGTCTCCGACGATTCTGGCCAGCCGGGCGAGGCTTCTTTCGCCCATGATAAGGTATGATGTGTTACCCGTGACGCAGATGTTTCCGTACCAGGCACCTTCGCTGGGGCCTTTGCGCGACGGATGAGCCGTCAGCTTGAGGTTATCCATGTTGCATTCGTAGTCAAACGTTTCCCAGCGTGCATGTTGTAGTTTTCCGCTATAGGAACCGACCGTGACCAATCCGATACTGTTCAAGTCCCGCTCGCGCCAGTACCAGTCGTGAAACCGTTCGAGCCGTCCTAAGCATTGTTCAAGAAGCTGTTTGTCGCCGTTGCGACGATAGACACGCTCAACACCCCAGGCCAGGATCGGTATCTGTGAAAACTGTCGAACCTCTTGCGGTGCGGTCTTGATCGCAACGGTAATCATATCCTGCGCATAGTCGGGCATCTTCCGGTTTCAGCGATCCTGGAAGTCCCAGTAATTTTGGAAGATATCTCGTATTACCTTCTTCTTGCTGGGCAAAATGCTCAGTAGATCGACTACGAACATAGTGTCCCAAATCCATTGCCCCTTGTAGTACGGTCCGCCCGGGACGATCCAGGTGTTCTTCAATGGTGGCCTCGGCGGCATAATCTTCTCGAGAATGCACTTACGAAAAACCGTCTCGGCAAGGTTTATGACTTCTTCGCTGTCCGATTCGAACACAGAGCGAATGTCGGAATTCATATTATCGCTCGAAACGCCTGCGCCGGCGGCGATATCATCCGCAGCCATTGCCAATTGTTCGAGCAAGGGCGATAGTGCTATTCCGCTGCCGGCGATTTTGAGGAATTTACGTCTTCTCACAGGACTTCTCCTAAAGTAGTTTTTTGAGCAGTTCGGTATCTATCTCCACCTTGGGGGCAAATTTCCGCGAACCGACATATTGCAGCAGGCTGTGCAAGAGCTGGCGAGCCTCAGGTTTGTCCTGATGACCGAGTAAGTCGATGGCACAGATCAGCATCTTGCCTTTGTCGACCTTCGTTTCAGCGATCAGGCCAAGCTTGCTGTTGCGTACGAAATTATCGATCACCTGAACCGTAGGACGGTAATTGTCTGGCGTTTCATCAAGCTGGATGGGCCGCGAGTTCTTCACCAGATGCCACCACTGCCAGTTACTGTGGAACTCAGTTGGAAACTCAGCCAAAGCAGGCGATTTGGGATCGCAAAGAATACCCAGGGTGCCCGGTGGTAGTGGCAGGCCTCGCTTTTTAGCAGCCACACTAAACATCGGCGACCAGAAATCGGTCTGGAATCCCCCCGGAACACTGTAGGGCAGCTTATCAAGCTTTGGAAGCAGTAGGACCCTGCCGCCTGAAGCGAGGTGTTCCTGAGTTTTCTCGGCCTCGAAACTGCCTGTAACCATCACACCTTCAGGAACATTGGTATCAACCTTAGGCGGATATACCCAGATGTCATAATCATTGCGATACTTCGTCCCCTCGATAACCAGTGTAATCGTAAGTCTTTGGGGAGCCGCTACTTTATCAAGCGGCATAGAAAACATATCCACATCAGAAACTTCACCCTGCTTGATAGTTATTTTATCGAACGCCTTACCCACGATCTCTTTATCTTTGCTGTAGGTGACTGTCCAGATAACCTGTGCGTCGGGCATGTCGGCGGGGCCGTAGTGGGCGATCTGCACCCGGCCGATGAACGTCTCATCGGTCGTCCACGTGTACTTCTTCATGCGCAGCAGCGGGACGGTCTCGCAGCAGAACTGTAGCCACGACTCAGGTGTAATTAGCTCCTTGGATTCCATGAACACATTGAGGATACCGACCAGTGCCGTTCCCTGGCCGGGAAAGTCTTGGATGTCCAGCAGTTGGAAACCACCAAAGCCAGGCGTCCGCAAGGCCGCCTCAATATCTTCACGGTGGCAGATGACTGACAACGCGCCTGAAGCGTGCACGAAATCGTTGGCCTGATCGAGCATACCCGTCGCTTTGAGCCGCTCGCGAAAGATTTCCAGATTCCTCGCCCGCGTCACGCCCGTGTATTTCGGGATCTCGCGGAAGTCGGGGGAGACCTGAAACGACCCGTTCTCGTGACTGATAACCGGAACAGGAATGCCGGCGATTGACTCGCTGAAATCAACCATTGTTGAGGGCGAACGGTATTCGATGTGTGCGTTTGGAAAGTCGCCTTGGAAGAAGGCCCCGCGAACCGGAAGTGTCTTGCCCGTCTTGCAAGTGACCCAGAAGTCGTCACCTTCAGCCATGTGTGGATTCCAATGCACATTGTTGGAACCTTGGGCGTACAGGTGGCGCGGGTCGATCTCTTTGAAATGGGCGACCATGTCGAACATGCCCTGATTGCGGCCTAGCTCGTTGCCGAGCGTGAACATAACAAAAGACGGGTGATTGCCGAAGGCCTTGAAGATCAACTCTCCCTCGCGTTTCGCGTATTCGTAAAGTGATACCGTTTTCAGGCTGCTTTCCACATCGAGTCGGTCAATGTTGTGGATGGCGGCTTCCTTATCTTCAGGGGCCCGAAAACCGCTGCGTTTGTTTGGGATTTCGGCCTGAAAATACACACCCAATTCGTCGGCCGCCTCAAATGCCGCTTCCGGTGGACACCATGAATGGAAACGGTAGTGGTTGATGCCGTACGACTTGGCAATGGACAAGACGCGCAGCCAACCGGCTTTGTCCATGGGCGGATAACCGGTCAGAGGGAACAGACAGCAATCGTTCTTGCCCCGCAGGAAGACCGATCTGCCATTGATTTTCAGACGGTTACGCTCCTTTGTAAACTCACGCATCCCGAAGCTGACTGATTGCTGATCTTTATATAATTCTCTGCCTGTCATTGTTTCGAGATTGAGACTCAGGCGGAGCATGGCCGGTTGGAATTCGTCCCAGAGCGGCACATCGCCGCCTGGTTTGTAGGTGAACTCGACGACGTTTTCCCGCTCATCCGCCTTGACCTTGACAGATTGGGTCTTGAATGTTGTGGGGTCGTCGACATTGTAGCTCTCGCACCCCACCGTGATTTGGATCGATGCCGACTTGCCCGTGATATTGCCGACCACCGCGCGAACGCGGGCCTTCTTTTCCATCGCGTTCGGATAGACCTGTATGTCATTGAGCCAGACAGGGGCGGTGGCGCGGAGCTCCATCCTGCCGACGATTCCGTTCCAGTTGGTCTGGGTCCGTTCATCGACCGCGTGCGCCGGACCGATTGGAGGCAGCCTGGCGTTATCGACAAGTACGGTGATTATATGTTCGCCCGGTGTCATCGCACCTGTCACATCGAAAACCTGGGGTGCGCTGAGCGTGTCTTCCCAGCCGCAGAAAGTTCTGTCTACCCACACCCGAGTGTTCTTGGTCCGTTCCAGGAGCAGGGTAATGCGCTTGCCATCCCAGGCTTCGGGAATCGTCACACGGCGCTGATACCAGGCAGGACCCTTCCAATACCATACCCGCGAGAGCCGATCTATGCGTTGTTCGTCTTTCTTGATGCCTTTGCGGTTCTCGTCGGTCGTACCGGGCAGTTGAACGGTATCGTCGAACTCCAGAGCAAACCACCTCTCCGCAACGCCGACGTCCTCGGCATCGAGACGGAACTTCCAGATCCCGTTCAACGGAAGGGTTGTCGATACAGTCTCGCCGGAAACAGAACGGGTCACCAGAAAGGCCATGCAGCAGAATGCAGCCCATGCTTTTGCGTTGCGCATCTCCATATCATCAAATTCCTCTTGCCGAAACTTGTAATGAACTTATCGTCAACGTCAGAACAGGTCCTTACTCGGGGATTGGCCATTGGCGAATACTCCCAATATTTCTTTTGATTCTTCAATGCCTTGATTGTCTATACACATTCAGCGTTTCACCTAAGCAAGAATCCTCATTGTTAAGGTTGCGGAGTTGCATTTGGATCCCATAGCTTTCCAATTTCCGCCAATGTCTTAAAACTGGATTCTATGATCTTTCCGTTGTTGTCAGGGCCGACATTGAGCAGGAAATTCGAATTCCTGCTATGTGCCGTGGCCATCTGTCCCATGATGCCCTTGGCACTATTGGCGCGGGCCCCCTTGCCTATCCAGAACCATCCCTGCTCCAGTTTCCAGCATGTTTCGCCCGGCGCGGTGTTCGCCTCGGGAAAGGGCCTCGATTCCTTTACGGCAATGTCGAGAAATAGGGTGCCTTTCTTGCCCCAGTCCCACCAATTCGAGCTGGCAATGACATTAGGATGTGTGCGGCGTATGCCTTTGATGAACTCCCGGGCCTCTTCCGCGGGCATAATCCCGGGGTCGAGCGCATCATTCCAGATATAGAACACATCCGGATACTTTTCGATCAGCTCGGTGATCTGTTTCTTCTGGAATTCATTCTGTTCTTCCAGCGTATGCTTTGCGGGGTCGCATTCGGGCGGCAGAACCTTAAACTTGCCCTTGTTCTTCCCTGTGTCAAAACCGGGATGACGCCAGCAGTAGTAGAGCCCCACCTTCAGGCCTTGGCTCTTGAAGGACTTGATGAACTGCGCGACAAGGTCCTGCTTGTAGGGGCACTCGGGGTGCATGATGTCATAGGTCGTGTGTTCGCTGTCCCAGAGGCAGAAGCCCGCGACGTGCTTGGCCGTCAGGACAGCGTAGGTCATCCCGGCCGACTTGGCCGCGTCGGCCCAGGCGTCGGTGTCGATCGTTCCGCCGGGATCGAAGTCGGCCGGACTATGGTAGCCCTCGACCCATTGGACGCCCTTGTAAGTCGCCATGTTGTAGTGAATGAACATGCCGAACGCCAGTTTCCGGAAATCCTCCTGCAACTGCTGCACCGATTTCCTCACTTCCGCGTCTGCCTTATCTTCGGCCCACGCCGCTGATAGCGCCACCAGCATCAGGGCGCCCATTGCGGCAAACAAGATTCTCTTCATAGCATCAGCTCTCTTTCTGCCTTTCTATTGACCGGCCCCGAGTTCCTTCTTGCCCAGCGTCTCCAGCTGTCTGAGAATTTCAATCGCCCGCTTGGCTTCCTCCGTTCTCCTGAACTCGAAGCGTTCGGCGGCCTCATGCTGCATCGCGCGACTCTTGCCGCGGTCAACAAGACTCTCAGCCGGGTCCTCACTCTCAGGCCAATCCCAGTCGTCTGTGCGGAAACTATGCAATGGCAGCCAAGGCTTACCATTGACCTTCAGGTTACCCATCGGACTCGTCGCCCAGGCGTACCGTACGGCCACCGGTTCTTTGACCAGCGGGCTCCAGATAACTATTTGTGTTCCGTCGAAATTCTTGTTGGCGACGTTCCAAATACCCGCGTCTTTCTTCAACGGATACACTGCGTGGCCCATATAGAATCTGCCGGATTTGTCTGCGATTGAGAAACCCTCCGGAATCGTCGACATATCATCCGGCATAACCTTCTTGTCGAACGTCACCACCATACAACTGCCATCCCGCTCGGCGGAGACCAGCGATGCCGAATCCCAGTCGATTTTCATGTCGTAGACTCTGTTCAGCGCCCACCGCGCCGCCCGCAGACTATGTGTCCACTTCTTGGCGGGATGCAGGCCCGGCATCTGGATGTCATACGCAGGCAGGAAAGCCGTATTGACCGGATCATTGAGATCGCTCAGACCGAGCCGCTGGGCCTCGCGGATGAAAGCCCCGCCCGAAACAGACCATACCTCGAAGTTATCACGTGTTTGTGAAATGCTGCCCGCGCAAAAGCCGATGACAGCCACCGGCAGCTTCTCGTCCTCGAAGTCTTCACGCCAGCCCTCAACCATGAGTTTCATGAGGACTCGATAGCGTTTCGGCCGGCAGCTTGTCGCCATGGCATTATTGTAGCCCTGGTGAAAGAGCACTCCCTTGATGTTCAATCCTCTGAAGGCGCCGAACATGCCATTATAGCAGGAAGCGGCGTCGCTGGGGCTGCGCCCTGGCACGTTCCAGGAACGCAGATCCTTACGGGTCGGTTTGGGCAGCAGATTGTCCTCGGCCACGCCCTTGTCGCGCTGCTGAGCAACGTCCTTCTCCCATTTCTCAATGAGAGGCTTCATGGCCGCGCCCCAGTCGAATTCGGCACGGCGTTTTTCGACCCATTCCAAGTATCGGGCGGCCAGCGGGTCGTCGTCGAATTTGTGACGGGGAACAAGACTTTCAATAGACGCACCACCGCGCGCGTTGTCGATGATGCCGATGGGAATCTGCAATGTCTGCTGAAGGCGTGATGCAAAGGTATAGCCGATCGATGAAAAACCGCCTGCGGTTTCCGGCGTACAGACAGTCCAGCCGTCGATTCGATCTGTCGGCAAATCCATCTGAAGCGTGTATGACTCATTGGGCGAGATGCCGATCCGGCGGAGCAAAGGTAGGTGGGCGGTGGCTGTTTCCATGTCGGCGCGGTAGGTCTTGCCCAAGCCAAAGGCCATGTTGCTCTGGCCGTTCATTACCCAGACGTCGCCGATGAGAATGTTGTCCATCTCGATCTTTTCATCGCCTGAAGTAACGACTAGCTTCTGACCGGTGGCGTTGGCCTGCCGAGCGGGGAAAGTTGCCTCCCAGCGGCCGGCCCCGCCGCCAGCCTTAACCTCGGCTTTTGCCTGGCCCAGCCGGACTGACACCTTACTACCAAGCTCGGCCCAACCCCATATCGTGATCGGCTTGTCACGCTGGATGACCATGTTGGATCCGAAGATATTGTGGACGCGCAAAGCCCCGCTCTCCGCGGATCTGGCGGTAGCCGGTACAATCGCTGCCGACGTAATCACAGCCGCCACGACAAATCGCAGCCCACAACCCTGACGTCTCGCACGGAACATCTCCTTGCAGTTCATAACCTCGTTTCCTTTCGCTGCATCTATGCTTTACGATCTACGTCTTGTGAAAGCCATCAATAAAATGCCGCTTTGAATCGGCCATAACTGGACTCGAGCTTTGTTACTGGTCCTGCTCGATTAACAACTCCGCCATGGCCCAACCGAGCGCATTGCCGACGTCCATATGGGTTTCGGCATTATGGTTATAGTGATAGCCCGCACCGGTTGGGGAGACTGACTTGTCCCTCCAAAAATCACGGGCTTCCACGGTCTTGACGTTGCCTTTGAAATCCGGATACTTGCCTTTTTCACCGCTGACGGCGAGCTGGGCGTTGGCGATCGTCAGGCCTGGGCCTTTCAAGTCCCATCCGCCAAAGGCGATGGTGGCCAACACGAACTTTGCATCGGGCGAGTTGAAGTCCTTGCGGAGCGTCTTGATCAGATGCACAAGATTCTGCTCGTAGCGGCTGGCATGAGCGGAGTTCTGGTCCTTGTGGCCCTGCCACCAGACAAATCCGGCGACCTCACAACTCTTGGCGCCGGGGTAATATTTGCCAATGTTCTTGATGATTTTCTTGGCATTGCCGATATCATCGTCGTACTGCTTACCGGCATACCAGTTGACCTGCTTTTTGGGCTCGCCTTCGACCCATGAAGAAGGCGTGTCCTTATACCCGGCGTAGATCCTGCCTTCGAATTCGAACCGCTCGCTTCCTGGAGGAAGAAGGTCCCATCCGAGGCTTCTGTTGCCGATACAGGACTTGAGAACAAGTACGGGCTCGTCGAGCACATGACCCATGACGTGGCCGAACTGCAGTTCTGGGCCAATGTTGCCCTTGACGGTCAGCCATTCATTCCTCAGCGTCGACATTGTGCCGTTTCTGTGCATCACCTGTACGTATCTGACGTCGTTCCTTTGCGTCCAGTTACCCTGATCGTCGACAAGGTGCGAGTATTTCTTTTTGGCCTTGATCGCATAAGTCAGAGTCCCGTCCTTGTCTTCCGGGGTGACCTTTCCGAAGCCGAGCATGTTTGACTGGCCCAGCAGGATGAACACCTTGACCGGTATGTCCATTGCTGCCGGTTTGGCGTTACGATCCGGCAATTGCTGCTTCGGATCGGTACTGATCTTCTCTGCCGCCGATACACCGGTGACGACCATAAGCATCACTGCAGCAAGGTAAAACACGAAGAACGGCTTCTTTCTCTGCATCGTTGTGTTTCCTTTCGTTACTATAGCATTGACTTCAAAATGCATCTTCTTTGGCAGTCTCATCCGGCCGCACGCTACCTCTGGGGTCTGTCATCGGCTGCCCGGGGGGTCCAGCGGTGGGATCTTCGCCTCCTCCAGCCACAGAGAAAAGTGCCCACGTGAAGGGATGACACCTCTCGGGGTGTTGTATCGCAAGAAGCTGATGGCCGCGATGGTCACCTTGCCGCCCTGGAATTCGTCACGGAAGTCCTTGTAGATATGACCGCCGCGCGGCTGTCCGCCCTGTCGCTTGCCCACGCCGGCTTTCGACTCGGCCAGCAACTTGCCGTTGACGTAGATCGCATAACCTTCGCCCGCATTGACGTGTGCGCTGCCTCCGACCACGATCCGGTAGCGGTGTCCCTCTTTGAGCGGCGGAACTTCAAAATCGCCCCGTATCAACAGGACTTCCTTCTCCCACAGTGTCTTCGGCGTCTGGCTGCACCCGCAGTGAAACTGTTCACAATTCTCGCTAAGCGGCGCCGTCTTGCCGTCAAGCTGCCCGAAAGGCGGCAGCCCACTGTTCCATCCCGCCTTCTCAGCGTCGAACTCGGGCGCAAACCAGTTCGCCATTCCTACAGGAAAGGTTATCCTGCGGTACCGGTTTCCCTTGTCTTTGGGCATCGTCTCGGGCGGGTCAAAGCTGAAGTACTCCCACTTTACGTTCCTGAGATCCGGCCCGAACGTGTACCAGTCATAGCCATCTATTCCCGCCGCACGATAGAATGAAGTCAGACGGTATATCGCGCCCCGCAGGAACTGTGAAGTCCGCGCCGGCTTCTGCCCGGCGGCTTCGCTCAACATTGCCGCGTTATACCTGGGGTCGGCGATGTAGGCCGCCGCCATACCATCCATAATAATCGGAGCCAGCGCCGTTTTCGCCGCCGGGGTATCCCACTGAGGCGGTTCGGCTTTTGCCTGCTGTGCAGCGGGTTTCGACCTGGCGGCCTGCCCATTAGCTTCCGCTTTTCCGCCGAGGAGCCTGACCATAGCCCGGCCAAGGGCATCGCCCACCAGCATGTACGTTTCGGCGTTGCGGTTGTAATGGTAGTCTTGGCTCGTCGGCGACTCATCGACCTCCCGCCAGAAATCGCGGATGTCCACGGAAGTCACGGTGCCAGCAAATTCCGGATGCCTCTTCGGATCACCGACGGCCATCTGGGCCTTCAGGATCCTCAGGAACTTGTCGGCCATAGTGTGTCCACCGAAACCGACTGTGGCGACGACGGCAGGCATCTTCGGTGACTTGAATTCCTTGCGCACGTCGTTGATCAGGTTGACTAGGTTTTGCTCGTACTCGGCAATGTCTTTATCGGTGCCGCTGTCCTTGTGGCCCTGCCACCAGGCGAAACCGGCGATCTCGTAACCCTGACCCTTGTAGCCGGGCAAGATGTTTTTCATGTCGCCCAGTGTCTTGTGGACACCTTCGACCATGAGTTTGTATTCCAGTGACTCCCATTTGTTGTCGGGGTCGTTCCGCCCGCTGGAAGGCGGACGGAAGTCAAAGCCCAGTGATCGGTTGCCCATGGCGGTCTTGATCAGCAGGATCTGTTCATCGTGATACGTGCCCAGGACGTGTCCGAATCCAAGCTCCGGGCCGATCGCCTTTCCATTTGAGGTCGGGCTGAGGGGGCTGCCCTTGAAATTGATGCGGGCGTCCTGGTAATAGACGTCGCCGCGCACCGTCCACTCGCCCTTGTCGTCGACCAGCCAGGGGAACTTCTTCTCGCGCTTCGTCACGATTTCCAGATCGCCTTTGCCCTGCAAATCCTCCTGGCTCATCCACAGCGCCGTCGAACCGCCCTTGAAGTAGGTGATATTGATGGGGTAGCGCTTCCCTGCTTCGAGCGCAACCTTCTGCTTGACAGCTTTCCCACCCACGTCCTTGCGGTAGACCTCCTGCCCGTCCAACACCATGACGTTGTACGAACTGTCGCCATAGCCAGGGTTAATCATGTAGTTGCCGGACTCGGGAACGTCAATAAAGCCTCTGACCACCACCGTATGCGCACCAGAAATGGTCGGAAGCGCACCCTGTACAAACCCCAGAGCTACAGTTTCGGTCTTCAGTGCCTGTGCCTTGTCATAGTCTGTGGCCAGGTCGTAGACGCCTTTATAGATTGAAGACGCTGCCCCCTCGCCGGCTTTCGGATCAGCCGACACGTAGACACCGTGAGGACTGATCTTGTAGTTGCCCACCGGGTGGATATACATGGGCCCCTGGGGTGCGGCAGGATCGGCAGTTAGGTAGACTCCCACATAGCGGCACTTTGCGCCACTGATATTACCCATCCCCACCATGTTGGACTGGCCGGCAAGAATATAAACCTTGACCGGCTTGGTGGTGTCAGGTGCTTTTCCGTCCGGATCGGGTAACCGAGCCGGAACCTCCTTGGAAGTAGCGGGAAGGACGAGGGCCGCCATCACGACAGCGACAAGGGCCAACACAGTTCTGATTCGATTTCTTGTAGTCATGATTTGGTCCTGACAAATCAAGTAAGCTTAAATTCACGTTCCCCATTATAGGCAATTGCAGAACATAATTCAAACCTTCCGAGATCAATAATATAGGATCTCTTTTTCTGCTATGTTGAATCATTCAAAGGCAAGCCGAGAGATGAGTTGTTCACCCTGGGACTCCTTTGCTTCATGATTTGGATACTTCTCGACGATCCACCGCTCAAGAGGACTTCTGAGCAAGTGTATCCAAATTGACAAGGTTTCCACCCTCCGACATCTCTTCATCGGTTCATGAGGTAAGACCTATCCAGAGCGGTGGCCTTTCCTGCCAACCATCCTTATTAGCGCAGAACCTCTGGGACCATTATGCCTATACAGGTGACAAGGAGTACCTGGAAACACGCTCCTATCCGGTCACAAGAGAGTTGTGTGAGTTCTGGGAAGATTATCTAAAAACGCTTCCAGATGGCATACTGGTTTCTCCTGACGGGTTCTCTCCCGAGCACGGTCCGCATGAGGATGGCGTCTCTTTTGACCAGCAGCTTGTATTCGGCTGATTCAAGGAAGGCATTATTCTGCACGGCTGTCAAACGTTAAATGGGACTGCCGGATGCCTACTGCGGACCAGACGGTAGGTGTTCGATGAGATACCGCGTCATGAGCATTCGCAGGTGTATCGCCGTGCCGCTACCTTCGCGAAGCCCATGGTTGCGATTGGGATACGCCATGTAGTCAAACTGCTTGCCAAGTTCGATGAGGCGATCTACTAGCCCTTCGGTAATCTGAAGATGGGTGTTGGTCTCGCCCGTACCGTGAATGATCAGCAGGTCCCCCTTCAGGCCCTCGGCGAAGTTGATCGGGGCGGACCGGCGGTATCCTTCCGGATTTAACTCGGGGGTCTCCATGTAAATCTCCTGGAACCAGGCATTGTAGAGATGTGGCTGTGGCTTGGGCGCAACGGCAATCCCCAGGTGATAGACATCCGGCTTACGAAACATAGCGTTCAAGGTGTTCGAGCCGCCGCCGCTCCAACCCCAGATACCGACCCGGGACAAGTCGACGTAGGAACGTGTGCGGCCCAGCTCCTTCAGGGCCGCCGCCTGCTCTTCGGTCGAGAGTGGGCCAAGGCTGCCGAACACCGATCGACGCCACGCAGCCCCCTTCGGCGCCGGTGTGCCCCGGTTGTCGAAGGACACCACAAGATAACCGAGGTCCGCGATCACGCGATGGTAGTCGGCGTGGCTGCGTCTCCAGGTATCCAACACGGTTTGTCCGTGCGGCTCTCCGTACACGTATACGAAAACGGGATATTTTCGCGAAGGGTCAAAGCCGCGGGGCTTGATCATCCACGCGTCCATAACAACGCCACCGCCAATTTCGAGTTGAAAGAACTCTGTTGGCTGAGAGATGAGCGACTCCATTTTTTGGCGTAGTTCTTTATTGTCTTCGAGTACGCGTACGACCCGGTGCTCGGGCAGTTGTACAAGCTCGGTGACGGGGGGAGTGTCGAAAGTCGAGTAGGTATGGAACGCCCACTTGGCATCAGGGGAGAAGTCGTAGTCATGGGTACCGGGTTGGCCCATGGGGGTAACTCGTTTGGGCTCTCCAGTACCATCCAGACGTACACGGTAGAGATACTTCTGAGTGGCATTGTCAGGTGACGCGTAGTAGTAAAACCAACTTCCCGCTTCGTCCACCACGCCGCGTTCGATAATGTCGTACTGACCGGGTGTCAGGAGATCCAGTTCCTTGTCGTCGCGCGAGTAGACATAGGCGTGCCGCCAACCGTCTTTTTCGCTAAGAACAATGAATGCCTGGCCGTCGCGAATCCACGTTAGCCCGGCATTCTTGCCATAACTGGCGATGACCCATGCCGGATCGGATTCGTGGAAGATGCGCCTGATTGCACCCGTGCCGACTTCGGCGATGAAAAACTCGCGCTCATCTCGGAATCGGCTCAGCTTTTCCACCAGCAGTTCATCCGAATTTCCAGCCCAGTCAACCTGTCCCAGATAGAAACCTTCTTGCGGTATGGCAATGGAGAGCCAGCGTGTCTCCCTTCCTCGGGCGTCGACAACACCGACACGAAGCGTCGGTATGGTCCCGCCAACCCTGGCAAATCGGATTTCCTTTACTTTCGGATACGTCGGGTCGCCCGGAACAAGTACCGACCTTAGTTTCACTGCAGAGGCGTCCGATTGCACGAAGGCGATCCACTTTCCATCAGGGCTCCAGACTGCCCGGCTGTTCGAAATCGGGCCGTCGGCTGCATTCTTCGTGAGGGGAGTCTTCCGGTCGCTGCTCAGATCGCGCACGTACAGATTCCCCTGTTCGGAGTAGAGAACGCTCTGACCGTCCGGGGAAATGTTGCCGGACCTGCCGGACTTTTCTCTCTGTGGTGAGTCCAGCACCGTGCGTTTGCCGCTGGCGACATCATAACGTACCAGCACCTGCTCTTTCCTATCGGGAACCGACTCCAAAACCGTGTAGCCCGAACTATCGGAAAGCCAGTCTGCACGAAATCTCTTGGCGCGGAACTCGTCCAGCTCGTATATCGCACGCAGTCTCGACTCCGCATCTTTCAAAATTAGTTCTTTGGAGGTCTGACCACGAACATCAGGTGCGCCGACGATGCCGACAACACAGACAAAAATGCAACACACAAAGAACATACTCGTTCTCATTCTTGCATACCCCCTTTTCAATATAGACACGACATCGAATATGTCCAGAGTATATTTTAGGCCCGGGCTACACCATGGACCCCATGCGGTCAGGATACTCGGCCAAGCCATAAGTGTCAAACAACTTATAACATGATTCCCGATAGAAAACGGTTGTTGTTTCATTCACAGAAGCGATCCCATTTGTGCTTAAAAATCTCAATCGTCGCACGGCCGGCGCTTCCCTCGGCGAAATAACCTTGACCTGAATTGGCGGATCGGTTTGAATCGCAAGCGCAGCCAAGTATGACATGACATCGATTAGGAGAATCAATATGACGTGAGTCCTTTGTACTGTTTGTATGGTTTCGTCGTTTATGCTTCAAAGCAGCCTCTTGTGGGGACTAGGCTCCGATGTCGGAGATTCCACCGTAAGTTCGACCCGCTCTCTTGGAGATGGAACAGTCCGACTGAACTCGGAACTCGTTCGGGAACTGCGGCTGAGGTCTTTGGGACCGACTCTCAAACCGGGCCGCGTTGCCGACATCGCCGTGGATCCGCGAAATCGTAGCACCTGGTACCTTGCCAGCGCCTCCGGCGGCCACTTCTTTGCCTTGTCGTACTTAGAGGGAACGAAGAGGGCATATTCCATGTCCTTGCCGGCCTCCTTGAAATTGTACGTCCGTTTCTGAATATCGAACGTAACCTCTGAGGCAGGCTTCTTTTGAGTTTTTTCCTGCGGGCTTGCAAGGGCAGACTGTCCGGCAACACCGAGGACAAGAGCAACGAGTGCTGTTCGTGCTATCATAAGAGGCGATGAAGTATTATGATTCATCGTATAGTCTCACTTTCGTTGACAGTGGCGCGCCTCAGGTGGCGCGCGCTCGACGTTGGGATGCAAGCGCTGCCCGAAACGCTCGGCCAGTTCAGCGAGGCAAGCCCGGCAGTCACAGTGGGGCTGCCAGGCTGGCTTCTCGTTACTCAGTTCTTTGGGTGTCGAACACGATGTTGCGGGTTGAAACTCAAGTCTAATTCTTCATGTTCTGTTGTTGCCTCTTTTTCTCCTCCTGCTCTTTGAGAAACTGGAAAAGCGATTCGGAGTCTGACTCGAAGTGGATTTTAACCGCATTGCCCCGGCAAGATAGCTGCACTCTCTGGACGAACTCCGCCAGCCACCTGCCAGCCAATTCTCGATAAGTACGGCAAGATCCCGCATATCAATTGTATTGTCGGCGGGGTTGCTCAAGTCACAGCCGGGATCCCAGTGCCCGTTTGTTGAATCGGCTGCCCAGCCCGGAGTGAACAAAGAAAAATCCACCATGTCCACGTCCCCGTCCAGATCGAGGTCGCCCGCAAGATCAGGACCGAGCTTTATCAAATACACATCCCAATCCCCTGCGCCATAGGACTTGGTCCAGCCGGAAGCTATATATCCGCCGTCGGGAGTCTGCTGAACACCGGCCATCTCCCCTTCGCTTCCACCAATCGCCATCTCCCACAGCAGATTCCCGGCCGAATCTGGGGCGCCGACGCCGTCCAGAAGAATCGCTTTACCACGACGCTTAGTGTCAGCTCTGCATTGGACGAATCACCGCTCGAAGAGGGTCTGCTCTATATCGGCACGGACGACGGGCTGGTGCAAGTGTCCGAACACAGCCCAGAGAAATGGCGCCGGATAGGGAGGTTCCCAGGCATACCACGCCGCGCTTACGTTTCCGACGTTTGCGCATCTCAGCACGACGTCGATACGCTCTACGTGGCCTTCAATAACTATCAACGAGGTGATTTCAAGCCGTACCTGCTCAAGAGTCGTGATCGAGGCAGAACATGGACATCAATTGCCAACGACCTCCCCGACCGCCACGTGGTTTGGTCGGTTGTTGAGGACCACGTAAACCCCAAGTTGCTCTTCGTGGGTACAGAGTTCGGACTCTTCTTCACGGTCGACGGAGGCCGAGACTGGGTCCAATTGCGCAGCGGAGCGCCCACAATCCAGTTCCGCGACCTCGAACTGCAGCGTCGCGAGGATGATCTGGTCTGCGCCACGTTTGGGCGCGGATTCTATGTGCTCGACGATTACACCCCACTGCGTCACATCGGACCCGCGACCTTAGCGCAGAAAGCTTCGCTGTTTCCACCTCGTGACGTACGGGTCTACGATGAAGTCGGTTATGTCGTGGCCGCGTTCGGCAATTTCACTACGCCAAATCCACCGTTTGGAGCCATGCTCCATTACTATTTAAGCGAGGAGTTAACACAGAACGAGAGCGACAAAATCGTGCTCGCCATCACGGACGCAAAAGGTGAACCGGTACGCCAAATCACCGGTCCGAGCACAGCGGGCCTGCATCGTGTGGTTTGGGATCTGCGACGCTCACCTCAGCTGCAGGAACAAGAAAGCAACCAACGTCGCCCTAGAAGCCGACCGGGGGAGTTGGTTGAACCAGGCGAGTATACGATCAGCTTGCTCAACGTCGTCGATGGCCAAGAGACTATTCTCGACAAATCCCAAACGATTCAGGTTGAGCCGCTATGAAGAATTTCCTCGAAAAATCAAACGCCACGAATAATTGCATCGTCCGTACTTGCTATGCGAACATAGGACCACCATAAGATAGCCAAATTCCCTATGCAGGTGTCCAAGAAAATGGGCACGCAATCGTGACAGTTAATCCGGGATCGAATCGGTCACATTAACCACCCTGTGCTCACATCCTATTCACCAGCGGCAGGAGACTATCCATGGCCAGAGCAGCATCCAAAAGCGATCTTCGCTCGTCATCGGTGAAGGGGTGCCCGTCATCTTTGTAGGTAAAAAAGCGGCGTATTTGGCTTTATTCGTATGTCGATGGTCGCTTCAGGGCGTAGATTCGGAGCTTTCGCGGGAATAACAGAGAGGTTGTAGCTGTTATC
>Ga0114922_10000574_pt1 | contig 35258 bp, 24 predicted proteins | sample AartaG_FD_100975 | JGI IMG/M metagenome (GOLD analysis project Ga0114922, IMG submission 100975) | Deep subsurface microbial communities from Aarhus Bay to uncover new lineages of life (NeLLi) - Aarhus_00045 metaG | ecosystem: Environmental > Aquatic > Marine > Oceanic > Sediment | place... | reverse complement strand
TGAACGACGCCCTGAAAAAACCCCGCTAACATCAGCCGAACCGCAGCTTCAGGGTCAATGCCGGGCCGACCGTTAGTTTGGCAATACAGGCCGGACACTTCTTTGCGAAGCCACGACAGATCGAGAACCTTGTCGACTTGCTTTAGGATGTGGTCTTCGGGAATCAGAGATGATAACGGCCCAGCCACAAACAGGTCTTCCTGCCAACGTTTTTGTGTACCTAACATAAAGGTGTCTCCATCCTTGAAAACGGTTAACAATGATGGTAATATTATAAAGGTTCAAAGGGGCTTTTTCAACACCCCCTCAGACGCCTTTAATTTTCGCAGTCGAAGGTAAGTTAAGGAAGGAAAAACATGAAAAAAACCGATAGTTTCCTTTCAATTCTTATCCCGAGTATCACCGTGTTCTCGTCGAGTGCCTGTATAATGATACTGGAGTTGGTTGCAAGCAGACTTGTTGCCAGGCATCTCGGCTCATCATTGTATACCTGGACGTCAGTAATTGGAGTTGTCTTGATGGGTATTACTATAGGCAACTACATAGGTGGCCGAATTGCAGACCGCTTCAGTGCACGCAAAAGCTTATCTGTGCTTTTTGGATTCTCCTCGGTGGCATGTGTTTTAGTTGTTTTGTTAAACAACCTTGTAGGCGGGTGGATATGGTTATGGGAATTTAGCTGGCCGGTACACATATTTATCCACGTTGCGATAGTTTTTCTTTTGCCGTCGGTTCTTCTGGGCACAATAAGTCCTGTAGTTGCAAAGATGGCTCTTGACCTGGGATTGCCGACAGGCAGAACCGTGGGTGATATTTATGCGTGTGGGGCCGCGGGTAGTATTGCAGGGACATTCTTTGCAGGATTCTATCTGATAGAAACAATGGGCACGGTTGCCATCATATGGACAGTCGGTGCTCTTTTGCTCCTGATGGGGATTATTTATTGGGCCAAACTTTGGGTATTATATATATGGGCGGCGATTTTGGCGGCCTTAATGGTGATGGGGATGGGGTCCATCGAGTGGGCCGGAAATATCGGAGCCAAAATAGCCCTGCGAGAAAAACCAAATCCAAACATTCTTTATGAAAACGAAACTCAGTATTGTTATGTCGCCGTCAAACGTGTCTCTGATACCGTCGATAAGCGTGCGTTTATGCAGGATAAATTAAAGCACAGCGAGATAATAATGGGCAACATACTGGATCTGCAGTATTTTTATTCGCAAGTCTTTTCAGCCGTAACAAAAAAAGTCAGTGGCCCCAAAGATAAACTTACGACTATGACAATAGGAGGGGGAGGCTATGTTTTTCCCAGATATATCGAAAAAGTCTGGGCGGGTAGCCGCGTCGATGTAGCTGAAATCGATCCGGGAGTAACAAAAGCAGCAATGCAGGCCTTTGGTTTACCTCGCCACACCACTATAAATACAATCTCTATGGATGGCCGCAACTATGTGGATGATTTGGTGAGAAAACGGCGCCGTGGAGAGCGGATTGTTCGCTATGACTTCATCTATGAAGATGCCATAAATGATTATTCCGTCCCGTTTCAGCTTGTAACAAAGGAATTCAACGATAAAATCGCCGAAATTTTAACAGATGACGGTGTATATATGGTCAATCTAATAGATATCTTTGACAGTGGTCTGTTTCTCGGGGCCATGGTAAATACTCTGGAGAAAAGCTTTTCTTATGTGCATGTTATTGGGGAACCGAAACTATTGCCTTCGGATCGAAGTACCTTTGTAATCGTGGCTGCCAAGCGAAAACTCGACCTTGAAAAGCTAAGCGGCCCATACAGTCTTGAACCAATGGATTTGTGGCATTTGAACGAATCTGATATAGCTCAGCTCAAGATAAGTTGTGGCAATATAATTTTAACTGATAACTATGCTCCTGTTGAAAATCTAATGACACCTGTTGTTCGACAAAGTGCCGTTAATTTTCTTATCGGACAGTATCTTGAAGATGCAAAATACCTTGTTAAACAAGGAAAGGTTGAAGAAGGCCTTCGAAAATACCAAGACTTAATTAGAGTCGATCCTGCAGGGGCAACGAAAACATACAATGATATGGGAATGCTCCTGAGCGGACAGGGCAGAATATGGGAAGCGATTGAAATGTTTCGTAAAGCCCTCCAGGCCGACCAGAAGGCCCAAATAAAAAGTGAAGTAGCGGGAATCCATCACGATCTTGGCTTGTTGTTAAAAAGAGTCGGCAATCATAACCAAGCCAAAGAGCAGTTTAATAAAGCAATAGACCTTTATCGAAAGGGTTTGATTAAATATTCCAACTCACCCGAAGTACATGGACACTTAGGTGATGCATTGGCGGAAAACGGCAATTTCAAGGAAGCAAGCACGTTTTTTGCCAAAGCAGTGGCGCTAAATCCGGTTAATCCGGCCATGCATATGAAACTGGTGCAGTCACTCGAGTTCCAGGGACGATTTGATGAGGCAATAGCAGGTTCGCGAAAAGCATATGAGATTATGAACCACCGCCAACAAAGCGAGGCCGCTGCGGAGTTCGAAAAGTACACCAAATACCTTGAGTACAAAAAATTGAATAAATTAGAATAAATTCGATGCTCGATACTCGATACTTGTTGTGTGGCAGGCATTTGGGCGGAGGCAGGCCCATAAGTCATTATGAAACGGAGAGATAAAAAGTGCGGGCGGTAATCCTGACAAGACATGCTGATATTGAGGAGCGGCCGTTGGAGTTGGTTGATATTCCAAAGCCGGCGTGCAAGGGTAATGAAGTTCTGTTAAAAGTCTTAGCTTGCGGTGTGTGTCATACCGAGCTGGATGAGATTGAGGGGAGGCTCAAGCCTGCGAAAATGCCTATCGTCTTAGGCCATGAAATCGTCGGTGAGATTGTCAGAAAAGGCCCTGATGCAAACACTTTAGAGATCGGCCAAAGGGTGGGCGTTACGTGGCTAAATTCGGCCTGTGGTAAGTGCCGGTTTTGCCAATCGGGAAGGGAGAATCTGTGCGATGGAGCCAAGTGGACGGGTCTCGATGTTGATGGAGGGTATGCGCAGTTTACAATTGTTCTGGAACAGTTCACCTATCCGTTGCCGGACAGCTTTTCCGATGCCCAGGCCGCCCCCCTGCTCTGTGCGGGTGTGATTGGGTACCGGGCTATACGGCTTGCCGAAATTTCCGATGGTGACGTTATCGGCCTGTATGGATTTGGGGCGTCGGCGCATATAGTTATACAGGTTTTAAGATACAAGTATCCTGCCAGTCCTGTCTTTGTATTTACGAGGAGCGGTGAGCACAGGGATTTAGCTAAGCAATTAGGGGCCGAGTGGGCCGGGCGGCCGGGCGATGAGCCACCTGCCAGGCTGAATAAGGCTATCGACTTTACGCCGGTAGGCGAGACTGTAAAATGCGCCCTTGCAGTCTCTGATAAGGGCGCGACGGTTGTTATAAACGCCATTCGAAAGAGGACCCCCCTACCCGAACTTGATTATGCCGAGCATTTATGGCATGAGCGCGAGATTAAGAGCGTTGCAAATGTTACGGCGCAAGATGCTCGCGAATTTTTGCCTTTAGCGGCTAAGATACCTATTAAGTGCTGTGTGGAGGAATTTGAATTGGTGCGGGCCGGAGACGCTCTGATAGAGTTGAAAAACAGCCGGGTCAACGGCGCCGCTGTACTTATAATACCGCATTAACCAGCACCACAGTCCTTTGCGGGTCTGCTATAATACACCGCCTATTTCAAATGACTGAGGAAAGACTTTAATTCATCAAGACACGGAGACTCAAAATTCCAATACTTCTTTTGAACTCCTAATGCGGATATCCCTCCTGTCTCCTCAACCAACAGCCGACGCGGGTTCAAAAACTCCCAATTAACCGCCTTTTAGCCCCGACAGGTCCCCGATTGTATCGGGACACGCGGGACCTCCCCCGAGGTGTCGGGACTTCGCCGCGCTCAGGCTTCGCTCAAAGGAGGATTCCAGGCGCGAGCCGGGATACTGTTTTTTTTACTGGATCCCGCCTCTCAGCTTCTTCTTGCCAATTTGTTTGCGAATATTGAGATGAGGCCGGGTAAGAAACATTGAACATTCAACATCGAATATGGAAGCGCTTCGCTTAGGTATTTTAATAGATTCCTCGGCTGCGCTCGGAATGACATTGAGGCTGGGAAGCTGTTTTTTGAATTTGTCCAGGCCATGGTTTTTTCCTCTCTGAGTACCTTATTATCACACGACAAGATAACGAGATTTTACTATTTCGTCTACAATAAATTGAGGCCCTAATTTAGACTCTTTTTATAATCCTAATTCCATTTGATCGCGGGAACAATCCAAACGTATCACGCTTCAGGCATCACGCACGTCGTTTGGAAAATTCAGATAAGCAAACTCGCCGAAGAGTTCGCGGGCCTTGCGGTCGTATGCTTTTGCGGCTTTGGTTTGTGATTTGAAACGGCCGAGGTTGTAGCATTTACCGTTGCAGCGGATGTAGGCGACGAAACGTTTTCTTTTTTTGTCCCATGAAACGCCTTTGTATTTTGAGGATTTGTTGTTGAACGAGCGGCTGTTGTAGCAGTTCTGTGCACGTGTGCAAAGGCGTAGGTTACTCTTTCGGTTGTCGAGGCCGTTGTGGTTTATGTGGTCAACTACGAGATGGCGCGGGGCGTTCAGAATGAAGCGGTGCATTAAAACAAGCTTGCGTTTTACCCGTTTACCTTTGACGAGCTTACCCTTGGTTCGCCTCATGGCGTAGTTGGTATGGGGTGTCTTAGAGACGCACCATTTGTAATTATTCAGCCGGTCGTAATCTTCGGCATCGACGATGGCGAATTTGTTCTGCGAGAGGGGCAGCAGTTTGGCACCCTCTGCTAAAGCGGCGGTAATGTCGGGGTGGACCAGTTCGCGAGATCTTTCAAAGTTTTTGCAAGAGTCGTCCAGGGCGACCACCTGCCATGGGAGGTCGGAACCGTCTTTGTGGTTGCAGATGAGAGTAAGGTCTGTCATACCCCCGGCGGGGACCAAAAACTCACAATCCTCACATGTGCCTTGGTAACTGGTAATTTGTGATTGGTTACTGGTGGTTGATTTGGATAATTTAGCACTCATTTTTGCATCTCCTGTTTTGCTTAAATTGTTATTTGTCCAGACCCCACGTGAAACGTGGGGCTAAATAATTTACCACCTTCCATCGGTCGGCTTCCGTCTTCGCTCTGTAAGCTACGCCGCGACAGGTGCGCCGGGGCGCTTTTGTTCTTTTCACCTGTCATCCCGGGCTTGACCCGGGATCCAGGTTTTCTGGATTCCCGCTTCCGCGGGAATGACACTTTTACACTTCTAAAAAACTGCCTTGAGTCAGGAAAACTCACTCTGTGCCAACGAGATTTTCATAATTAACTCAACCTTCTAAATCCGCCCTTTTACAGCGGGGCGAAAAACTGCCTTGAGGCAGTAAAACTCATTTTGTGCTAACAAATTTATCAAAACTAACAATGCTTTCTGAATGTGTACTTTTTCTCTTTTCAAAAAACCTTGCCCCTCCACCCTTAGCACAAACTTGCATGTTTGATGCGAAAATCGGGGATTTTTTTGGCCGGTGAAATTGATAAGTACTTGTGAGATAAGGAATAAAAAATTTTTATTTTTTTTGCCGATAGCAAGATAGTGCAAGCGTGTTTGGTGCTATCTGGACATTTCCTATCTATTTATAGGAGAGGTTTCGTGTGATTACTTCGTTGTTCCCTACGACTTGGCTCGATCCTAAACTCTATCCCGACACATCGTGACTAAACACTATCAAAATCAAAAATTCAAATGCTTAAAACCGGATTCCGTGTTCCGCCTTGGTCCACTTGAGGGAAACTACGGCGTGAAGGGAATCCATGAATGACAAAGGTGGTGCGAAAAATCGCAGTCTACCCCGGCCACAGGTGCCGGTGCTAAACGGGACGGAACCGCTTCACGGGCTCACAACCAGCGGCTTAACCAGCTTCTTCACTCTTTGCCTTTATCTGGTCGAGCATCTTTTTTGTTTGTTCATCCATCGGTTCAAATTTCCCCGACGGTCCGCCGGCCGTAAATAAAACCGCGAATCGGGTTACAAGCGCCCCCAAAAGAACATAACCCATAATCACCTGTATCGTCAAAAGCAAATGCCCGCACACGCAACGCACATTCGTATATATATCATCAGCATTCGTTGCAACATTAGCATACATATCCCCGAAACCCAACGTCGTCATCGTTACAATCGAAAAATAGATCGCCCGAAACGGTGCCTGCCCGCCGGACACCGTCTCACCCGTCTCTTCCAACACAAACAGGCTGCTCACTATCCCGGGCCGATCCTCAATCCTAAAACCATGGTAATCGACAGCACCCCACAAATAATAGACCACCGCAAAAAATATCGCGAATATCAGAAACCACTTCATCACCCGAAGCGTACTCAAACCGTAATCACTCAACGCCCAAAACCACTTCACCGGCCACTGAAAAAAAACACGCCCTTGATACCACACCTCCCAATGCTTCCGCCTGGCGTTATATTCGAGCAATTGCCTCGTTCCCGGGTCAATCCTGGCCTGGTGCAAACCAACACCGCTAAAATCCGTGGCCCGGTCAACCCTGCAATTATCAATCAAGGTCGCACCGCTGACTATCACCTCGGTGAAGTTGGCCCCCTTAAGACAAGACCTCGACAAAAACACACCCTCCAAATGCGCCCTCCACAAATCCGCTCCTTCGAGGTGACACTCATAAATACTTCCGTGTTGAATGTGAACACGCAAGAGCTTGGCCCCCCTGAGGTCGGCACCGGTCAAATCCACGCCTTCCATGTGAGCATGATAAAAGTTCGCACCGCACACCTTCGCCTCCGACAGGTCCGCACCCTTCAGGTTGGCATCCTGAAGCTTCGCCCCTTCCAGCTTCGACCCGCTGAAATCCGCCTCCGGCATCTGGGCCCGTTTAAGGTCTGCACCGTTAAGAAACGCCTCCTTCAAGTTGGCCCCTCGAAGAAAAGCAGCTCTCAAATCCGCTCCTTCCAGGCGCACATTTTCCCCGGTCATTTTCTCTCGCCATTCGTTCCACTCGGTCATGTCCTTTTTATCCGAGCAGCGCTTGAGCATCTCGTACTGTGATTGGCTGAACCTCCTTTGGTCTTCGCCTTTCGGCGAATCATTTTTTGAATTTGTATTGTCCATAGTTTTTTTATCCTTCCCGCCCTGAGTTTATCGAAGGGAACCTGCCGAAGGTTACCTCTCTTGAAAACATTCACTTCATAACAGAGAGATTTTCACACGACAGAATAACAAGATTCTTCTATTTCATCAACCATGAATTGTGATAGTGTACCGGGTGAAGCGTGCAGGTGTAGCCAGTTTTTAATTTGCTCTGTAGAAACCTTTATAAATGTCATTCTGATTCCCGCGTGTACCATAATTGTATTTTTCTGCATATTTTAATGAATTTTTTTCATCTTTCTCAATTTCTGAATAGGCAAGGCCTGTATCGCTCGAGGCGGCGGGATTGTGAAAATAAACTCTTGACAACGCTTTGGTAAATGGATATATTTGTAGATAATACAACTTTTTTCCTAAGCTATATTACTATGGAAGGAGTGAGTAATGAATTTACGGTCAATTTTCGCGGTTATTGGTGTTATATCATTACTATTATCTTTCAGCACCAGTGCTACAGAGGTTACCTATGGGTTGGAAGATTTGGGCTCCGGTCAATGGTTGTATCATTACACGGTAATCAACAACACGCTTGGTGAGCCTATCATGCAGTTTATCATCTGGTTTGAGCCGGGCCTGTACGAGAACCTGTCGATTGTTTCAGACCCCGAAATCGGCTACGACTGGTACCAGGACACGGTGGAGCCGGACCCTGTGTGGTTGTTCTATGGCGCGTACAGGGCCTTGGCCTGGGGGGACGGCATAGCAGTTGGAGATTACCAAAGCGGCTTTGCCGTCAGTTTCACCTACTTAGGTGAAGGTGTGCCGGGTTGGCAGGAGTTTGATGTCGTTGACCCGGTTGAATACATCAGCCTCGAGGCCGGCTGGACAGTACCTGTCTATTGTGTAGATGCAGCATCGGCGGGCAATCCGGAACAAAACGGCACACTTGCAAAGCCTTTCGGGACAATTCAGGCCGGGATAGATGCCGCGGTGGATGGTTATACCGTCAGAGTCCTGCCGGGCATTTACGAAGAGAGCATCGATTTTTTCGGTAAGGAAATAACCGTACAATCGTACGAAGCGACAATGGATAATCCGGCGGTGATTGTCGGTATAGATAATAATGCGGTGAAATTTCATAGTGGCGAAACTTACAATAGTATCCTTGAGGGTTTTGTTATTACCAGTTCTACCGGCAGGAGAGGCATTACATGTCATACTAACACAGCGCCTATGATTCGGAACAATTTGATTGTTTGTTGCGGCAACGATGATTCCTTCGAAAGCGAGGGGACGGCTATACAGGTTGCTTCGGGTTGCTCTCCAATTATCCTCTTTAATACGATAACCGGTAATTATGGCTCAAAGTGGTCCGAAAAGGCTGTCTCCATAGACAACACGGACGTCAGTTTTGACGGCATAATCAGCCACTGCATAATCTATGGTAACAGCGCTGATTTGTTGAATCGTAGCCCGGAGTTTCTGGAGCCGGGAAGGATCGAATACTGCGACATCGGCAATATTAACGATAACGCTGACTGGTTAGAGGGGGCAGAGGTTGACGAATACGGTAATTTCAGCGAGTATCCTGAATTTGTAAGTGCAGCTTCGGGGCCGGGTGCTTACGACGGCGACTACCACCTGCGGAACGGTTCGCCCTGTATAAATGCGGGTGACCCATGCTATGTGCCCTGGGATGGAGCTACCGATTTTGATGGGCAGGGACGAATTATATTCGACAGGGTGGATGTCGGCGCCGATGAGGTTGCACCGAATACGAAAGTTACGAAACCGGCAGGCGGTGAGGTGTGGGCGGCAGGGAGCAGACATGAAATCAGGTGGGAAAGTTTTGCCGTCGATAATGTTGACATTTACTACAGCCGTAATAACGGCTCTACCTGGAAGCCGGTTGAAAGTAACCTTCCCCACACGGGCAGTTACGAGTGGCGGCTGCCTTATGTCGATTCGGAGCAGTGCCTCGTTTGGGTGGCGGCCAGTGTCGAGCCGTCGGATATCGAATATAATACAAGTGATGTGTTTACTATTCGAATAAGCGAGCCGGGACCACCGGTTGAATCTGCCTGGCCGACATTAGGCGCTGATTCAGATCGCAGGGGATTAAGCGGCCAAGCCGGGCCCCAGGTAGGTTGTATCAAATGGCAATTTGAGACGGAAGCTTCTTTTTACAAAAGTGTAGCCGTCGGGGCAAATGGGTATGTGCATATCGCTTCTGAAGACGGCAAACTCTATACGGTTGACCCGAATACGGGGACGGCTGTCTGGATTTTCGATGCAAATTCACCGGTGACCAGTTCTCCCACAGTCGGAGCCGATGGAACGGTGTATGTCGGCTGTATGAACGGCAGGCTGTACGCGATAGATATAGATGGGAATCCCCGATGGACGTATGATACCGGCTCATTTATATATTCGACGCCTGCAATAGCAGCAAGCAGTGACGGCGAGGTTTACTTTGGCTCGCAGGATGGTAAGCTCTATGCCCTTGGTGCAGACGGCAGCGAGGTTTGGACATTTGAAACTGCCGGCCCGGGTCAGGTCGGAGGGGCAATCTTAACTGCACCGGTTATCGGTCAAGACGGCAGCGTATATATCGGGAGTGTATTTGACTCTAAATTCTACGCCTTGGAGCCGGATCCGAACTTCGGAGCTATAAGGTGGGTCCATGACTTTAGTGATTTGGTAGATGCGGACGATTTTGAAGGCCTGCCCTTTGCCTCGCCTGCTATTGGCCCTGATGGGACGATATATATGCTCCTGCCGAATCCTATAAATCTGTATGCCCTAAGCCCGGCAGATGGGAGCATAATATGGACCGCTGACGGAGCTGAAGCCGTTCAACATACGATGGATAAGCATTTGCAGGGACACTGGGAATTCGAAGGAAATACTTTAGACAGTTCCGGAAATGGTAGAGACGGCATTCTTGTAGGCGACGCAATCTTAGATACGGAACCGGTCAGGGGACAAGTTCTCAGATTATTAAACGGCTACTTGTGGATATCCGGCTACGAAGGCATTACCGGCACAGTTCCACGCACAGTCAGTGCGTGGATAAAAACAGCCGTACAGGGGGAAATCATATCATGGGGTGACGAGCCGGATGGACAGCAATGGAGATTTCAGGTAAGAGATTGGTGCAGTGTGTTAGTATTCATAGGAGATGGATTATTTGCTTTCAGTCCGGATTATAATTTAATTAACAACGAATGGCATCATGTTGCGGTTTCATGGGATGGTGGCGGCACACTCGATACAACTTCCTTCAAATTCTATATTGACGGAAGACAGATTGAAACACGGACCTCGGGTAGTGCGGTCCAAATCAATACAGGAAGTCGATATAAAGTGAAGATAGGTGTATCGTCTTTTGATAATTCTACATTCTGGGGGAAGGTTGACGATGTTCGAATCTATGACCGCGTGCTTACGATAGTGGAAATACTCGGAAAAAATCCTGACGCTTATTGCTGGCAGCGGCCGGTGATTGGGCCGGAAGGAACGATATATGTAAATCTTGATGATAATTATCTTAGGGCGTTTAATCCGGATGGCAGTGTTAAATGGGTCAAACGAGCGGGTATGACCGGTGGTCTCACGTTGGCTGTTGACAAAGACGGATTCATATACGCGGCAAGTGAGGACGGCAGCTTATATGTCATGAATTCGAGCGGCGCGCAGGTTGCAAGATTAGACGGCGGCGACTGGCTAAGCGCGCCGGTTATCGGCGAAGATGGTACGATTTACGTCTTTGATGTGGATAACAACGTGCTGGCGATTGACCGGTATGGGTGCGAAGGTGAAACGGTCGATTTGCACTGGGTGGGCGATTTTAACAGTGATGGAGCCGTTGATTTTGATGACGTTGTGATTCTGGCATTCGATTGGATGGCTTGCGGCAGCAGCACCTTACCTCTGGAGGGAGACTCAAACCGCGATTTGTATGTTGACCTTACTGATTTCGCGGCGGTAGCTGCTAAATGGATGGATGAAATATAAACTTCGGTGCTTAGAGGAGTGTATTATGAAATTGCACAATGGCTTTGGACGGATTGATTTGGCGGTTACGTTAGTATGCACGATATTTCTGGTTGCAGCGTTGGGTGCGGTTGGCTCTCGCGGTCGCGAGCGGGGAAAACAGTTACTCTGTGCTTCTCAGTTGGGAAAATGGGGCCAGGCAATCATTATGCACGCCGAAGATAATAACGGCAGACTTATGTTCATGCCGAGACGCTGGTACGAACCATATCCGCATTACATGGGGCAGGTAAAGGATGGCGACTACGATGCACCGGGGGTTTCCGATGAAGCGGCGCCCGGTGAATGGAATGTCTTTGAGATTAATCCGTATATCGGGGCCTTCAGTGAAACTTACGACCCCTTCGGGGATCCACAGGATTGTGAGATAACCAGATTAATAGCCTGTCCGTGTACGAACAGCGAGTTCATGGTGGATTGGTGCCGCTCGAATTGCGAGTGGGAGTGGGACTTTACGGAACCGGGTTACTCTTATTGGGTAATCGGCGGGATGCCGGAGCCGGTGAAGACCGGCAATCCCAATAATGGTTGGGATGTAGAAGCCGGTGACCATATTTGGCAGGACCTGACCCTTAACACACTGTCACCAGACAGACTGGTGATGAGCGATATTATGGCACTTGACTATTGGGGCGGTGTTGGTGATTCTTATCGCTACAATCACGGCATAAACGGCTGGTCGTGGTTTCCTGAGGTAGGTATTACATCGGCATACGACCCTTACCCGGATGCTACCGGCAGGAATCAGGTCTTCGGCGACGGCCATTTTGAGTGGAGGGCTATACCACCGGAATATGAAGACAACCTCCCCAATTCCCAAGATGCCGGCTATCGTGAGGACCGGTGGAACGGCCCGGGCAGCGGATGGGTGAATCCGTGGAATACATCGTGGTATTGATATTTGAGCGGTGGGTTTGTCGTTTGTGGTTAACAGACCGGGTTACAAAGAAAAACATGAAGAGAAGTCATCAAGGTTTTCGGCGTGCCGATATAGCTGTCAGGCTGGTTTGTACAGCCTTGCTGTTTGCAAAGTCAGGAGCAGCGGCTTCTGGTGGCGGGGAACATGCAAAGCGCATCCTGTGTGCATCTCGATTTGGAAAGTAGTGCCGGGCCGAGCCGGACTAATCGCATCAAGCGAAATCATCTCTTAATTTGCTTTGTAAAAAAGATATCAAAATCGTCATTCTGAACGGAATGAAATGAAGTGAAGAATCCCTGGCTCTCGAAGGATTGAGATTCTTCGCTTCGCTCAGAATGACATCTATATGTTTTCTGCAGAGCACTCTTAATTTAAAGAGTTTTTTGTCTCACTTTTGCTGAAGACGTACACATGATGTAATCATATCAACGGGCAAATATAAAACAATTTGTTGGCGGGGGAGGACACCGGTGCGAGCCGGGACTTCACTGCGCTCAGCAGAGAACTGAAGACCGAGAAGTGTCTGTTGACAGCAGATGTGTGAATGTCTATAATAATACTATACATGTCGAAGGTTCGATAGATATTGAAGGAGAATAGCCGGTGAAACTTGGTAGAGTCAGCAGAATCGTGCAAATACTAACGACCCTGCAGTCGGGCAACAACCACTCAGTGGACGAGTTGGCAAAACTGGCCAGCGTGAGCCGCAGAACGGTCTTTCGCGACCTGAAGGAGCTTGGTGCAATCGGGGTTCCGTACCGGTTTGATACGCGAACGGGCGGTTACGGTATCGATCCGAAGTTTTTTTTGCCGCCGATAGACCTGAACCTGCCTGAAGCTTTGAGTCTGCTCCTGCTTGTACACAAGGGTCGCAATTATCTTCCGATGCCGTTCAAGAATTCAGCTCTTCTGGCGGGTCTGAAGGTAGAGAACAACCTGCCGGTGAAGATCCGGGAATACTGCAACACGAGTCTGCGAAAAATAACTGTCCGGCCGAATGCGCACTCGTCGATGGATTCGCTGGACAAGAACTTTTCGAAGCTTCAGGAAGCCATCCGGAAAGAACGCAACGTCGAGCTGGGTTATCACTCTCTGTACGAGGGTAAAGATATCACGACGACTTTATGTCCGTATCATTTGATGTACAACAATCGGGCGTGGTATGTTATCGGCGAATCGAGCCTTCATAAGAGTATCCGAACGTTTAACCTGACCCGTATCCGGGAACTTGAGGTACTGAACCGGCGTTTTATCAACGTCAAGGATTTTGATATTTATGAGTATCTCGGCAGGGCGTGGTCAATGATACCGGAGGGGAAAATATATCACGTCAAGCTGCGGTTTGCGCCCAAGGTCGCGAAAAACGTGGCGGAGGTGCAATGGCACGGCACTCAGAAGACGATGTTTAACGCGGACGGCTCGCTTTTTGCCCAGTTCCGAGTTGACGGATTGGGCGAAATAAGCTGGTGGATTCTCGGTTATGGAGACCAAGTCGAGGTGTTGGCACCGATGGCGCTACGGAAACGAGTTGCAACAACCGCCCGGCGGATGTTGGAACTTAATAAGTCTGACTGATTGCAGCGCGGTTGGTGTTCTCCTGACAACGCTTAATTAGTGGGTGAATGACTGTGTGGACGCGACGTTTTCATATTCTTCGGCCAAGGTTTCCATAAGCTCTTTAACGGACAGGATTTCATCTATCCGATAGGCATTAGCTCCGGCAAAAGCAAATCCGTTTTCAAAGTCACCTTTCTTGGCATTGGTTAAGGCACGACCAATACAATACGACACATTCTTGAAATCACAACTTTTCAGACATTTCCATGGACATTTGAAGGATTCTTTAACTCCTGCTGAAACTCGCTCAAGAAACTCATTCTGCAGAGCTCTTCCCGGCATTCCTACGGGGCTGTCAATTATAACTATGTCGTTTTTTTGGCAATCTAAATATGCCTGCTTAAGCTTCGGTGAGGCGTCACACTCCAGAGTTGCGACAAATCTGGTTCCCATCTGAACTCCCCGGGCACCTAACTGAATGAATTTATAGATGTCCGCACCAGTATATATCCCCCCGGCGGCAATTACGGGGATTCTTTTATTAAACTGCTTCTCGTAGGGCTTTAGCGCAGCGATTACTCCGGGCAGTATCTTTTCCAACGAATAGTCAGGGTCATCGATTTGCTCTTTTTTGAAACCAAGGTGCCCGCCGGCTAAGGGTCCTTCTACAACCACTGCATCCGGAACATGGGAATAACGTTTTGCCCAGGATTTAAATATGATTTCAGCCGCCCTGGCCGAGGAGACTATGGGAGCAAACCTGGTGGATAGTTCCCCTAATCTGTCCAGAGGCAACGTCCTGGGAAGCCTTGTGGGGAGTCCGGCACCCAGGAAAAGTATATCCGCAGCTTCATCGACCGCACATTGCACAAGATCATCGAAATCCGAAAGGGCTACCATTATATTTACACCGATAATGCCGTCTGTCCTGGCCTTTGTCTTTCTTATTTCCTTCTGAAAAGCTCTTTTGTCCGCCTCCCTGGAGTTTGTATCCCAGTCCGGTTCAAACTGGCCGATTCCAGCGGTGGCGATAACTCCGACGCCGCCGGCGTTTGCAACCGCAGAAGCTAAACCTGACAGAGAGATACCGACTCCCATCCCCCCCTGAACGATTGGTACATCAGCTTCTAAATCACCTATTCGCAGTGGTAGCATCTTTTCAAAAGTCACTTATTGTCATATTCCTTCAGTAGTATAATATCTATCGTCTCACCTTGTGTTCCAAAGGTTCAACAACCGAAAAAAGCATATATCGCTTATTATAACCTATTCCCTTCCAAAAGGGAACAGTTAAATCGCGGCCAGTACACCCCTGACATAACCGACGGATTCGGCCAGGCCGGCCAGAGGGTCATCGGCATCCTTTTCATATTCAAATGCCACTATGCCCGAATAGCCAATAGCCAACAGCGCGCTTAAGACGGCGGGTATATTAACAACTCCGCGGCCAATTTCGACGGCTTTGCCCGCCTCTGTTGGGCTGGTGACGTCCTTGAAATCAACATCAAGCAGGCGGTCGGCAAAGGTTCGTATTGAATCGCAAGGGTCGATGCCGGCCCGCTGCGTATGGCCGATGTCAATACACAAGCCGATACGTTTATCCAGAGGCTCAATCTTGTCGTAAACGCTGGCGGGCGTTGGATACAATTCATCGCCCGGGCCGTGGTTATGAATGGCTACGTTGATGTCATATTGGCGAGCCTTCTTGTCCACGAGGTGCAACAGTTCGCTGTTGGGCACTCCCACAATTGTGCTCACCCCGGACTGTTTTGCATATTCAAAGGCCTGGTTGAGGTGGGCTTCGTTTTCCATATAGATCACGCCGCCGCCGTAGAGTTTTATTCGGGCCTTTGTGATTTTGGCGACCGCCGCTCTAATTTCTTCGGGTTTGCTGTCGAGAGGCAAATGAAAGCTTTTGAGTTTTAGTTGTTTTATCGCCAATCGCTGCATCATAGCCAAAGTCTCATCCAGGGTAAATTTGCGAAGGGTGTACGAAGCCAGGCCGAGCTTGAGTGGACTGTTACCAAACGACCGTAGAGTCTGAGGTTCTGGCTTCTGTTTTAAATCGGCGCAGGCAGAACTAACCGCCAAGGGCGTCGCTAAGGCCGTTGCCTGAATAAACTGTCGTCTTGTCTGTTTAGAGTGCGGTTTTTCTATCTTCTTTTTCAACATAAAAGTATTTTGGCAAGGCTTTCAAAACATCGGCTGAGGGGCTTAACCCCCGGTCATCTCCCGGGGCTTTGCGCCGGGTTGAGCGTCCACTTTTTCAGAGTGTCCGTTTCGCTGCTGCTCAATGGCTAACAGGTCTGAGACGGTGGGTTTATCGAGCGTTCCGCCATCGAGGATTATTTTCACATCCTCGGCATCAAGGGTTTCATATTTGAGCAGTGCTTTTGCGATTGCGACGATTTTGTCTTTGTTCGTCTCGATAAGGTGCAAGGCCTGCGCATAGGCGTCATCGATAAGGGTCTTGACCTCTTTGTCTATCAGTTCAGCGGTTTTCTGCGAATAGTCCGGCGTCATACTGGGGTAGTACATCTCTCGAACGGGGTTTGGCCCGTAGTTGATGGGCCCAATTTCGCGGCCCATACCCCAGGTCAGAATCATCTCCTTTGCCATATTTGTCGCCTGGGTGATATCGGATTGCGCCCCGCTGGTGATGTCATCGCAGAACAATTCCTCTGCAATCCGTCCTGCAAAGCAGACCTGAAGCTGGGCTATGCAATATTTTTTCGTATAGAACATTCGGTCCTTTTCAGGGAGGGCAAATGTCGCGCCACCCATGGGGCCGCGAGGGATGATGCTGACCTTGTGCAAGGGGTCGGCCTCTTCGAGCACAGACTGAACAAATGCGTGGCCGGCCTCGTGATAAGCGGTAAGGTTCTTATCCTGCTCGTCGATGACCCTGCTCTTTTTGGCTCTGCCCCATTTGACCTTGTCCCTTGCCTCTTCGAGGTCCGGCATTTCCACATAATCCTTACTCGCCATGCTCGCGCTGATTGCGGCTTCGTTAATGAGCGCCTCCAGTTCGGCCCCGCTGAACATCGGTGTACCGCGAGCGACCCGTTCAAACACGACATCGGGCCCTATCTTGACCTTCTTTGCGTGAATCTTGAGTATATCGAGCCTTCCCTTCAAATCGGGGAGAGGAACAACAACCTGCCTGTCAAATCTGCCGGGTCGGGTGAGCGCATGGTCTAAGATGTCGGACCGATTTGTCGCGGCCATCACAATTACCTGGTCATCGGTATCAAAACCATCCATCTCAACGAGTATAGCGTTGAGCGTCTGCTCTCTTTCGTCATGTCCGCCGCTGACAAAACCAGGTCCTCTTTTTCGCCCTATGGCGTCGACCTCATCCAGGAAAATAATGCAGGGTGCATTTTCCTTTGCCTGCTTGAACAGGTCTCGGACTCGACTTGCCCCTACTCCTACAAACATCTCGACGAAATCACTGCCGGATATACTGAAAAAGGGCACATCCGACTCGCCTGCTATGGCTTTTGCGAGCAACGTTTTACCACAGCCTGGCGGTCCTACGAGCAGGACTCCCCGCGGGATCCGGCCACCGATTTTCTTGAACTTCTTTGGGTTCTTTAGAAACTCTATGGTCTCGGCGACCTCCTCCTTGGCCTCTTCGATACCGGCGACATCGTCGAAGGTAAACTTCTGTCCCTTACCCTGGAGCTTATGCTTGCTTCGACCGAAGCTCATGAGCATACCGCCGCCGGTTCGAACGTTGCGTATGAAGATAAAATAGATTATTGCCACCAGAAACAGTAACGGCAGGAGGTTCCATAACAGTGGCAGCCATATATCCTGGTCGGCCCAACTAACCTTGACACCCTTGTCGCGTAGTCGGTCGAGAAAATCCTGTGGCAGCAGTTCCGGGTCGTAGTTCACCTCAAAGGCCTTGAGGGCTCTTCCGCCCCGCTGGGCGATAAACTCATTAGTGAATCTGCCGACCATCTTATTTTGCCGCAGTTCGACGCTGGCAATATAACCCTGATCGCGATAATCCTCAAAATCAGGGGAATAATCGATCTTCTCAATTCCCTGCAGCCTGCCGATTATCATCAGGGCGATAAGGGCGACAAGCCCGATCACAAGCCAACTGAGAGGCCCGCGGCCATATTTCGGCAGCGGCTTTTTAGGCGAGCCCGGCGGCATCTGGGGACGTTGCCTGAAAGGATGTTTCTGTTTCGGTCTGTTAGTCATACAGGAGTCCTGTTACCACTTATTCTGCATAAGTTCCACCACCCTCTCAGCGACTCGGTTTGTAGCAACTTTGGCGGCATAATCGAAATCCTGTCCGAGCTGGGCCGAAAAGGAGGCCGAAGCACTTGCTTCGGCGCCGTTCAGGAGAAGCTCGCCCGTCTCGATATTTTTCCAGCTTACGCTGACGGTAAGCTGAGCCTCGTTCTCGAGGGGCCTGCCGGAATAGCGGTCCCTTGCAAGCACGCTTGAGCGGATAGCACCGAGTCGGCCGCTGAGCAGCGTCTCGGCTGCATCCCTGTCGGATACTATTTTGTATGGAGTCTCCGACTCAATACGCTTGCAGATGGCGTCGGTCAATACATATTCGTGTCCTCGCCGGAAGCTGGCGGTATCAAACATCTCAACATATACGGTCGTAACGTCTCGCGGATAGAGCCAGTCGTTGGTATAGCCTTCCAGCCCACCCGGCCCGCATCCGGTGACACCTGCCAGCAATGCTGCAAAAGTTACAAGCATTAATGACCACATTAACACATTAAATTTAATCATCGGCTTTTGCACCTGTTAGGCCCCTGAGACCAGCGGGCCGGTAGGATTTTAGAGTTAAACGACACTTTACCGCCACACGGAACTTTTGTAAAGACATCTTAGGCACAGTCATGGCTTGCTGAGTCCGAACCAGTTATCCAAAAACGTATTTCCCGCATCAAATAAACGCCTTCTAATAGTACGTTCCTTCTTCGTGGAAGGTTCCTGTGTATCAGCCGTTTCGAGCTTCGCTGTTGCCATCTTTGCCGCATCGGTATCAGGCCAGTCATCTACCACCATCTGATAATACAGGTTTGCAGCCTGTTTGTTTTCGGCCCTTTCATAATACTCGCCAATCGCGAACTGCTTATAGGCTAATTGCTCGTCAACCATTGTGATCTTGTCGTCGATATTATGCTCGTCGGCGAGTTCTGCATACCGCTCTTTGAAGTTTTCATAGTACCTGCGTGCACTCTCGAGACCGGCTGAATCGTATTTGTTGCTTCTGTATGCCGAGTGCAGACTATGGGCCATTCCGAGCAAAGCGTCCCTGCCAAGCTGACCTGTCGGCCAGCGGGAAGATATATCTGCCCATGTCTCGTACGCATCGGTCTGGTCGGGGTCGGTAAGAAAAAACCTGCCCCTGTTTTCACAGCTTCTTGCCACAGCGATAAGTGCTCGCCGGGCAATCGGGGCGTCGCCGGCGCGGTCTGCTATTCTTCGCATAATTTTTACGCCCTCTTCATAAGCTGAAAGTTTGAGGACCTTCATTACTTTTCGTTTTTCCCCGCCCAGAAAAGCGGTCGCTATTGCATACTCCCTCTCGAGGGCGGAATCATATAGCGAGCTACGCGGCCAGGCCTGGATAAAGTCTTCGTATTTTCTCACCGCCTTTGACCACTTTCCGGCGGCGTATAGCATTTCGGCTTCCATAAACGCATCAAGGTCGGGCCCGACAACGTCGGGGAAGTCGGCCTTGAGCCGCTCCAGAGCCTGCTGTGCGGAATCAACCTGTCCGACGCTTATCAGTTGCTTTACCTTTGCGACTGCCAGCATGTACTTGCCGGCAGCGTCGTCGGCCACCTTTTCCCATTCGCCGTCACCGGCAAGGTGCCAGGTATCAGCCCATATCGAGCCTGTAAACACTGCACCGGACAGGACTATCGCCGCCGCCGCCAGCCTTGCCAATACATTCGAGCACATAAAATCAACCCCTATGATATTATTCTGATGTCCTGCAATTTTATCATTATATCCTATCGGCTATATCTTGCAAGGTCTCTTTATGCTTGAATTTTTGAGGAGTATTATTACCGTGGGTCGGGTACGGGATGAAGGGCAACGAGCCTGGGCCTGCCTGCCGGGGAGAATAAGTTGCTTCGGTTAAATATGGCTATCATCCGCTTTTGCGGCCCATCATGGCCGATGCGAACCAGTATGTACGCGGTGAAGACGTCGCTACGGACGGTAACAAGATTGCTGATTCGCTGAAAGATTATGTCGCGTTCTTCAAAATCGTCATCGATACCATCCGGGCTGTAATCCGGCGACAGCGGGGAGTCATCATTATTTACACCGTCAAGGTATTTTCGGATATCAAATTCCGGCGAAGCCATATCTTCATTTATCACCTGCAGAAGCTCGGCGATACTGCGAAAGCCCGGCCTTTCGGATATATCACTTAGCCCGGTAGCGTCCGACCGGCCTGCACCGTAATTCGGCCCAGAAGGAAGATTCAAGCCGTCCCGCCACGCAACGACTGCCTGTGCCAGATTATCGGTGTCAAGTCCGGCGGTTGTCAGACCAACCCAGGGGAGGTGCTTAATCACAAACCAGGGTGCCGTATTGATATTTATTCGTCCGGCTATAGCCAATTCGGTTGGTTCATCGAACCACCCGTTGCCGTTGTTATCCACGTCGTCATTTGACGGGTCAAAACAGGCCAGATAGTCCAGCAGTGGCCGGTAGTTCGGGTCCGCAAGATTAATCCTGGCGTGGCGTTTCATGTAATATTGGCCAAGCTCGCGCTCCGGGCCGAGCAGACCATACGATTGCTCGATATCGCCAATCAAGGTATGTGAAAAGTCACCGGTTTCTTTCAGATTAGGGTCGTTATAGCCGACGGCAAGAACATTTTCTATTTCTCCGATTGTGCGCAATGATTCATTGGTTACTGTAAGCTGCACACGCATATTCGGGTCAGATTCGACTGTGTCGGGTGGTGCACCCAAGGTATCAGGAACACCGCTTGTATCGGCCCACATCCACGCCATATCAACTCCAGGCCAAAGTAGATTATCCTCGGCCCCTAACGTCTCATTTCTTGCTCTAATACGCCTTTCATTAATCCCAGCGCCAGCGAACAAGAGAGGAGGTACTTCAATCCTGTCAACTGGCATATCAACACCAGAGCTGGGCCAGTTTTCCTTGTAGATGACAATTTCATCACCCTCGGCAAAGCCTAAGCCGGGAACCGAAAATATCCTGCCGGGCCATACAAGGTTGGGAAAAATATCAGGAACATCAGCCAGAACGGCATTAGTTAAGACCACTGCCACCTCAGAGGGAAGTGGGCCTATCGAAGCATCATCCAATGAAATAGGCGGACCGCCGTCGATTACAATATGATAATCCTGTGTGGACCAGAGTTGCTTCGGTTGAGTGTCGGGGTTAAATAGCTCTATGGCGAAATAAGGCCAGTCCAGAGGTGGATTTTCTGAACCATTGTCAAAGTTGACATAAGCCACTTCTGAGATGAAGATGGTGTCGCGTTTTATGCACTCTACGTTTTCGGCGCCCCAGAATTCGACGTCATCGTCGTTATCAAGCGTAGCTCCGTAATAGGTCGGCTTATCATCATCCGGATTGCACGGATCATCACCGTCATTGTCCTGATAATCAATCAGATTGACTGCGAACTGCCAGCTAAGTTTTTCTCTGGTATAGTCCGGCCCGAAGCGGTCGGTTATTTCACTGTCGCCGGGCAGGCCGCGGTATATCGCTCCGGCAAGTTGCCTAATAAACCTATTCTTTTGGATTTGTGAAGCGGTCCCGTCAGCTACGCCTTCAGGGAGATGCATGCCGAACTTCCTCCGGCCTGGTGTATCCAGCATGCTTCCGGGAAGCGGTGTATCATCATAAGGCCGAATAATCCGGTCAAAACTATAGGTCGTGGTTATGTGCCGACGATTACAAATACGGTCACACGGATCGGCCGGGGCAGGCGAAGTTGCCTTTTCAAACCAGTTAGGCAGGTTGGCAGGGGCATCATAGGGTATCTGAACACCTACGGCTCCGGCACCGGGATTAAATGTTGCAGGCCAAACTGTTCCGCTTCTGGTTATTACAGGTGAAAATAAAAAGAACCGATTTCTGAATTCCAGTTCGTCGCCAATATCGAAGGGTACATAGCCAAACTCCGGATTTAACAGGCGCCGGGCCACATCGTTGTGATAAAACAGGTCCGGTATCAGCAGCCCCCCACACCTGGCCACGTGCAGATCCTTCGTACTAAAGAGATTTCCACTGTCTTGATATGAAACAAATCCGTAGTACGAACCGACGACCGGGAGTGCATTGTGGATTCTATCTGTATCAAGGTTGATGTGTGTTAATAGTGAGCCGTCCCAGTCAGGCCCATTACTTGGGTCACATGGGTCAGTGGGGTCTCGGTAGGCGGTGTTTATATTAATCATTGCGCAGTTATCGATTATTCTTACTGCGGCGAAGATGGGTCTGCCCCTGCTGCTGGTTACAGGCAGCGATACCCACCTGCTGTCAGTAACGCCGTCGCCATCGGCGTCAGCGAGCACGCCTTGAAACAGCAAATCATTAACATCCGCGGGCTCAACAGCAATGTCAGCGGGCACGTCCCATCCTAAGAAACCCATAATCTGGTAAATGTCGCTGATATGCGGCCAGCGGTAGTCTCCGGGGCCGAATTGATAAGGCTCCAGATTCGCCAGCCAGGGGTCATCGGGGCCGGGATAATCGTAGTATTCATCCTCGTCGCCGAAAGCAAAACTATGGCTGTCACCGGGGCCGTTGAGCATATTAGCGTCGCTGCCGAAGAGGTCGTCCACTAATATGGTCTGAATGCGGTTGACGACTACATCGACGGCTGCCGAGAGTTCGCGGTTGTCGGCTATGGCGGAGGTTGCGGTCTGGCTGAGGCGTGACATCGTGACGAACATCACGCCGACGGTGGCTAACAGCACGGTTATCACAATGACTAAGACAAGTGCCGAGCCTGCAGGGCATTTAAGAGAACCAGATTTTTGCTCTAATCTTCTAACCATGTGACCGACCAACCATATAAGTTACCCTGAATAAGTTTTGAAACAATAATTTGCCTGAGGCTTCGCCTCAGCTAAGTTTTATTCCTGGATTCCCGCTTTCGCGGGAATGACAGGGTAGCATGACCGTTTAATCATCTAAATAAACAATATGCGTAAACGTTTTACCTTCCGGGAACACCCCCCTCGAATCATACAGAGTAAACGTAAACTTCAACGCACGCCCCAATCCCGGAATCTCATTGAAGTACGACTCATCTATTTTCGACCAATCATATATTATACTGGGACTGGCGTAGGGCCCGTAAGGGTACACCAATAACGGAACGCTGCATGGGTCAATTTGGGGTGGTGTGCCAACTGTAAAAAAGTCACTATCATCGAGGATACCATCATCATCCGGATCAATCTCCGGGACCCACCGCTGCTGCAGGGGATCTTCGTACCAACCCTGTACGGAAAACTGTCCGACGCCCTGGCACAAAAGCATATGAATCGTAGCCGGTTCGCTGGGAGATACCGGCGTGCCCCCGTTACTAATCTCAGCAGTAGTGACATTAACACCGCCGATGGTAGATAGCATATCCACCTTGTTACAAGGATCTATGGTTTTCCACCCCTGTAGGGTAGTCGTGTTGTCATACTCGTAAATGAAGTTATCCACTGCAAAAACAGATGCATCAAACGTCGCGAGATCAGGGAAAGGCAAAGACACACCACACGGGTCCACAATAGTCTCCGACGTAAGTATGTGCTGTGTTCTGGCAAGGATACGTGATGCGGGCTCCTGCTGCTGGGGCGGGATACCATCGGCGTCCCGTGCGAGCATGTAGCAGATTCTGGCAAGATTGCCCGTCAGAACCGTTGAAAGCGGACCGCTCGGTGTATCAACAAACCATTGTCTGTACGACTGAAAATCCCCATCAGCAAAAAACAGGAGACGGTCGAATCTCTCATACCTGTCTGGATTTCCATCACCGTCATCGTCAATTGGAACTCCACGATCATCCAGCACCGGAGCTGCTACCCAGACCACGAATATTTCACCTTCCTTTCGCAGGCCTTTGAAGTCGGTGTTGAGCTGGTCAGTGATAGCGGCGAGATTTTGGGCTATCTCTGCGGTGGCCTCGGCGGTCCGATGGGCGTTGACGGCGGTGGCAAAGATGACGCCGGAGGCGGCCAACAGCATGCCAAAAAGCCCCATCGCAACCAAAAGCTCAACTATGGTAAATGCTTTTTTCATCTACAAACCATCAACCTTACTAATCTACTCACCGCAGAGGCCGCTGAGATCGATTTATATTCAATCACTTCTCGCCGGGCGAGGCCAAAAAACCGCGTGGGCCACAGGCCCACCCTACAAGTTAAAAACGTATTGTATTAGTCGGGTCAACCCTCACACAGGGATACCTGCCGCCGACTCTGGGAGGCGGCCCCGGATTTGTCACCGCAGGTGGAACGACCCATACGAAACCAATTGCGGGGCCTCCCCAATCCCGGTCGAGCACAATCTCAATCTCGTCAGCCACATCATCGTAGATGCGCTCAAGGACGCGATAGACCTGTCCTGTTGCGTCATCTACAATCGTGCTGCCGGTGGTGATATAGTTTTCCTCTTGTGCCGGGGTTATCAAAGTTCTGGTTGGTAAAGGTCCTGCTGTATTGACCACAACCCTAACCGGCACAGGCCATTCATCCCGGTCTGAAATTAATACTCCCTGACCATAGTTGGGTAAATTCCAATTGGAGTCGTGCGTAAGATACCGCACGCCTGCTCCTGCCCTTCTGCTGACGAATACAATGACATGCACATTGCCATCGCCCAGCAGACCGCAAAGCGCAGACCAGTGATATTTCTTCAGCTCCGGCTTTATCTGGGCCGATGGATAGGCGAATTCATCAATTTCACAGGGATCACTATGAGGAATACCCGGTAAAGCATCCACTAAATCAACATATCTGTTGCCAACGCTCGCAGCTTTTTTCAACTCGTCAACCAGATTCGGTTCGGTAAGTGATGCATTGAAAATTTGGCCGTAGAGTTTAATCTTGGCTATTGCTTCATCGACAACGATGGGTGCAATTGTCTGCTCGGTCGCAATGGCGGTGAGCCTGACGCCGACGGGGAACATACCGGCGATAAATGCAAAGCCTATCGCTAATATGCCCGCGGCCATCAAGACCTCGGTAAGAGAAAAACCGTTATTTTTCAGCTTGTATTGCATTACAGAAACCGCGTGGGCCACTGCCTTCAGGCAGAAACGTGTCGCCCACCCTACGAACTCATCTACCGCGTGGGCCACTGCCTTCAGGCAGAAACGTGTCGCCCACCCTACGAACTCATCTACCGCGTGGGCCACAGGCCCACCCTACAAACTCATCTATTGATAATCCGGCCGGTGTAGGGGCTTACGTATATGACTTCGAGATGCTGCAGATAGTCCGTCCACCTCGAACCTGCATTGACCGAATCGAGTGCCCTCTTGTCATAGATAACGAAATTATTCCTGCTCGGCTCCTGGCCCAATCTAAGAGGCCAAGGCTCGTTATCATCCTCTATGAACATTCCTATTCCGGCGCGAACGTTGTTCTCAGTGTTGAAAATAGAATCATTACTCGAATCATCCGTTCTGCCGTCCCTGTTTCTTACCCAAACCCGATGTATAGCTAATTTGCCTGCCGGCGAAAAGACGATTGAAAAAGTAGTTGTTTCTGTTAGTTCACAAGGATCATTGATTAAATTATCCGCATCGATGGGCACATCGTAAGATTGGACCTCAGGGCCAACGGAGTACCTTTCTACAAGCCTGGCGTCCATAAGACATACATTTTCCGGAAGTTTCATCGGCTTATAGCCAACGGCCGCACGAAATCCATGGGCTAGGTTCGTCGCTGCTTCATCGTGTATAATAAAGATCATGTACTGGTTTCCGGCTAAGTCCTGCTGGAAGCGGATGCCTGCGTAGGCCTGCTGTCTTGCTGCGATGGCGCGGGCGTTTGCAAGGGCTGCACTTACAAGGTACCTGACACTCCCCGAGGATTCGTATGAATCGAGAACCTGTTTGACCGCGGGCAGACCGACGACGGCCAGCAGAAGTATGACCGAAACAACGGTCAAAAGCTCGACAAGCGTAAAACCAGTTTTTATCTTAGCGGTTCTCATCTTGTTCAACTCAAAACCTTGTCCCGCACTTGATGCGGGATCAAAACTTTTTTATTCGCCTTTGTTAAAGTTGAAGACATCATCGGGCGTGCCGTACAGGCCGTCAGGCCCTGCCGAGAACAATATGAACGAATCGGCCCGATAAGGCCGACCAGGAAAACCCGGGTCGGGTGGATCAGGTTCCCTCGTGGGGAAATTCGGGTTCAATGTGTTCTTATAAAAAATCGCGGGATCACCCGCCATAGGATGTTCAACCGTACCCTCCCACAAGTTCTCCAGACCAACAATCCTTCGATTGTCAAGATGAACATATATGTTATCGCCCCCCAGTTGGTGTTCGAAGTTTGAAGTATTGGCTCTATAATAGAGAATCGGCATGCCTGTCCTCTTGCCGGTCGCATTGTTCTTGACAAGCCTGAACATATCGCAAAGGACGAATCTTTCACCCAGCAATCCAGAAGGAAGCGGTGTCTTGTATATATCCTGAAGCCTGACCGCATTTGCGGTTTCCAGTTCCAGATAAGGGCCTTTGCGAATGGCAAGATTCTCCCTCCTCAACGCATCTTTTTCGTCATCAGTCAGACTCAAACCGTCAATATATCCATCAACATCCGGCAAATATAACGGTTCAACGATCCCATCCCCATACCAATCTGCCTTACCATCCTTTCTGAACTCGGACCTCGGATGAAATCCGAATCCGTCCTGGCCAATAACGGCTTCTGCAAGTTTCATGGCGCCGGGGTAAGCGTATGCGTTCAGTCCGACATCATCAGAGGGTGGGTAATCGCCGAAGTCTGCTCTGAAGGCCTCGAGGGCGATTTCGATACTGTGAAACTGGGCGCGCTGCTTTGCCATGTCGGCGGACCTTTGCACCATGTGCAGGGCAGGCATTATCAAACTGATAAGGACCGCTATTATCGCTACAGCAGCGAGCACTTCGACCAAGGTAAAGCCGAACGTGCGAGAAAATTGCTTTGCGATTATGTTCATTTCGACATCTCCTTTACGTTTTATCCCTGGATTCCGGGTCAAGCCCGGAATGACAGGCTGACATCTCCTTTACGTTTTATCCCTGGATTCCGGGTCCCATTCGGCTGCGCTCAGGACAGGCAAGCCCGGAATGACAGGCTGACATCTCCTTTACGTTTTATCCCTGGATTCCGGGTCCCATTCGGCTGCGCTCCTTTCGACTGGCTCAAGACAAGCAGGACAGGCAAGCCGACAATGACAGGCTGATATCTCCTTTTAATAATCGAAGTTGGTAATATCGTCGCTGGTGCCGTATATCCCGTCACGGCCTGCGGAAATCAAAATAAAGGTCGCGGCGTTGAACGGCTTATCATAGCTGACCTTCGGATTGGTGATAGTCTTATAGAACAGGTGCACACCGGTCCTTGGTTGACCTCCATCAGTATAAGTGTGCTCCTCACTAAAATAGTGCTTTACTTCCGGGTCTTTTACCGTGCCAAGCTCGATAATTCCCTGATTGTCTTGGGAATTGTAAATCCAGCCCGCAAGTTCATCTGACGGTTCGGGAACCTTTTTGAAGAGTCTCGAGCCGCTGTTTGCCTTGTAATACAGGATGGGGGAACCAGCCCACTCAGGGTTCTCTTTATACGACACCTTGACCTTTTTCTGTCGAAATATGTCGGTAATGACCGGCGCCCGGAAATCATCCGGTACACATGGATCCTCGGTCGAATACACACCCTTGTTATAGTTGTCATATAAATCATGCATGACGAAGGCGCCCATTTTCTTCAGCTCGATGAAAAGTTTCCATCTGCGAGCTCTGCTGGCGGCGACATCTTCATCATCGGACTCTTTATTTTTAGATGCGTATATGGTTTCATCTTCGGCCGGCGCATACCAGTTGGACTCAGGGTCAAATCCTCTCAAGTCGCGTCCCACAAGTGCCTCGGCAAGATGCTGGGCGCCGCATACGACAGGCTCGGTCGTAGTCGTAGCGTCCGGCAGCACTCGCGAAGGCGGATAATCGTCATAATCCTTCTCAAAAAGCTCCAGGCCGACCTCGATGGCATGGAAGTTGGCTTTCTGCCTCAGATTAGTCGCGTGTCTCTTGACACCCTGGATGCCTGTTGCAAGGAAGCCTATCAGCAATGTTATAATGCTGATAACAACAAGCAACTCGATTAACGAAAATCCCGACTCTTTCAAAATTCGCTTTGTCAATTGTGCCATCTTTACATTCCTCGATTTTCGCAGCTTTTTCACCAAACCAACACGCAAGCAGAACACACTTCTCAACTCAAAACTCAAAACCATGTCCCGCACTTGATGCGGGATCTAATTCAAAACTACATGTCTCTGCTGCTGATATTGTCCGCCGTTGTGCAAGGGTCGCCGTCAGGCCCGCCGGATATGACCAGAGGGAAACTGTCGCCGGCGCTATACATGTAATCGAGTGGCCGGCCCCACGGATCCAGAAACTCAAGCATACGATCCACATCATTATCACCAATCAGCATAGCATCTATCTTTTCACATAAACTTCTCGAACTCGGTGTTGAATAAAGCTGCTCATAAAACTGTTCGCAGCGCTCGACGGGCTTCATTCCGCTTTGTGCGGGGAACTCATTCCAGAACTGGTAATACTGTTCTATTGCTGTTATGAGGATCTGAATGGTGCTTTTTGCCAGCTTCTCATCGGCCTGCGTCTTTAGATGCTTGCCCGCACCGAGAACAATCATCGCCAGTATTATCACCACCGCGACCGCGGCCAGGACCTCAAGCGTCGAAAAAGCTCTTTTTTTTCTGCAAATTCTCATATCCAAACTACCCCCCGCACACGGACATAGAAACCGCGTGGGCCACAGGCCCACCCTACGAACTTGTCCGCGCCGAGAACAACCATCGCCAGAAACCGCGTGGGCCACAGGCCCACCCTACGAACTGAACTACTCTTTATCAAAGTTGAATATATCATCCGGCGACCCATATAATCCATCCTTGCCTGCTGAAATCAGGATGTAAGAGCCGGCCCTGTACGGCCTCTTGATCGTGGTAACCTGCGGATTTAATATCATGTTCTCAAAATCCCGCCAATCATCCGAACTGTTACGGTCAGGGCCAACAGGAGTATAACCAACCCCATCACCGGGAAGGTCGTTTGCCAGAGGGTGCCAGTCACCCGGTGTCTCAGCGGAACCAAGAGCTAACAAATTGTAGTTGTCGGGGTAATAATAGATGTCATCTTTTATGTCATTACCCACCAGGTCGGCATAGTTCTGCTGTGTGAACTGGGTGCGGGCCTTGTAGTAGAGTATCGGCATACCGGTCTTTTTGCCGGCGTGACGCTTCTTGGCAAACACATCACAAAGTACCAGATTCGGCTTGCACGGGTCCGTATCAAAATCGCCAAGACCCGGCCCCACGGGGGCGACTGGGTCATACACATCATCCAATCTGAAAGCATTGGCGTTTTCGAGCTCTACAAACGGCCCCCACCTGGCCTTTACATTTTCCGTCGCTGTCTCAGCATACAAGGGATTAATAGTACCACCCACAGGCTGACCGTCATAGTCTTGATTTGCATGATAGGCAGGTAAAGCAGCTTGCCGTATTATGCCGTCGCCGTCAGGATGCTGAAAATAGCCATCGGACCTGAAATCCGAATTTTGATGGTAGCCTAATAAATCCCAGCCCACCAGTGCCTCAGCCAACTTGTTGGCACCACAATAGGCGAGTGGATCCACCGGATGCGGACTACACGGGTCTGCGTTGTCGTTCGACTCCGGATACCGGCCGTAGCGGTCTTCGGCGCTGAACATGCCGAGGGCCGCCTCGATGCTGTGAAACTGGGCCTTCTGCTCAAGCTCCTTTGTGTAGTCTTTTACCAGATTGAGCGCCGGGACGAGGAGCCCAATCAAAATTGTAATTATCCCCATCACCGTCAACAGCTCGACAATGGTAAATCCCGAACATTCATTCAAATTTTCATTTCCTGCCTTCATCGCATAATCCTTTCTAAATCTGTTAATCAATATCAATCACTTATTCCAGTCAACCCGTCACCTTGTCGGGCCAAAACTCCAAACTACAAATTACGAACTAAAAAACTACATCATAACCGTAATCATCTTGACCATCGGCAAAAACATCGCTATTACAATCGTTCCGACAATCAAACCAAGCAGCACGACCATTATCGGCTCGAGCAGGCTCATCAGCGACCCTACGAGGACATCTGTCTCCTCGTCATAGTTGTTTGCAATTTTTTCGAGCATTTTGTCCATGTCGCCCGTCTCCTCGCCGACGTCAATCATGTTGACAACCATAGAATCAACCGTTTTCGACTGCCTGAGAGGATTTGCAAACGTGTCGCCCTGCCTGATGGCATGGTGAACCTTATTCAGCGCCCGCGCGTAAACCTCATTGCCGGCCGTATCACGGGTGATATTGAGCGCCTCCAGAATCGGCACGCCGGCGCCGATAAGCGTGCCTAATGTTCTTGTCCACCGAGCGACGGATATCTTATAAGTCAGCTTCCCGATAATCGGCATCTTCAGCTTTATTACGTCAAGAATAAGCCTTCCAATGCGAAACTGTCTTATAAACCTCAAAACGGCGATAATCACAAATGGTGCTGCGATAACCATCGCAAAGTTGAAACCTTTGCGTCCAAGAAGCCAGTCGCTTATGTCCATCAGCGCCCGAGTAAGGGGAGGCAACGACCCTTCCCCTTCGGTCATATCCATCAACACCGTCGCAAACACCGGAATTATCTTCAGCATCAGGAACATCACGATGCTTCCGGCGATCACCAGCACAACTACGGGGTACACCATTGCCTTTTTGACATTCTTTTTAAGCCGCTCCGTCTTTTCAAGGAAGTCCGCCAGACGCAATAGAATAATATCCAGCACACCGCCGACTTCACCAGCGGCTATCATGTTTACGAACAGCCTGTTAAAAGCCTTGGGGAATTTTCCGAGAGCCTCTGAAAGGGTCGCGCCGCCTTCGATATCATCGGCGACGTATCCGATAATTCTCTTTATTTTCCCGCCCTTATGCTGCTGCTCAAGAATCCTCAGCGAGCGCAATATCGCAAGGCCGGCGTCCTGCAACGTAGAGAGCTGACGTGCAAACTGAACTATATATTTCAGTGACACCCTGCCGCCTGCACCACGACGGCGCTTCGGTGCGGCGGCGGCTTTAACCTTTTTGGCCGCACCCTTTGAACGAACCTTCGTGGGTATAAGGCCCTTCTTGCGTATCTTGCTTATCGCCTCCTTATTGCTGAGAGCCTCTATCTCGGCTCGCACCTCCTTGCCCCTGGCATCCAACGCATCATACTTGAATACTGGCATCTTAAAACACCTCCCAACTTCAAAAACATCCGATTATCCAACCACCTCGTTATTGGCTGGTGGCAATCGTTTCTCTCACCACTTCCTCGATTGTCGTTGTCCCGTCGTAGATGAGGCCAAGCCCGTTATCTCTAAGCAGCCTCATCCCGTTTCTACGTGCGGCCGCACGCAACACAGTCGTCGAGCTGCGCTTTACGACCAGGTCTCGCAATTCATCGTTAAAAATCATAATCTCGAAAACACCCACCCGTCCCCGGTATCCGGTGTTGTTGCACTGCTCACAACCTTTCCCATAATAAAACTTTTTGCCGGCGACCTCATCGGGAGTAAGCCCCAATTCCAACAACGTATCGTCATTCGGCTCGAATTGCTTCTTGCAGTTGCGGCAAATCTTCCTTACCAGGCGTTGCGCGACGATTCCTTCTAACGTAGCGGTCACAAGAAACGGCTCAAGACCCAGGTCGAGAAGTCGAGCAATGGTACTGGGTGCATCGTTTGTGTGAAGTGTCGAAAATACAAGGTGTCCCGTGAGCGATGCCTGGATGGAAATCTGTCCGGTCTCTAAGTCACGAATCTCTCCGACCATAACAATATCTGGGTCCTGGCGCAAAATGTGCCTAAGGCACCTGTCAAAGGTCAGCCCAATCTCCGGATGTATCTGAACCTGAATAAGACCGTCAATATCATATTCCACGGGATTTTCTGTTGTAATTATCTTCGTCTCAATGGAATTTAGCTCTTTTAGCGCCGAATACAGGGTTGTTGTTTTTCCGCAGCCAGTTGGCCCCGTCGCTATCACGATTCCATTTGGCCTGCGAATCAACTGTCTGACCTGTTCCAGGTCATAATCCGTCAAACCAAGCATATCCAGCTTCAGATCAAGCTGGCTCCTGTCCAATATACGAAGCACAACGCTTTCACCAAACATGGTCGGCAGAACACTTACGCGCAGGTCCACCGGATTGCCGCCGACCACCAGAGGAATCCTGCCGTCCTGGGGAAGACGCCTTTCTGCGATGTCCAGATTGGCCATGACCTTTATACGCGAACTGATCGCAACTGCAATATGCTTCGGCGGAGGCACCATCTCATAAAGGATACCGTCAATTCGATAGCGCATCTTGTACTCATCCTCAAAGGGTTCAAAGTGTATGTCCGACGCCTTGTCCCGAATGGCCTGAAGCAATACAAGATTCAACAACTTTTTCACCGGATTCGACTCGGCAAGCTCCTTTAGCTCCTCAAGGTCAATACTCGCGTCCCGGCCACGGAATTCTGTTAAGGTAGTGTCCTCCTCAATCTCACCTACCAGCTCGTTGATGCTCTCTTCCTTACCCGCATAGTACTTGTTCAACGCACTTTCCAACGACGCCGGGTCGGTTACCTTGGCCCTGACGGTAAAACCCATCAGTGTACTTAAATCGTCGGTAGCCCGGAAATTGTCCGGGCTGTCCAGCGCAACTGTCAATTCGTTCCGCCGTTTGTCGTACTCAAGCGGTACAATCCGGTACGTTTTCGCCATTTGAGCAGGTACATACGCAATCACCTCACTTGGAATCTCATCAGCATCCAGCTTTACGAACTCCATCCCCCGCTGCCCGGCAAGTGCTATCACAAGATCCTCCTCATTCACCAACCCAAGCTCCAGCAATATTTCCCCCAGCTTCTGCTTACCACCACGCTGTTGCTGTACCTTGAGACACTCATGCACCTTGTCCCGCGTCAAAATCCCCATTTTCGTAAAGATTCGACCCAGCGCCCTACCCTTTAACTGTTTTACAGAAGGTATTTTCGCCATTTTAAGGCCCTACCCATATCAAATGTTTACTCTATACACCATACCCTACGTTGCTTCCCTACTTATATTATACGCACGTAAGGCGTTATCGGCAAGATAATTAGGAGATTGACACTTAGTAAACGCGACAGGTTTCTTGCAAATTCGTAACTGAAACCGGCCTCACAACCAAACAGCAAGGACAATGCGGTTAGCCCGGATATTTCAGCTCAGCCCAGGCCGATTCCCGACAAGTCTTGACATCTTGAAGAAGAGAAGTTTTGCAAAATAGAGGTTAGACATACTTTGAAAAGAAAAAAATGGTTTTTTTTCTTTTGATACAGTAACTTGCTGCCAGGCAAGAACTTATGTTATTATTTAAGAAAATTAAAAACCCGATTTTCTTAAATACTCAAACTGACATTTCTTGTTTTTAGACACGGATTAACACCGATTAACACTGTTTTTAAGGAACTGGATTCCCGCATTCGCAGGAATTACAAATTGGGTTATCTCTTTATTTAAACGCCACTTATGTCAATACATGACCTTAAATCGGTCAGTTTGAGTTAAATAATATATGCCTAATCTCCTTTTTGCAAAAGTCCTGTAAAAGAAGTTATGACCGTAACCGGGGTATGCCATTATCCGCGGCCTGCCTTGACGGGTTGATGGCAGGGAGGGCGAGGCCGCGCCTCGAACGGGAGGGCAACAATCTGTTACTTGCGATAAGCGCTATATTTTACATAAGTCACCCCGACTTGTCGGGACTCTGCGTCTCTGCGACCTCGGCGGTGAGAAATGCATGTTATAAAGCGAATCAACGGTGTGACACCTGGCATATAGGACATCCCCTTCAATCTTAGATTCTCCTCTTTCCACAACTTTTTCGTCTGGCCGCTACTGATTGCACGACAGGACGCAGACCTCGAATCGTGAGGGCCTGGCCCCGTACCAAAGGTTGACAGAGCCGGGTCTATGTCTTCAAAATGGGGCCAAAACCTTCCGCTTCCTCCTGCACACTTACGCCCGGCTGCTTTTTCTCCGCCTTTTCCAGTAAATCGCTCGGTGAGCGTGCCTTATCCAGCATCTCCTCAAGGTTAATCTTGCCCGCGTCATAAAGCACCCAAAGATGTTCGTCAAGGAGCTGCATGCCCAGTTTCTTACCAGTCTGGATACTCGATTCGATTCTGTATGTCTTATTTTCCCGAATCAGATTCGAAATCGCCGGCGTTACTACCATAAACTCGTACGCCGCGACCCGACCCTTTCCCGTCGCCAATGGGCAAAGTGCCTGACTAAGCACAGCAATAAGGTTAGTGCTCAACTGGACCCGAATCTGCTCCTGCTGGTCCACGGGGAAGGCATCGATAATCCTGTTGATCGTTCCCTGGCAACCCGTCGTGTGAACGGTACTGAAAACGAGGTGCCCTGTCTCGGCCGCCCTGATCGCCGATTCCATGGTCTCGAGGTCGCGCAACTCGCCCACCAGGATTACGTCAGGGTCCTGACGCAGAACTCGCCTCAGCGCCTCAGCAAAAGACGGTACATCCATGCCGACCTCGCGCTGATTAACTATAGACTTCTTATGGTTATGATAATACTCAATTGGATGTTCAACGGTGACAATATGGCGATCAAGATTCTCGTTAATAAAGTTTATCATGCTCGCCAACGTGGTGGTTTTTCCGCAGCCGGTCGGCCCTGTCACCAGAAACAGTCCCTGTGGCCGGCGGCACAGGGCCGAGCAAATTTTCGGAAGTCCTATCTGCTCGAAAGACATAAGTTCAGAAGGAATAAGTCGCAACACCAGCGAGACGTTGCCCTTCTGGCGGAAAATCGCGGTTCTAAAACGTCCTGCATCCCCGAAGGCAAAACCGAAATCGGTGCCACCAACCTCCTGAAGCTCCTGTTGATTCCTCTCAGGGGTGATACTTTTCATCAGGGATACTGTATCGTCCGGCTCCAGTACCTTTGTCTCAAGCGACCGCAGACGCCCGTGGATTCTGAGTACCGGTGGTCGGCCTGTTACGAGATGCAAATCCGAACCACCCATCTTGATACATGCCTCCAGTAACCTGTCAATGTGAAGTGTTGCCATTTTTTAATCCTGTAATATATAAAGATTTAAGTCTCTGGGTTTTAGTGTCTCATCAGTTCACCCTTGTCTCTTGCTCGTCAATAACCATGCCCTCCGCTTGTGAGGTTCTGGCCACTTCCGCCGGGGTTGTTACGCCATTGA
>Ga0114922_10000573_pt1 | contig 35272 bp, 34 predicted proteins | sample AartaG_FD_100975 | JGI IMG/M metagenome (GOLD analysis project Ga0114922, IMG submission 100975) | Deep subsurface microbial communities from Aarhus Bay to uncover new lineages of life (NeLLi) - Aarhus_00045 metaG | ecosystem: Environmental > Aquatic > Marine > Oceanic > Sediment | place... | reverse complement strand
TTTGAACATATGAATCATCAGGCTGCCAATATGGGCGGGGTTCCGCCCAATACCAACTTATAAACATACCATATCTATCTGCAGATATAATATTATTATTATGAATGAGAATATTCCCTCCTACATTGGATAATGAGATGGCATCACGATGAATATCTGAAAATTTACAATTTTTTACAGTAATATTTTTGGCATTTGGCTTTGCAAAGAGAGAATCACATAAAGCAGTCTCTTTTTAAGCTCGTTTACCTGGCAGTTGAGGAGACATCGAGAAAATGGACAATGCGACATAGGGATTGGGCTATGATATACTCACAGCTGATGATCTTTTTTGAGGATCGTTTGGCCAAATATGTGTAAGGGTGAAAATGGTATTTTCAAAGCAAAACTTTCACTCCCTCATTTTAATGTTTAGAAACACTAGGCCTTATTCTTCGCCAGGCAAATATGGACTACAACGATGTCCTGAGCTGTACAGTTTATCTGACTGATCTTAAAGATTACACTCCCTTATTTTTACTGGATTGTAATGTATGTTGGATTGCTTTCTATATCCTCATTATTCAGGGTAGAAAGGGCATATGTATACGATTTATCTTTATCAACATTGCGTTGAGAGTAATTTAATAAACTAGCATCCAGCTCGACTAACAACTTCTGAGTTCCTTTTTCAATAACATAAATTCTGTATTTTGCGATATTATAATTATTTGGATTTGATTGCCAGGAGAGTACATTGATGTATTCTGCATAAAAAAGAGCGCGGTTTGATACTTTTTTGCCTGAAAAATTAATAGGTGGGTAGACGATCAAAAAAAAAACATCAGGATATACATCTGTCCGTGGGTGGAAAGTAAGTCGTACTGCTTTTCCTCCACTAAAAGGCTTGATGTATATCTCATAGTCACTTGTCCCCCGGTCACGATGAGGACTTGCGGCAAAAACAATGTATTCACCATCATTTGACCATCTCGGGAAATAGCAGTGGGGACGCCCAGGAATTGAATTTTCAAACGGCTTCTGTTCCTTCCCATCCGGTGTCCCGATGTATACATTGTGGGAGCCGCTGGTAATCCATACAACCATTTGTCCGTCAGGCCTGTAGTGCGGCTGACATCCTCTCGCAAAGACATTCCCTTTACTTCCATCGGTATTTACAATGTGAATAGTCCAGGGCCACGGATAATCAGAAGAGAATGCTATCCATTTATAATCCGGAGAAACAGTAGGATAAGCAAATTTCTTGCCGTTAAATTCAGGAAACCTGGCAGGCACAATCTCCTCTATTACTTCAGTCTCTATATCATGAAGTACAATCCAATATCTCTTGCCTTCTTCTTTCACATAGATCAGCTTTAAACTGTCCTCACTTAGATCAAATGAATATACATCCTCCACAACCATCTTCGCATCTGTGCCGTCAGAGCGCATCCTGTAAATATCCCTATCTTTATGATAGTAAATCCATCTGCCGTCCTTGCTCCAAACTGGCCTACGGTCCCACTCCTTATCATTTGTAAGTCGAACCTTATCTGTGCCGTCAGCTTTCATCTTGTAAATGTCCCAGTTACCGTGCCTTGAGGTTGACCAGACAATTGAACCTTGCATTTTCCCCTTGATTGACCGAAGTGTCTTAAGTTCCTCCAGTGTAGGGATGGTTTGATATTGGCCCTCCAAGGATGAAATAATAAACAGCAAGATGCTCAGAATGCTAATTGTTCGTTTCATTATCAATTCCTGTAAATATCTTTTAGCCTGGATTATTCACGATCTCACCCCATCTGCTTCATTGGGGCCCGTTCGTGGTGGATGACTACAGCTTCACGTCCCACGCTTTGCATCTGCGGCAACATCAACTTGTGAATAATCCAGGTTAGATAAATTTATTGAATTAAATGTTATAATATAAAATAACAAAGCTCAAGTGACTCTGTAATTGCTGTAATAATAAATAAAGCTGATATGTGACATTCATAACCTAATATTTTGTTATAAAGTCTACAATTCTTTGTTTCTTTTCTTTAATGAAGTGTGCAAATATTTGGAATAAATAATCTACCACATTCTTTAATACTTTTTGATTATCCTCGTTAGATGAATTAACACCTTCAAAGTTGAATATCTAATCGAGCTTCTCCAATTTTTTGATCTCCCCAAAAAATAGATTGCTTGAAAGGCAATCCACCATCAGAGAACTCCTTTACTGTTTTTTGAATTTTTTCACGAAAATCTTTTTTATCCACATCGCTCTCCCACTATTATTATTATATTCCCGAATCCGGATAAATTCAAAACATTAAAACGGTCTGGGATGGCAGTTTCCATGTAGAACATAAAAGTGTCGACTTTGTGACGTGTTTTTTGCAGAAATCGGCTTATTTTAGCTGAATCATGTTGAATGGCAAGATAAAAAATATATCCTGTAAATTGTTGATTTATATGGGGTAACAGGGGTGAAAAGCTGGCGCGCCTGGCAGGATTCGAACCTGCGGCCTTCGGTTCCGGAGACCGACACTCTATCCACTGAGCTACAGGCGCATAAGGTTATTCTGATATATTCATAAATAATATCGATATATATGATACTTAGAAAATAGTAAATAGTAAATGGAAAATAGGAAGATGAAGAGAAATGTGAAACATTCTTACCCATAATACAGCTTTTTCAGCATTATGGCGTCTGTTTCCTGGTCAGGGCTTTCGCTTATAACCATACCTTTGACAGAAAAATCCTTAAGCGCCTGGACCCATTCATCATAGCGGAAATCAGTCTCAGCCAGATTTAGATGCTTGATCTCTCCCTTATCACCAAACAAAGAACCAGAGATATGAATATGCATATTTTGCAGGGCCTCGTCCCCCAACTTTTTAGCGATTTTGGTAAGAATGCGATAGAAATGCAGATAGGAATTGGCCTCGCCTTTGCGGGCATAAAGATGGGAAAAATCAATACAGGGCTGCAGCCCTTCTACTTCTTGGCAAAGAAACAGAATCTCTTCAAGCGAACCGAACTGGGTGCGTTTTCCCATGGTCTCTGCTCGCATTATCACAGGATTGCGTTCAGAGCGTAGGATAGAGACGACTTCGCTTATGCCTTTGCGGATAGTCTCAAATGCCTCTTCCGGTTTATTAATTCCGTAATAACCGGGATGAAACACAACACAGTGCGCCCCCATCTCACTTGCAAGCCGGGCCGAGCTCAGCAGGTGCTTCTGACTCGTCATGCGGATGCCCTCGTAGGGCGAATTCAAGCTTACATAATAGGGAGCATGTACGCTCAGAGTGATCTTATGTTTTTCAGCCTCTTTACGGACTAAACGAGCTGTGTCCAGGCCCATCTTTACTCCCTTGACATATTCTACTTCCAGACAGTCAAGGTTAAGCTCGGATACACGGCTGATACCTTCGCCGGTAGAGGTCCCGGGAGTTGATCTGGGAACCCCGGCGGTTCCGAAAAGGAGTCTATTAAAAGATTTTGTCATTCATCAGCCTATCCCTTAGGGTTCAGAAAATCTGAGACTATACGCAGAGCGCAGAAATCACCACACATGGAACAGGCCTCTGATTTTGTTCGGCGTTTATTCCGTATTTCCCTAAATTTATGCGGGTCAAGTACAAGTTTTTCCTGGGTCTCCCAGTCGAGATTTTTGCGTGCTTTAGAAAGCTTGAGGTCGCGTTCTGCCGCTCCTTTTACTCCCTTGACAATATCAGCAGCATGAGCAGCGATACGAGAGGCAATAGTGCCCTCGCGCACATCATCTACAGAAGGCAGCCCCAAGTGTTCAGAGGGTGTCACATAACAGAGAAAATCAGCTCCGGCAGCAGCAGCTATAGCCCCGCCAATAGCAGATACAATATGGTCATATCCGGGTGCTATGTCGGTTACAAGCGGGCCCAGTACATAGAAAGGTGCACCCTGGCAGATCCGCTTCTGGAGCTTGATATTCATTTCGATTTGATCAAGCGGAACATGACCCGGTCCTTCGACCATGACCTGGACATCAGCATTCCAGGCTCGTTTAACAAGTTCACCAAGGGTAAGCAGTTCTTCAATCTGAGGCCGGTCAGTGGCATCAGCCGTCGCACCTGGCCTAAGGCCATCACCTAAGCTGAGAGTGATATCATATTTACGGGCAATTTCCAGGAGGCGGTCAAACGAGGCATAGAGCGGATTTTCTTCTCCGCTGTGCAGGATACAAGCCAAATGAAAAGAACCTCCGCGGGAGACTACATCAGCCACTCGACCCTGGCTTTGGAGCCGGCCAATGGCTTTAGAGGTGAGGCCGGCATGGACAGTCATAAAATCCACTCCTTCCTGTGCTTGCTGCTCTATTACCGAAAATATATCCTCTTCTGTCATCTCTACAATCGTCCCATGCTCAGCAATGGCTTTTATCGCTGCCTGATAGAGAGGCACTGTGCCGAGAGGAATTCTGGCTTTATCCAGGATTTGGCGACGTATATCGTTTATATCTCCGCCTGTACTGAGGTCCATTATGGTATCAGTTCTATATTTTAAGGCCATTTCTACTTTTTTGAGTTCAATTTCGACTTTAGGGAAGTCCTCGGAACTTCCGATATTGACATTTACCTTGGTGCGGAGTTTTTCTCCTATCCCTACAGGATGGATCGCAGCGCGGCAAGAGTTAAGAGGAATAACAACTCTGCCAGATGCTACAAGTTCCGCTACTACTTCTTCTGCAAGGCTTTCTTCTGCTGCGACCTGTTTGAGAGCAGGGGTTACATTACCTTTTCTGGTTTCTTCAAGTTGAGTCATACTCGTCCTTTTATTTATTCTTATTATAAAAATATATTTTACTCCTATGGGGGGGGAAATACAAGGCGGGAAAAGCGAAAAAGGGTAAATGCAAAATGGTTAAAATCTTACTGCCATACTGATATACTGCTGAAAAAAAGGGAAAATGGAAAATAGCAGTTGATTTTACTATTTACCATTTACTATTTACTGGTTTTAATAATGTAACAATTTAACCATGAAACATTTTTCTCTTTCTCGCCTTGCCTTGAGAGGAAATTTATTATATACACAAAAGTGTCCCCATTTTGGAGATAGCCTCTTGGCTTAAAAGGAGAAGAAATGATAGAACATAAACTTTTAATAAACGGGAACTGGGAAGAAGGTGCCGAAATCCGTGATATCAAATCGCCTTTCAGCGGAAAAACTGTGGCAAAAGTCCATTTTGCCGGAAAATCCCAGGTAGAAAAAACAATAGGAGATGCCCACACAGCTTTTACCGAGACGAAAAAACTTTCCAGCCACGAACGCTCTCAGACGCTCGAAAAAATATCCTCAGAGATAAACCGCAGAAGTGACGAACTTGCAGAATCCATTGTGCTGACTTCCGGAAAGCCGCTTAAATCCGCCCAGGGGGAGGTCTCACGCGGTGTAAACACTTTTAAAATCGCTGCAGAGGAAGCTAAACGAATAAATGGGGAGGTCATTCCTCTCGACTTGAGCCCTCAGACAAAAAAGCGCTGGGGGCTGGTCCGGCCCTTCCCTATCGGAATTATCGCTGGTATTACGCCATTTAATTTCCCGCTTAATCTTGTGGCCCACAAAGTAGCCCCTGCTCTGGCTGCGGGAAACACATTCATTGCTCGGCCCGCATCCCAGGTAGCACAAACTACTATGCTGCTGGCTGATATCATAAGGAAAAGCGGGTATCCTGCCGGTGGATTTAATGCTGTGCCCTGTGGATATAAAGCTGCAGAATCTTTAATCGAGGACCAGCGAGTCAAGATGATAACCTTTACAGGCAGCCCTGATATAGGATGGGACCTGAAAAAGAAAGCTAATAAGAAGATCGTTACTCTGGAATTAGGAGGTAATGCAGCTGTTATCATAGAACCTGATGCAGACCTGGAATTTGCTGTAAAGCGTTCTGTGCTTGGGTCTTTTGCTTATTCAGGACAAGTGTGTATTTCCATTCAGAGAATTCTTCTGCATGAGGAGATATATGACTGTTTTATGGGCGATTTTATCCCGGCAGTTAAGCGCCTAAAAATGGGAGACCCTCTGGAGGAAGACACTGACATAGGGCCCATGATCAACCGGGAAGCAGCCGCTCAGACTGAAGAATGGATAGATGAAGCTGTAAACAATGGAGCCCGAATTTTATGTGGAGGAAAAAGAGAGGGCGTTATGGTCGAGCCGACAGTACTCGAAAATGTTGACCCAAAGCTTCGTATTTCCTGGCTTGAAGCATTTGCACCGGTTGCAGTGATCCATAAATACAGTGATTACAAGGAAGCAATCCGGGAGGTCAATAATTCCATATACGGGCTGCAGGCCGGAGTATTTACCCGGGATATAAATAAGGCCTTTATGGCTTTTGAGGAACTGGACGTAGGTGGGGTGATAGTTAATGACATCCCCACTTTCCGCATCGACCATATGCCGTACGGCGGAGTCAAAGAATCAGGCTTTGGTCGCGAAGGACTGAAATACGCCATAGAAGAGATGACAGAGATAAAGCTAATGGCCTTGAATCTGGGCGGGTAAGGTTATGGGGACAATCCCCGAGGTTTTTGCTTTAGGGGCATACTCCGGTTTTTTTTTTGCCTTCATTATTCTTTGTTATAGCATTTATCAGCCCGCCTATTAGGGCTGAAATACGATTGGCCCTATCCTGATAATCTATAAAATCTCCTTCAGCCAGATAACCTATCTCGCGGGAAATTATCAAGCTTGAATGTAAAGCCGCAGCTGATGCTTTTGCATTTTGCAGATATTTGATAAAGTCTTGATCGCTTCCTATAGTTTTCCCCTCTGCAATATTCGACATAACAGAAATAGCAGACCTGCAGAGCTGTTCACTAATAACATGATCTCCGTTTAAATTCTCTTCTGATGAAAACCGGTGAATATCAACTGCCAAGTCGCGTGCCTGCCTCCAGCATTCGAGGTTTTCGAAGCTGCAATATTTTTTCATTTCTCCTCCTTCTATATTAAAGACGTTGGGGAATTATATTTTTCTCATATATAGGAAAATAAAACCCGTGCTACCCCTTTATTCTGATTTTTTCTTGACAGTGTTTGCAAAGAATCTTAAACTGATAATTCATGCCAGAATTATTTAATATCTATAATATTCTACTTGGAGGTATCATATGAAAACTATTAATTTATCTGAAGTTAGAGATAAAGTAAAAGACATAGTACAGGAGGCTAATTTTGAACTCCAGGACGATGTTCTGAAAGTAATCAAAGATATGCAGGCCAAAGAAGAATCTCCAGCCGGTAAAGCTGTTTTTGAGCAGATCCTGAAAAATTCAGACATCGCAAAAAAAGACAAATTAGGGCTCTGCCAGGATACAGGCCTGGCTATATTCTTTGTCGAGCTGGGCGAAGATGTAAAGCTTAATAAAGACGATGGGCTGGGCAGCCTGAAAGAAGCCTTCGAAGAGGGTGTCCGCATCGGATATAAAGAAGGCTACCTGCGCAAATCCGTTGTCGAAGACCCCATCCGCCGGAAAAATACCGGAGATAACACTCCCATCTTTATCCACTGGGAACTTGAACCAGGCGATACTTTTAAAGTAACCTTTGTTGCCAAAGGAGGCGGTGCGGAAAACATGAGCCAGGTCAGAATGTTTGCCCCTGCTGCAGGAAAGGAAGGTTTAGAGGATTTTGTGGTGGAAGTAGTTGATACCGCAGGCTCTAACCCTTGCCCGCCTATTATCGTAGGCGTTGGCGTCGGCGGAAGCTTTGAATATTCCGCTCTTTTAGCAAAAAAAGCGCTGCTGCGCAAGCCTCTCGGCTCGCACAATCCAGATCCTTTCTATGAAGATATGGAAAAAAGACTATTGGAACGCATCAATAACTTAGGGATCGGTCCCCAGGGTATGGGTGGGAGATGTACAGCCCTGGCAGTACATGTGGAAGCTTTCCCATGCCATATAGCCTCAATGCCGGCGGCTGTAAACATCCAATGCCACTCGCACAGAGTGCTTAAATTTGAACTTTAGGATTAAATAGGAGAACACAATGCCGGCAAAAGGATATGTTGAAATTTCTGTTGAAGGCTGTAAAGGATGCAAACTCTGTGTGATAAACTGCCCCTCAGATTGTCTCGCTTTAAAGACATCCGAGACCAACAGTTACGGGCTGCACTATGCTTATATGACAGATGAGGACAATTGTATTGCATGCCAGAACTGTGCCGTAATCTGTCCGGATGCAGCAATCACAGTGTATAAAAAAGCAAGTTAATATAAGGAATAATAAAGAAATGAGTGAAATAAAATTAATGAAAGGAAATGAAGCTCTGGCTGAAGCCGCTATCCGGGCAGGCTTGCAAGGCTATTTTGGGTATCCGATCACTCCTCAGTCGGAAGTAGTGGAATATCTGGCCCGGGAAGAGCCCAAACACAACTATGTTCTTCTCCAGGCTGAAAGTGAACTCGCTGCTGTAAATATGATGTATGGAGCCGGAGGTGCCGGTGCCAGAGTAATGACTACGACTTCATCGCCGGGTTTTTCTCTTATGCAAGAAGGCATATCTTATATTGCCTGTGCCCAGATCCCCTGCCTGTTCGCAAACATCGTACGCGGCGGCCCCGGACTGGGTACTATTCAACCCAGCCAAAGTGACTATTTTCAGGCTACTAAGGGAGGAGGCCACGGCGATTATCATCTGATTGTTCTGGCTCCAAATTCAGTCCAAGAAATGGTCGACCATGTCTATCTGGGATTTGAACTGGCCGATAAATACCGTTCACCGGCCATGCTTCTTTCAGACGGAGCGATCGGACAGATGATGGAAAAAGTTCAGCTCCCCGACCCTATCGAATATAAACCTGACAAACCCTGGGCTACAGTGGGGAAAAAACCGGGACAGGAAAGAAATTATCTCACCTCGCTCTATATCCAGTCCGAAGAGATGGAAGAGAAAAACATAGAGCTGCAGGCAAAATTTAAAAAGATCGAAGAAAATGAAGTCCGCTTTGAAGAATATAAAACAAACGATGCCGAAATAATCATCGTTTCATTTGGGCTTAGTTCGCGCATTTCCAAGAAATCAGTTGACATGGCCCGGGAAGCAGGCTTAAAAGTGGGACTGTTCCGGCCGATAACTGTATGGCCTTTTCCAGCTAATAAAATTGCAGACATCGCCACCCGCAAGCAGGTAAAATTTTTTATCTCAGTAGAGATGAATGCCGGTCAGATGGTAGAGGATGTTAAACTGGCAGTCAACGGAAAAAAACCTGTTTATTTTTACGGGCGCATGGGTGGAATAATCCCCACACCAAAGGAAATATTAACTGCAGTGCAAGAAAGGAGCCGATCATGAAGGAAGGGTATAAACTCATATATCAAAAACCTAAAACATTACGTGAAAAACGCATGCACTACTGCCCGGGTTGTTTCCATGCAACAACCCATAAGCTGATGATGGAAGTAGTTGAAGAATTAGGTATTCAAGAAAAAACCATCGGAGTATGCCCGGTTGGATGCTCAGTTTTTGCTTATGATTATATGGATGTGGACATGCAGGAGGCGGCCCACGGCAGAGCCGCTGCAGTTGCAACCGGGATTAAACGGATGCATCCGAACAAGATCGTCTTTTCATACCAGGGGGATGGAGACCTGGCTGCAATCGGTACTGCTGAGACCATCCATGCCTGTAACCGGGGGGAAAACTTCACCTTCATCTTCATTAATAACGGTATATATGGAATGACCGGCGGGCAAATGGCTCCCACTACCCTGGAAGGGCAGAAAACCACAACCTCCCCTTACGGACGCGATCCAAAAAAAGCCGGCCCTCCCCTGAAGATGTGCGAAATAGTCTCACAATTCGAGGCTGTAGCTTATGTGGAAAGAGTAAGCTGCAATACTCCTGCTAATGCCAGAAAAGCCAAACGGGCTATTAAGAAGGCTTTTGAATACCAAATACAGGGTCTGGGGACAACATTTATCGAAGTAGCCTCTAACTGCCCCTCTGGTTGGAAATGCACCCCGGAGGAATCTTTGGAATGGCTTAAAGAAAAAGCGTTCCCTTATTTTCCCTTAGGTGTCTTTAAAAAGCCGGAGGAGGTATAAATGTTAGAGGAAATGGTTTTTGCCGGATTCGGAGGTCAAGGAGTACTTTCCATGGGGACCATCCTGGCTTATGCAGCCATGAAAGAAGGAAAAAACGTCAGTTGGATGCCGTCTTACGGACCAGAGATGAGGGGTGGCACTGCTAACTGCATGGTAAACATCAGTGATAAAGAAATATCTTCTCCCATTGTCAATGAATATGACATAGCAGTTGTCCTAAATCTACCTTCATTACACAAATTCGAACCCAATATCAAACAGAACGGCATACTTATCTGGGAAAGCAGTACTATTAAAGAAAAACCGAAGCGGAAAGACATCAAAACTTATGATATCCCAGCTATTAATATGGCAGCTGAAAAGCTTAAAAATGTAAAAGTTATGAACATGGTGGTATTAGGGGCTCTGCTCCAAATCAATAGTGATCTGGTTAAAAAAGAATCCGTGTTTCTTGCACTGAAAGAAACCCTGCCCGAGCGTCATCACCATCTAATACCGCTTAACGAAAAAGCACTTATACTTGGCGGGAGGTTGGTTAAGCAATAAAGAAAGCAACACAACGTCACTTTAATTCTAAAAACATTTTTTCTACTTGGGTTTTGTCCATATATCCTACATGCTTATTTTGTATATTGCCTTCCCTGTCGATTATTATGGTGGCAGGGATATACTGACCGGGTTGATAAGCCTGCATGATCTCATTGTTGGCCATAGCCAAGGGATAGGTTATCTTCATTTTTTCAGCAAATGGCTTAATTACATCCGGACCCTGACGATCAAGGGACACACCCAATATTTCCATACCTTCGTCTTTATATTTATCATATATTTCCAGAAACCCTGGGATCTCCTGCCGGCATGGGGAGCACCAGGTCGCCCAAAAATTAAGAAATAAAACTTTGCCTTCAAAATCCCTTAGAGTCACCTCTGTGCCATCTAAAGCAATTAGAGTAAACTCCGGAGCAGCTTGATCATTAACCCTTGCAATAAGAAAATTGAAAGTCAATACCACTGCCAAAATTCCCAAGCTCAAAATAGTTAATGCTTTAGTTGTTCTATTCATGTTCAACTCCTGCTAATTTTAAGAAAGAGGCTATCCTCTTTAAAAGGTTATTATAAATACGATAATTATTATAGGATATATAATATAAAATTGCAATAATTTTAATTAATAAAATAACTTTTATTTGCTATTTTCAGATCACCATTTATAAGTCACTGCGCCCCAGGTAAAGCCTGCTCCAAAAGCTACCATTACAATGATATCTTCAGGCTTTAGCCTGCCGCTTTCTTTTATCTCGTGAAGGGCAATGGGGATAGTAGCAACCGAAACATTCCCATATTTGTGAATTATAGAAATGACTTTTTCTTTATCAAGTTTAACCCTGCGGCCGGTAGCATCAATGATCCTAGCATTGGCCTGATGGGGAATCAAATGATCTATATCTTCCCTTTGCAATCCTGCTTTTTTTATAACCTCAACAGCTGCTTCCCCCATGCGCTTAACAGCATGCTTGAAGACCTCGTTCCCCCGCATAGTCAGATATCGGAGATCTTGCTGCAAAACTTCCTGGGAACAAGGTCGGCGTACTCCTCCACCCGGCTGTATCAATACTCCACCCAAGTTCCCGTCCGCTTTCCAGTAAGAGGAAAGCATTCCGCAATCCTCCTCTGTTGCTTCCAGTACAACTCCGGCAGCCGCATCACCGAAAAGAACACATGTGTTGCGGTCGTTCCAGTTTGTGATCTTTGTCAAACACTCGCTTCCCAGCAAAAGTATCCTTTTATTTGTCCCGTTTAAAATCAGACTTTCCGCTAAGATCATTCCATATATAAAGCCTGTACATCCAGCTGATATATCAAATGCTGGAATATGATCAGCTTCAAGGCCTTTCTGTACCCAGCATGCGGTGGAAGGAAATAACGTATCCGGGGTGGAAGTTGCGACAATAATCAGGTCAATATCATCCACTGTTAAGCCAGCATCTTTTAGAATACTGCGGCCGGCTTCAATTGCCAAGTCAGAAGTGGTCTCCTCCGGTGAAGCAATATGACGCTCTTTGATCCCAGTGCGGGTAGTGATCCACTCGTCTGAAGTATCAACCATTTTTTCCAAGTCTGCATTGGTTAAAATCTTTTCAGGAACATAAAATCCAGTTCCTATAATCTTTATCCGCCGTATATTCTCATTATTCATTCTATCTCCAAAAAAACCTGAATCATTCACAAAAATCAAGAATAATCCGGGAAAAAATATAGTCTATGGAATTTAGCTTTTATTTGCAAACAATAAAAAAGAAAGTTAGAATGAAAAGAAATGAAAAAGCTTGCAATGACAATTATTACTCTATTCATTTTATTTCCTTCAGCATTAAATGCACAGCTTTTCCTGGGCCAGTACGAAGATGAAGCCCCTCTGATGACCTGGAATCTCCTTGGACCAGCAAGCGGCTCGATTACCGGAATGGGGAATGTGCGTTTCACCAACACCACTGATTGCTCAGCTGTGCTTACTAACCCGGCGCTGATAAGTAAACTTCCTAAGCTAACTCTGACTTTCAATTCATCTATCCAATCCGCAGAGCTTAATAAGTATGGTTTCATCAATACAGGACTCCTTCATAGTGAAGAGAATTCACCTATTACGATCTACGCTCTTGATCTCATAGGAATATCATATAATTTCGGGAGCTGGGGGATAGCAGTATCCATGGCAGAATTAGAGAATTACAGCAGGCCAACAGCCAAATACGAGTCCTATTACCAGGACAATCTTAATAGATCCATTGAGTATTCTCAAAAAGGCAACCTAAGCAACCTAAATCTCTCTTTCTCAAAACGATTTAGTTCCTGGATTTCAGCCGGTATCGGGATTAACTTTGTTAAGGGCTCTTTAGAGAGGAACTGGGAAGATAAAAGCTTTATGCCAGATATCACAATTGCCGATTATAAACATCATGATATTGACGGATACTATATTAACGGCGGCCTTATTTTTAATATCAGCCAGGATATTATGCTCGCAACTATATTCCGGTCTCCCTATACCAGGAAAGCTGACAGTAAAAGCCATTTGCGTAACTTTACTCCAGCAGGAAATACGGATATATCCATTGAAATATCCCATAAAAGCAGCTTCAAACAGCCATTAGTTTTAGGAGCCGGTCTCAATTACAGGATTTCCAATCCCATCAGTTTTGCCTTAGATATCAGTTTCTTCAATTGGGAAAATTACAAAGTCGATTACTTCGGAGAAGAACTCAAAAGAGATTTCAAAAATACAGTCATAATCAATGCCGGTATTAAATATATGAGTTCTCTCAAGATTTTTAATCGTCTTTTAAAAATTCCGGGCTGGGCCGGATTTAGCTATGATCCCCAGCCGATGAAGAAACCGTCCTCAAAATATCATTACATTACAACTGGGCTTGGGATCAGAGGAAAGCATTTTTTTCTTGACCTAGGATTTATGTATGGCTTCGAAACCGGTTCCGGCAATAATCTAAAAACCAAGAAAACAACCATGACACTTGGGTTTAGGTTTTAAAACATGAAAAAAATATTAGTTATCTTCAGTTTAACCATCCTGCTGATCTCTCCGTCTTTTCCACAGGATATTGGAAATTGGGATATTATCAGCATTAACAAAAATCCACAAACTATAGAAAAACTTAAAAAAATGCACCTTGATTTTTTAATGGAAAAAGATGGAAAGATCTATATAGTCACAGGCATATCCGACCTTCTCAAATTAAACCAGGAGGGCATCCCCTATTCTATCGAAACATTCAAATTCCCTCCCTTTAGTACAAATGCAGCTTCTATCCAAGGAGGAATAAATGGAAGCTTTCATTCCTACATGGAAACAGAACAGGAGCTTGCTTCCATTGAAAAAACATATCCTAACATAGCCAAAGTCCATGTTATTGGCACAAGCCTCGAAGATCGTAATATTTCGGCTATCAAAATCAGCGACCATGTAGGGTCGGAAGAAAATGAGGGGGAACTCCTCTTTCTCGGCTGCCATCATGCCCGCGAATGGATATCAGTCGAGGTTCCTTTAATGCTGGCAAAATTTCTTACTGACAATTACAATACCAACCCGGACATTCAAGCTCTCGTTGACAACAGCGAGATCTGGATAGTACCGATTGTCAATCCTGACGGGCTGGAATACAGTATCTATGTATACCGATACTGGCGGAAAAACCGGCGGGATAATGGAGATGGGACATATGGCGTCGACCTTAACCGCAATTACGCCTTCAGGTGGGGATTTGACAACCTAGGCTCCAGTCCCGATTCCATTTCTCAGTCCTTTCGTGGACAATCTCCCTTTTCCGAACCTGAGACCCAAGCCATACACGAGTTAGTATCTAAACATGACTTTAAGGCCCTGGTAAGCTACCATAACTTCTCCCAAGTAATCCTTTACCCCTGGGGGTATAAAGCAGGGCCTTCTCAAATTGATGATCTTCTTAATAACTTGTCCCAAGCTATGTCTGAGCGTATCCAGGCAGTACACGGCCGTATTTATGACTATGGGCGAGCCAGCTCGACCCTATATTTAACCAATGGAGATACAACCGATTGGGCATTAGGAGTATATACGATCCCTTCTTTTACGATTGAACTTCCACCCCTAGACACCCCTCAAGGAGGTTTTTTCAACTCTGAAGGAGATATTCAATCCATTTTTGAAGAAAACCTTCCAGCTTCAACCTATCTTATCAAATGGGTGATTCAGAATTCCGGTGAAAAACCTTCCCTTAATCATAAAAATATGCTGCCCTCAGAAATAAGAAAAAAATGAAATATTTCTTAGCAAGTGTTTTCACCACACAAAATTTAACTGAAGGTTCACGAGAAGGCCTTCCTTACTGGATCTTCTGGCTTCTGCTTTGTATCATCATCCTCCTGCTTGCTTTTATTTTCCTTAGGAATAAAGATATGAGGCGCAGGTTGGATTCTTTTTTTTTCGGAATCAAAAAAAATCTTATAAAAATCCGGCTTCATTCCATATTAAAGCGGGAAAATAGAAAGCAGGATAATTTTATCCAAGAAATTGGTCAAAAATGCTGGGAAGAAGGCATAGAAATTAGCACAGGAGAAGCTGTCCTCAGTAAACTGGCCTCAATGGAAGACACCCTATCTGCCAAACGATCAGAACAAAAAGAGAGTGAAAAAAAAATCCAGGATTTAAAAAAGAACCTTGAAAAAATCCAAAAAAAACACGATATCAATCAAACTCAATTAGAAACCGATAAAAACTCTATAAACCAAAGGCTCATCAAGATCAGAGGAAAAGATAACGAAATTAGTTTACAAATCATCCAACATCAAAAGTCGCGTGAATCAACAGTTAAAAAAATTAATGATACAAATAAGAAAGTCTATGAGATAAAAAATAATAAAGATATATCTACTGAGAAAACAAAGGCAGAAAAAGAAGAAAGCACTATAAAGATCAAATGCTTAGCAAAAGACATCAAGGAAATAGACCAAGCTATTGATGAACAGATCAAGAAAAAAACAAAACTTGAAAAAGAAGCAGAAAAACAAAAGGATAAAAAGAGCGAATACATCCAGCAAATCAAATCAATAAATGAAAAAAATAAACATGAAACCCGAAGATTCCATAAAGAAATCAAAGAATGGGAAAAAACAAGGTATAAAGTAACAGAAAAAATCCTGGAAATTGATAAAAATAAAAAACCACTTTATCAGAACCTGGGTCGGTTGGTCAATGATAAACGGATCGACCACAAAGAATTAGCAATATTATATTCCAAGATAGACCGCAGTTACCATCGAGAAAATAACATTAAAAAACAAATTAAAAATATAGATAAACAATAACTCTAGTTACCATGAATTATTCACAAGTCGACATTTTTTTATGAATAGTTCAGGTTAGTAGTTTGATTCAGTATGGAAAAATCAAAGGCAATAGAAGCAGTTGTATTCGGTGTTGTACAAGGTGTCGGATTCAGACCCTTTATATACAGGACAGCCCGAAAACTTAAATATTCCGGCTGGGTAAAAAATATAGGTTTCGGAGTGGAAATCCACCTTGAATCGGAGATCCCTTGCGATTTTAATGACTTTATCAAAGCCCTCAAACATAACAAACCGCCTCTTGCCCGGATTGAAAAAATCGATATCTGTTCAGCCGAATGGTTTGGTTGTAGAGAATTCTATATCAAAAAAACCGGCAAAGGCCGCAGCTTTGTTTTTATATCTCCTGATATTTCTCTTTGTGACAACTGCCACAAAGAGATGAACACCTCAGCAGACCGCCGCTTCCTCTATCCTTTTATTAATTGCACTGACTGCGGACCACGCTATACTATTGTTAACAGCCTTCCCTACGACAGAGAAAAAACCACTATGGCCGGATTCAAAATGTGCGACAAGTGCCATAGGGAGTATTCCGACCCTATGGACCGCAGATACCATGCCCAACCGATTGCCTGCCCTGACTGCGGCCCCCAAGTAACTCTGCTTAATACACGCACTGGAAAACACATGCCCAGAGGCATAAAAAAAGCCACTGAACTGCTCAAATCAGGCAATATACTGGCAGTTAAAGGACTCGGCGGCTTTCACCTCGTCTGCGACCCCTTTAATAAGGAAGCGGTCCAGAAACTACGCAAAATAAAAGCACGAAATTACAAACCGCTGGCACTCATGGCCAAGGATATAAAGGCCATTAAGAATTATGCTCATGTCAGCCCGGAAGAAAAAGAACAACTCTGCTCTCCCCGCCGTCCGATCGTATTGCTCAAGAAAAAAAACGACATTCAGGGAATAGCCCCCGGACTTAATGAACTGGGATTTATGCTGCCTTACACACCTCTTCATTATCTTTTGCTTAAAGATATCGAACTTTTTGTTGCCACCAGTTCCAATCTAAAAGATTCTCCTATTATGAAAGATGAGAATGAAGGAGTTGGAAAACTTTGCGATTATATCCTGACTCATGACCGCCCTATATCGATGAGGGCTGACGATTCGGTAATGAAGATCTTAAACGGCAGGCCGCTTTTTATCCGCCGAGCCAGAGGGTATGTCCCCTATCCCCAGGCTGTCCCGGAGCAGCTTAAATATTCCGGTCAGATCCTGGCCTTAGGCGGAGAATTAAAAGATACTATCTCAGTCTATAAAAACGGTTATGTAATCACCAGTCAATTCCTGGGCGACCTGGATGAATACCAGAATTTCAAATACTTTCAGGAGGCTATAGCTCACCTATCCCGACTTTTTGATATTAAGCCGGATGTCGTTGTTTCAGACCTCCACCCTGACTTCCACACCACCAGATATGCTGAAAAGAGCGGCGTGTCTCATTTACAAGTCCAGCACCACTTTGCCCATATACTTGCTCCTATGCTTGAACATAACATTGCCCGGAAAGAAAAAGTTCTGGGGATCGCCCTGGATGGATTCGGATATGGGAATGATAGTACTGCATGGGGAGGAGAGTTCCTTCTTGCCGACTACAGCGGATTTGAACGCTTCGCACACTTTGAGTATCTGCCTCTTCCCGGTGGAGACTTGGCTGCAAAACAACCATGGAGAATGTCACTTGCCTATCTCTATAATATATTCGGGCGCGATCTTCCCGCACTTGACGCTTTGATGAAAGTCAGCCCGGATAAAATAAAGGGTGTGCTAGGAATGATAGAACAGAAGCTGTGCTGTCCGCAGTCATCCAGCTGCGGGAGGCTATTTGATGCTATATCATTTTTAGCCGGCCTGGCTCCAATTGATGTTGAGTTTGAAGCTCAGGCACCAATGCTATTGGAATCCTGTGCTGACTCCAGAATAAAACATGTATATGAATTTGAACTTTCCCGCATTTCAGAAAAGGAAAGTTTTAAAGGGCCATATATCGTATCCTTTAGGAAAACCATAAAAGCAATAGTTAGAGATATCGAAAATAAAACGCCTGTTTCTGAGCTCTCGGCAAAATTTCATAATACCCTGGCAGACATTATCGTTGCTGTTGCTTTAAAATGTCGACAGGAGCATAATACCAATACTGTTGTTCTTGCAGGCGGTGTTTTTCTTAATAAATTTCTAGTCCAAGCAGCATTCAGGCAGCTTGAAAAACAGGATTTCCACATTCTGCGCCCAGTCTTATATTCCCCAAATGACGAGTCGATTTCCCTTGGCCAAATTGCTTTTGCCTTAGAGCAAAAAGCTTAATCCCCCTGTTCCTTCTAATATTTTTCTAGGCGTATTTTTATTCCGCCCAAAAAAGAAATTATCACATTTATAAGAACAGCATTTATCAACCCTAATATTCCAAGACAGACAAAACCTGCCACACCACCGAACAAGCCAAATACAATCCCTCCTGGAAGTTGACCGTGAATAGATTTTAAGAAATTCGGCAGCTTCTCTACAACTTCCGGAAATATGCTTGAGATGCCGGTAAAGACACCTCCAATAATTCCTAAAATCAATCCAGCAATTCCAAAAAAGAACATTAAAGAACTCGGGCTTACAAAACGCAGAATAAAGTTTGAGCCGCCATCATCTGCTAGGGCCTCTTCTTCCTCCTTTATCTCTGAATCCAAATGGACAAACTTATTCCACATTGAATTTTCAGCTCCAGTCTTCAGACCTTCTTTTTTTGCCCTTATGTTGAAATCGGCCGGTTTCTTAGGAGTTGATTCCATATCAAATTCTTCTTTACACTGAGGACAAAACTGAGTAGGTGAGTTCAATTTGTAGCCGCATTTCGGGCAGGAGTACTCTCCTCCTTCCAGATTTCCTCCGCAGTAATCGCACATATCATTCTTAAGTTCATTCTCATATCCACAATAAATACAAATAGCTTGCCCCTCCTGCAAAGATGGTGGCTGTGATTCGACCCATTTTTTTCCATCATAACAGTACCACTTTCCTGTCCGTGCCCCAATGGTCCAGCACTTTCCCTTCTTATCATCCACCCTTAGCTTTTTTAATCTGTCTTTAAACTCGCGATCAGATATTTTTCCTTGGGTAAATTTTCTTTTTAAGCTCTTAAATTCGATTTCGATTTGTCTGAATATATTTGGCATTAGATACTCATTATATGCTAGAAAATACCAATTCACAAGACATCAAAATCATCATTATTTTTTTCACAAAAACTGTGGAAAAATTGTGGATAAACACCATCATATTTAACTCTATTTGCAGAAATTTCTGGGACATGCAACATATTGCACACTATTCGGTCAGTATATATATCTCTTTTATTATCAACAACTTACAGGAAGGTGTTGAAAATAAAGAAATTGCATTATTTATAACCTGGATTATTCATTTTTGTACACATCGACATTTTTTATGAATAGTCCAGGTTAGATAAATTGCTCAAGTATTTCAAACAAATTATTCCCATGAATCGGTTCAGGAATGAACGAAATAATAAAAATTATAATGATTGCAATCCCCAGGATTATTCTACCTTGAGACATTTGACTCCCCTCATCTAAGACAGGCGGATGTTTAAATCCTAAAAAAGTGATCAGAATAGCCCAAACAAACCATCCGACCCAGAAGAATATGCCCATAACGATAAATGCGATTAATATCCAAGGAGCAAGTTTTCGAGACTTTCTGCCTAAAAAAGCATACAGAATATGTCCTCCATCAAGCTGGCCTATCGGGAAAAGATTAAGAGCCGTGACTAATATCCCAACCCACCCCGCAAAAGCGATCGGATGGACAACAATATCATAGCCGACAGGGATATCTTTTAAAAAGAGAACCACAGCCTGCTTCACGAGCAGGGAATCTCCAAAAAGAATACTTCCCTCACTTGGAAGCGCAGGAACGATTTTAGAAAGAGATATTCCATAAAAAATCGCTGGAAGAGCAAGGACAAACCCGGCCAGCGGTCCGGCAGCTCCGATATCAAAAAGCTGATGTTTCCGGGTTATTGGAGATTTAATTTTAATAAATGCCCCCATAGTGCCGATCAAGGTGGGAGCAGGAATGAAAAACGGAAGGGTAGCATCAATACGATAATAACGGCATGTGAGGTAATGACCCATTTCGTGGGCAAGTAAAATTGCTATCAATACTGCTGCATAGATAAGGCTGAGGGAAATAACATCAGGATCCAAGAAAATCTTGGGACTAATCGCTAACTCCTCTCCTCTGCTTATCGATTCTGCATATAAATAACTCAAACTCCAGGAGATACCCACAAAAAATGCGGAAAAAACGGTTGCAGCAAAGAGCAGGATATTCAACCAGGTTCTTTTTGTATCAAAAAAAGACCTTTTTACTGGTATTGGGCTGGGAAAATCAGGGGATTTACTTTGCATTAAAATCTATACACAAAAAAAAATAGGAGTGACTTTCATCACTCCTATTAATACCTAAAGTTATAAAACCTTACAGTTTTTATTAGGATTTTGGATGATCCGGATCAGGAACACATGCATCAGTCGGACAAACAGCAGCACACTGCGGTTCGTCATAATGTCCTTCACATTCTACGCATTTACTGGGATCGATCTCATAAATCTCATCTCCGGCCGTAATCGCTTCGACTGGACATTCAGGCTCACAAGCCCCACAATTGATGCATTCTTCATTAATCAAAAAGGCCATTCTATTCCTCCTGTTATTAGCTTGAACTATTCATAAAAACATTGCCATTTTTTTATGAATAATCCAAGTTTGGTATTTAAAATTAACAATTTATTATAATCAATTATATTAATTTTTCAAGATAAGATCTATTTTTTTTCCTCAAGCTTTTGAACTGCTTGAGTAGCTTCATAGCCGTAGTAGGTCTGAGGGAAATCATCTTTTATTTTATTATAGATCATAAGGGCCTGTTCTATCTCCCCTTTCTCCTCATAGATCTCAGCCATATTAAACATTACAGCATCCAATGCATAATCTGCAGGATCTTTTTCTTCTATTTTTTGATAGACCTCAAGAGCTTTATCATATTCTTTCTTCATATAATGAATCCGAGCTTTTAGGTGCTGCCCTTGATAATAAATAATATCTTTTCTGCTCTCAGGTATCTTCTCAAGAAATGCCATAGCTTTATCAAAATCACTCTTCTCTATGGAAAATACCGCGGCATTAATATACGCTAAACGAGTAAATTTCCCAGTTCCACCCAGTTCCTCCAGTTCAGCAAGTTTCTCCGGATTGTCCTGTAATTCTTCAGTCAATTGGATAATATTATCGAGGAGCAGGCTTTCCTTTTTAATGTTTTTTGTTTGGATAAATTTAACTCCCAAAAATATCAGAAAAATTACCGCCAGGCCGGCAATCCCGTATAAAAACTGTTTAACATGCGTTTGAACAAAATGGATTGATTTATTAACAATTGCAATAAATTCATCGCCTTTTAAACGTTTTTTGAACTTTTTCTTCATCAGAAACTCCTACCTGAACTATTCATAAAAAATGTCGATAAATATAAGCCCTTTTTTTAACATAAAGAGATAAAAAGAGCAACTACAGAGGAGTGGTACGCCTGGCCGGACTCGAACCGGCGACACATAGATTAGGAATCCGTTGCTCATCTGTCCAAATTTCGCTGATCCGTAACAAGCATACAGTACTCATAAGTGCGACAGACTAGCCAGCGGTTAAAAAGACAATGCAAGCTCTGTGCTGTGCTTGCCGTACTGATAGACTACCTGTCCTTGTGGAACCGGCCTTGTTTATCTGCCCCTCCCTCTGTAACGAGAAAATGAAGATGTGGATGAAAATTTATTCGGCTCCCAAACGACTTGATTACAGCAATAATACCGGGTGCGATCTCTTTTTGTGAGGTAGCTTTGAAGTATTTTATAAGCGCCTCTCTGCCGCAGTCCAGGTATTTATCAACTACTTCCTCAATAATGGGACGGAGATAACCATACTCACGCTCAAATCTTGACTCATAAGCCTTAAGGAAGCTATCAATGTGATGGAAAAGCACACGATACATTAGTGTCCTCTCCGGATGACGTTGGCAATATACCCTATACAAAATCCAATAATTTTCGTAATTTATTATTGTATTCCCCAAAACAAATAAGTATAATTTCGGTGTTTTTTTCACCCTGGGTTATTCACGACATTTTTTATAAATAGTTCAGGCTAAATTATCTATAAAAATTTTAAGGAGGGTATTTTAATGAAAAAAAGACATGTTTTTGTAATTTTTATCCTGGTGTTTTGCTTAACTTCTATCAGCATTCTGGCTGAGAACACCCCCATAAAAAAAGCCAATTACAAACTGGCCAACCGCTTTTCTTCGGCTAAACTGGAAAAAATGGTGTTCAGCACATCTGTTGATCCCCACTGGCTTAAATTCAGCAATCGCTTCTGGTACAGTTATGAAACCCCGGAAGGAAAGACATTCTACCTAGTCGATCCGGTTAAAAAGACCAATCGGCCTATCTTCGACAATGTCAGGATGGCAGCTATGCTTACCATAATAACAAAAGATCCTTATGATGCCAAACATCTTCCCATAAAGGAATTCAAATTTATTAAAAAAGAAAGCGCCATTCAATTTGAAGTGGAAAGCTCCCAGTACGAAGAAAAAAAAGAAGAAAAAGGTGAAGTGAAAAAAGAAGAGAAAGAGGAAGAAAACGGAACAGAAGAAGAAAAAGAAAAGAAACCCAAAAAGAAAATATTCGGTTTTGAATACAAACTGGCCACGGGAAAACTTACCCAGATCAAAGACTATAAAAAACCTCCGGAAAAAGCAAAATGGGCCTCTATTTCCCCGGATAGCGAGACAATTGTTTTCTCCCGCCAGTACAATCTTTATTACATGGATAAAGAAAATTATGAAAAATACCTGAAAGATAAAAAAGACCCAGATATTAAAGAACACCAACTCACAACTGACGGAGAAGAACATTACGGCTATGGAGGTGGAGACCGGGGCGAGACAAATGTGGATAAGGAAAAAAACAAGGATAAACGCAAATCAGTGCGGGTAGTCTGGTCACGAGACTCAAAAAAATTTGCTATGACAAAAACAGATAACCGCAAGGTTAAGGATCTGTGGGTGATCAATTCAGTGGCAAAAAAGCGGCCCACTCTGGAAACATATAAATACCAGATGCCAGGAGAACCTGAAGCCCCTCAGGACGAAATTATTATCTTCGAACTTGAAACCAAAGAAAAGACTCAAATCGATGATGACAGGTTTAAAGACCAGTCTGTATCAATTCTTCATGCACCTAGATTAGCAAAAAACCGGGATGATGAAAACCGGCCAAGCCTGTGGCTGGCAGAGACATCGGACAAACTATACTTTTCACGCACAAGCCGCGACCTGCACCGCATTGATATCTGTGTTGCCAATGCTGCAACCGGTGAGACAAAAGTTCTTATCGAAGAGCGCCTTAATACCTATGTAGAGATGAGAGCCCCCGGCCTAGTAAACAATGGTAAAGAGCTTATCCACTGGTCTGAAAGAGACGGGTGGGCTCATTTCTACCTTTATGACGGGGAAGGTAATCTAAAAAACCAGATCACATCAGGGCCCTTTCACTGTAACTCTATTGAGGGAATCGATACTAAAAACCGAGTCCTCTATTTTACTGCTAATGCCCGGGAAAAGGATGAAGACCCCTACTACACTCACCTTTACCACATAAATTTTGATGGATCAGGTCTTAAGCTGCTTAATAAGGGCAATTTCAACCATAGAGTAAGCATGAATGATTCAAGTACTTTTTTCGTAAACAACTATTCCCGAGTCAATACAACCCCTAAATCAGAGCTTCGCAATAATCTCGGGGGTAAGATCAAAGACCTTGAGACTGCTGACCTATCACTGCTATTTGAGGTAGGATACAAATTCCCGGAATCCTTTAAAGTTAAAGCAGATGACGGTATAACCGACATATACGGAGTCATGTACAAGCCCTATGACTTTGATGAAAATAAATTATACCCCATCATAGCCTATGTATATCCCGGACCACAGACTGAAGCCGTAAGTAAATCATTCTCTGTGAGGATGGACAGGACTGACCGGATGGCTCAATTCGGATTTATTGTTATCACCCTTGGTAACCGCGGGGGGCATCCCAGCCGTTCAAAATGGTACCATAACTACGGGTACGGAAACCTGCGTGATTACGGCCTGGCCGACAAAAAAGCAGCCATTGAACAGCTGGCTTACCGGCATCCATTCATCAACATCGACAGAGTCGGTATTTTCGGCCATTCCGGCGGAGGTTTTATGTCAACTGCAGCTTTGCTGGTCTATCCTGATTTTTTTAAAGTAGCGGTGTCATCCTCTGGCAACCATGAGAACAACATCTACAACCGCTGGTGGAGTGAAAAACATCACGGAGTCAAAGAAACAGTCGATGAAGAAGGAGAGATCAAATTTGAATATGACATTGAAAAAAACTCAGAAGTCGCAGATAACCTGAAAGGACACTTGCTGATCACTACTGGAGATATCGATAACAACGTCCACCCCGGAAACACAATACACCTTGCTAATGCCCTCATCCGCGCTAACAAACGGTTCGATTTCTTTCTCTTCCCGGGACAACGCCACGGATATGGTGATATGAATAAATATTTTTTCTGGCTGAGAGCTGATTATTTCTGCAAACACCTTATCGGTGATTATTCCCAAGACATAGATATGATTGAGCTAAACCGAGAGATAGAAATGAGCGGAGATAAGAAGAAATAATCAGTTTGCATTGTTTGACAATGTAACAAGGAAGCAATTTTCTGCTAGTTTGGCTGCGGAGCCGAGGTATATCCAGTAGCTCTACCTTTTTACTATGACAAAACTATGACAAAATCTGTCAGAATGGGCTAAAACCATACTAAAACATACTAAGTACATAAAGAATATAAATGTCTCCCAAATTACTGATTTTAAGGGGGTTTAAGGGGTGAAAAAGTGGTACGCCTGGCCGGACTCGAACCGGCGACACATGGATTAGGAATCCATTGCTCTGTCCAGACTGAGCTACAGGCGTATCTCGTTGATTCTAATTAAATTGACTCTGTTTTTCTACCCCTTTTAAAGCAGTTGATTTTTTACCATTGACGTCATATTGACGTCCTGGAAACAGGTTTTCAGCCGATTTTTCAATGGCCAGCTTCTTATCTTTGTCACTTGGATGAACATATCTCAATGTCATTTTTACATCAGCATGACCTAAAATTTTTGACGCTGTTACTATATCCGTTGATTTTACAAGCCTATATGCTGCTATATGTCGAAGATCATGGAAAGTAAGTCCTTTTTTTCTTCCTGTCGGTATCCCGGCATGTTCACAAGAAGCCTTAAAAACTCTTCTTATGTCTTTTTGCCTGTCTCCGGTCCAATTATTCATAAAAACATAATCGCCTTTTTTCTCAATTGAGTCAAGGGCATTAAACAAAATAGAGTCAATCGGGATGAATCTTTCCTTTTTACTCTTTGAATTTTCCTCTGGGATCCGGATTATTCCAAGCCTGAAATTGATATCTATCCAACGCATTTTTAGAATCTCTGATTTTCTCATCCCCGTAATAAGCGCGATCACAAGAATAGGCTTAAAATGTGGAGCTGCAAAGTCCACAAGCTTTCTTAAATCATCGTCTGTTAGCTTCATATCCAGGATAACTTTTTCCCGGCTGTTATTTTCCTCCAGCCTCTTCACTCTCCGGCCTCTAATTGGATTTGAAGCAATAAGGCCATCATACTCAGCACTGTAAAGGACTGTTTTTAAAAGTGAAATTTCCCTGTTTATGCTGGCTGGTGACATGCCAGCCTCTTTCCTTTCCGTGATGTACTTTCTAACAAGAGCGGGATTTATGTCAGAAATCCTTACATTTTTAAAAGTTCGGTTAAGATATCTTAAAGAGGCTTCATTTCTTTTGGAGCTGCGCTTTTCCTTCCATTCTGCTGATTCTAGAAGTCCCTTTGCATATTCTCCAAAGGTATCGCAGGTCTTTTCGGGATTTATGAGCTCTTCAAGTTTGCCCTCTTGTGCTGCGATCCGCAGCTTTGCAATATAGTTTCTTGCAGCCTCTTTGTTACGGCCAGCATACCGCCGGATACGCTTATAATTCAAGGTAATATCAGTTATATAATAACCAGGCCTTCCATTTTCTCCTTTAATAAACTTGAGATTCATTTCCTTTTTTGTTTTTGCCATGATTCACCTCATTTCAATAAATTTAATTTTTCTCCAGAGATAACGCTCTCAGAACGCCATAGAGCGACGATCTCAAACGAGGTAATAGTTTTATATGCAATTATTTATCCTATAGGTTATTTATTAGGAATGATCGCAAAGCTTTTTTTGCTAATTGTGAAGGCTTATATTTTCCGCTAAACCATCCTTGGATAGTTTGGGAATGGACCCCTATATTTTGAGCAATTTTTTCATAACTCCAGCCAGATTTTTCTTTAAATTTCTTTAACATTTCAAGCTCATTGAATTCCTGCATTATCCACCTCTAATATAATATAATCCTATATATAGCTTTTGTCAATAGATAGCTTTATATTTTAATTTATAAAAAGCCATTTCAGGAAAAAAATATAGATGAATTTTTGGAATCGAAGGTAGTTAAATAAGAATCAATCTCTCTGTAAAAATTATTCCTCCTTCTCAACCACTTCCTAGGATTAAAAAACGTATCGCTTGATTAGAAAAGCAATTAGAGAAAAAACCAGTGATGTCAATGCTGATGTCATATATCTTGCAATAAAATAGGATACTAAAGGCTGGCCCCCGGATGAGCACTCCACCACTGGGTTTTTATGTAGCTTAAAAATATAACCATAAATACAACTAACTACTCCCCAAATAAATGGAACTATTAGGGTAACGCTCCACGAAGCACTGATTATCCCTATCAAAACACCTACAATAACATTCACGAAAATTTCTCCATGCTTCGAGAAAGCTCTTCATTGTCAAACTGCTTCATTAACTCTTTAACTCTAGCCTCAGCCTCTCCTGCTTCAACAAAGAAAACAACACCCGCGATAACTATACACAATCCGATTATTTCCGGCGTAAGCCGCATCAGCCGATAGACGAAATCAAATATTTTACTCAATATTAAATAGCCGCCAAAAAAAAACAGGGCTAAACATGCCATCTGCAACTGATCCAGTTTTTTTTGCATGTACTCCCTAAGAAATTTGTACGATTCGTCTTTAAACTCATTATTATTTTCTGTCATCACTCCCCCTAATCAAAAAAATCCAACAATACCTTGATATACAACTGATATGACACGATATACCACTATCACAGCAGCTATAAAAAATCCTATCAGGAGTAGCCCACAACTACTCATGAAAAAAAACGTTGTGACAAATTCCAAGTAGTGTTTTATTTTTTTGACTTTTCGATTACTAGCCAAGCGTTGCGGTTCATAAGATTCTCTAAATCTATTTGGGTTTCTAAGATATAATATAGTCCCCGGCAAGAAAAAAGAGAGAAAAATAATTAAAAATCGCACCTGTGAATCAGGAAAATCAATAAAAGCTAAAAGGCAAAGGACAAAAAACGCCCACAAATCCCCAATAGCTATTGTTTTCCTAAATTTACCTCTATAAAATTCTTTAAAGCCGTCCATTTTACTCTATTTTTTTGTCGCGTATTCTCTATCAAATTTTATGGCCTGCCATTTTTAGTTCCCTTTAATATTATATTCAAAAAAAGAATTATCTGTAAACAATATAGTTTTGATCAATCATTACTAATAAATCCAATTGGTAATAAGCACAAAGAAACTTCAACTCTCTTTTCTTGAGGATTCTTCATTTTCACTAAGTCGGGCTTTTTTTCCATTCATTTTTGTCTGAATAGATTATCTCCACATCAGGCATTGTAGAAGCGATTAAGTCAACAACAACCTTGTGTAAAGATAGAAATGTATTTTTTCTTTGCGTAATTTCGTCACCATAATACGTTCCGGCTCGACCTCCCGAACAGACATATGGCTCATGGATATTTTCATTAGCCTTAATTCGAAGCTTATCTATTATTGTATGGATTGAGTCTTTATATAGATTATTTTTTTCCGCAATTTTATGAAGACGCCAATATAAATTATCTTTTTCTTTATTTTTTATTAAAAATCTCATTCCATACTTATCCCGATATATTCCACTCCACAAATCTATAGCTTTTCGTAGCATGGCAAGACCAGCACAAAAAGCCCAAGGCCCAACACAAGCATGCGCCTCCCAAAGAGAATGACCAATTGCTTTTTTGATATTGGCTTTATTAAATAATATATCCATTATATCCCTTCCTCTTAACCTCTCCGTTTTGAATGTAATCCGAGTATTCTCTGGATTTCTGTCCACCTTAACACTTTGAAGTATCCTTCCGCAGCAGGATTTTCCTTAATATGCCTAGATAGAGTTTTCTTCTGCTGGCTTGAAGCAAACATTTCAATCCAATTGTAGGCAAAACCATCAAGAGCGTATAGTCCACACTCTGGGCATTTGTATTTGAATCCACCCGCATCCTTAGTCGGTTCCTTAGAGCCTGAATAAACACCCCTCTTAGCATCATGATCACAAAGAATACAGTTAGCTTTTTTCATTTCACCCTCCCCTTCAATTATAATATTCATCAAGGTAAGGGATTGTCAATAAACAATCTCAGAGTACAATATAGAAATAAGCATAATGAGAATAACTCAACAGCTCACCCGTCTCTCATATGAGGCAATTTATCGCTCCCTGCTCTAAGAGCCAAAGTCATAGATTTTTTAATATATCCTCAAGCACTATATTCGTTTGAGACAAGATTTTGTGATTAGGGAATCTCAGGACTATCCATTTATTTCTCGTTAGAAAATTATCCCTTTCAACATCTTCCAATACTGGTAAACCTTCGATTATTTCATGCTGACAACCATCGCATTCGATATCAATTTTTTTCTTACCCAAAAGTGCAAAGTCAAGAGTGTATCTTTTGACTACCAGTTTTGGGATCAGTTTGAAGCCGCGAGATGCAAAATCTGTGTCTTGAAGTTTACCAAACAAGAATCTTTCTGTAGGAGTATCAAATTTTTCGCGTATGGTATATTCTTCGGCCTTCTCTTGCTTCTTGATTTCATCATATGTTTCAACTAACCTTTTTAAAACACAACGTTTTCCTTTGTAGCAAGAATGCTGAAAGCAAAATCTTCTATCCCCAACGATATACAAAAGATACCTCGGCCTAGACAGTGCTACATTCAGAATTTGAGGATAGATGTTATACCATCGATCACTATTCCCATTTCCCCGCATAGCAAGAACTAGGGAAAATATCATTATGTCTTTCTCAGTTCCCTGAAATTTGTGTGCTGTAAGGACTTCAATCTTATGCCTATCTTTAATTTCTGAATAATTGGGTGTGGATTTGATAATCTTCTCAGTGATTGCTTTTTCTTGCCTTGAATATGGAGTCACTATACCTACGGTGAGATTTGTGCCTGATATCCTTTTTAATATATTCTGGAAAACTTCATTAACTTTGTTTACTTCTATTTGATTTATTCTGCTCCCGCTAGGATGTTTGTAAACCTCGCCTTCACAATCGATCCAATGAATACCTAAGGGTAAGTCGCTTGGATATTGAGAGTAATCAAGCGTGGTCATTATTTTTAAACGTCCTTCATAGAAAGCTTGATTACACAGGGCAATAATTTGGTCTTCTGAACGATAGTGGTTGCTTAAGAGAATGGGCTTATGATCCAAAGAGTTTTCCGCGGATTTATAAAGTGAAATATCACAATATCGTATTTTTGAGGGATAGATATCTCTCGCTTCGGTTAAACCTTGGACCTTAGCCAATCCTTTATCTATGTCTCTGGTTATTCCCGCAATATGTGTTAACTGCATGGGATCACCTACCACTATGGCTCTTTTGGCTCGATAAAGAGCTGGAGCTGCTGATGGTAGATCAACTTGAGAAGCCTCATCGAAAATTACATAATCGAAAATTCCAGGACTCAATGGGAACGTTCTTCTAATTGACTTCAAGGTGGATGACCATATTCTTAAGATGTCTATAGCATTCCCAAATGAATAAGAATCAATACCCTCATCGTTTGGCCTGCTCGAGTCCACTTGATGCAAAAATGACTTGACTTTCCCAATCTTTCTCCCCTTCCCAAGCATTTCTTTTATGTAAATGGCTCTCACGTATCTTTCTGATAATTTATAGAATCGCTCTTCAAGCTTTCTTATTTGGTGTTCAATTTCTAGTCGGGGAGGATATCTCCTTAGTTTTCTCCTACGTAGTTGAAGTTTTATAAACAATATAACTTTACGCAGTACGGAAGCAAATTTCGAGAACAGGTTGAGTTCACCAAAAAGCTCTGTCTCATTGTCATAACCAAAGTAGAGTTCTTCATACTGCTTCTCTAATTTGTCTAAGACCAACAACCTATCTCGATATCTACAGATGGTCCTCCATAACGAGTTGACATGCTTGAGGTTGGCTAAGGCGGTCCTTTTTCTTTCCGAATCTAAAATTAGTTCATTGAACTTGCCTTTTAGGTCCTGACGAAATTCTTTCCTACCTGTTCGAAACATCAAGTTTTGGAATTGCTCATTTATTCTTTCATGAACAACCTCAACAGCAGCATTTGTATGGCTGACAAAAAGAACTGTATTCCCCTCAAGGAACAAGTTTACTAACAGATTTGAAATATATTGGCTTTTCCCAGTTCCTGGAGGGCCGGTAATAACAGATAGCTTGCTTTCAAATATATCCTGCAAAGCTTTTACTTGATATTCATTTGAAGGAAAAGGAAGAACCGGTATTTTCTCTGCTCCTTTAGTTGAAGTCGCTTCCTCGACAATAAATGAAAGGGCTGTTTTGTCTAAATCTGTTTTTGGCCTTAATTCCAACAAATCTTGAAGTAAGTTAATATTGTAAACAGTATTTTCCCCTGCAAAAACTAGGCTCTTGTTATACAAACCTGGTGTCATATTTCTTGAAATTTTTGTTGCATTCGTTAATTGGCTAGGATCAATGGATTCATTGAGATTTATTTGAACTTCTTTCTGAATAACCTCTAAGCATTTTTCTGCAAGATTCTTGCTACTAGAAAGCTCTTTTCTAAATAGCTTATCCAATTCTTGGCTTATGTCGCCAATCTCTTCAGTTCGAAGACCAAGCCTGCTGAATGCCTGAATGCCACAAGTCGGGATTTGCTCATCCTTCTGCAAATACAAACCGTCATTTCCCTCAGTAAACTTGACTTTGATCATAAAAAGGGGAGCTATTAGATATTTTTTTATGCTTTCATCAAAATAGAACAACATCGGATATCCATAGTAGGCTTCCCACCTGTTTATGCTGAGATACTCAGAAAATGCACACAACTTTTCGCTTTCTGAAACAGACAAGAGGCTATCATGCCTCTCAAAGATGAAATGATCTTTTTTAAAAGGGTATAGAACAGCCTTTGTTCGAACGTTTATTGAGATATCTTTTTCCAAGATATCTTCATTCTTAATGCAGTCATACCAATAAGCGATTACCCTATTCAGTTGAGACATATTAACCCTTTATCGCCTTCGGCTTGAGTTGTTTGATTGTTCATAAACCCGCTTCTCTTATATTTGCGGAAAGTCCATGTCTATGATCTTTGCCTACACTTGCCACAATTGTATGTCGTCAAATGATTCGCACACACCCTTAAGCGACGATTTTGCTCCTTCATGTTACTCCTAACTTAAGCCTCCTATCAAGGCATTTATTAAAAACGATTGATACATTTTCTTCCTCTGATACATGGTTTCCTTTTTTGTCTTTTGTCTTTGCCAAAATCTCTTCTTGTTCTTCGTGTGGAATATCAAGTAAATTCATAACATGAAAGAAAGCATCTTCATACTTCATTCCGGAAGAAAGTGCTGCATCATATAATCTTGCTAATCTGTAAATCCGGACATAACAATATGACTCTAGTTCCTCAGATATCATTTTCCTTTCCCCCATTTGAATTATTCATATAAGACAAGCTAATATAAAAACGAAAAGTCCTGTCGGAATCATAATTAGAAGCAATAAACCTAAGCATCCAGCTCTACTTCCTTCAACCTTTAAAATCGGATTTTCATTTAGAAATCTATCTATGTCCAAATCAGGAGCAAACTCCTCCAATAACTCCCTTTGCTTTTCTCGTCTTAGGTTAACTGGAATTTTTTTGGGTCCAGGAGTAGGAAAAAATACACTAGCCATGAGGAATTCAAAATCTATTAGTATTTGTGCAAGTACAGGAGCAATATCATTTTCCCTTAAATCATTAACTTCTATTTTAAACGTCCAATAAGTCTTAGCCAGATTAAAAAAAGGCCCGTTTGAAATCCCATAATTACTTTCTAGCGTATCCCCGAAGCGTTCTTTAATTCTTGTAATATCACCGAACGTTTCACCTTTTGATACTTTTTCAAAAAACAATTGAGTAACAACATCCGAGACAATTCCTATTGTCCTGCTTTGCTCTGATGTGGGAACCTCTGGATATTCTGATAATAGAAACTTCTGCTGCTCATTTGAAATCTGTATTCCTTGTTCCTTAGTAATTAAAATAAGTAAAGATACCCATTGATTTAAATTCATCGTTGATTTCCCTCTTGCATATAACCACTCTGCTGACGTTGATTAATTTAGGACTACAGGAATTTCTTTTTTCTGTTGATGATGATTTATCCTCAATTTCATCAAATTTCCACCCTATGAGTATCTATCGCCCATAATACTCATAAAAAACAAGTCCAGTCAACCAGAAATGCGAAGTAAAGAGAGCATCTCAATGAAAATACCTATAGACATAAGAATTGTATATTTTACTTCTCTTATAAGGCTAATCGTTGGCCTTGTTTGGTGAGATTTTCTCGTTTTTAGGGCGAGCTGAAGCTTAATTTTATATCGCAATAAAGAGAGAACTTGAGGAATTATTTGTTGACGATCATCTTCTCAATGGATCTAATCAGCTGCTCTCCTTCAATATAAATTTTCACCCGATATTTAAATGTATTTGGTTCATAACCTTCTGTTTCGATTTGATACCCCTTAACAAGGGCATGAACTTTAGTCTCAACAACAGTTCTGACTTCTGAATTGTTATAAATTGTGCTATTTCTTTTTGTTTCGGTCTGGATTGAGGCAGCCAGATCATTAACAGCCAATTCTAAGGCAGTGCTCCTTGCCAGCCCCTCATTTTCATTTTCAAACATTCCGACACCTTCGATCTTGGTGTTGGCAAAGACCTTCCTCAATTCGTATATAAGATTATTGTCAACCTTCTCGCTTTGATAGGCCACTTCTCCACCTGCTGTATATTCCGTCTCCCTAACCACTGTTGATGTGCAGGAAATAGTCAAAATAAATAATAACAAGACACTCATCCCAAAAATGTGTGTTTTTATTTTCTTTTTACACATATAAAGTTCTCCTTTCATAATAATTTTTTTATTGTGTATTCCTCTGGGGGAATTTGATTGTCCCTTCGATTTCGAATTTATTAATCCTTAACACTTTGATCTCTTGTCCTAAAACTTCCTTGCAGATATTCAGGATATTGACGGGATCCAATGGAATATAACCTGACATTAATATCAGTTCCGCCCGGAGTTTTCCCTCGACAGGAAGTTTTGAAGGTCTGACTGCCTCAATACCGATCAATTTTTTCAGGGCCAGTCTAATATCCTCTGTTTGTTGGAGGGTTACTCCTGTGAGAAAAAGGCGTGTTTCCCTGTACTCTTCTGTTAGAATCTGAGGGATCTTCCAAGCTAGAAGAATACCAATGCTTTCCGCTGTCCTTCTCACAAAATCTGAATAAGCATTAAGCTCTGAAAAATTAGCAGCCCGTGACATTTTCTGAAAGGCTTTGATAATTTTTCCAGAAGATACAACAACCGCCTTGGCTGTAACCTCACCCTCAACCCTGATCATTTCCCTTCCAGCCGGTTTCACGACTATCTGCTGTGTGTTGATTTCCCCAGTAATAACAAGGTCAATGTTATTGCTCTTGGCTATTTTCAAAACCTTTTCGGTCACGCCCAGCCGTGCTTCTGTGAGATCATCTGGGCTGTATGTATCTGAATTTTGCAAGTCATCTGAAGTGATAACACGGTAACCATAGTCAGAAAATACCTGGGCCAGGGCCATTTCCATGTTCCGCAAACTACTTCCACCGGATTCATTCACATTCAATGCAGCAAGGTTTGCCTTGGTTTCAGGGAGAATGATCAATAGCCTAGGATTCCCGAGAACCTCCAGATACAATTTTAATCCCTCCCTCTCTTCGTCCCCGGCTTTCCCCTTTTCTATGACCTCTGCTTCGATGAACACTTCATATCTTGGCGGATCTTCTTTGATAACTCCCTCGTTCAGGATTTTAAAGCTGCGGATAAATCCACTTGATCGGGATGTCACAACACGGCTAACATCCTTGGCATTGCGAATAAGAGACATACTGCCGATCTCCAACCCAGCTCCTTGACCAACTGCATTCGCATAGGCTGCACGAAGAGCCGCTCTTTTTGCATTTTCTACATTTCCCTGGAATATAGTTGCCACACCCGAGGCCTTGATGTTGCTAATCCTGATTTCTTCTGTTTTAAGAGGAATGACCCCGGTTTTTTGATCAACCTTTTTTACTGGAAACACACCAGTTGAAAGGTCATTTGGAGACTTTGGAGTTTTTTGTATTTCGGGTTTTATGGATCTATTGCACGAGAGCAAGAAGACACTCAATAAAGCAATTATCGTTGCCACTGCGTTTTTTCTTTTTTTGAGCCAGGTCATGTCAACAATTCCAGTCAAATTTACCAGGATATCCTATAACTTACAGCGTAAAAATTTCTTTTAGGATCGATTTTTAAGCTCAACCTCCCGCCGGGATTTCTGCCTCTCAGTTTTTTAATGGTTTTATTGGCACTGCTGATCATGGAGATTCCCCAGATGGACAACCCGAGAGCACCAAGGCCTGTTACAATGATAATTCCACCACCATCAACTCCATCATAGTCATCAGCTAATTGTACTATAAGGTCAGTGGCCATAAATGCTGCCCAGCCTGTTGTAGGAACAGTTATTATCCAACCCAGTGTTCTTTTTCCTTTTGCTTTCCGCATTTGCTCACTAAATTCCACCTGAGACAGATAATCCACAGGTTGACCTGAGGTAATCTCAAGTTTAGTCAGCTCGGCATTATAAAAAACCGTCTTATCCAGTT
>Ga0114922_10000572_pt1 | contig 35309 bp, 37 predicted proteins | sample AartaG_FD_100975 | JGI IMG/M metagenome (GOLD analysis project Ga0114922, IMG submission 100975) | Deep subsurface microbial communities from Aarhus Bay to uncover new lineages of life (NeLLi) - Aarhus_00045 metaG | ecosystem: Environmental > Aquatic > Marine > Oceanic > Sediment | place... | reverse complement strand
CTCCTCTACCTGGCTATTCCCATTATGATGGAATGCCCTCCCGAGAAAGCTCTGGGTTACACAGTAGTAGTAATCATAATAAATATAGTTATCTCCCTAATAATTGGTGCCTTAGTTTCCTTTATCCCGGGCGTGGGAATGGGATTTAAATTCCTTGGCTAGAAGAAGTCGTATGGTATGCCTTGAGGAAGGAATCAGAGTAGATATGTTTATTCTGCACTAATTCAGCAGTGATAGCAGCATTAACCAACTCTGTATCAGTAACCTCACAGATAGCTGCATCTAACCCTACCCCAATAGCCATCACCAGAAAAGTGCGATTGATTAACTTCATCTCGGTAGTCTGAGAGGAAATGTTGCTTAAGCCAACTACTATGTGAGGAGAAGGCTCAGAGAGAAGCTTAAATTGGCTAATAGCCTCCAAAATATGGCCGGCCTGTGGTTGGAGAAATTTTAAAGGCATTACTACAGGGTCTAAAAATAGCTTTTCTGTGGGTAAGCCTTTTTCTATGGCAGCGGTAAATATCTTTGCAGCTAGTTCCACCCTCCTGTTTGCATCCTGGGGACTTCCTTTCTCATCCATACATACGCCAATAAGAGAAGCTTTATGTTCAATAGCCAGGGGAATTACCTGTTCTAACCTTTCATCATGAGCGGTGGTGGAATTAATGAGAGGTTCTTTTTCACAAATTTTTAATGCTTCTTTGAGAAAACTTATCTTATTACAATCTATTGAGATAGGGATACTGACCGCCGCCTGAACGCTCTCTATCATCCAGAGAAAGTCCTCTATCTTATTGGAAATCGCTCCTATATTTACATCAATATAATTTGCTCCAGCCTCGGCTTGTGTTTGAGCCCATTTCTCTAATACAGTCTTATCTTTTTCCTTAACTGCCTGGCTGATATCTTTAAATCCTCCGTTAATTCTCTCTCCAATTAAAATCATCCTTGTCTCCTTATTTTATTCTGAACTCATCATCTTGTTAATGTATTCCTTTGTTTCTCTCACTGCCCGGGGATGCCGCATTACCATTATGTCTGCTCCTGCCAGAAGATAGACATAGGCAGTGGACGCCTCCCAGAGAGGACCTCTTTCCTTTTGCTCTCCCCACTGGGGTATCTCCTCTTCACTAACGATAGTCTCTTTAACTTTCCATACTTCTTTACCTATATCGCAGAGAATGGGCATAGCCCACATCTTATCACCGCCTAAACCGGCTGCACGTCCCCTCTCCATAATAGAATAAACATACTCCAGTCCATATCCTAAAGCTCCTGAGCTAGGATAAATAACTATATCTTCCGCAGCCAGTCCCAGGTCAGTAGCTAAAACATTAACTTGTTTTGCAATATTGATGTCCACGGGGGACTCAGCAATAACCTTGTGACCATCAGCTTTGCAAAGAGCAACCAGAGTTTTGTAATTATCCTCGGTGATTGAGCCAAGAAGGCATTTTTCCCCGGCTGAAACTTCACTACATGCAGGAAGAATATCATTGTCTTTATCATTGTTTCCGCAGCCCCAGATGACGAGGGGTATGCTTATCCCCTGCAAGATAGATTTGACGGTCTCTGCCGCCTCTTTAGCTCCTTTATTTTTCCCGTCTGGATCGCATCCGGCTAATCTCAAACATATCAAATCAGCACCATACTCTTCCACGCATTTCTTTGCCCAAAGAACAGGGTCATTCCATACATCAGAAAAGTAATTACCCAAAAGAGGATGCCAATCCTCAGGAACTATGTCCAGAATCTCCATAGCTACCACTGGCTTGTGAGGGATATTCCCTTCAAAATGAAGGAAAGGAAGGACATTTGCTCCTCCTACGCTTACCGTATAGCTCCGCGTGCCTCCCTCCTCTTTTGTTGCCCCTATAGTAACAACATTAATAGAATTAGCCCACTTTTGCTTGACATCAGGAATCATCATCCTAACTCCTCCCTTTTCTCATATCTCGTCGTTCGTAGCTCGTATCTCGTATGCTAATTAGTTAACTTTCCATTCTTTCTTAAGAAAGGTAGGTATTCTGGCTGCTTCCTCTGGTCCCACCAAGACCTTCCAGCCAAAATCATCTTCTAGTTCTGCTCGGAAAACAGCTACCAACCCAGGAATAATCACTTTGTTATGAGTTATCTTATCCTTTACTTTTTGTGCCTCCAGAGTTTTGCCAATTGTCTCCGGTGACCATTTATCCCCGGCATAAGCATTAAGCACTCCTAAACCCTCGGTCTCTACCACTGATATATAAGTCGGGATTCTGCTGTTAGCCACCTCTCCCTCTACGGTAAAGTAAGTAAGAGAAAAGTTAGTAGTCACTATAATCGGAGAATCAGAAGTAACCTGTCCAATCTCATAGAGCTTAGCCTCAACAGCATTGGGAACCTGGGGATCTGTGTAAATATTCTGTCTTACCGTTAGCATAGGAAGGAGCTGCCATTTTTTTCTTCCTTCTATAACTACAATACTGCCATATTTACAAATATAGGTAGCGACTTGGGCAACTTCCTGAAAAGGTTCTTCCTCATCGGTAAAGACAAGAGTAGGATAACCAAGAGGACGAAATTTCTTTTCCAAAGCCAACCGCCGCAAGCACGTCAGGTTCTGGAGAATATCTATCGATTTTCTAGATTTGACGCTAAGAATAAGGTCTTCTATGCCAATTTTTTTTATCTCTTCTGTAAGTTCAGCTAGTTCCTCCAGTTTTTCTGCCTCAACGCAGAGGGGACACTTATACTTCTTAGCCAGGGCAGCCATTTCTCTAAAATTCTCTTTGTTGGCAGCATAAATAAGAGGATTCTCCTGGCTACTGACTTCAAGAGCAGCCTCCATTACCTTTGCCTGGGGGGTGATAAGAATAAGAGCAAAATTTGATTTATTTTTTACTTTCTCTACCAATTGGGCGTATTCTTGCGGCTGGCTACTGGTATGTTCAACGGCTATAAGATTTATCCCTATCTCTTCTCCCACCCGCATGAATTTCAGGCTATTAATCTCTTCTATCTCCTTATTTAGTTCTTCATCAGTTAGGCTATCCTTTAATCTGACTGCTATGCCAGCGGGGTGATGAAATTTCTCCTGATGACGGAAGAGTACCGTTTCCTGTCCTACCTCCAGTCCATTCCCGTTTTTACCAATTTTGACCAATCTCATAGGAGGAGCTGAAGCCTCAGCCAGAACCGCCTTTGCCTCCTCACTTACATGGGGACACTGATCAAGAGAGGCTTTTTTAGCAGCCAATTGCATAGCAAAAGCCATACAGGTGGGAAAATTACAATCACCACAATTAGTCTTGGGTAAATTTTTATAAATCGCCAAACCAGTTAAAGCCATTTTCTTCTCCTCCTAATTAGTTGCTCGTTGCTTGTCGCTCGTTTCCAAAATCCCATTATATTTTGTCCTGTCATTGTGAACCTGTCCACTGTAAGCGTGAGATTGCTTCGCTCACCTATGTTCACTCGCAATGACAGTGCGGAAGACACTATACGCTATCCGCTAAACGCTATACCCTGTCTTTCAAATTACATCATTGGTTCCATAGATAAAGCTGGATGCTCCTTCTCTTGCAGGAATTTCACCAGCTCTTCCGAGGTAGTTGCATCTTCCTCAGTAGCAATCTTATCCAATAAGTCAGACTCTCCAATTTCAGCAAGACGATTTTCCAATCTCTCCTTTATCTCCTCTTTTAACTCTTTTGGCATCCACGCCAATCTCTTAATTCCTCCGTCAGCAGAAATAAATTTTTCACTGGTAATGTACAGCTTTCCCATACCTATAAAGCCCGGAGTCTGAACTCCTCCGCCCACCTGCCCGGCCATAGTACTGAAAGTCATTCCTATGGGAGTCATCTCGGTAAATTCACGATTGACAATCATTATTCCATTTGTCTCGGGCAGGATAGCTGCAATACACTCAAAACATCCGCAGCTCGTCATTGGGTCCTCAATCATAGAATAGGCGTTGAATCTTTCTAAGTTGCCGTGTGATTTTAGTTTAAGGTACTCATTTACCCCTTCCCATTGACCCTTTACTTCTTCCAGACACCTACCCTTCTTTACTGGCTCATTTGGTCCGCGTGGATTCAACTCAAAAGAAGCTTTGCAATCGAGCCAGGTATAAGCACCGCAGAGACCCAATCTCTGAGGTGTAACAATACATACATGATCCGGTGCATAAGATTGGCATAAAATGCAGGAATAAAGGGTATCTACGTCCTCATCCTTCATTCCTCCTATTCTCTCATCACGCTCATGATAAATCTTCCTTGCCTCTTCTAACGGCGCCTTCATCTTCTCTTCATCAGTAATAATCTTTACCTGCACTTTATCTACAATAGCTGAATATTCATCATGAATCTTGGCTATAAGGATCTCTCCCAGATGCTTGAGCCGAAAACCTTTATTAAATGCCTCCTTGCTAATTCTTATCCAAACGATGGCTCGTTGTCCCATATGAAAAATCCCGTTGGCACAAGAGATAAACTCATGGTTTCGGCGCTCTAAGACAGACTCAAAATCCTCCTGGAATTTCCTCCCGGCAACTTTCACCAGTATCGCCAGAGGAAGAGCTTCTCCTTGTTCAACCTGGTCAACCTCAGGTCCGACTATTTCAATTTTCCCATCTTCTACTTCCTCCATAGGTTTCCCCCGTAGAAGTTCAAAAGCGACCGTCCTCTTTCCACCAAACTCTACCTGCATCTGTTCCTTTCTTACTCTTTCTCCTTCAAAACCAGCCCCATAAGGAACAGGAATAGGAATCTCAGTAACTTTTATCTTTATATCTCTTACCTCTATGGCTCTACTTACAATCTTGTCGGGAGAAATGCCCGAGACTACGTGTTCATAAGTACAAATCCCAGTAGGTAGTATCTGAGGAATATCTACATCTGAGAGAACAGGAAAGCCAAAGTTAATAGCACCGGCAGCGGTGGCGTATTTTTCATCAGTAATTAGTTGGTCTCCGTTCACTCCGGGATCTAAGCCCAATGCCAGAACAAAAGCATGAACGCGCTCTTTATTGTAAAGAAGGAGCTCCCTGGCCTTTTCAAGATTTCCCGGTTTGACTCCTCCAAAGGTCATAGCTGAACGAGCGGCAAAATTCAAAGCGTGAACAGCAGCACTGGTATCTTTTCCATAGGGAACAAGAAAGGTATCCCAATTCATCTCGATTCCTTCCTCAGCCAGTTGCTCAGCCATACTCTTACCATTAGAGCTAGAAGCCATAAAGACAAGAATACTCTTCTCCTGCAAGGCTCGTGCCAGCTTGACCGCCTCTTCGTTAGTAGGTAGTGCTCCTGCACAGGCAGCAAAACCAGGCATTCTTCCGTCCACCAATTTAATTCCTTGCGTCCGCAAAATAGCATCATCAGTAAATCCTAACCAGATTCCTTTTGGCTCATCACCAGTAAGATACTTCAAAGCTTCAATAATCTCCTGGGCAATAAGAGTAGCTATTCCGGCATCTAGGGTATTCCCTAAATAAGGCAGCCAGAGTTTTTCGGTTACTAAGGGAGGCAGAAGATGCTTAGCCTCTTGCAAAGCCTCTTTTACGTCTTTTAGATTCTTAACCTCTAACCCCAAAATAGCATATATAAGGGGAAGATAATAAGCTGTATTGGGAAAAGATACTTTCTCTTCCGGCCCTTTCTCTTCCATCAGTTTATTTAGTTTTTCCTCGGCTTCCTTTACATATTTGTGCGCTCCTCGAATAGCTGCAGAGGCAATTATTTTAGACATATTTCCTCCTCCTTTTAGTTCGTTGCTGGTTGCTAGTCGCTCGTTGCTTGTATCTAGTAATTCGTTTCTTAATTAACTTTACAACGGTTTGTCATTGCGAGCGTCAGCGAAGCAATCTCGAATTCTTATCAATTGAGAGATTGCCACGTCGCTATCGCTCCTCGCAATGACGAAGTTCACTGAATATCTACGTTCACCCTTGCTCATACATCATCGGCTTGAGTTTCAAAGCCTTACGTTTTTTATTTATATGCTCTATCATAAGATGGGCTGCTTTTATGGGGTCGGCCTCAAAAGCAAATTTTCCACCCAGAATATCTTCCATATCATTGCAAAGAAAATTAGTTACATTCTTACTCCCTAATATTGGAAAGGGAACACCGAGCACGGTGAACACACCTGAAGCTGCGAAATAAGATGCTATAGATACGGCCTTTTCACTCATCCATTCAGGAGCTGCCCCCGCTCCTGGAAGATCGCTTATATCCTCTCCTAATCCACCTTCATTAACTACATTGGTAAGAGCCATTAAAATTCGGCTGTTATCAACGCAGGAGCCAACATGTAAAATGGGAGGAATACCTACAGTCTCACATATCTCCTGAAGGCCCTTTCCTGCATATTTGAAAGCAGCCTCAGGCGTGAGTAGTCCCGCTTCAGCATCAGCAATAGCCGTGCATCCGGTTACTACTACCAGAACATCATTTTTGATTAACTCTTTGCTCATCTCTATATGACCAAAGTTATGTTTAATCTTGGGGTTGTTACATCCCACCACCCCAGCCAGACCTCTAATTCTTCCTTGAATAATAGCATCATTAAGGGGCCTGTAAGTGGCTCGATAGGTTCCTCCCAAAAAACTATAAACATTCTCCGCACTAAACCCAGCCACTAAATCTTCATTTTCCTCAGGAATTTGGATATCCTGCCCATTCCGATTGGGGAAATTTTCAATAGCCATCTTAATTATCTTTTTAGCTATCTCATAAGCCTTGTCTTCCTTAAACTCAATATGAGTTACACCGGGTGCTTTATTTTTAGGAGAAGTTGTTACCAGTTTAGTGTGAAAAGCAGTTGCTACACTGGATAAAGCAGGCATTATACACTGAACATCCACCATCATTAAATCTACTCCTCCAGTGAGAATTGCCAGTTCCTGTTGCAAAAAATTTCCGGCTACGGGAATTCCATGACGCATTAGAATCTCATTTGCTGTACAGCACATTCCGGCAAGATTGATTCCCTTAGCTCCATTTTTTTTGGCAAGCTCAACAAGCTCCGGGTCCCTTACTACATCTACTACTACATCGGAAAGGGTAGGCTCATGGCCATGAACTACCACATTAACTTCATCTAAAGAAAGAGTGCCTAAATTTGCTCTTGCTAATATAGGCTCAGGAGTTTTAAATAGGACATCAGAAAAGTCAGTAGCAACCATAGAGCCACCCCATCCATCAGATAGAGCAGTTCTAAAACCATGCATAAGGATATTCTTATAATCATTATCTACCCCTATATGAGTTCGATGCATAGTTTCTACAATTTCTCTATCAATGCCTCTTGGCATAACTCCCAGCTCTTTCCAGAGTTTAACTCTTTTCTCAGGTGCTCGTAGAGGCATCCTTAGCTCACCATGTTGTCGGCCGAACTCAGCGAAAATGTTTTCCGCTAATTCCTCGGCAATCTCATTTTTTTCTCTTCCCTCAACTTTGACTCCATACTCACCAGCTAAAGTTTTTAATTTTACTTCATCTTTCATAGTATAGGCAACTGCTTTTCCCTGAGAAGCCAGAAGCAAAGCATGAGTAATATCCCGGCCATGGTCAGAATGAGCCGCAGCTCCCCCAGCAATCATTCTAATAAAATTTCTGGCTACAATGGTATCGGCACTCGCTCCACAGACACCCCGTTCGGTCTTCTTAGTGATACGGCAAGGGCCCATACTGCAGATTCTACAGCAAATACCCTGTTTACCAAATTTACATCCAGGACTCATTAAGTCAAACCTATCCCAGACAGTCATAATTTCTTCTTCACTTGCTCTTTTTAGCATCTTCTGGGTAGCTAAATCTATCGACCTTTCCTCAACTTCAGACATATTTATTCTCCTTCAAAATTATGCTTTTTAATACATTAAATACCATTGCGCTGGCTATAACTACTCCTTCTGTAGAAAGATAGGAAGCTATGTGTGAATTAAATAGAATTTTCCCTTGCGGCGGAAATTCATCATCGCCTTCCCAGATAATAAAAGATATTTTGACTTTAGGCAAGAAGGGAATCTTCACCCCCGCATCGCCAAAAGGAACCTCTGTCCCTCCTAGCCTCTTTGCAGTCCATTTCAGTTTCTGCGGCTCTTTGCCAAAGAAATCAATAAATGGCTTAACCACACTCTGAGAAAAAGCAGGATTATAGAAACTACCAGAAGGAAGCTCATTAAACCCTATCAGCTTCTCTTCACCACTAGCTTCCTTAGCATTATTCAGATAGCGTAAAAGAATAGCTTTTTTCATAAGGCCAACATCCGGAGAATTATCTCGGCAGGTCACCTCACCCTCAGGATAACGAATCTGATAGATTTTATCTATAAGTGCAAGAGTTATTAGTCCCTGGCCTGATTGAGTAAGTTCATATGCTGCCCCGGCAAGCTGGCATTGTCGCTCTACATCTTTTTTAGCCAATTCTTGCAATGCCCGCCGAAAAGATACTTCAAGATTGTCTTGTTTTATCATAATCGTATTGCCTACTTCGTATTGAAAGAAAATAAAGGGAACTCTTTTCTTCTGGAGAAACCAGATACGAACAGCGCTAGGGTTTACCCGCCACGATTCTTGTGGCGATTTTCTCTACCTCTTCCATTAACTCTGTGTTAAGCTCAAGAGGTGAGGTATTACTCAGGTCTGCCTCCAAAATCTTCTCATCATAGTGAATAAATCCCAGAAAATCAAAATCAGACATATGAGCTTTCAAAAATTCCTTATCAGAATTATGACGAATTTTGTTTCCCGCCACTGCTATATTCTTTACACCGATATCTTCAGCCAGACGCTTAATGCGAAAAGCTGTCTCTATACTGCGAGTTCCAGGCTCTACCACAATAATCATTTTGTCTACTCCCCTGGCTGTTCCTCTTCCCAGATGTTCTATGCCCGCTTCCATGTCCAAAATAACTATTTCTCTGCGTTCTAAAATCAAATGCCCTAAGAGAGCCTTGAGAAAGGCGTTTTCTGGACAGGCGCAGCCCAATCCTCCTCCTCTGACCGTTCCCATTACGGCAAGATCTATTCCTTTATGGTGAGCAAAGTATTTTTCCGGAATATCATCTACCCTGGGATTCAGCTTGAAATAAGGATTAAAACCTCCCGATTTGGTCCCTGTCCTCTCTCCTATCAACTGTTTCATCTCAATTAAAGGTTTTATCTGGGAAGGCTCAGGAAATCCGAGACTAAGAGCAAGATTGGCATCAGGGTCGGCATCTATAGCGAAAACTCTTTTCCCTTGCCGGGAAAAGAGGATAGATAGCCCAGCAGCCAGAGTAGTCTTTCCTACTCCACCTTTACCAGTGATGGCAATTTTCATAAATTTTTCCTCACCTCATCCCTCTCCCCACAAGGGAGAGGACAAAAAGAGAGACAGCTAAATTCTTTTTTTTGTTGGCAAAATTTAGTTAAGAGATTGCCACGCCCGCCTTCAGCAGGCTCGCAATGACAGAAAAGAGCCGTATTCCCGGTTTGTCATTGTGGGGCAAAGCCGAAGCAATCTCAAAAAATACTCGACACGCTTTAGGGTCTAAGTTTGTGTATACGCTCTACGCTACCCGCTATACGCTAATATTCCGTTTCCCTTATCGCCTGGGTGGGACACCTCTCGGCACACACTCCGCATCTCTGGCAATTTCTTTGGTCAATAATAGCCAGATTGTCTTTTACGTCACAGGCATCAAAAGGACAGACTTTAACACATATCTTGCAGGCTATACAAGACCTTTCGCAGACAAGACCGGCTTTCTTCCCCCTATCCAAAGAAGAGCAAACTACTCGGTAGTGAACCTCCTCATCTAAAACCTGTAGTGAAATCAAATTCCTTGGACAAGCCTCTACACAATTTCCGCAGCCAGTACAGCGAGCAATATCTATTTGAGGCAGGCCCTCCCTGATAGAGATAGCATCAAAAGGGCAAGCATCCTGGCAGTCACCATAGCCAAGACAGCCATAATCACAGGCTAGTTCTCCTCCCATTGCTATGTCTGCTGCCTGGCAACTCTCAACCCCCACATAGCTTGCCTTTTTCTTTCTTTCTCCTGAGACAGCTCCACACTGCAGAAAAGCTAACTCTTTCTCACTTACTTCAGACTCCACCCCCAATATTTCCGCTATTTTCCGGACTGTGTCATTTCCTCCTGCCGAACAGGTGCCGACTGATATATTTCCTCCAACAACTTCCTCCGCCATAGCACGACAACTGGCAAACCCACAAGCACCACAATTAACACCAGGTAATTGCCCCAAAACCTTTTCTACCCTGGGGTCCTCCTCTACCTTAAGCTTTTGGTGGGCAATAGACAAAAAGACGGCAAAAATAGCCGCCAATCCTCCTACACTCAAAATAGAAATTAGGATTATGTTCATTTAGGCAGTGATAAGCCCCGTGAAACCCATAAAAGCCAAAGCCAATAACCCAGCCGTAATTAAAGTTATGGCCGCTCCCTGCAATGGCTCAGGAACATCGGCAAAATCCAATTGTTCCCTGATTCCAGCCATCACCAGCATAACCAGAGTAAATCCTAATCCTGCTCCAAAACCAAAGACAATACTCTCTATGAAGCTGTAACCCCTAAGGGGGATAAGTAAAGCCACGAAGAAAATGGCGCAATTGGTAGTAATGAGCGGCAAATAAATTCCCAGAGACCGATAAAGAGCAGGACTAGCTTTTCGGATAAACATCTCTATCAGTTGGACTAATGAAGCAATAACTAAAATAGCCACTACATACTGCAAAAAAGGCAAATTGAACTGAACCAGAATAAAGTGGTTTATCAGCCAGATAAGAATGGAGGTGATAGTCATAACGAAAGTAGTAGCTAAGCCCATAGCCACAGCAGACTCTACCCTTCCAGTAACACCTAAAAAAGGACAAATACCAAGGAAGTATCTAAGGACAAAATTATTAACCAAGGCAGCACTCAAAAAAAGTAGAATAAACTTCATTTCATAGCCGCCTTAACAAAATCTCTGAATAATGGATGAGGAGAGCCAGGCCGAGACTGGAATTCTGGATGGAATTGAACCGCCACAAACCAGGGATGGTCAGGGACCTCTACTATTTCCACCAGATTTCTTTCTGGGAAAACACCGGTTGCCCTTAATCCTTTCTGGGAAAGAATCTGGCGATATTCATTATTGAATTCATATCTATGGCGGTGACGCTCATACACTACGGATTTCCTGTATGCCTGATAGCTAAAACTATTTTTCTCTAGACGACAGGGATAAGTGCCTAATCGCATAGTGCCACCTTTGTCTTTAATTCTTTTTTGCTCTGGCAAAAGGTCTATCACCGGATAAGGAGTCTTGGGATTAAATTCAGTAGTATCAGCTCCCTTTAGTTTAGCTACATTCCGAGCGAACTCAACGGTAGCACAGTGCATCCCCAAACATATTCCTAGAAAAGGTATTTTCTTCTGCCTGGCATATTGAATAGCTTTTATCTTTCCTGCTAATCCTCGGGAGCCAAATCCACCAGGCACCAGTATGCCCTGCACAGAACTCAGAAATTTATCAGGATCCTCTCCTACCTCCTCTGCTTCTACCCATATCAGTTTTACTCTTAATCCGTTAGCTGCTCCCGCATGAACAAAGGCCTCATTGATACTCTTGTAGGTATCCTTCATTTTCACGTACTTGCCTACTACACCAATGGCCACCTCTTTCTTGCAATTATTCACTTCCTCTACCCATCTCCTCCAGGCAGATAGATCTCCCCCAGAGAGAGATAAATCCAGTTTGTTTATGATATTACTGGTTAACCCTTCCTCATCAAATCTTAAGGGGACTTCATAAACATTCTCTACCTGTATAGCCTGAATAACATCCTCTTTTCTTACATTACAGAAGAGAGAAATCTTGCCTCTTGCCTCATCAGTCAAAGGAACCTGTGTGCGGCAAAGAACCAAGTCAGGCTGAATACCTATCTCCCTTAATCTAGCTACGCTGTGCTGAGTAGGCTTAGTCTTGAGCTCTGCTGAAGAAGAAATATAGGGAAGAAGAGTAAGATGAATAAATAATGTATTTTCTCTTTTCTCTTGCAGGCGGAATTGTCTTATAGCTTCCAGAAAGGGGAGAGATTCAATGTCACCCACTGTTCCTCCTATTTCTGTAATAACTACTTCCGCCTTGTCCTTGCGAGCTACCTTTCTTATTCTCTTTTGTATCTCTTCGGTAATATGAGGAACTACCTGGATAGTCTTCCCCAGATATTCTCCTTTTCTTTCCTTCTCGATAACAGTACTATATATCTGCCCGGTGGTAACATTATTATGCGAGGAAAGGTCTATTCCCACAAATCTTTCATAGTGGCCCAGGTCTAAGTCTGTCTCTGCTCCGTCTTTGGTTACAAATACTTCCCCGTGCTGATAAGGGCTCATTGTTCCGGGATCTACATTGATATAAGGATCAAACTTTAGCATACTTATTTTCAGACCCCGACTTTTGAGAAGAGTTCCAATGGAAGCTGAGGCTATTCCCTTCCCCAGGGAAGAAAGAACTCCTCCTGTTACAAAGATATACTTAGTCATTATTAGCTCGTATATCGTATGTCGTATATCGTATGTCGTCTTTCAAGAAAAATAAAATTCCCTTCACTTTACTTAATTCTCACTTTCACGGCTTAGTTTCTCTACTTCTTCTAAAAGAACCTTTGCTATATCTTGCTCTTCCACTTTCCCCACTATTTTACCTTTCCTAAAAAGAACTCCTCCTTTTCTTGTGCACGCTACGCCAATATCTGCCTGTTTTGCCTCTCCTGGACCATTAACTTCACAGCCCATTATCGCTATTATTAGAGGAATTTTAACCTTCTCGATCCCAAGCTGAACTTCTTGAACAATAGACTCCAAGTCCACCTGGCATCTTCCGCAGGTGGGGCAAGAAATCAAAATAGGTTTTTCTTTGAATAGACCAAGTGACTGTAAAATTTCATAACCGAGCTTTATTTCCTCTAAAGGACTCCCGGTTGAAGAGACTCTGATTGTATCTCCAATCCCTTGAACAAGAAGAGCCCCTATGCCTATGGATGATTTGATAATACTCTGGGGACAAGGACCGGTAGCTGTTACTCCCAGATGAAGTGGGTAAGCAGTCTTATCTGAAATAATCTGGTAAGCAAAAATAGTGGTAAGAACATCAGCCGCCTTAAGAGAAATAACTATATCTCCAAACCCCTCTTCTTCTAGAAGAGCTGTTGTGCGTAAAGCACTCTGCACCATTGCTTCGGCTATTGTCTGCCGATGGTTCTGAGTCTTAATTCCAGACACTTCCCTATTGAGTAAATCATCATCTAAAAAACCCTTCTCCAGAGAGCCTGAATTTACACCAATACGAAGAGGAATTCCTTTATCTTTAGCTCTACTTGCTACACTTAATATGCCCCTTTTTCCCATATTGCCAGGGTTAATTCTTACTTTATCCACTCCCTGCTCCATAGCCTCCAGGGCTATCCGATAGTTAAAATGAATATCAGCTACCAGAGGCACTTCTACTTCCTGCTTAATCTGATATAAAACCTTGGCTGCCCTTATGGTTGGCAGAGCTATTCTTACTATCTGAGCACCAGCTTGAGTGAGTTTTCTTATCTGCCCAACTGTAGCTGGGATATCCTCTGTATCTGTCTTGGTCATACCCTGGACTACTATGGGAGCACCCGCACCGATTTTTACCTTGCCAACTTTTACCTCTTGGCTGAGCCTTCTTCTTTCCACTCTCCTTCCTTAAAAAAACACTTCAGGACGATTCCTCTCTGTCACTGTAATTGGTGAATCGTATTTCGTGAATGGTGAATTGTCAATCAAACCTTACAACCATTTACTTTCTTGTTTGCGATTCACTATTCACTAACGACCATTCACTGCTTTCAAGGAATGTCCTTCGGTAAGCATATGAATTCACAGACTTTTATAAAACCAGGTCAGGATTCAAACTGTCAAAAAAAATTTCCCCTGGCCTGTAATAAATTATTTTTCCTCCATAGTAATGGCCTCTGAGGGACAACCCTCGGCACAATCTCCGCATCCATCGCAATCCTCTGGTCTAACCAAATTGGCGATATCATCCACAAGTTCCAAGCAATTATTTGGACATTCATCAACACAAATCTCGCATCCTGTGCATAACTCTGCATCAACAATCGGTTTTTCCATTCCTTACCTCCTATCTTTATCTCAAATCGTTTGTATCTCGTATCTGGTCAATCAGTATTTTCAATGGTTGATACTCGGTTCCCCTCACCCCTTTCTGTGTTCATTGTTCGTAGTTCATCGTTCATTGACCTGCTAGCCCCCTAGCCAACTGGTTCACGATTCGTTCTTTCTATCGATGAACTATGAACCATGAACTATGAACTAATCAAGAAAGAGCGAAGTCAAGAATTTTGATTAAAGTCGACCTGATTTTACCTCTTTCCACTACCATATCTATTATTCCGTGTTCTAGTAGGAATTCTGACCTCTGAAAGCCTTCAGGAGTTTGCTGTTTTATGGTCTGCTTTATTACTCGGGGTCCAGCAAAACCCAAAAGTGCTCCTGGCTCTGCTATAATGATATCTCCCCGGGAAGCAAAGCTTGCCATCACTCCTCCCATAGTGGGATGAGTGAGAAGAGAAATGTAGAGAAGCCCCTGCTTCTTCAGCTCAGCTATAGCAGCACTGGTCTTTGCCATCTGCATAAGAGAAATCACTCCTTCTTGCATTCTCGCTCCTCCTCCCGACCCAGAGATAATAAGCAGAGGACGCCTTTTATCTATAGCCTTTTCTGCAGTGATAGTTATTCTCTCTCCTACTACAGAACCCATGCTTCCACCCATAAAGCCAAAATCAGTCACTCCAATGACTATAGGTTTTCCCCCTATTTCTCCCTCTCCGATAACAGCTGCTTCATCTAAACCCGTCTTCTCTTCTCCTTTAACCAGCTTTTCCTTATAGCCAGGAAAATTAAGAGGATCACCCGAATTAACCTTTGAATCATATTCTACAAAGCTATCCTTATCCAGAGTAATCTCAATTCTCTCTTCTGCCCCCAGGTAAAAATGATAACCACATTTTGGGCAAACCTTCAGATTTTCTTTCAGGTTCTTATTATAGACAGTTTGCCCACAACCTGTGCATCTCGTCCACAGGCCATCAGGGATATCTATGGTCTTCTTTCCTCTCTTTATCTTGTTGTAAGTCCTCTCCAGCCATCCCATTATTAGTCCTCTTAAATTAGCATTAGGTCAGGCAATTACTAACTTCTTGCCGGTCACAAAATATCCTCACATCATAACACAAAATCTAAGATTGTCAAATTCTCGCGGGAGAGGGATTCAAGAGATTATTACCAGGGATTCTTTGCCGAAGATGAAGCAACTTGTTAAGATAGTCGGTTGGTAAAAAGTAGAAGGGATGGAGGCTAACGTGTCTTCTTGACTTTGGTAATAGCGTAATATATGCTTAAGTTCCATGGATGATTACTCTATGAATAAACCAATTCGGCTCAGCGAACATGCCGAAATGCAGCTTTGGCACCGCCGAACCACTGAAGGAGGATAACAAATGCATATTACCTATGACCCTGAAGTAGATGCCCTTTACATTCGATTTGAGGAGGCAACCGTAACCACCAAAAAACTCGATGATGGAATTGCCGCTGATTATGATGCCAAAGGTAAACTTGCCGGTATCGAAATTCTTGATTGCCTCAAACGTTTTGGTGATAAAGCCACATTTAAGAAAGTCACTCTTGAAGAAATCGGTCTCGGTGCTTAATTTCCCGCGTTTCCTCGCATCATTTTATCCTTTCTTCTATTCTTTATTTTCATATTCCCTGCAATGCAAAACTTGCCAGATTTTTACGAATAATAATCTGAGGAAGCTCCATAGCAATTTCTTCCTCTTGTTGACTGATAAAATCTCCCAGTGGAAGATTGGTTATGTTTCGCTGGGTAATAACTTGTGGAAGACCAGCTATAACTTCTTCCTGGTATTCATCAATAAAATGATGGGTGAGTTCATGAGCTACATAGTAGTCATTCATATATCGGGGGGTGAAGAAGAAATAATTGAAATGAGGTGCATAAAGGGCAGCCACCTCAAACTCAAAATAAGGAAGGGTTGGGTAACTTGGTAGGTTATCTTAAGGTGGATGGGTTTAATTTTTTTATGTTAACGGAGTTAATATTCAAAATAGAGACATAGTGATTCTGCCTCCGACATCTTATAGCTCTGGATTATGGACTACTCCTCTTCTTTAAGCAGACGCTCAACCACCTGTTTTATCTTGGTTTGCAGGAAGGGTTTGGTTATGTATTCGTTGGCTCCTGCCTTGAGAGCTACTGGCGCAGTGTCAACAAAGCGATATGCCGAATAAACCATTATTGGGAGAGTGGGCTCTATTCTTCTGATGGCACGTGTGAGTTCAATTCCGTCCATCTTGGGCATCTTCAGGTCAGTCATTACTAAATCGATCTGACCAATTTCAACCAACTTCATAGCTTCTTCCCCGTCTTTCGCCTGCAAAATCCTGTACTCTTCATCCTCCAAAGTCACAGAAAGTAGCTCCAGCACATGGGGCTCATCGTCAACCAAAAGAATTGTTTCCTGCACCATCTTCTTTTGTCTCCTCAAGAAAGAGTCCCTAGTAGCATATTTAGAAGGAATCCTTACTTATGTTTCAGGTGTTTGCCCAGTTTGTTTTTGTTCATGAAAAAGTTCGTATATTATGTCCTTAAGATAATCAAGATCAAGGGGCTTGGTGAGAAAAGCTGCAACCCGACCAGACCAAATGGTATAGTCATCCTGCATCTTCTCATAAGCAGTGCAAATTATTATCGGTAGCTCTTTATTCTTTTCCCGTATGGCTCTCAGGACTTCCAGACCGTGTAAATCCGGCATCTTCAAATCAAGTATTACCAGGTCTGGAGTTTCTTCCTTTATCTTTCTTAGCGCCTTCAGTCCATCCTCTGTTGATATTACCTCATACCCTTATATGCGGCAATACTCCTAACGTATTTCTTAATTATCTAGAGCTAGCGAGACTCTTAAAGCAGAGTCTATTTGTTCCATAATGTCTGGAGGAAGACTGGTTTCATAGTCCCCCAGGTCCTCTTTCTTGATTGTGATTATGGTTCCTGCCAAGACCCGAGAATTCTTCTGCGGTAAAATGCCATCTGGAAGCACAACATCAGTCGGATAGCTTTTGCCACGAAGGACGGTAGTTATGGTCGCCACGATTATGGTCCCTGAGACCTCGTTACCAATATCATTCTGAATAACAACTGTCGGACGTCTGCCTCTGGGTGGGTCAAAATCGATCCAATAAACATCACCTCGTTTGATGGATTTATCCAATTACCTTTCCCCTAGTAGTCCGGTATAACTCTCTTCTGAAGAGAGCTACTCGCCCTAGCTATAGACCCTGACACATCTCTTAGTGCCTTGTATCCTTCTCTTATTTGCTTTTCTTTCTTACGCCGCAAGTATTCATGCAAAATCCGGTCTACCAATGCACTTCGGCTAACCTTTTGCTCCTTGGCGTTCGATTCTATGCCTTGCGCGACGAATTTAGATAACGTGAAACTTCGTTTTTGCTTTATCATAGCAGCCGTACCCATTTTCTCCTCCTCCTTTTTCCTCATACAGTATTATGCTACAATAAAGTATGATTGTCAAGTATGACGCGAACATTCAAGGAAGCAAGTACAAGAACAAACGTACATCAAAGCTTCATTCCTTTCTATTGGATTTTCTTCGCTTACCACCAGCATAAGTCTCGTCTATCTCCATTATTGCGTATGCCCTACCTTTTTATTTCTTGAAAGATTTCTTTATTAGAGCCTTAAGATGATTAATGCCAAAGGGTTTAATAAAATAGCCAGCAACTCCACTAGCCCCAATGGTGGAGTTGTCCTGTGCCCTTTTATAGACGGTACAGAGTATTATTGGTAGTTCCTTATTTTCTTCCCGTATTGTTTTCAGTATTTCCAGGTCATACATATCGGGCATTCTCAAGTCCAGTACTAGTAAGTCTGGGGTTTTCTCTCTTATCTTTTTCAGCGTTTCCAGGCCAGTACTGGCTAATATTACCTTGTATCCTTCCAGGCCAAGCTCTGTTTCCAGCAGCAATCGGATATTCTCATTGCCATCAGTGGCCAAGATAGTTTCCATCGCTCCTCTTTCCTCTCTATTCTTGCCCGGTTAGATTTTATGGGCAAGGTAAATCTACAGGTAGAACCTTTATCTAGTTTCCTTTTAAGAAGGATTTCACTAAAACCTAATATGCTGGTTAGAGGAGTTCTGAGCTCGTGAGCGGCAGCGGATAAGAACTCTGACTTCATTCTGTCCAGCTCCTTTGGTCGCTCATTCTGCTCTTTTATTAGATTCTCTGCTCTCTTTCGCTCACTCACTTCCCTTTCTAAGTCCCTGAGGATTCCCTCTAATTTAGTAGTGCGTTCCTCAATTAGTTCCTCGAGGTGCTCCTGGTACTGTTTAAGCTTATCTTCGGCTTTCTTGCGTTCGGTGATGTCCCGCAGGACAAGCAAGTGGCTGCATACGAACAACCATAGCTGATACGGCGACCACCATCACCAAAGGTAGCGCATAAGGCGTGTACTGCCAGTACATTATTCCTTCCTGTCCTGCACTTTGCGGTTGTAGTCTTTCAATAAGTTCACATTTCTCTCCTACCTGATAAGTATACAAGACTAGAATTATCATCCCTCATCATTTTCAACCTAATACTTCCTCAATCTTACGCAAAAGATGTGAAGGACTAAAAGGCTTTATGATGTAGTCCTGAGCACCCAGCCTTCTACCTTTGTCTTTATCTAGTTTCTGTCCCCTAGCAGTAAGCATAATGACGGGTATCTCTTTAGTCCTGGGGTCCTTTTTTACCTCACTTAAGACCTCAAAGCCATCCATCTTGGGCATTATTATATCTAAAAGGACAAGGCTTGGCTTTTCCTTGCCTATCTTTTTTAGAGCCTCTCTGCCATCAGAAGCATCAATAACCTGGTAATCTTCTCCCTCTAATGTAGCTTTGACCAGTTCCACTACCTCATATCTATCATCAGCTATTAAGATCTTCTTCATGGGCTTTTCCCCTCTATTCCTACCTGGGTAGATTTTGTGGGCAGAGTAAAGCTAGAGGTAGAACCTTTACCAAGCTTACTCTCTACTGAGATTTCTCCCCCGTGGGATTCAACAATATATTTGGCAATAGCAAGGCCAAGTCCGGTTCCTCCTATTGCTGCTCTAGAGGCATTTTCTGCCCGATAGAACTTCTCAAAGACATGAGACAGATCCTTTTCAGAAATACCCATCCCGTTATCGCTAATGTTTACCTTTAGCTTATCTTTAGCCTCTTCTATTGAAACAGTTATTTCTCCTCCCTCAGGAGAGAACTTAACCGCATTACTGATAAGATTCTCTATGACTTGATTTATCTTATCCTTATCGGCTTCTATCTTTACTAAATCATGGGGAAGATTTACCTTGAAGGTGTGCTTATCTGTCTGAGCCTGAAAAAGATCAATATTTTCTAGAATAATACCTCCTATATCAATTGGTGCTTTCTTAATCTTAAATCCTTTTCCTGATTCTATGCGGGATAAATCAAGAAGGTCATTGATGAGAGCCGATAAACTCACCGATTCTTCGTTGATTATCTTTAAGAATCTATTTTTTCTTTCCTCATCCAGTTTCTTCTTGAGAAGAATTTCACTAAAGCCTAGAATGCTGGTTAGAGGGGTTCTCAACTCATGAGCAGCAGTGGATAAGAACTCTGACTTCATTCCATCCAATTCCTTTAATCTCTCGTTCTGCTTTTTTATTAGACTCTCAGCTGTCTTTCGCTCACCCACTTCCTTCTTTAGATCCTTCAAGGTCTTCTCAAGCCTGAAAGTTCGCTCCCCAACTAGCTCCTCAAGGTGTTCCTGGTATTCTTTTAGTCTATTCTCGGCTTTCTTTCGCTGGGTGATGTCCAGACAGTATTCTATCATTTGGCCAACATTTCCGTCATCTTCGAAAATGGGGTAGCCATGGACTTCGACATTTCTAGTGTTGCCATTCTTGTCGTAGTGAAGGTGCTCCAAAACAACCGGCTTTTTGATTTTCTTCACCTTCTCCATAAGACAGGGATGTTCCGTGCCATCACATGGTTTGCTGCGTCTATGATACGTGTCATAACAGGTTGAACCCTTGCAGATCTTGTTCGATGCAGCGGACGTATTCGCCAGTTTGATGGTATAATCGTTGACATCTATGACATAGAATGGATAGCTAAGAGAATCTATTACACTATTCAGGAACTCGTTTTGCCTCTGAATTACTGTCTCTGTCTCCCTCTGCAACCGGTATATTTCAGCTTCCTCAAGAGCTCGTTTTACCACCGGACCCAGACGAAAAAGTCTGTCCTTCAGGACATAATCTGTTGCTCCCAGTCTCATGCATTCCACGGCAGTCTCCTCACCTATTTTACCCGAAACCATGACCAGTGGAATGTCCGGCGCTCTCTCTGTTCTTATCCTCAATGCATCGACACCGCCGAAAGAGGGGACAACATAATCGGCTAAGATAAGGTCAGGGCTCCCCTTAAGACCTTCCTGAAAGGCTTTTTCCGTTTCTACTCTGGTCCACTTGACGCTGAACCCTTCCCGCTCCAGCTGCCGCACTGCCAATTCGGCATCGTTAGGATTGTCTTCAAAAATTAAGATATGTAGTAGTTTCTTCATCGATTAACTACCCCTATGTAGGCTAAACTGGGACTGAGATAGGTTTGGTTCGCGAACACGGTGCGGATAGCACCAGAAAGCTCCTCGGAGGCGCAGTTCTTGACGAGGTACCCTTTGGCCCCAGCCTCCTTCATTTTCCCTACAAACCATGAGTGAGTATGCATCGAGAGGGCGAGCACTTTGACATCGGGCATCTGTTGGGTGATGTGGCGCGTTGCTTCTATTCCGTTCATACCCTCCATGACGACATCCATCACCACCACATCAGGTTTGGTTTTTCTGGTTAGCTCCACTGCGGAGCGTCCGCCCTCGGCCTCACCAACCACCACTATGTCAGGGTCCTTGTCCAGGAGGCTCCGAAGGGCCTCCCGCACAATTCGGTGGTCATCACTAAGGAGAACTCGTATCTTCACCTACTCTCCTTCACTTCCTATTCTCTACCGACTTGAGGTATACGCCCGTTCAGTCCCTACGTACAGCTTACACTTATCACGTCGGGTCTCCACTACGGATCTGGTGAATGATATTCGATATGTAATTTCTATTTGCTCGGCGTCTTTTAGCCCTATGAATGTGATTCAACTGCTTGACTCCCTCACTAAAGCAGAAAGAAATCCTTTGTCAATCAGGGAATCCCTGATTTTGGGCTTCAATTTACCTGATGGTAGAGGTTGGAAAAATTAGGTAGGATGTCCAAAGGCAGGGCTAGCCTTCGATTGGCACCGTAATGGTCACTTGTGTACCCTCACCGGGATTTGACCGGAGTTTAAGCTTTCCCCCGAAGTACTGAATGCGCTCACGGATACTGAAGAGACCGAAACCTACATCTCTATCAAAAGAAGTATCGAGAACTGCAGTGTTGAATCCAATTCCTCTGTCTTCAACACTGATCTCAACACTCTCATTCTTTCTAGATACGGATAGTTTCACCCTATCTGTCTTAGCATGCTTGCTAACATTCAACAGGAGTTCCTGTACTGTCCTGAAGAGAAAGACCCGCAGTTCCTCATCCACTAACTCTGACTTTCCAGCAAGCTTGAGTTCAGTAAGGACACCGTATTGCTCTTTTATGTAGTCTACAAGCCACTCCAGTGCCGCCTCTAATCCCAACTGATAGAGTACGGGGGGACCTAGTTCCGAGGTCAAGGAGCGGGTATGCCAAATGATTTCCTCGAGTCGTTCCTCAACCTCCTGCACCAGGGAATGAGCATCAGGAACCTCTGTCATCTTTTCCAGCTCTCCCAGTTTGATTCTGCAAAGTGCCAGAAGCTGGCCGATGGAATCGTGAAGTTCGATGGCAAGGTTTCTTTTCTCCCGCTCTTCAACCAATGTCAACTCAGAGGCGAGGGAGCGGAGTCTCTCCTGGTGCGTCTCAATCTTTTCCTTCGCTTTCTTTCGATGGGTAATATCGCGTGCCAAAAATATGAAGCCCTGAATCTTGCCATTATCACGCATGATTGAGCCTGACAAAAACACCGGTATTTTTCTGCCGTCTTTTGACCAGCAGGTTCCCTCCACATTGCGGGCAATCTCCTTTTTGACCAAGCTATCAAGCGCTGACTTCTCGAACGATAGCGCTTCCTCTTTTCCAAGCACAATTTCAATAGGCTTTCCAACCAATTCGTTTTCTTCGTATCCTAACAGGTCGAGGGTTGCTTGGTTGACCTCTTTGATTGTGGCATCGGGCTCAGTAACGATGAGAGCCTCGGCCATTGATTCTATGACATTATCGGTATAGTCCTTTGCTTCCTGCAACTTCGCCTGCGCCTGACGCAGTTCTCTTGTTCGCTCCTGCACTCTTGCTTCCAGCTCTTCCCTGGGTAGGAGCGCTAATCTCTCTTCACTTAGAATATTCTCAGGCAGACTTCTCAGGATATAGAAAAACATGGGAGAGCCTCTAAACGCTTCCCGCGTGACCGCATAGATCTTGGCAAACACCTGATCAGCGTACTTTGGCGATGCAACAGCACCATACAGATCAATAATCTTTGAGGCAAGCGCCGAAAAAATCGTGCAAATGTCTTGTATCCTATGTTTCTTGTCTATTCTTTCAAGATTTCGTACAACGGGCTCAAAGTCTATGGTTGCATCTTGTCTAATCTTACAGCCCTCAAACAGAATTGGATTATGTTCAAGATAGGCCAGAACATACTCACTAGTCGCCCCGGCAAAAGGTCTTATCGCTACCAAAAAAGCATTTGTCAAAGCGCCATAGGCCCTGGCAGTAAGAACATCATCTCTTAGAAGAATCTCTTCTTCTTGTTCACTACGCCCTAGACCAGAGAGAGACTGTATCCTTGCAGCGAATGCCAGATTTGCAAAGCAAAAGGCCCAAATAGCAATTTTAGAAACCCAGTACCATGAGAACTGTCCCGGTGTGGAACGCAAAATATCCAAAAGATATATCGGTATCCCGCCGAAAACGAGGAGAGAAATACCAATCAAATTATGAATCGAACCCGGATACCATCCAACCATTTTCAGTAATTGCCTATTATAAGTTCTTTGGATACTTTTCCCAATCAATAAATTGCCGTAAATAAGGACCAAAAGAGCACCTGTCCAGGCGAAGAACACGGTCAAGCGCAAACTACTGCTGGCGAAGAACAAAACATCCTTACTGCCAACCACGCTAGCAACAATGAGAAGTAGAGCACCAACTGTCGTGAGTTGATGCCTTCTTGAGACTTTAATTAGTTTTGCCCTTGCCAGTGAATAATAAGCAAACATTATTGCGAAGATGAAGAAAACGCCCTCAGTGGAGTACAGGAAGATGTCTATCAGGTTCACTATATTCTCACCCCCTTCAGCTTTGTCTCGATGGCTTGCAGCTCTTGTTTCTCAAACATCTCTGGGTTTGCTGATATCAGTACTATTGAATCATTCTTGCTACACAGGTTCCTCAAGTCTTTCAAGATAGCCAGGGATTTTTGAAACCCGTTGGCGAACTTGATTTGATCCAGGCAGTCAAGTAAGACAATGCCTGGACCAGTTCCCTCTACGAATTCTGATACCGTCTTATTGAGTTTATCTATGTCTTTGGGACTTATTGTTCTTTCGCCTTTCTCAAACGTCAGCCAAAATATCGAGGCTCTCCCAACACCGTATCTTTTCCTGACCTTTTCCGGACCAAGATTTGAGATGCACAGGGACACAAACCCGTGGTTCAATGCTTCTTTCAAATCCTTGTACGCCGCAGTTGGCTTTTCTTCTTTAAAGAGATGTACGCTTCCCGGTATGAACTCCCTGAGAAACCTAGGAATTCTAACCTCTTGGGAGATACCCTCTAGAATCCTGGTTCTGGAAAAAAAACCGCCGTGCTGATGTAGCATTCCGCCAACCCATTTATTTGCATAATCTTTCGATCTTGATTTCAGTATCTTGTATGTTTCTGCAAACGCATTTGAGAACTCCTGGGATAGTTTTTCTGGTTTCACGATTTCCTTCAGAGTTCTTACGACGCTATCTATGGTCTCCCCAATGTCTTTTTGGGCAAACTTCTCAGAATCAAATACTAGTTTTTCGAATCCATTAAGGTATACCACACTACTCAATCCCATGGCCTCAATGTATTCGTCAAATTTCAGTACGCTCACACCCAATTCTTTGCCGGGTATGATAGTTTGTAGTTTATTTAGCATCTGTAAATAGGCGTCGGAAAGGTCGGTCGTTGGGTCTTTTGCCTGCAAAGAATGTTTGATTCCTTCTACTGGTAGGTAGAGGGCATAGGCGATGAAAAGGAATGTGAGAGTCATGAGAGTACCCCCAAATGGTGGAAGATTCGGATTAATAAAGAGGAGAATGCTTGTAAGTAGCATTCCTCCTACGTTAAAGATACTGAAGGCTAGCAAGATAATGAGGTATTTTCTACGGATGAGGGACTGCTGTGATTTGACCCTCAACCTATATCCTGCATATAGGATACCAAAGGAATATCCTCCATTGGTAACATAGCATAATATCATATAATAGAATTCAGCCTTGTAGGACCATCCCAAACTGGGACCTGTCCATATGATTTCAAAAGGTACCACCAAAACGGCAATAAGTCCTACAAAGAGTCCAGGAAGCAAGATTAGAGGATAAATTCGCTTTTCTCCCTCCAGGTAAAGGATAGTAAGGAGCAAAGCCGGTGTGGCAATCAGTGAAAAAAACAAATCAAACCTAAAGAAGAGGCTAGACAAACTCTCGCTGGGGGCATTTCGATGAAGATAGGCCAGAAGCTGCCATAGCGAGACTGAAAAACCAAAGAGAAAGAAGGCTCGATACACCTTACTTTTCTTATTTTTGGATAGAAGATGGACCGATACCAATAGGGCCAGACATAGCCCAATTATGTATTGAATACTCCACGGAAAAAAATTCCAGTTGTTGATATTACACCTCCCTCAACAAATCAGCAAGCTTACGCTTCTCTTCCGGAACTACCTTTGGCAACTTAATCTGACCGAGTGGAACTCCCTCTTTCATTCTTCTCATGGAATACCTCATGAACGCGCCCTTTCGTAAGTATTCGACTTCTAGTATCTTGGAGGGACTTTTTATCCCAAAGTCGTTTACATAACTTTGAAAATCTGGCAGCACGGTCCTTAGAGCTTCAAATATTCTCCTCTCTGCTTTTTCTCTTGAGATCTCCCATACATTCTCCATCAGGATTAGTAGATGCTCTTTTGGCTCCATTACCTTTTGGGCACACCACTTATCACTCGTTTGCAGACCCGCTTCAATCATGGCATCTGTTACTATTACCTCTGAGAGTCTGAAATAGCCGAAAAAATCAAGCATAGTTGTTTTTCTGCCCTCAACCTCAAAGTATGGAAGTCCATCACCTCGATGCCCTGCAACTCTGAACAAATCACCCATTCTAAACCTAACCACCATCGACCCAAAGGGAGTAGCCACAAGTTCATAGGTTTCGTTCTTCGAGAGTTCATTCATTCCCTTGATTTTGCCCGACTCCGTTAGCCATTCAAAATAGCAACTTCTAAGAATAGGAAAAAGATATTTTTTTCTCTCCGGAGGGGATAAGAACGAGATGCCTGTTTCGGTAGAGATGTAGGCGTGGCCCGGCTCTATTTCAAATTGCTCCTCTAAGTAGTTAAAATAAATTTTTGCCCCCACCCCGCCACACCCCACAGCTTTTGCAGGCAGAATATCCTTGGCCTTTTTGTATTTCCTGCCCACTAGCTTGTGACGCAGATAGGTCAAATACAGAAAAACCTTTGCCACACCGAGTTTCATGGACTGATAGTAATCTTTGTACAGCTCATCAGGTTTGGTGAAATAGTCGCACACCATCTTAATGGATGGCACTATCCCACCCACAATATCAATCTTCTCACCTCGCTCGACAGCTTTGATGGCAATGCTAAGCTTTTTTCTCAGATTAGTTATATCATCCATAACCCTGGGTGATGGAATAAGCTCAAACTCGCCAGCAAAAATAGTTGCACCCAAGCCTGCGATATAAGGTGCAGGCGCAAGCATATTAAGATACCTGTCGCCAGGACTTAATCGGGTGGTGCCCCAACCATCGCTGCCTACTAATATCATCATGGCTATGCCATCAGCTGATATATTCTCTTGAAAAGATTCGCCGTGTGCATACCATTTGCTCTTTCCTGTTGTGCCCGGTGTCTTTGCGCAAAATGCATATTCGTCCACCATCCACCCATCCAGCATGGGTGATACTTGTTTGCCTATCGTATCGTAGTAATCCCACCAGAGTTCCCCTTTATTTCTAGGCACAGTTTTTTCCAGCTTTTCTATTTCTTTGCCAAATTTATGTAAGATTGGATAATCGTCATAAGTGGTCAAGGGTACATCTTCAAATTTTTTTACTCCTTCCGGACATAGCTGCCTTGCCATCTTTGTCTTCTTCCACTTCTCAAAATACTCTTCCTTTTTCTTCTGGTTATATTCTAGCTGTTCAGAGAAGTTCTCATCAAAAAATGCGCAGTACTTCTGCCAAAACTCCCTTCCCTCATTCATTTCCACCTCTCCCGGGGTGAACCAAGGCCACCCCCCTTACATTAATCTTGATCTGAATCAGCCAAAACTCTCACCTTCACCCCGACCCTTTACCTTCTGCTAATCACCCTCTCACCTCTTTTATTAAACTTCAAGGAAATTAATTGTCAATCGGGAAATCCCTGATTTTGGGCTTCAATTTACCTGAGGATAGAACTGAAAAAGGCGAGGTAAGATGTTGGAATGCGGGACAGCATATCATCAGCGCTAGTCCTCCAGGGAAGTTAATCCCTCACGAATAGCGTATTTGGTAAGCTCAGCTAAGCTGTGAAGATTAAGCTTTTGCATAATATGCTGGCCAGTTCGAGTGTTGAGCGTCCATCCTCGGCTTCGCCAACCAGTTCTATATCGGGCTCCTTTTCCAGTAAGCTACGAAGACCCTCACGCATGATTCGGTGGTCGTCACTTAAGAGAACTCGTATGCTCATCCTGCCTCCCCTGCGGTTTTTGTTGGTGCCCTCAGTGATGCCGCCAGGGTTACCCGCATGCCTTCACCAAGCCCTGGCCGGAAGCAATGCCTCTACCAACGGTTCAATATCAGCAGTATATGCGTTCAAGTCAAGAAATACCTCAGGATAATTTCTTCGGTATTTCTTGACATCTGGGTTGAGCTAATATATTCTGGGAAAACCGACCATTCTGCTTCAGGAGAAAGAAAAGAGTTGTTTATTAGCTTTGAAGGAATAGATAAGAGCGGTAAAAGCACCCAAATATCACTTTTGGTCGATTATCTGAAAGAAAAGAAATACGAAGTACTGCCAACCTGTGAACCTGGTGGCACCAGATTGGGCAAAGAGATTGAAAGAATACTGCTTGAATCCTCCACGGGACAAATAAGTGACACAGCAGAGCTCTTTCTCTATCTTGCTGACCGAAGCGAGCACGTAAAAGAAATAGTCAAACCAGCTTTAGAAAAAGACAAAATTGTAATTTCAGACCGTTTTGCTGACGCTAGCCTTGCCTACCAGGGATATGGAAGAGGGTTGGATATTCACTGGATAGATGAATTAAATAAGAGGGCTACTCAAGGCATTTCCCCTGAGCTGACCTTCCTTCTGGACATTGACCCTGAGCTGGCTAAGAAACGAAACAAAGAAAAAGATAGAATAGAAAATGAAGAAATTGCTTTTCATCAAAGAGTGCGCCAGGGATATCTGGAAATTGCTCGTTTATATCCGAATAGAGTAAAAACAGTCAATGGCCAAGACAGTATAAAAAACATTCACCTTGCCATAAGAAAGATATTATCCGAATACTTGTAGATACTTACTCCTGAGGTATACCTTGTTCAAAGATATCAAGGGTCAATCCCAGGCAATAAAAATACTGCAAAAAGAGATAGCCACCTCATCTATTTCTGGCGCTTATCTATTTACCGGACCGGTCGGGGTAGGAAAAACTCTTACCGCTTTAACCTTTGCCAAAGTCTTGAATTGTAAAAAAGAAGAGATGGATAGCTGCGATGAGTGTTCTTCCTGTCGGAAAATTGAGCACCATAACCATCCTGATGTTCGAATAATAGCCCCGGAAAATGGTTCTATTAAGATTGAGCAAATCCGTAACTTAAAAAGGGAGAGCTCCTATAAACTATACGAAGGAAGAAAAAAAGTCTGGATTATAGAAGAGGCAGATAAGTTCGGTCTAGCAGCAGCTAATTCTATTCTCAAAATACTAGAAGAACCACCGCCCCAGACGCTACTAATACTAATCAGCCAGACTAAAGAAGGACTACTCCCCACCATTCTCTCTCGCTGTGAAGTCGTTCGCTTCTTTCCTCTTCCTTTGCAGGAAATTGAAAAAATGATAGCCCAACAACTGCCTCAAGGTTCTGATAAAATCCATATATTGGCAAAACTAGCCCAAGGAAGAGTAGAAGAAGCCCTCCATTTAATAAAAGAAGAAAATACCCTTAAAATAAGAGAAGAACTCCTCAACGCCTTGCGGAAGAATATGAACCTGGAAGAGATATTTAAACTGGCTGCCCAGTGGACAAATTATAAAGATAAAGAACTGCAAAAGATTTTTGATATGATTTTATTCTGGTTTCGGGACATTTTGATCCTGGGGCAGGGAGGGGAAAAATGGCTTATTAATTATGACAAAATCAAAGAACTGGCCAGGGAAAAAGATAAATACTCTGTCAAAGAGATAAAAAAGATTATGGAAACCATTGAAAAAGCCAGATACTACCTTAAAAGTAATGTTAATCAAAAACTAGTTCTGGAGGCTTTGTGGTTAAAACTAAAGGAGAACAACTTACCCCCTCACCCTTCCCTCTCCCCTGTGGGGAGAGGATTGAGACGAGGGGAAAAACAAATTCCTAAAAACGGTCGGAAGTTATGATTGCATCATTTTCTAAGGCTGGCTTGATGATTTCCTCTACTATAAATTTAAGAAAATCGAATTTGACAGGATAGGAAGGATTGTTATAATAATCTGAGTTTGAGAAAAAATTCACAAACTGAGGCGACAATGAATAAGGATAAAATAGAAAGAGGAATCAAATTATTCCTGGAGGGCATAGGGGAAAATCTTGAACGAATCGGTATAAAAGAAACCCCGGCACGAGTAGCCCGAATGTGCGAGGATATCCTGGCAGCAATAGGCGAGGACCCCCGAAAAGTATTAACAATTCTCAGAGGAGAAAAACATGACGAGATAATTCTCCTCAGAGATATACCTCTTTACTCATTCTGCGAACATCACCTGCTCCCTTTCCTGGGAAAGGCACATATTGCCTATATCCCTGAGGAGGGAAGAATAACTGGGTTAAGTAAACTGGCCCGGGTAATAGACCTTCTCAGCAAAAGACTTCAAGTGCAGGAAAGGCTGACTACTCAGATAGCAGATGTGGTAAACCATGCCCTCAAACCAAAGGGAGTTATGGTAATTATAGAAGCTGAACACCTTTGTATGTCTATGAGAGGAATAAAGAAACCAGGAACAACTACGGTTACCTCAGTGGTAAGGGGAATATTCAGAAATAATCCGGCTACCCGAGCCGAAGCTATGGACCTCATTAAAGGCTTAAGAAAATAATAAAAAGGAGAAATAGAAATGCTTTCAGATCTGGAAATTGCTCAGGCAGTAAAAATGAAATTGATTATGGAAATTGGTCAAAAAATCGGGATAAAAGAAGAGGAAATTGAACTTTACGGCAGATACAAAGCCAAGATTTCTCTCGATATATTAGAAAGACTAAAAGATGCACCTAATGGAAAATTCATTACAGTAACTGCTATTACTCCCACTCCTCTAGGAGAAGGTAAGACTGTTACCAATATTGGTCTAGGGCAGGGCCTGGCTAAAATAGGAAAGAAAATCTGTAATACTCTGCGTGAACCATCCAAAGGCCCTACTTTTGGGATAAAAGGCGGTGCTTGCGGGGGAGGATATTCTCAGGTGGTCCCTATGGAGGACATTAACCTTCATTTTACTGGAGATATTCACGCCTGCGAATGCGCCCATAATCTCCTGGCTGCAGCTGTGGATACCAGCATTCTTCTCAAGAATAAACTTAATATTGACCCTTTGAATATCACCCTGCGGCGCTGTGTAGATATAAGTGACCGTGCCTTAAGACACATCATTGTCGGATTAGGGGGTAGAACCAATGGTTTCCCCCGGGAAACTGGCTATGATATTACCGTGGCTACAGAGACTATGGCTATCCTTGCCTTGACTACTGGTCTCTTCGACCTCAGAGAAAGACTAGGTCGAATAGTGGTTGGCTATACTTATGACGGTAAACCGGTGACGGCCGAAGACCTCAAATTTGCCGGAGCGATGACTGTCCTTCTCAAAGATGCCATTAAGCCTAATCTAGTTCAAACCCTGGAGGGCACCCCTTGCGTAATGCATGCCGGTCCCTTTGCTAACGTTGCTCATGGCAATAACTCTGCTCTGGCTGACATGGTAGCTCTAAAGCTAGCTGATTATGTAGTTACTGAGAGTGGCTTTGGGGCTGATTGTGGCTGCGAAAAGTTGATAAATGTTAAGTGTCGCCAAAGTGGATTAAAACTCGACTGTGCAGTAGTAGTAGCCACAGTGAGAGCTCTTAAGATGCACGGAGGCGCCTTTACTGCTCGTCCGGGTGTACCGCTGGATAAGAAACTAATGGAGAAAGAAAATATGCCTGCTCTGGAAAAGGGCTGTGAAAATATGATGAAGCAGATTGAGAATGTACTGCTCCATGGAGTCCCGGTAGTAGTAGCCATCAATAAATTCACCTCTGACACTGACGCCGAAGTAGAGCTAGTGCGTAAGAAGGCTCTGGAGGCGGGAGTAGAAGATGCTGTTCCCAGTGAAGCCTGGGCTAAGGGAGGAGACGGATGTATTGAACTGGCCGAAGCAGTTGTGGCTGCCTGTGATAAACCTAATGATTTTCACTTTCTCTATCCTGATAATATATCAATCAAGGAAAAAATTGAGACTATCGCCACTAAAATATATGGAGCAGATGGAGTTGACTATTCTCCTCTGGCTAACAAGAGGATCGAACTCTATACTGAGCTTGGCTATGAAAGAATGCCTATTAATATGGCTAAAACTCATCTTTCTCTCTCGCATGACCCAGGTTTAAAAGGTGCACCCAAGAATTTCCGCGTTCCGGTGCGCGATGTGAGAGCCTCAGTGGGAGCTGGTTTTCTTTATCCACTATTGGGCGCAATGAATACTATGCCTGGCCTGCCTTCCAGGCCAGTTGCTGTTGATGTGGATATTGACAGAGAGGGAAAAACAGTGGGACTATTCTAGTTGCTCGTCGCTAGTTGCTTGTTGCTCGAAAAGAAGGAAGCGTAAAACTTAGAGCGAAAAATGTAAAAGAATGATATAAAATCCAAAATCAAATTCAAAGAAAGAAAACAACGCTTTCCTCTCCCCCTGGGGGGAGAGGATTAAGGTGAGGGGGCACGACATACGATATACGCAATACGACATACAATAATTAAGGAGGTTTATTTAAATGGCAGCACAGATTATAGATGGAAAGAGAATTGCTGGAGAAATCAAAGAGAGATTAATAAAAGAAATTGAGGAACTAAAAAAGCAGGGAATCACTCCTTCCCTATCTGCTATTCAGGTAGGTGATGACCCCGGCACTGGAGTCTATGTACGAGCTCAACAAAGGTCCTGTGAAAAAATTGGGCTTGGGTATGAGCTACATCAGTTCAAAAAAGATGTCTCCCAGAAAGAACTTAGAGACTTCATTGCCCGCTTAAATGAAGATACGGGAGTAAGCGGTATAATCCTCCAGATGCCTCTCCCCTCCCAATTGGATGGCCGTATCTTACAAGGAATGGTTGATCCCAAAAAGGATGCTGAGGGAGTCTCCCCGGTCAATATGGGCATGGTTGTCTATGGAAAACCTCTTCTGGCACCCTGTACTGCTATGGCGGTAATGGAACTAATCAATTCTGTCGGGGTGAAGCTCTACGGTAAGGAAGCAGTTGTGGTAGGACACAGCGATATCGTGGGTAAACCTACCGCTCTTCTATTGCTGGACAAGTTCGTTACTACCTCTGTCTGTCACATTGCTACCGGAGAGCGAGGCACCTTGCCTCAGTATGTATCCCAGGCAGAAATACTCATTGTAGCGGTAGGAAAGGCAAACCTGGTTAAGGGAGAGTGGGTTAAAGAAGGAGCTATTGTCATTGACGTGGGGATTAATAGAGTGGAAGGAAAAATTGTGGGAGATGTGGAATTCGAAGTAGCTAAAGAAAGAGCTTCCCACATAACTCCTGTTCCGGGAGGTGTAGGCGCCGTAACCACCGCTATGCTCCTGAAAAATTGTGTGCAGGCGGCTAAACTACAAAGCAAATAACTAGGAGGTGAAGAAAATGGCAATGAAAGGTGCTACAGAGACGAGAAACTATGAAAAAAGTTCATCAGAAGTTTTCTCTGCTGTTAGCAAGGCCCTGGAAGACCTCAAGGTTCGTATAATTGACAAGGACGAGAAATCAGGAAGAATCACAGCAGCTACTGGGTTTTCCCTATTCTCTACTGGCGGCGAGGTATCAATAGAAGTAAAAGCTCTTCCTGATAGCAAGGAAGTTGCTCTAACTATAGAGGAAAAACCGAAAATGAAAACAGTTGCTACTGACTGGGGACAATCTTCCCGGGACGTCAAACGCCTATTCACCAAGATTGAAGAACATCTAGGGATTGAACCGGAGACAGTTGGAGGAAAAGCTGGCAAGAAAAAAGACAAACAAACAAGTGCCTGCCCCTCATGCGGCCAATCTACAAGAGCAACAGATAAGTTTTGCCAGAACTGCGGAGCGAAATTAAGCCGCTAACGATAATTCTAAACAAGTTACCCCCCTCTTCCTTCCCTCTCCCCCGTGGGGAGAGGGTTGAGGTGAGGGCAAAAAGGAAATTCCTATATAATTAAATTATGAGGGAGGTAAAAAAATGGCCTTTTGTCCAAAGTGCGGTAAAGAAGTCAGTTCAGATTCAGCTTTTTGTTCCTCATGTGGATCTAATTTAAAAGACACAAAGAAAGGTTCTCCCCCTGCCTCTTCCCAGAAAAAAGTAACCACAACTGAGAAAACCGGACTAGGTGCACTGGATGTAAAGACCTATATGATTATTTCCGCGGCTGGCTTGGGAGCAGTAGCCTTGTTAGCCATTATGATGAGGGATAGTGTAGGTTTTATACTTTGTGCTGCCCTATGCGCTGCCCTCTATTTTTTGGGAGTAAAGAAGCTAGAAGAAGGCGATAGCACGACAGCTAAGAGGACTTCTTTAATTGTGGGTATCATCGGGGGAGTGATTGGTTTAGCGATGTTGCTATACAGCCAGTTTACCGGCGCTATCGTTATTTTAGTTGTGATTCCTGCCTTGTTAGCCTGGTATAAATTAGAGCAGGAAAGCTAATTCGTAAGTATTTCAATTGCAAGAAACATTCATAAACAAGACAGTCCTACTCATTTTCTATAGATATCTTTTCGATGAAGAATCCTCAGAAGAACTACTTTGTCTCCCTCAATATCATATCTAATCCGATAATCCCCAATTCTTATTCTCCATTTACCAATTTTGATACTGGCTAGTTTCATCCCTTGATAAGGATTCTTCCCTAACTCGTCTATTGCCTTCTCTATCTGTAGAGCATATTGAGGATTGACTCTCTTCTCTAAATCTTTAAGAAAAGTTTTAGTTGGGACAATCTGATAATGCTCAAGCAAGGGATTTTTCTTTTCTTCTTAAGATTTTATAGATGTCTTCAATGCTTCCTACTTTTTTTTCCTCATATTCTTTCCTGGACGCTTTCAGTTCCTCTTGGAATTTTGGATCTAGTTGTTCAGCCATAGTATCAATCATATCAATCATATCCTTGTAATCCTCTATGCCTAAAATAACCACCATTGGTTTACCTGCTTTGGTCACTAAGTATTGATTGTGAGCGTAACGGGCTGTATCTATCACTTCTCCAAATTTTATTCTTGCCTCAGCAGCTTTTATTTTCTTAGGCATCTTGAAACTTTGCTTTTTCAACTCACCATTCCTCCTTCTTTGATAGTTTTGCTAAATCTAATTACTTTTATTATATAGTAAAACAAGAAGAATTGTCAAGTGCATTCTTCTCCTTCTCATCACCAGTAGCAAGAGGGCCGGGCGCGAAAATTGCCACTGACCACTGTGCGAGGGCTTCACGGTGCCGCGACAGGAAACGGCGCACCTCCTGTGCCAACGGAACATGTAGAGCGGCGCACCCAGCACGACCGCGCTGTACCCCGCGAGTGTACGCACTTTCCGCGATGATAAAATTCTATATGATCACCCAGGTCTCTGAAAGACTTAACATGCTCCTGGAAATGACCCAATAAAGCAATTCTGTCATTCATTTTGTCGCTGCCGTCCATATTTTCGCATAATAAATGGAATGGCAAAGTAAGGAGTCTCACTCCAATCAGGATTAAAGAAAGACAGTCCAATGGCAACCAGGGAAATGATGGGCACGACCAGATTTCTTTTCTTTGAAGAAATGGGAAAACTGTTTACCGCGAAGGTGGGAAAACTACTTACCAGACTACTGGGAAATTACCTTACCGCGACACTGGGAAAAGTACTTGACATTTACAATTTCAACCTAAGTTTAACAGCTGATGTCGCTATCTCTTATCAGATAAGGATTTCATTTTTCAATTTGTCACCACAGGTTCTTCTTTTGCTTATTGGATGCGGCTTAGAGCGATTGGTATTTTGATTAACTCAGAGGAAAATATTCAATATAGCGACTTATACTTTTTCTAGTTTGGTTTTTAAAAAAATAAGATTCCTTGCTCCTTGAAAATATGGTTAAGTTGTAAGAATGCGAGGAATATTTTTAATTCCTACAGCGCCCAAGACTTCCTTATGTCTAGCCTCACTCTCTACTGGACAAAGAAAAACTCTTCCTGCCACTTCATTCTTGGCTAATCTAATATCGTCTAATCTCTCTAAGGCTTCTCTGGCTGTTATCTGAAGATGAGCCTGTCTCATTTTCTTTTCCAGGATTTTCTCTAAAAGATATGATAAGACACAAATAAAGACATGAGCTCTTACTCTATTATTTTCATGATGGCG
>Ga0114922_10000571_pt1 | contig 35311 bp, 22 predicted proteins | sample AartaG_FD_100975 | JGI IMG/M metagenome (GOLD analysis project Ga0114922, IMG submission 100975) | Deep subsurface microbial communities from Aarhus Bay to uncover new lineages of life (NeLLi) - Aarhus_00045 metaG | ecosystem: Environmental > Aquatic > Marine > Oceanic > Sediment | place... | reverse complement strand
TGCACGAGAAAGAACACTGTGCGGCCTCCTTATGTAGTAACTGCTTGACATCTCATGAGGCAGAACGTGCATTGCTCCTGATTCGAGATTGCAGACAACAAGGCCGTCCAGAGATCGGAATGCATAGTGTGAACCGTTCGGACTTACAGCGGTATGTCGAGGGGAAGTCGGGCGAACATCCGGAAGTTGAAGCTCACGCTGCACAGTCATCTCGGGTACCTTTAGAATCTGAATACGATCCGTATTATGAAACAAAAGAAGCGAATCATCCAGCGCCTGCAACTCCCAGATTCCCGATGCAGGTGTGAGGTTAGCGATAAGGCGACCTTCGCCGTCGTAAACGCGCGGGCTTGACCCGAAGGAGATATTGTTCGTCGTATACAAGTACGCCAGACCCGTCGTCGATTGCACGGGACTCTCGTCACGTACCTCGGCTACTATACTGCCGTCCTTATCCAGCACGAAGGTCCGATACTTCCCCTCAGAAATCCATTCAGTCACAAAGATGAAACCCGGTGTTTTTCTCAAGTCAACAAGGTAGAATGCACAGCCTTGTGTGGATGAACGGGAAAACAACAACTTCCCTTTCAGATCGAAAACGTAAAGCGCATTCGTCTTGCCCACCGGATCGAAGCGTGAGATTACAGCAAAACACTCCTCTCCGATGTCAACACCCGGACTGCCACCCATCACGGGCATGTCCCGCACCTGAGCTTCAGTCACAGTTGCTATCGTTGAAGATTGCCCAGAAGATACCGACAGTGCAATTCCCGCACCCAGCAGAAGAACTGCCAAGATCAGTCTATTCATAAATAGCCTCCTCTGTTTATCCCTAAGAATGCACACATCAACCAGTCGGTCAAGTACTAACGTAAGCTTCCACCTACAATAGACAGATTGAGAGTAGAGCTTCCAACCCTTGCTGCAAGCCGATAGCCCTCCGGTCAGGATTTGTGAAGCCCCATGCATATCGGCTTCGACTCAAGGTTTAGCATGGCAAGCTATGTCGTTGCATAACAATAACTAACGATACGGGGCCTGGTTGGGCACAGACGTTGCGCCAACTGCGGGAATGGAGTGCTACTTTGGATCCTACGAACTACCGGAACCCAACGCCCTGGCCAAGTCGGCGGTGGTCACTTTCCGTATCCCGGAAGTCGGGATCAGTTTCAAAGCCCCCTTTGACGGCGCCGACGCCGATCACAGCGATCTCGCCTCCCTGTTGGCGCTGCTTGAGTTCATTGACGGCAACCAGAAGTACTTCTCCAACCACACTTATCTCATCTACGGCAACAACCTGAAGGTGGTTAATCTCGTGAACCGGCGCGAGGCGCCCCCCGGCAGGTTCGCCCACTTGTTGGAGAAGACCCAGACCTATCGCGACAAGTACCGTTTCTCTCTTGAGTGGATACCCACCAACGACAACCCGGTTTTTGACACGCTTTTTGATTGACGGTCCCCGAAGGCAGTCTGTATCATTGGCCATATGGCCACTCCCGGAAAGCTCCTGACGGAGATAAAAGCAGGCCGGTTCAAGCCGGCTTACTATTTCTACGGAGTTGAGGACTACCGGATCACTGAGGCGGAGAAGTTCCTTGCTCGGCAGTTTCTCCCCGATCGCCAGTTGCAGACCAACTACCGCCGGATAAGCGGCAAGAAAACCTCCGCCGCCGATCTGGTCGCCGAGTTGGCCACTCTTCCCCTTCTGGGGGAACGCCGGGTGGTGGCTGTCTCGGATTTCCAGAGCTACAAGCCCCACGAACTGAAACAGATCCTGAAAATGCTCTCTCCTCCCGATCCCGGCAGACTGGTGATTTTCACCTCGCCGTCGTCGAAAACACCCCGAAAAGACTCCAAGTTCATGGCGCTGATGGCCAAGGCGACGGTAACTGTGGAATTCAAAAAGCTTCGGGGCGCCGAAACGGCCGCTCAGATCTCAGCCAAGTTCAAGGCCGAGGGTCTTACAATCGAAGCCGACGCGCTTGTACTTCTGACCGAACTCGTCTCCGGCAACCGGGGTGGTCTTGATACGGAGGTCGCCAAGCTGGTCAACTACAAGACCGAGGGCGGCTCTGTCACGGTCGAGGATGTCCGAAGCGTTTCAGCCGGGTACGAAGCGTACGGCATCTTTGAGCTGGCCGACGGAATTATCGAAAGTCGCCCGCGAACGGTGCTGAAAATGATCAAGACACTGCTTGCCGCCGGTCACAGCCCGGTACTCATAGCCACTCTGCTCCAGCAGCATTTCATCAGCCTGTACCTCGTCAAGCATGAGAAAAAGCCATTGGGTAACCGCACCTTTTTGATTCCCAAGTTTCGTAGGCAGGCTGCCGGCTACGACTCCCAGCGCCTTGAGCAGATCATTATCGAAATCGCTCGGACCGACTCCGAATTCCGGCGGGGCAGATTGAAACCGGAGACAGCGCTCGATATGCTGGCCATGAATCTTGCACACGAAAAGCAGTCCGGTGGTTAGAAGCGGGTCGGGCATTCGTGCCCAGGGATCGGCTCCCGGCGACGGAAAAAACAGATGGGCAAGAGAATCCGGGAAGAAAAACAGGCTCTGCCGGTAAATCAGGGTGAGGTGAATTCGGCCGAGCAGAGACTGGTCGAAGAGGCTCAGAACGGCGATAAGAAGGCGTTCGGCCAGTTGATCCGTCGGCACCAGAAGAAGCTATTCCGATTCGTCTATGGTCTGCTCGGCTCCTTTGACGCAACTGAGGATATCGTGCAGGAAGCCTTTGTCAAAGCCTATGGAGCGCTGGGATCGTTCCGCACCGACAGCGCCTTTTACCCCTGGCTTTCCACCATTGCCAGGAACTCAGCCTACAACCATATCAGCCGGGAAGAACGAAAGGAATCGCTTGACCGTCTGCAGGAGAAAGGGTACGACCCTCAGGCCACGGAGTTGGGGCCGCTGGAGAAGCTGCTTGACGATGAAGCGCAAGTGCGATTTATGAAAGCCGTAAAGGCTCTGCCCGCCAGGTACCGCTCAGTGTTTGTCCTGCGGCACTTTGAGCGGATGGACTACGGCCAGATCGCCGATTATCTCAGGATTCCGCCCGGGACTGTTGACTCGCGTCTGTACCGGGCCAGACGAATGCTCTTGGAAAGCCTGAAGGACTTGTTGTAGATTGACGGTGGCAGTTAGAGCACGGAGAAGAAGGAACATGGATCACTCGTACTATCGAGACAGACTCTCGGCCTACTTCGACGGCGAACTTCCTGCCGGGGAGCAGCGGGAGATCAAACTCCACCTGGACGAGTGCCGGGAATGCCGGGAACTTCTGGACAAGATGGCCGGACTTGACCGGCTCGTCTCAGAGCGCGGAGACCTGCCGGAGGACGGCTATTGGGAGCAGTCGGCCAGACGGATCGAAGCGCAGTTGGGCCGCCAGCAGGACGAGAGCGTCACCGACGTCCGGGAGCAAACCACCTGGCAGACCCTGCGCTGGAAACTGGCTGCTGCTGCGGCCTCAATCGCCGTGCTAACCTTCATCGCCGTCCACAGGGGAGATATCCTCTGGGACGCAGGCCAGGAGATGCCGCCAAGACCGACAGATACACCCGCCATTTCCGAGGAGAAGCCCGAAGCGACCGGGAAACTCAGGCCGCGCGAGATAAAGAAACGGGAGGGTGTCCAGGTGAGTTCCGGTGGGACTCAGGCGGACGAGCAGCGCGATGTCGAGTTGTCCCCACGGCTTCGCGCGCCTTCCGTCAGTGAACCCGCTGCTCTGGTTGCTCTGCCTGAGACTGTCGCGATTGCTCCTGCCGCGCCGAGCCGCGATCTCAGTCTCACCACCAAACCGAAAGCCGCCGCCGCTCCCGAGGTCCCAGCCGAGGAGAATGAGTTGCTGACTGATCAAGATGACATCGGCGGGGCGGGCCTTCCGGAAAAGGTCACCGGCGACCGACAGGAGAGCCCGGCGATACCATCAACGGCGCAACTACCGGTGACTCCTTCGCAGAGGGTTGCTCGGCAGGATCAGCGTCCGGTAGAGGTAACAGCACCGGTAGATATCCGGGAAACATTCGCGGTAGAGAAAGCAGCGACCGCGCGCGTCGTCACCGCCCATGACCGTGATACTGTCGAACTGGCCCGCTGGCGGCACATACGGGATTCTCTTATCGTCCTCACCAAGCCCCGGCAACTCCCGAAGGCTCCGCGGACCGTGGCAGTTGAAAGTAAGGACGCCGTTGACAGCACTGAGGTGAACATAACGATGCGTCTAATGGAGGCATACTGTCATGTCGCTCTGCTCACCGATGACGAGAACGAGTACCACCTGGCGGCAGACTTCCTGCGGGAAACCGCAACCGGCGGGATGCCCTTTTCAGAGCAGGCCAAGGCCTGTCTGAAACAACTCGAGGGGCGGTTTGAATAATATCTTGCGCTGTGAAATCACATAACTTTTCTCATGGTTGTCCGTATATCAAAAACAGTACAGAGGTATCGTCTGATTCGGAGGATAGCTTATGAGTAAGCAACTTTTTCGCTCGGAAACAAATAAAGTAATCGGGGGGGTATGCGGCGGCTTGGGCGAGTATTTCGATGTCGACCCGGTTCTGGTCAGAGTGGTTGCGGTATTGTTGGCCCTGGCGACCGGAGTGGCCGTGGTCGGCTACATAGTCGCCTGGATTATCGTGCCCAAGAGACCGTTTGAGATGGAGCCCGGCCGGCCGCAACCGCGGGAAACATCCTGGCACAAGTATCTACCAGGACTTATCCTGATGGGTATCGGGATTATCCTGCTCATCCGGGAAAACTGGTACTGGTTTGACTGGAGTGAGTTCTGGCCGATAGTGCTGATCTTAGTCGGACTGGCGCTGATATTCGGTCGCGGGCGACGCAGAGGGGCCACGACCGGCAACGCCGATTCCGATCGGCCAATGCACGCGAACGGTCAGAATCTCGGGCCGCAGAACGGAGGGCCGATCTTATGACACCGGCGCGACTTCGTTGGGGCACGCTGATGGTCACTTTCGGTCTGTTGTTGCTCCTGAGGAACTTAGGCACTCTCAGCGACGATTTCTGGGTGGATCTGCTGATATATTTCCCCATAGTGCTGATCCTCATTGGTATTGAGAAGATATTTACCAAGTCCCGGCTTCAGTTTATATCGTATTTCACATCGTTTCTACTGCTCGTAGGTGGGATCGGCATAGCTTTCTACAGTAGTTGGAACGACCATGAAGGAAGTTTCTTCTCCCAGACCAGCCACCGGGTTGATTTCGATCCTGAAGTGAAGAAGCTCTCAGCCGTCCTGAAGCTCGGCGAGACCGACCTGACCATTCGCGACAGCGGGGATGATCTCGTGTTCGGGCAGTTTGACCGTTTCACTCAGAAACCCCGCATATCCTACTCTGTCGAGCAGCAGGAAGCGAAATTAGTATATACTGCCCGTCGTGGCGGGCGCCTCGGAGGCGCGATCACGATCAATACCGGCGAAGACCAGGACTGGTACATCCAGTTCTCCGACCGCGTGCCGCTCGATCTCGAATGCTATAGTGAGGATTCCGATATTCATCTGAACCTGTCCACGACACCGTTGAAAAGGCTGAAACTGAACACCGATGACGCCCATATATATCTCAAGTTGGGTAAGATGGAACCGGTGGTTACGGTTGTCGTCCTGGGCGACCAATCCGATCTCAAGTTGCGGATGCCGGAAAGCGTCGGGCTCCGTATGAGTGATAACGACTACCGTTCGTACCTGACCAAGGTTGGTCTGATAGAGACTGAAGACGGCACCTTTGTCACTAAGGGTATCGACACCCTGATCACAACGATTGAACTGGACCTAGACGAGCACCTGTCTTCCTTTTCTGTGGACCGTTTCTAGTGTTCTGAGTTGGAAGTTTGTGTACAAAAACGTCCCACGGCGTCGATGATGTCGTCGGCGCACTTGGTCCAGACGAATGCTTGGGGATGGTTGTTGTTATGTTCCACGTAGTCTCTAATGGCATGTTCGAGTTGGCGGGTGCTGTGGTGGCTCCCACGCCGCAGTTGCTTGCGCGTGAGGATCGAGAACCAGCTCTCCACGAGGTTGAGCCACGATGCACCGGTGGGGGTGAAGTGAAGATGAAAGCGCCGATGTCGGGCGAGCCAACGGTGGATCGACAGCGTTTTGTGTGTTCCGTAGTTGTCCGGGACGAGATGGACATCGAAGGGGGCGGGGACCTGCTTGTCAACAAGGGAAAGGAATTTCTTGAACTCGATGGCGCGATGTCGTCGAAAGCACTTTTCGATTACCTTTCCGGACTGGATGTCGAGGGCAGCGAAAAGGGAGGTCGTCCCGTGTCGGCGACAGTCGTGTGTGCGACGCTCGGGAACACCGGGACCCATGGGGAGGATCGGCTGCGCGCGATCCAGGACTTGGATTTGGGATTTCTCGTCGAGGCACAGTACCAAGGCTCGATCCGGTGGGTTCATGTAAAGCCCAACGATGTCACGAACCTTATCGACGAAGAGCGGATCCCCGGAAAGCTTGAAGGTCTCGGTACGATGGGGCTGCAGCGCGAATGCTCGCCAGATTCGGCTGACCGCCGTCTGGCTCAGGCCACTGGTTCGGGCCATTGAGCGGGTGCTCCAGTGCGTCGCACCCGGTGGCGGATGTTCAAGAGTCATCGTAATCACTCGTTCCACATCCGCCTCGGTAATCCGTCTCGGAGCGCCTGGCCGGGGTTCGTCGAGAAGACCATCAAGGCGACGATCTAAAAACCGCTGCCGCCACTTGCCAACCGTCTGTTTGGTCATGTCCATCTTGACGGCCACCTCGGTGTTGCTCATGCCCGAGGCGCTCGCAAGGATGAGGCGCGCGCGCTGGGCCAGCGCATGGGCGGTCTTGCGCCGACGAACCCATTGTTGGAGTCGCTGACGTTCCGGGGGGCTCAAGTGCAGAGGTCGAAGGCGAGGTCCTTTACGCATGTTTCTTCTCCTTCTGACCGTCTATCATAACATACGTAAAGACGACGATTATGTTGCAGTAATTAATGACTCAGGACACTACCAGGCTGTTGATAAACTCGGGACAGGATGCAAGACAGCAACTGACATCCATTAGTCAATGAAAAAAGGCGGGTCGTAACCCGCCTCTTGTATGCTATTGCCAGCTGGCTACTTCTGTATCTCCTCCATCAGGTACTTGTGCATGGCCCTTGCGGCTACCTTGCCCGCACCGGCGGCCAGGATCACCGTAGCGCCACCGGTGACGATATCACCACCGGCGTAGACACCCTTCCGCGAACTCTGCATCGTTTCCTCGTTGACGACGATGTTGTTCCAGCGGTTGGTTTCCAGACCGGGTGTCGTTTTCGGAATCAACGGGTTGGAAGAGTTGCCTATTGCCACCACCACGAGGTCGACCTCCATGACGAAATTGGAACCCTCTATCGGAACCGGTCGCCGTCGACCCGAATCGTCCGGTTCGCCGAGTTCCATGCGAAGGCATTCCATCGCCCGTACTTTGCCCTCGTCGTCGCCCATGAACGCAATCGGCGTCGTCAGCAAGCGGAACTGCACCCCTTCCTGTTTGGCGTGGTGGATTTCCTCGATTCGGGCGGGCATCTCCTTTTCGCTGCGACGATAGACAATGTAACCGTTGTCGGCACCTAACCTGAGCGCCGTGCGCACGGAATCCATCGCGGTGTTGCCGCCGCCGAGAACGGCCACATTCCGGCCGTGGATGATCGGTGTGTCGTTGTTCGGGAAATCATAAGCCCGCATCAGGTTGGCCCGCGTAAGATACTCGTTGGCCGAATAGACACCGATCAGGTTCTCGCCCGGGATTCCCATGAAGGACGGCAGGCCGGCGCCGGTACCGATGAAAATGGCGTCGTAGCCCATCTCGAACAGCTCGTCGATAGTGTCTATCTTGCCGATAATGGTTGAGTTCCTGAACTCGACCCCCATATCACCCAGGAAATCGCACTCGGCCTGCACAATGTCCTTTGGCAGACGAAACTCTGGGATACCGTAAACCAGCACGCCACCCGGCTTGTGCAGCGCTTCAAAGATCGTGACCTGATGACCCAGCTTGATGAGGTCTCCGGCCGCCGTCAGCCCGGCGGGGCCGGAACCGACTATCGCCACCCTGCGTCCGGTGGGTGGGGCGATCTCGGGAAGTTCCACCAACTCATGGTCGCGCTCGTAATCGGCCACAAACCGTTCGAGATGTCCCACCGCCACCGGCTTGTGCTTCTTGGCCAGCACACAGACCTGCTCGCACTGTTCCTCCTGCGGGCAGACCCGTCCACAGATGGCCGGCAGCGCATTGGTCTCCTTGATCTTGCGAGCCGCCGCCGCGTAGTCCTTCTCAAGGATCAAATTGATGAACCCCACTATGTCAACCTCAACCGGGCAGCCCTGAACGCACGGCACCTTCTTGCATTCAAGGCACCGAGCCGCTTCCTCAAGCGCCTGCTCCTCGGTAAAACCGTACGGCACTTCCTGGAAGTTCCTGACACGCTCCCCGGGATCCTGCTCCGGCATCTGCTGCCTGGGGATTTTCATTCTCAATTTCTTTTCCAGCTTTTCAGCCACACTGCACTCCATCAATAAGAAGGTATGACACCGACAGCCACCGCCGCTTCACGGAGCTATCGACCCTCATCGGGATATTTGAAGTCCCGGACCGCCTCGGCCAGTTGGCAGCCGGGGCTATCCAGGAAGCGTTTCATGGCGACTCGTTCCTGTTCCTTGTAAGCGCCGAGGCGACTGGTAAGCAGGTCGAAATCGACTTGGTGACCGTCGAAATCCGGGCCGTCAACGCAGGCGAATTTGGTCTCATTGCCAACCATCACCCGGCAGCCGCCGCACATCCCCGTCCCGTCGATCATCAGCGGGTTCAACGAAACCCACGTTGGTACATTATAATCCCTTGTAAGATTCGCCACCACCCTCATCATCGGCACCGGCCCGATAGCCATAATCATGCTGATACCCGCGCCGTCATCGAGCAGCTTCTTGAGCACGTCGGAGACAAACCCGTGATGCCCGTAGGAACCGTCGTCCGTGCACACGTGAAGCTCATCTGCGATCGACTTGTGTTCATGCTCATAGAAAAGCAGATCCTTTGACCGGGCGCCGATAATCGTGATCAGCTTGTTTCCCGCCTCCTTGTATGCCTGGGCAATCGGATAGACAGGCGCGATTCCGATCCCACCGCCTACGACGCAGGCCGTTCCCCACTTGTCGACATGAGACGGCTCCCCCAAAGGTCCCACCAGGTCGGAAAGCTCACCGCCGTCGGGCACGGTCGTCATCAGGGCCGAGGTTTTGCCGACCACCTGGTAGATGATTGTGAGGTTCCCGTTTTCCCTGTCAATCCCGGCGATTGACATGGGCACCCGTTCCCCCTGCTCGTTGACGCGAAGGATTACAAACTGCCCGGCTTTAGCTTTGGCCACCAGGCGAGGGAAATGGACCCTCATTTTCCAGACCATAGGTCCGATCTGTACGTTGTCAATAACTTTGGTCATCAAACTCCTCTGCTGCAAAACAAACGCCCGATGATAATACTATCGCCGCGAAAATCAAGCGGTTTCTATGCCGGGTGCGTCGCCCAAGCGATTCCGTGGGCTGCAGACGCCAGTCTGCCCCTACTTTGGCTGTAGATCAGTCCTGGCCTGCAGGAATTGAATCTCTACGGGATTATTTTAACAGCAGCATCTTTCTGGAATGAATAGAACCCCCACTACCAAGGCTGTATATGTACACCCCCGATGATACCGGTTTACCACTGGCGTTACAACCATCCCAGAAGGTACGATAATGACCCGGCGACAACACTGTGCTGATCAGACGCACCACTTCCTCTCCAAGGATATTGTAAACCGTCAGGGTCGTAAAAGACCGCCGGGGAAGATCAAACTCTATCGTCGTCAGAGGATTGAACGGGTTGGGGTAGTTGTGGGACAAATGAACACCATCCGGGAACGACGGCTCATGCTCATACAAAACCTCAGTCGCCGGATCCTGCCACCCGGCAAAGATATTCACCTCAGCACACCAGTTATTGCGGGATGGCAACGAAAAAGCAGCAAAATCATCAATCCCATCACCATTGAAATCACCAATCCCAGTAACCTCAAAACCCAAAAGGTACTCGACACCAGGCAATACACCCTCAGTTATGAAAACATCTGCGTACATGAAGCTGTCAACATCAGGACCACCCAAGAACAAATGCAACTCTCTCGTCAGAGGATCGCTCGCTATGATATCAGGGTGAGTATCGTTGTTGACATCTCCGGCCGAAGCCACACACTGCGGTGATATATGGGAATAACCTCCTGAACGGGCAATGTCTATTATCACGTCGAGCTTATCGTCGAAATAGGGACCACCAAAGTAAACCCCATAGGGATCATTGGTTCCCCCGGCAATGTAAATGTCCTCATACCCATCAGCATTGTAGTCGCCAACCGGGACAAGGTGGATGCCAAAGTCGGATGACGGGCGCCATATCTCATAATCCGCGACTGTGTCAAAATCAGGTCCGCCCCAATAGAATCTGACCCAGCCGGAATCGCGGTAGAGTCGTGAGGAGATGGCCAAATCAGAATGGCCATCCCCGTTGAAGTCGCCCGAAGCAAGTTTGAAGCCCAGGCTCTCGGTAGTGTCTGGTATAACGTACTCAGGAATTGTGTCCCGTTCGCTGTCAATCCGATAGACATTCACCGGACCACCGTTGACATCCGAACTCACAGGCAGATCAAGGATACCGTCTCCATCGAAGTCAGCAGCCTGGCCGGCAAACGAAAACATGTTTGGAATCACGAGATCCGGCTCATCATCGAGAACCGGACCGCCAAAGTAGAGGTTGTAATTGGTCTGTGTACTTGAAATCCACCAGTACATTCCTATATCAGTATAACCGTCTCCGTTAACATCACCGATGGCGCCGGGCCTTGCTTCGAAATTGGGTAGTATGAGGTCAGCAATGCTGTCAGGGTTCCTCCCGCCATAGAACACATGGGCGGGCCACGGCGGCAGAGAATTCTGTATCCATGTGGACAAAAGGATGTCGGTACAACCGTCACCGTTGATATCCCCAAGTGGCACAATCTCTTTGCCGAACCAACCCATGGGAATGGAGCCACTGAGAACAATCAGGCGCTCCACCGAGTCAATCCCGGCCCGGTCAGTCGGGTAGATCGGCGAGATCCAATCAGCCCCGACAGACCCCGCGAGCCCCACAACGGCGCACAGCAGCCAGCTACTGACTAACGCACCAACCCTTCTACGTCTCAAGCAACTCAAAAACCATCACCCCTTTCAATCACACATAAGAAGCGCCGTGATCTGCCCCTTGTCAAGCGGATAAACAACGACTGACGCGTGGCGGTCCGTGTTCCCGTAGGCGACATACCCCCGGTCTGCCCCTGCTCCCACTTCAGTTGTAGGTCGAGACGCCTGAGGTCTCGGTAACCAGTATCAGGCCCACAAGGGGCTTGATCTACAAGAGCTGCGTCTGGCGTCGGTGCGGCCGATCAGACCGGTTCAGCCCGATCCGACATCTGTCGATTATCGATTAATAGTTTGCCACGCATCGTTGAGGGCATTAGTGTTCAGTGGAATCAGGATGAATGACATGGGATCTACAACCACCGTTGAGGCAAGAAAAACCGCGTTCTTATGGCTTCCCTTTCTGGTGCTGCCGGCAATCTACCTGCCTGCGCTGTACGATCTTGTGGTCGATTGGTACAGCGATCCCAATTACTCACACGGCTTCTTGATTCCGATCATATCCGGTTTCCTGCTATGGAAAAAGCGGGAAGCCATTCTGTCGGCTCCACGCGCTACCGACAACGGCGGGCTCGTGGTGCTGGTCGCCGGACTGCTGCTCTTTGTGGCGGCCAACGGCGCCGCGGAGTACTTCACTATCCGACTGTCTCTGCTGGTCACGTTTATCGGCCTGGTTTACTACTTGTTCGGCAGGGAGATCGTGAAGCTGGCGAGGTTTGAGTTGTTGTTCCTGGTTTTCATGATACCCGTGCCTTACTTGATTTACTACGCCACCACTGTCCCCATGCAGCTCTTAGCCTCCAAGATTACCGTCTGGGCCTTAAACGTCCTTGGGGCGGGAGCGTTCCGGCAGGGAAACATCATTTACCTCGGGGACACCGCCCTGGAGGTAGCCGAGGCATGCTCCGGAATGCGGTCGCTGGTGTCGCTGTTGGCGTTAGGGTGTCTTTATGCCCACCTGTCGCAGAAGCGCCCGTCAGCCAAATTGATACTGTTCGCATCAACGGTACCCATCGCCGTTATCGGAAATGCGTTCCGGGTTTTTGTCACCTCGCTTCTCGCCTACACCGTGACCGAAAACGTCACCGACGAGCCGCTCCATACCATTTTGGGGCTGTCGGTGTTTGTAGTGGCGTTTGTCCTGCTGTTCATTCTGGCGACCGTTCTGCGGAGGCTGTTCCGATGAGGATGCCGGTATTGCTGTCAACAGCGCTCCTGCTTGTGGGCGGCGCTTTCGGTAATTACCTGCGATACGTGGAGCAGAAACCTGACCGATGGCCGTCTTTCGAGTCCATTCCGTATGAGGCGGGCGGCTATTTTGGGGAGGAACGTCGCCTGGCGGAATATAACTACGAGGTTCTTCGGTCGGATACGACTACTTTGAGGTTGTACCGGGGCGCCGACGGCAGCCCGCTGTGGCTGCTGATCGCGTATTTTTCCTCCCAGAAATACGGCAGCCAGATTCATTCGCCCAAACACTGTCTTCCCGGCGGCGGCTGGAAAATCGAGAAACTGGAGCAATTCCGGCTGCCACTCCCGGGCGGCTACAAAACGGTCAATCGTCTTGTCATCACCACTGAAGGTCGCAACCAGGCCATGTTCTACTGGTACCAGACCCGCGGGGGCAGCCTGAGCAACGAGTTTGCTCTCAAGTGGGACCTGGCCAAAAACTCGCTGCTTCTGCGTCCCACCGACGCCGCCTTCATTCGCCTGACATTGCCCATCGAGCAGGGTGATCTCGAGGCTGCCTCAAAGAGAGCGGCTGACTTCCTGGCAACCTTCTACTCCGGAATGAACCGGGCTTTGCCTTTCGGTAATTAGAGCTTGAACCGCATCTCCCGGAGGGTTATTATCCGACATGCTGCTATCCCTCTTCAAGCTCGCCCGCCCGACCCAGTGGCTGAAGAACAGCGTCGTGCTGGCGGCGCTGATATTCGCCGGCGAGGCTACCGACATCCACCATATCGAGATTGCCCTGATCGCCACAGCCCTTTTCTGCCTGATGTCTTCGGCTGTCTACACCCTAAACGATCTGATTGACCGCGAAAAGGATGTTCAGCACCCGCTGAAAAGGGAACGACCGCTGGCCTCCGGATCGGTGTCGGCGGGGGCAGCGGTTGTATTCATGACCCTGCTTTGCGTCGTAGCGCTGGCCGGCGCCTGGTACATCAATCCATACTTTTTCATCACCGGCGTCATCTACATAGCTCTGAACGTGGTATACAGCCTGTGGTGGAAGAACGTCGTGATTCTCGACGTCATGAGTATTGCTGTCGGTTTCGTCCTGCGAGCCTATGCGGGCGCTTTTGCCATCGGCGTCCCGGCGTCCAAATGGCTGTTGATCAACGCTCTCTTTCTGGCCCTGTTTCTGGCCCTGGGCAAGCGCAGACACGAACTCGTTTTTCTGGAAGACGCCGAGGCGCACAGGAAAATCCTCAGTCGGTATTCACCGTATCTGCTGGATCAGTTGATCGGTATCGTCACCGCCTCGGTGGTTGTCGTGTACATGCTCTACTCCTTCTCGGCGGAAGTATCCACCAAGCTGGGAACGGAGAACTTGTTTCTGACCATTCCCTTCGTTGTGTACGGGATATTCCGCTATCTCTACCTGATCCATAAGGAGGAGCGGGGTGGGTCGCCCACGAGAGTTCTGATCAGCGACAGGCCGCTGCTGGTCGATGTCATCCTCTGGCTGGTAACAGTGATAATCGTACTCTATATCGCATGAGAAGCAAAATGACAGAATATCTCAAAAAAACCGTCTGGCCGCTCTGCGCGGGGGCACTGATGATCGCCTCCTGCGGGAAAGAGGAAGCGGAAACACCGAAGCCTCAACCCGCCGAGGAACATGTAGTAGTGCCTGCCGAGCCGGTTATTCACGTCGACACGCTGATGCCGCCCACTATCGAATCGTATGACCTCCTGCTTACCGACGCCGTGACAACCGTGCCGGCATCCGGTATCGAAGACTACGTCGGCGAGACTGCGCGCGACTATACGGCCTACGGAGCACTGGCTCTGGCATCGGCCACGTACACGGTAAAGCAGATTCCGGTCTATGCCGAGGTCGTCCAGTTTCTCACGCCCGTGGATGCGTACGGATTCTATGCTCGCCTGAGACCCGACGGCATTGAGTTGCTGTCTCTCGGCGCCGAGGGATACGCTAACGGCAACAGCCTGTATTTCACAGCCGGGGAATACGCCGTCACCGTGTCGGTACAGGAAGATACAAAAGAACAGCATGAGGCCAGGTCGCTGCTGGCGCACGAGATCAACAGCCGCATTACACAATGCCTGACGCCACAGTTCTTCCTTTTGTTTCCCTCCAACCACCGGGTCCTTCCCTCCATGAAGTACTACACCAATCAGTACTTGGGGATCGCCGGGATCGACTCGGTCTATACCATCTCGTACCTGATGGAAGGCGACTCGGCGGTGTTCTTTCTCACCGTTGATCTAACCGGCAAGAAGTACATCGGGCTGAAAGAGTATGCCCGCTCCCTGGGCGAAATAACCCCGGCGCCGGAATCGTTTCCTTACTACGAGCGCAGCGGCTTCATCTTTGATCATCCCGACCACGGACGGATAGTGGCCGGCCTGGTGCGCGGCAAGCTGGTGGGGATTGTCCCCTACCGGCATGAAAGCTACGAACATCTCGGTTCACTTTGGGTGACAGGACTTCTTTAGCGCAGGCGGGGCATTTCCTAGGGCATGGTTTCGCTGGTTGGGTGGGGAGTTTGGAGTTTGATTTGTCTCGCCACCTTATCTGTAAGTCTATATCCCACAATAAGCTCGAATGATGTGCAACCGTTTTGGTCACTATCTGGCTACAATGAATTCTTTGAAAAGAGTAATTCTGCGGGTATGTTTACACTTGATTATCGATCTCAAATAGAGTACATTTGTACCGATAATCGTATTGTATGTATCGAAAGCAGAATCGGTTGTATCAAAAATGTGTCCAAGCGAACCAAAAAGCAAACCGCTGATCGGCATCGGGTCCGGAATCGGTGAGGCTCTGTTTCCCAAGATTCGCAGAAAGGTTCTTGCGCTGTTTCTGCTTAATCCCGAAAAGCACTTTTATTTCAGGGAAACGGTTAGACTGCTGGGGGATACACCCGGTTCGCTTCTGCGCGAACTCAAATCGTTGACGGAAGCTGGGATCCTCACTATGGAGCCGATCGGCATCCAAAAGTTCTATCGGGCGAACACTGAAAGTCCCGTATTCAGCGAGTTGAGATCAATTGCCGAGAAGACATTCGGAGTAGCTGATGTATTCCGCGACGTTCTCCGCACTCAGGGAAAGGAACAAATCGACGTCGCCTGCATCTATGGTTCAATTGCCAGTGGTCACGATACTAGCTCCAGCGACATTGATCTGATGGTAATCGGCTCATTGCCGTTTCGTGAACTGGTGTCCATTCTGAAGCCGATTGAAGAGAACATGCAGCGACCGGTGAATCCAACGCTTTATTCGATTGTTGAGTTTAAGACCAAAGTGCGCCAAAAGAACAATTTCCTTCACAATGTAATGGAATCTGAAAAACTGTTCATATTGGGGACCAAGGATGACCTTGCAAGACTGGCTGAATAACGGTTGGCTTAAACGACATACCTCGAGCCCGCAGGAAATCAAAGACTTGCTTGACAAGGTCGATCGGGATATTGCTGAGGCTGCAAAAGAAGAGATCACGCTCGACTGGAGATTGGCGATAGCTTACAATGCCTGTCTCGGCTGTGCGACAATTGCTCTGCGAGCGAGCGGCTATCGAATGCCAGGAGGCACAGGCCGGCACTATCGAACGATTCAATCATTGAGATTCACTATTAATCCAGATTCCGACATTATCATATCGCTGGAAGCGACCAGCAAGAAGAGAGCTACGGTCAGTTACGATGCCGCCGGAAGGGTGACTGAGGCCGAGGTTGAAGAAGCACGGAGGCTCGCCGAAGATATTCTTGAGCTTCTTCAGCGATGGCTGGATGAGCGTCTTTCGACTTAACCCCCTTATAGCGGATTACCTATGAAACTCTCGTTCTGGTGTGAGGGTGAAAACATAAGCATTGCTTTTCGGGAAGTCCGACTCAAGTTCGAAGATGTGGTTTACCAAAATGTGTTTATCTGCAAGAACAATAGGACCGTAGCGCAAACAATCCTGCACAAGCGCTATCAGAATCTGGCGTCGCGTGCGAAGCAGGATTACTCTCAAGCGCTACAGATACCAATAGGAACCTTCCTTTTGAACTTGAAGAATCAAGGCGATGCCTTCTACAAAGAATTTCTGAATGACTGCGGCGACCTCGTGTATTGTAGGTTTTGCATAGCTGACGAGGAACGGCGAAAGAAGCGGGGTATTTACATTTATACCGTCGGTAAAGAAATCCGGTATGTAGGCCGGTGTTTGAATTCGTTTGAAAGGCGGATCAACAACGGACATGGACGTATTTCACCCAAAAGCTGCTTTATCGATGGTCAGAAGACAGATTGCCACCTGAACAACCTTGCGCTAAAGAACAAGGACAAATTGCAGTTGTTCGCTGCCGTAATTAAAGATGCGGAGCGAATTAAGAAACTCGAACGCTGCATGATAAGAGAGTGTAACCCACTCTGGAATATCGCCCTTAGGCGCGGAAAGAACTGACTAAGAGTATGATGAATGCGACCTGCACCATGTGAGTCTTGACCCAAAGTGGTGTCCACATGCCGTAAATAAATGCCAAGCCTGACTGCTGTCAAGGATTCTATCTACAGGCAAACAGCGATACGCCAATGATTCACACGCTGAATCAGATGTCCGGGCTGAACTGGCTGACGCTCACACCCTGATGCTGGATGCCGGGCTGTGCCGCTCGTAGGCGGCCAAGGCCAGATGTCGGTAACTCCTGCTACTCATCGCTGCCCGCGACAACTGAGCCATCGCCGGTATCGATGATCCATGCCGTCCAACGACGATACCCGGCTCTGGCCTTCACTTTGTAGATGTGGTCGGCCCGGGCAAAAAACTCCAGCACAACAGGGGCGCTTGATGTCCCTTTCCGTGACCGATAGTTCACCGTCACCGAATGATGACCGGGGAGCAGCTCCACGTATTTCTTGTTTATGGCGAAATGACCCTTGTCGTAAGAGTCGATCGCCGTCACGTGGACGCTCTTATGAGACAGGTCGAGCCGGGCGACCTGATGCGAAGCCCGTGGGGGACCTTCATACAGCACGAGCGTCCCCTTGGCACCACACGATACAAGTACCAGCAGCAGAGAAACACATACGCCTTCAATAAGCGCAACGGCGCGGGCTGCTTGATTTCTATGAGTCACTTGTGACTTCTTTCTCCGGGCTTGGCATAATAGCAGGATCGCGCGGATCCTGCCGTTCTATTTGGCAGGCTTACCGGGATGCTGCCTATGAACGATGCCGCGCCGGGGCGGCGATCTATAAGCGGGAGACGGGGTTCGAACCCGCGACCAACAGCTTGGAAGGCTGTGACTCTGCCACCTGAGTTACTCCCGCTTGCGGTTGACAAGCTATCCTTGATGGCCCGCGTTGGCAAGCGCTTTTTGCTGCGTCCTGGCTGATGTGGGCGTCGGTCACAGGCAGCCACGCGTAATATCAGGACCGGTTGCTTGTAACGAAAGCAGTCACAAGAACCGGCGCGCAACACCTGTTTCCCAAAGAATCGGTTGAAATCTCAGCCGGGATTATATAAAATGGGATGCCCTTGAGACAAGACCATGCGAACTTACGAATCCGTCTTAGACGTGATCGGCCGCACACCGCTCCTGAGACTAAGGACCGGCTTTCCGCCGGACGACCCCAGAGCCTACGTGAAGGTCGAGTTTCTCAACCCGACCGGGTCGGTAAAAACGCTGATGGCCTTGACTTTGGATTCGGATAGCGTATATTGACAATGCCAAACATTGCCGTATCCCCCCTCCCCCGGTATGTTTGGTGTCTATTACTCTGCCCCCCGGCGCCCGCCGGGGGGTTTCTCTTTTTGTTCACATTGTCCTGTCGGGCAATGTGACTTCTCAGATACTCTGCCGGCATTGTGGTCCGAGAACCATCGCCACCATGCCCGCACCCCGTGCCCTAACGGTTAATGTTGCCTGCCCTCGACTTAACTACTTGCCTCTCTGTCTCTTCATTCCCCTCTTGTCCCCCCTCCGGTCAAGAGGAATCACTCTATATATCCATGACCGCTCGTTGCTTCTCGGTGTTCCAGTGAACAGTGCCACATAGCCACACAATCGCTGCTGTGGGCCTCGGGTGGCACTGTCCACAGGCACATTGCAGTGTCAATACATGCAAAGCGTGTGCCGAGCGTCACGCATAGGCCGATCCCCATATCTCGTAGCGAGACAACCAGTTCCCACGCGGCCTCCCGACTCAGATATTGATTCGGGTCAAACGCACCCGTTTTGGCGGCTGCAATGCCGGTAGAATCAACCGTGGTCGATCCGAAGTTCCCTGAGCATTTTCCGCAGGTTCGAAGGATCCAGACGGAGTTCGCGGGCAGCGGCGCTGACCTTATTGTCGTTGCGAGCGAGAGCCTGAACCAGGACAAGCTTCTTGAAGTCGCGCATGCGGTCACTCAGGCCGCCGTGAGGCTTGCCCTGGTGTCCGGAGTAGGACAGATACGCAGCCACCTCATGGCGCGTGATCAGATGCGAGAGCGTCAGATCGATCAGAGACTGGACAGTGTCGAGAAGTTGCCGGACGTTGCCCGGCCAGTCGTACTCGATGAGAAGATCGCGTGCTGACGGTTCAAAGACCTTGACAACCATGTCGGTTTCCCGGCAGTAGCTGTCGGTGAAGTAGTCGATAAGATCCGGGATATCTTCGCGACGATCCTTGAGGGGCGGCAGAGTGATCTGGATTCCTTTCAAGCGGTAGTAAAGATCTTCCCGGAATGTTTTCTCAGCGACCAACCTGTCCAGGTCGGAATTGGTCGCGCAGATCAGGCGCACGTCAACATGGATCGTCTCCGGCGATCCGATTCGCTGCAATTCCCCGGTCTCTAATACGCGTAAGAGCTTGCCCTGAGTGGTTATATCGAGATTGCCGATCTCATCAAGGAAAATAGTGCCGCCGTGAGCGTACTCGAACATGCCGATGCGATCGGCCACGGCGCCGGTGAAGGAACCTTTCAAATGACCGAACAGTTCGCTCGCGACCAGATCGGGAGCTTTATGATTGCAGTTAAACACGACCAGCTTCAGGACGGACCGTTTGCTGCGACTGTGAATCGCGCGCGCGACAAGTTCCTTGCCGGAGCCGGTCGGCCCCAAGATCATGACTTTGCTGTCGGTGGGGCCGATCTTTTCGATAGTCCGGAAGATCCGGCACATAACGTCGGACCGTCCCACTATCCCGAAGTGCTCTCGGGCGAATTCGATCATTTCGGCGCCACGGGTCTTGAGGTGGTGGAAAGACACGGCGTTTTGCACCGAGCGAATAAGGCGGGCGGGGCGTTCGTTCTTGCCGATGTAATCAAACGGCCGATGCTGTTTGTCCATTGCGTCTGCTGAGTACTCACCGGGATACCCGGTGTGAAAGATCAGGGGAACGTCGGGATCCATTTCCCGTATGCGGGAGGCAGTCTCCAGCCCGTCCATTCTTGCCATTCTGATGTCGAGGATGATGGTATCCAGGTCATTGTGGTCTCCCAGCGCGGCCAGGCCCTCTTCGCCTGATGAGGCCAAGACTACGTCGTAATCGTCGAGAAACGTCTGGTGCAGCGCCTCGAGGACCAAGTGGTCATCGTCTATTATGAGAATTTTGCCCTGCTTCACCGTCTGCCGCAGTCTTCTGAGGATTAAACGAACTCAGTCTGACATGAGAAATATAACAAATTTTGTCCCCTTGTCAATCTCAGATTCGACGGCAACGTCACCGTCGTACAGTTCAGCTATCTTCCTGACCATAGCCAACCCCAGGCCGGTGCCGAAGGTCGGCTTCGTGCTGTAAAACGCGTCGAATACTCGCGGTATTTCTTCGCCGGGGATGCCGCATCCGGTGTCGGCGAACTCCACCTTGAGGCGTTGGCCTTCCTTCCGAGCTGAAATGTCCAGAACGCGCACCGGGGTGTCCCGCATGGCATCCAGGGCATTGACCGTCAGGTTGTTAAACAGGCTGTGAACATGTGGCCGGAAGCTCCGCAAGGTGAAATGATCCGCGATCTCGAGGTTAACGCTGACGCCCAATTCATGAATACGCAGCTCATGACTCTCCAGGACCTCCAGGAGGACCGACCGCAGGTTGACCCCCTCAGTCTTCTTCTGCGACTCAAGTTTCGAGAACTGGGTCACCAGTCCGGTCATGTCGATTGCCCGCTCCACGGCGCTCTCGGTCAGGCCCAGCAGCTTTCGGTTGCGACGGATTTCCTCCACCTCCCCGAGGTGGAGCCGCTCTTTCAGCTTGTGAAGGCTGCTGGTGGCGGGGAAGAGGGCGTTGTAAATCTCGTGCGCCACGCCACCGGCAATCCGCTTGACCTGGTCATATCGTTCCCTGTTGGCTGCGGCCAGTTTTCTCTCTGCTTCTCGGTGCTTGGTGATGTCAATGATGATCCCCCTCAGGCCCGCTGCGCTGCTGTCGACAACGATCCGATCGGTGTAGATCATGACCGGGAAGGTGCTACCGTCCTTCCTGAGCACAGTGTATTCACTGCCGCTGATCCCATCCCCGTTGAGCGTCCTGTCTATGTCTTCCCGGACCCTGTCGCGGTCCTCGGAAACAAACAGATCGAGAGCATTCAAGCCCTTATCCAGGTCTGTCTTCGCGTAACCGGTGGTCTCGAAACCATGCTGGTTGGCGAAGGTGAAACTGCCGTCGCGGTCCATTTCGAACAGAGTCAGGGGCAGAAGTTCGGCCAATTCACGGAACTTCTTCTCGCTCTTGCGAAGCGCCTCCTCCGCTACTCTGCGCATAGTCACATCATGGGCAATGACAAGCGCGGCCGTCGTTGTGCCCTGGGCATCCCGGTACGGCTGAAGGTTAGTATGGAACCACCGCCACCGGCCGTCGACAAAGCTTCTGGACTCCGTGGTGAGTTCCGTTTTGGATTCGATAACACGGCGGATATTCCGCATCTGTCTGTCGGCTACGTCCTTCGGAAAGAGGTCCCATTGCGATTTGCCGGCAATCTCGTCCGATTTCCGGTTAAGCGCCCTTGCGGCATTCTCGTTGACGAAAAGGAACTTGCCTTCCCAACTGACCAGGGCGATGGCGGCCCCGACGTTCTGTACCAGCAGACGGTATTTCTCTTCGCTTGCGCGGATGGCCTCTTCAGCGCGTATGCGTTCGGTTACGTCGCGACAGAACCCAATGACTGCGTCCTGGCCGCCGAACTTCTGTCGCGAACTGCTGATATCAACATAGATCACTCTGCCGTCCTTGCGCACCATGGGCAGCTGCGATACGAGGCGACGGGCATCGATGGTTGCACGCCGGAACTCAGAAAGGGCGTGCTGAACCTGTGACTTGGGGATAAGATCGCCCACGCGCATCTGCAGCAACTCTGTCCGGGAGTATCCCAACATGCGGCACATCGCAGGATTGGCGTAGATGTATTTCCGGGTTTTCGCGCCGGCGGCCAGAATGCCGTCCGTAGACGATTCGGCCAGCGTAACGTAGCGCTGATCGCTTTCCCTGAGAGCCTGGTGAGCCAATCTGCGCTCCGTGATATCCTGGCCCACGGCAATAGCGGTGAGCTCCTCCGAGTCGGCTGAAAAGAGAGCCGAATTGGACCACAGAATGGTCCTGGTTTCACCAGACCTTGTCCTGAGCGGGCCTTCATACATGTTGCGGGGGTTCTGCCTCACCCAGTCAGCGAAACTCATCGGGTGATGGTGATGGTGTTCGGTGGGCAGGAATATCTCCGGCCAGCTCTTGCCGATGACTTCCTCGCGCGAGTACCCGGTGACCTTCTCGATCTCCCGGTTGAAGACCGTTATCCTGGCCTGGCCGTCAAGGCAGACAATCAGGCTGTTGGCCGTATCCAAGAGCGAGTGTATGAAATCTCGTTCGCTCTGAAGTTCCTGCTGTGTTTGAACCAGGGCAGTGATGTCACGCGAAATCACGAGAACCGACGCAACGGCGTTCGCCTTGTCCCTGATCGGTTCCATGCTGGTAAGGTATCGGGTCTTCTTGCCCTGCGACTCAATGTCCGACTCAAAAACGACACCGCTCCCGGTCTCGAATACTCCGGTAATGCGCTCTATGAACTGGGATGCCTGATCATGGAGCATGCAGTCCCGTATCGTGCTTCCGATGAGTTCCCGAGGGTCCCGGCCGAACACTTCGGCGCTGACATTATTGAGGTATAAGAAAACTCCTTCGCGGTCTACGGTGAAGATCGCCTCATGGGCGCTCTCCACCAGGGTGCGATATCTCTGTTCGCTTACCCTCAGGGCCTCATCCGTTCGTTCTCTCTGCGTGATGTCACGCGCCACGCCCTCCGACCCGATAACGACGCCGTCTCTGTCTCTTAAGAGGGTGGCGCTGATACTCACGATCACGCGGCGACCGTCGCGGGCGATGAGTTCGGCATCGAAGTCGGTTACCTTACCGGATTGTCTCAGGAGCCGGTTGTACTGCTCGCGCCGGTCAGGATCTGCGTAAAAGCTGCGGGCCTCCTTGCCCACCATATCATCCTGAGAATCATAGCCCAGGACTCGGACGCCACCCGGAGACACCCACTGGACGCGACCGTGTGAGTCGATCTTGAAAAAGATATCCTGAGTGCTTTCTAAGATGGAGCGGAGTTGTTCCCGGCTCTTTGCCAAACGGCGAGCAGTCTTCTGCCGATAGGCGTTGACAATAACCAGCGCCAGGAGAAGGGCGAACAGCCCTATCAGAACAAAGTTCTGGTACTCCCAGAACAATATCCTGGCGTAATCACCGAACACCTTGCGTTTCACACTGACGACCGTGGCCGTATTGTCGCGAGTGGCGATGAACGAAACGACGTGACCCTCGTTATCGAGTACGGTCGGGTGGAAGTGACGAAAATCGGTATCAAGGTGTGCCAGACGTTTGAACGCGGACGAATACAGCCCCATCCCGTCGCCTGCTGTGAAGAGGTAAGCCGGTCGCATCTGACCCTCAACGCGCACCGTATCCAGGAAGTGCTCCAAATCGGTCTCGTGCGATTGGGCCAGGAGAGTCAGGTTGTCATCGTAGATGCGGACGATGCCGCGTGACGAGAGAGTATAGAAGTCCACCGTGCCGTCACCGTCGTAATCATCCCGCCATCCACTTCTGATACGCTCGCCGACATCGACGGTTTTCAGAAGCCGGCCGTCCCGGTCGATTTTCGACAACTGGTACCGGTGGGGTGGCAGGTCGGCGGCTTGGTCGGGTTCGATCATTGGCAGGGCGTGAAACACATAGAAGCACTCATCCCGCTCGCTGTGCCAGATCCCCTTGCTGCCGTGTTCCTCGGACAGTATACGACGAAAGAGCAGTCTGCCCCGGCTGTCGACTTTGGCCAGGTAGCAGAAACGGTCGCTGAAGTTCTCGTCCTCGACGCTGTTCTTGTAGTTGTAGGTCGCGAACATCACGGCCGGGTGAAGTGAGTCCCGGCAACTGAGGATATTACCGACACTGACCGGGGCCGCCACCGGCAGGGACCATTCGAGACGCAGGTTTTCCGGCTCGACACAGTATAGAATACGCGGCCTCAAGTCACGTCCCGGATCCAGGTAGAAGAACACCTCCTGAATACCGTCGTAGTCATAGTCATCGACCAATACCGGCGAGACCCGTCCTTCCCAGACCCCGTTACCGGTGAGGTCCTCTCCGGATGCCAGATAGATGAGATCGTGACGATCGGCCCGTGGCACAATCCTCACCATGAAAGCAGAATCGTTGCGGTAGCATCCGGCGGCGATAGCTAAGCATCCCGCCTTACCGTCATAATAGAGGCGAAAGCCTGAGACAGTCGCATACAGCGGATCCCAATCCAGAACCTGGGAGTGAGTGATATCGTTGAAACTGAACACAGCCGGTTCGTCGCGGTTGACGTCACCGTTAAAAGCGTGAACGAGAAGAGCCGTGTCCGACACGGCGTCCTGCACCCGATAGACCTGCATGGCATCGGAGACAGGGATTTTCCCGACGCCCCAGTCATGGAAGTGCCGTTCACGGAAAGTGTACGGGAGCAACCGATCATCGCAGGCGCAGTCGATTTCAATCTCGTCGACAGTCCCGGCAGCGGCATTGAGCGTCAGAAGGCATACGAGCGCTGGTACGGCCGTTTTCAAATACTCGTTCAACATGAATACCTGACAAGATACGCAACCCGCACAAGAAAATCAACGTTCCGGAACCGATTCCTACTCAACTGTCACCGAGAGGCTCTTATGCGGACACGGCGCATGACGAGTTGTCTCATGTGGTCGCGGGGCTGAATCCGGCGCTCGAGAAAACGCTCGCGACAACTGAAAAGGTCACCACAGACAACGGTTGTGGTGACCGATGTAGTCCGTCGAGCGGCAGAAGAATCCGGCGCCGGCAATCAGAGATCGCAGATAGGCTCCGGGCCATTCACAAACATGTAGTCGACCAGGTAAACCAGATCAGCAATGTCAATCAGAGTTCCATTCTCACCGTCCATATTGGCCGCTCGCAGGTCCGGCGGCTCCGGGCCCTGGTTGAACATGTAGTCGACCAGATAGACCAGATCGGCGATATCGATGACTTCCTGCCAGTCACCGTTGACGTCGCCGCATATGTATTCCTCGTCCTTGTTCAGGAGCAACGACATATCCTGAGTGTTCTCGTTGACGGTTACCAGATCGAGATCGCCGTCGCCGTCGAAATCCGCCGCTACGACAACTTGGGGATTGATACCTGTCGCATACTGTCTGGAGGAGTTGTATATGCCGCCGCCGCTGTTTCTGAGAACGGATACGTCGTTGGACACGCCGTTGGCCGTGGCCAGGTCAATGTCGCCATCACCGTCGAGATCAGCCGCGACAAGCGAGTAGGGGATATCTCCAACATCGTATGTCGCACCGGGACTAAAGCTGCCTTCGCCGTTGTTGTAGAGGACGGAGACGTCACCGGAGGTAACGTTGGCGGCGGCCAGGTCAAGCCGGTCGTTCCCGGTCAGATCAGCCGCAAAGACGGACTGCGGGAACACACCTACGGGGTAGACCACAGCAGGCGCGAAAACGCCGTTGCCGTTGTTCATCAGGATGGATACGCTGCCGTCGAACTTGTTGGCCGTTACCAGGTCGATATCACCATCGTTGTCGAAATCGCCGGCGAATATGCAGTAAGGATGGTCGCCCACGACATAGGCCGAGTCCAGGGTGAAAACACCGAGGCCGTCGTTCTTGAGGATCGTGACACTGTCCTCGCCCGTGTTGGCCGTAGCCAGGTCAAGGTCTCCGTCACCGTCGAGGTCGGCGGCAAAGAGCGAGCGGGGGTTAAGGCCGACCTGATACGTGACTTCGTTACCGAAGTCTCCTGTCCCGTCATTTATCAGGATCGTGACACTGTCCTCGCCCCCGTTGGCCGTGGCTAGGTCCATGTCGTCGTCTCCGTCAAAGTCGCCGGAGAAAACCGAATAGGGACTGTTGCCTACGCTGTAGGTCGCATCCAAAACGAAGGTGCTGTCTCCGGCATTGAGCATGATCGAAACAGTGTGAAAGAGTAGGTTGGCAGTAGCGATATCCAGGTGGCCGTCGCCGTCAAAATCAGCGGCAAAGGCGCCCCGGGGGCTGACACCGATGGAGTTGTCGAGATGGTCCCCGAAGGAGCCGGCGCTTCTGACAGCCCGGGCTGTGAACGACCAGACTCGACCGCTGTCCAAGGGGTAGCCTTCGGCGGAATTGACCTCGGGAAGCAGCACCGCCGTGACGACCTCACCGGCCTTGAATGTCGAGTCGGGATGGAAAGACGCCGTCCTGGACGGAGCGTCGTAACTGAATGAACCGTGCTGGAGTCCCTTTGACTTCGCCATGACTATCAGCGATGAACTGTTGAAGGACGACGCCTCGACATCATCATTGAAAGTCACGGAGATGTCGGCGTCGGATGCAATGTCCGCCCTGTTGGGTGGCGGCCAGACCGATGCTATCTGGAACAGAGCGCGGTTCCAGAGCACGGAGACGGTGTTGGCCGACGCGTTAGCGACAACCAGGTCGATATCTCCGTCAATCTGAAGGTCGGCGGCAAAGACCGACAACGGCCCCTCGCCGGCGTCGTAAGCGGCGTGTTCGGCAAAAGTACCGTCGTCGTTGTTCAGCAGGACGGAGACGGAGGCGGAGCCGAAGTTAGCTGTGGTCAGGTCAAGGTCGCCATCGGCGTCCAGGTCGGCGGTGGCAATTGAGAGAGGCTCGCTGCCGACGGCGTAGTTCACGCAGTCCGCAAATGTGCCGTCCTGATTGCTGATAAGAATGGAGACGCTGTCGGTACTGTGGTCTGCCGTCGCCAGGTCGAGATGGCCGTCATCATTGAGGTCGGCGGCCAGCAGCGCCATCGGGCCGCCGTCGACAGAATAGGCCGAATCCAGATTGAAACCGGTGCCATCGCCGTTGTTCAGAAGCAGTGATACAGTTCCAGAAGAATCGGCTGTCGCCAGATCCAGGGCGCCGTCATCGTTGAGATCGGCGGCACAGACAGACTGCGGCGACAGGCCCGTCTCATAGACCGACTGCTCGGCGAAAGTGCTGTCGCCGTTGTTGAGCAGCACTGATACGTTGCTGGAAAGCATATTCACCACCCCGAGATCGACGTATCCGTCTCCACTGAGGTCAGCGGCAAAGACCGATCGGGGCTTCGAACCAACAACGACCTTGGTCTGGGTGGCAAAGGTGCCGTTACCATTATTTAGCAGGATGGAGACACTGTCTTCATCATAGTTCGCACTCACCAGGTCGAGACTGCCGTTGCCATCCATATCGGCAGCGACAACCGAGATCGGATTGTCGCCGACCTCGTAGAGAGCTTGCGGGCTGAAGGTGCCATCGCCGTTGCTCAGCAGGACAGACAGGCTGTCCGATGCCGCGTTTGCTACAACCAGGTCCGGAAAGGCGTCATCATTGAGACAAGCGGCAATCACACAGGTAGGCTCCTCTTTCACCTCATAAGCGGAATCGACGGCGAAGGTGCCGATGCCTTCATTGACTATCGTTGTGAACGACCAGGTGTGGCTGGTGTCAAGGGGGTAGTCCTGAATCGACTTGACATCGGAAGTAACGATCATCGTGACTACCTCGCCGTGGTCGAAATTAACGACGGGATCAAACGTGGCGGTCATGGTCGGGTCATCATAGCTGATTGTCCCCGAATGTTTGCCCGTCAGGCTCGAGTACACTACAAATGAGGAATCGTGGAAACTGTCGCCGTTCATACTGTAGTTGAAGGTTACCGAGATGTCCGTGGAAGGAGGGAGGTTCAACTCGTTGGGCGCCGGTGTCAGTTCCGTGATCTCAACGATGGCTCGATTCACGATTACGGAAACGTCGTTGGAATTAGAGTTGGCGGTGGCAAAATCCATGTCACCGTCGTTGTCGAAATCAGCGGCAAAGACAGATGTGGGGTAGTTACCGACCGGAAACGATATAAACTCAGTGAAAGTGCCATTGCCGTTGTTGGTGAGAACCAGCAGATCGTTGCTGTTACTGTTCGCCACCACGAGGTCGAGGAAACCGTCGCCGTCGACGTCGGCTGCGAATACGGAAGACGGCCTGTCGCCGACGGCGTACCTGACCGTATCGACGAAGGTGCCGTCCTGTTTGTTCCTGAGAAACGAGATACTGTCACCTTTGGCGTTTGCAGTCACCAGGTCAACGTAGTCGTCGCCGGTGAACTCGGCTGCAATCACGCACACCGGGTCAAGACCGGCCACATACGCAGAGTCGAGGACAAATTCGCCGAAGCCGTTGTTCATCAGTACCGAAACGCTGTCGTGAAGGATGTTGGCGGTAACCAGGTCCAGGTCGTTGTCGTTGTCGAGGTCCGCGGCAACTACTGACTGCGGACTTATTCCCACCGCGAAATCACTGGGGCTGCCAAAGGTGCCGTCACCGTTACCGACCAGCAGCGACACGTCGTTGGAACCCTCGTTGGAAGTGACCAGGTCGAGCTTGCCGTCCCCGTTGAGATCGGCGGCCAGGATACCGCCGGGATCGTCTCCGGTAGTGTACTCAACGTGAGCGGCAAAGCCGCCGCCTTCCTGGAGCAGCACTGAGACCTGGCTCGTGTTTCTATCGGCAGTAGCCAGATCGAGCAGGCCGTTACCATCCAGATCAGCCGCCACCACGGAGGCCGGACCGGAGGAGACTTCAAGGACGATATCGGGAAGGAAGGTACCGTCCCTGTCATTCAGCAGGATAGAGACGCTGTTGGTGTCGGTGTTTGCGACCACCAGATCCAGAAAGTCGTCGTCGTTAATATAGGCTGAAAAGACCGAGGAGGGTTTCTCCCGCACCGGGTAGACCACTTGAGGACCATAGGTGTCCGACCCGTGGAGGGCCTCGGTCGTAAAGGACCAGATAAAAGCGGTGTCAAGAGAATAGCCCTCGAGAGTCTTGACGTCAGTTGTGAGCACGACCGTGACGAGTTCGCCCTCCTTGAAATCCACGTCAGGGTCGAGAGTCGCCGTCTGATCGTTGTAAGCAATGACACCCTGGTGCCGACCCGTGGAGCGAGCATTGACCACGAATGAGGTGGCGGTGATGGTCGCGTCATCCATATCCACGTCAAAAGTCACGGAGATGTCAGTTGCAACGGGTGTGTTTTTCGCGTTGGGCTCCGGTGACACGGACACGACATGGGGAATTGCCCGGTTGAAGAAAACCGTCACGGTGGAGTCGTATCTATCCGCCGTTGCCAGGTCAACATCACCGTCGCCGTCGTAGTCGGCGGCAAAGAGTGAATTGGGAGCTTCCCCGGTCGGAAAAAGCGACGGTGCCGAGAAGTTGCTAGCACCATCGTTGAGGAGTACGGCAATGTCATCGGATTCGAAGTTGGCCACTGCCAGGTCCAGATCCCCATCACCGTCGTAGTCGGCGGCCGCGACCTGGGACGGATTGTTACCGGCCTCGTACAGTTGCTGAGTGCCGAAAGTGCCGTCCTGGTTGTTCAGGAGAACCGAAACATCGTCGGACAGGCCGTTTGCCGTGACCAGGTCAGGAAGGGTGTCGCCGTTGACGTCGACTGCAATAACGGAATAGGGTATAGTGCCCACCATGTACCAAGCCTGGTCGGAGAAGTCGCCCTCGCCATCGCTCAGGAGAACCGAGACCCTGGCGGTGGCATCGTGCGAGACAGCCAGGTCAACGGCGCCATCCAGATTAAAGTCTTCCGCGCAGATGGAGTGGTTCTGCCAACTGACGGGGACAACTGTCCGCGGATCGAACCCGCCCTGGCCGTCGTTCCAAAGGATAGAAATCTCAGCGGCATTGTGTTGAGAGGTCGCCAGATCAGGATAGCCGTCGGCGTTCAAATCGATCGCCACGACGCTGAACGGTTGAGTACCTACAGCGTACCGCAGATGCTGTTGATAGGTGCCGTCCCCATTATTCAGCAAGACAGACACATTGTTACCGTACTGGTTGGCAGTAACCAGGTCCATATAGCCGTCACGGTCGATATCAGCGGCCACCACGCAATACGGAGCTTGGCCGACCGGGTATTGCGAATCAACGGCATACGTGCCGTCCCCGTTGTTGAAAAGGACCGAGACACTGTCGGACATCCATTCGGCAGTAGCCATGTCGATGTCTCCGTCACCATCGAGGTCGGCCGCGAAAACCGACGCCGGAGCATCGTTCACCGCGTAGGCGGAGTCAACGGCAAAGGTGCCGAAGCCGCCGTCCACGGCGGTTGTGAAGGTCCAGGTCAGAGCACTCTCCACGGGAAACCCCTCGGATGTGAGGATGCCCTCGGTAGCCACAACCGTTACCGGCTCGCCGGCGCTGAAGTCAGTGCCGGGGTCAGCGGTGGCTGTCTGGGAGGGGCCGTCGTAGCTGATTGCGGCCGAGGATGGACCGGAGGATCGCCCGGTTATGACCAGGCTGCTACCGTCAATGGACGAGCCGTTCATCTCGGCATCGAAAGTCACGGTGACATCCGTAGCGACGGAGACGTTCAGTTCTCCCGGCTCCGGCGTGACATCCACAATCTGAGCAATCGTCCTGTTGAGCAGAACCGACACCTCATCGGAGTTTGCGTCGGCGGTAACCAAATCAACACCGCCGAAAGCATCTATGTCCGCGGCGCAGATAGAGTACGGATACGCACCCGTTGGAAAGAAGCTGCTTGAGCCGAAGACGCCGCTCCCGTTGTTGTGCATGATCGAGATATTGTCGGTGTCCCGGTTACACGTGGCCAGATCCATGTCACCGTCACCGTCGACATCAGCAGCAACGACAGAACTGGGGTAATCACCGACAGCATAATTCACGGCTGCTGCAAAGCCGCCGGCACCGTTGTTTATCAGCACCGAAACGCTGTCGTGTTTAGTGGCCGTAACTGCCAAATCGAGGTACCCGTCGTCGTCGAGGTCGGCGGCGCACAGAGCGAACGGGTCGTGAGACACTTCGATGATAACAGCACCGGGTACGAAGCTGCCGGAGCCGTCGTTGGACAGCACGGTGACCGTGTTTCCGGTCTGGTTGGCGGTGGCGAGGTCAAGGTCATCATCGTTGTTCAGGTCGGCCACAACGATCGAGGTCGGGTTCTCGCCAACACTATAGTTGTCAGGCGGGGTTGCGAAGGTACCGTTGCCGTTATTGGAGAAAACAGACACGTTGCTGGAAAAGGCATTGGCCACCGCCAGATCCACGTCCCCGTCGCCGTCGATGTCGATGGCGCATACTGACAGTGGCTCGGTGCCGGCGATGTATGCCACGTGGTTCTGGAAGGTGCTGTCGCCATCATTGATGACGACCGAGATATTGTCCGTGTTGCGGTTGGCCGTCACCAGGTCGAGGTAGCCATCGCCGTCAAGATCAGCCGCACAGACGCCGAAAGGGTCCCCGCCTACTGCCAGAACGAGATCGTCGGAGAAAGTGCCGCCGCCCGCGTTGAATGCTACGGAGATGTTGTTGTCGCTGCCGTAGTTCGCTGTGACAATATCCGGTAGACCGTTACCGTCGACATCGGCCATTATCACCGTGCGCGGATCATCCCCGACCGAGTAACTCGTATCCACGGCAAAAGTACCCACGCCATCGTCGGTGGCCGCAGTGAAAGACCAAAGGCAAGGGCTGCCCAGGGGATTGCCGATGCTCGACTGAACAGCGGTCGTTAGTGCGATCAACACGACCTCTCCTTCGAAGAAGGCTGAGTCGGGATCGAATGTCGCGGTATAGGTCTGGTCGTCGTAGCTGTAGGTGCCGCTGTGCGGTCCCGAAGAGAGGCCGGCAATAATGAAAGAGGCACCGGTCAGTGTGGATGAATTCATGTCAATGTCAAAGGTCACCGAGACGTCGGCCGTAGCTGACACATCAAGGTCGTTCCGGAGCGGTGATGTGGATGTTACTGTCGGCGTCTGGGCGAAAAGGGCAGCGTTGCCGACCAGCAACGCCGTGATCGCAGCAGTGATAGTGTTTCGCAGCTTCCTACGCATGATCGCTCCTTATTATCAAAGCAGTGCTTATCTTCAGTCCTGTTTTCCGATTCATCGGGCGTCGTCGCTCCCGATCGACCGGTCACGGATCCCGCGACTTCAGCGGGACCCGCTAAACCTATCCGTTCATTCTCCTTTCCATGTTCATGCCCGGCTCCACTCTATGGGCAACTGACGGGCGGCGGGTCGCCATTGAACATAAAGTCCACTAGGTAGACCAGGTCGTCGATAGCCAGCACACCGCCCCCGTCGCCGTTTACGTCCGATTCGTCAAAACAGACCGGCGCCGGGCCCTGATTGAACATGTAGTCGACAAGGTAAACCAAATCCGCTATGTCAATCAACACGGCGTTATCGTAGTTGATATCGCCTCTTATCGGCGGGATACAGCACTCACCGATTCTTCGGTACAGACCGGCCGGTCCCGGCGCCTGCACGGGAGAATCGAAGCCGAACTTCAGATAAGCGAAATTGATTATCTCAGCACCGGACATTAGGCCCTGATCGGGATTCACAGAATAAGTGATATAGCCTTCACCGTCCGGGGGCGACACGTTTGGCGGCAGGTAGATCTTATCGCAGTACCATGTAAGCTCGCCGGTCAGAACGTCGAATCCCACGAACCTGCAGGCTTCCGGATGACTCATCTCCCCGATGCTGAGGGAACTGGAACTCCAATCAAGGTTGACATCGAGCGTGTCAACAATCTCAATAGATGAGATCGGTGCGGTAGCCTCTGCTGCATTCTCGAAAGCTATCGTATACGAGAGTCGCTGATCCGGCTCTATGGCATAGGCCAGATTAGTCCCGTTGGGAGAAGCCAACTTGTCGGCACTGTAGGCAGTTCGCGTGCCCGATTTAGAGGGGTTGGTCACGATCTGGGCGTGGCGAACGTAGTCGTTGCGGCTGTTGCCGTCCGCGGTAGTAGTCGATAGCCACATCTCCGTGACCAGCGTGTCAAAACCGGGCGTTACCTGGGATGACAGCGTACCATAGGGTACGATGCGATTCCAGTCATTGGAAGGTTCAATCGTGCCCAGCGACATTACTATCGTATCACCCACAAAGCTGTACTGGCCTGGGTTTATGACGGCCCCGGAGGAATCTCTGATTCCCTCAAACGCCATCGCAGCCGGAAGGAGCACCTTCAGAGTGCAGTCCTCGGCGGGTAGATTGCCGGCGTTGTGGAATGAACACCAGTACCAGATATCATACCCGGGCCGGGAACCCCAGGCGTTGATATTGACCTCGGCGTACAGATCGGACCACAGAATGTTCCGCACCTGGATGAACTCAAGCTTCTTGTGGGGGTTCGATTCTTCCACGGCGTTGCGCACTGTAAGAGTGACTTCAAACCGTCCGGGATAGCCGTACTTGTGGGTCGGATTCTGGACGGAACTGTGCTGGCCGTCACCGAAGTCCCAGTCCCACCAATCGGGGGCGCCGGTTGTATCGGCGTAGAACTGGAACACCGTCGACGTATCACCGGCCGTCGGGGTGGCCGTGAAGTCGGCAACCAGGTCGATCGGGTCAACAACCGTGAAGCAGTATGGTCCACCCCAATCCGGTACGTAGGTCTCGCTGCCCGTCGCCCAGATCCATTCGTTGCTGGGAGGATACCAGGTCGAATCCAGGCAGACTTCAGCGCCGCGGAACTTGGCATCAATAGGATCGAGGGTGATAGTGTATGCCACTATGTCAAGACCGTTAGGCACGCCGACACCCTGCAGGGCGTATCCTCCAAACCCGGTAGTGTCGCCACTCGCGCCGAAACTATTGACAAACCGGCCGCCATCAAGGCTGGTGGAATCGTCGAAACCGCTTGTGCTGACTGCGCTGCTCACACTTATCGGAGTTCCGGTGGGCGAGTAGATGCGGAAACCGTTCGTCAGGCCGGGGATATCAGTACCCTTGGTGGCGATTACGTTCGAGACCCTGATGTGGAACGTGATCGGTTCACCCGCTCTTATGTAGCGGCTTGAATGATAGAGCCCGTCAACGTAGTCAAGGTATACGTTTCCGCCAGGCTGCGTAGAGCGGCTGGTCTGCTTTCCGCCGATGGGAGGGGGAGGGGGGGGACCGCCTTGAAACAGGTAGCCCACCAGGTACGTCAGGTCTCCCACATCCACACCAGGCACTCCATCCATGTCCGCTGCTTCCATTATCGGCGGCGGCGGCCCACTCCCGAACAGGTATGCAACCAGGTAGGTGATATCGCCGACGTTAACACGGCTGTCGTCGTTGACATCACCGCAGACGTAGACCGGTTCCGGCCTGATATGGTCGTCGTACCACTGATGGCAGGCCTCAGCATCGGCGATAAAGGCTGCATAGTTGACGTTGCTGGTGATCATGCACTTGTAGACCTCTAACGTGTCATCCGGGCCAAGGGTGTAATCCCAGCGGAATGTCATCACCGCGTGCAGATCGGCATCAACCGAATCCGAGAGCACATAACCTTCGTTGTTGGCCATGTACATGTATATCGAATCCGGAACGAACGCGCCCGCGGGATAGACCTGGGTCGAGTTGTCCATTGTGTAGCAGCCGTACTGCTCACCCGCCGGTTCACCGTTCTCTAAGATTTGCAGCAGCTCGATGCCGCCGTAACGATCACTGTTGTTCATGCACTCGTAAGCATCATCCTGGTCCCACTCCGAACCCTGCTGATAAATCAGGCGGAGGCCGGGATCGAAACCGCAGCGGTTACGAGCCGCCGAGTCGGAGGGAATATCCCAATCGATCGCCTCACCAATGGCCAGACCCTCGTGCGTCTCGCCATCCTGGGCGTAGACCTTCATGTACTGAATCAGGAAGTGACAACTGTCAACCGCCGCGCGCGGCGCAATCCAGTTATTCTCAAACATGATACCAGAGTCACGCGTCACGAACGAAGACTGGAACACCTCGTAGTCGCCCATGTCGGTCACCGGCGTGTGGCTCCATGGGAAGAAACCATTATCAGAGAGGTAACCGTCGCCGAAGATCGACCAGTTGCAGCGGACCGTGTCGGTCGCATCCATCCAGCAGATCACCGGTGAGGCGTCATTGACATAGATCGTGGCGTTACCCGGAATGGTGTCACCCGGACTGCCTTCCTCGGCGTCGTCACAGTCACCATAGTCGAAGTAATCCATGTTGACCTGCCCGATGCCCTGTTGACCCCAGTTGCCGTTGTTGCCAACAGTCAGAGCCATGCATGCGTCTTCGTCACCGGCATAAATGGTATCCCAGACCGGCGTTATAACCGTGTCCACAACCCGGTGCTCGATCTCAATGGTGTCGGGACCGGTTACATGGTTACCGCCTATGATCAGACGACCGGAAAGAATAGTCACCATGCCCGGGTCGCCACCAACCGTACCCAGGGCATTAATGTACACCTGACCGGTCATAATACCGGCAAGACCAGACGGAAGGACGACGGTACCCTGCAAGTTGCCCGAAACATCCAGCCAGCCGGCAGGCCCTTCATCTTCTT